>Ga0315298_1001603_pt1 | contig 40774 bp, 34 predicted proteins | sample WHS_1_MG_FD_203077 | JGI IMG/M metagenome (GOLD analysis project Ga0315298, IMG submission 203077) | Extremophilic microbial mat communities from Washburn Hot Springs, YNP, Wyoming, USA - WHS_1_MG | ecosystem: Environmental > Aquatic > Thermal springs > Hot (42-90C) | place: USA: Wyoming... | reverse complement strand
CCGCCCCTGGTGGTGCCGTTCGGCCTGTCGCTGAAGGCTGCCCGCTTGGCTACCGGCTTCGACCGTAGGGTTCCGCGTGGCACTGGCTGCCGAGTAAGCGTCTTGTACGGCACGCGGCAAAGGCGCTGCGCTGCACCTGGCCACCCTGCTTGCCGCGGGCCAGGCCCCACGGGGTTCCCGCCGCGCCTAGGCCTTGGCCTTCTTGGCGCTGGACTTGGTGCCGCAGGCTTTCTTGGCGCTTGCCTTGGCAGCAGTCTTCTTGGCGGTCTTCTTCTCGGCCATTGCAGAACTCCTTGCTGAAGCAACTGGTCGATCGCGCCGCACCGCGCGGCGCTGTTACGTCCGCACGTCGCCAGAAAAATAGCAAAGCACTTCCAACTTGACAAGTACTTTTCTTGTTCCAGACGAAAGATTCTTCAATTTTTTTCAGAAACACGCCGCGGGAGACCCACAGGCGGCCATCAGTCGCCACTCTCACACTCGTACTTTGCGGTCCATGCGACAGTGCCCGGGGGTGACCAGGGTCGATTGGATCACCCGCTGGCTCCGGCCGCGTTGCCCGTGGCGACACTCCAGGGCGTCGCCAATGGTCGAAGCACCTTGAAAGAGGCAGGGCCGATCGCCATATTGGCAGGCACCTCTCTGCGTCTGAAGGATTTGCGATAAGGGTACAGCCATGAAGCATCGCAGTTTTTGCCTCGTACCACCAGCGTGGCCGGCGGTACTCGTGCTGGCCGTTGGGGTCATATGGGCCAGCCGCGACTGCCAAAGTGCTGAGGACGCCAGCGATGCCCGGCCAGCGCTGGCGTTCCGGCCAGCCGGCAAGGAGTTTCTGTTCGATACTGGCGTTCTGCGGGGGACGCTGCGAGCCCAGGGCCGCTCGCTGGGGCTTACCGGGGTGGTGGATATCGCCTCGGGAAAGGCCGTGGCCGGCGCTTACGGCCTGGTTTCCCACTATCGCCTCTTGGACGCCGAGGCCCGTTATGGCACCGCGGCCTGGGACTGGCCCAGCCAAGCCCAGTTGCTGGCCGATGGCGGGGTGGAAGTCCGCTGGCCGGCCGACGCAAACCATCCTTTCCAGATGAAGGCCACGTACCGCTGGGCCGACCCCCACACCGTGGAGGTTACGACCGAGGTGGCACCCCAGCGTCCGCTGCGACGGTTCGAGGTTTTTTTGGCCTCGTATTTCGCGGGATTCCCCGTCTCGATGGTCTACGCCCGCCCCGGACCGCAGGCCAAGCCCGATTTCGTGACCGCCACCAAGGACCGGGGCGTGTGGCTGGCCTTTCCCCGGGATGACGAGGCGGTACGCACGATCCAGGATGGCCGGTGGCAGCGGCCACCGAACCCGGTGCAGTGGGTCATCATGCCTCGGCTGGCCGCCCCCCTGGCCATGCGGCGCGACGCCGACTCAGGCCTTGTGGCTTTGCTGATGGCCCCACCGAGCGATTGTTTCGCCATCTGCACCCCCTTCGGCGAGGAAGGACATCGCTCGGTGTATCTTTCGCTGTTCGGCCGGGACATTGGGGCCGGACAGACCGCCACGGCCAGGGCGCGCCTGGTGATTGCCAGGAACCTGACCTCGGCCGACGCCGTGCGACAATACGAGGCTTACGTGGGCCAAGCTGCCCGATAAGCCGGGCGTCGCCAGAGGTGGTGGCCACTGCTTGCCGCAAGGCAAGCTATGCGGCGAGGTCGCCTAGGCACGGCTTCTGACGAGGCCGTGGCACACCGCCAGCCTCTGCCCGGCCCGGTGTGCCACTGCTTGCCGCAAGGCAAGCTATGCGGCAAGGTCGTCTAGGCACGGCTTCTGACGAAGCCGTGGCACACCGGCTGAGGCGCTTACGTCCATTGGGCAGGCTGGCCGGTGGCGGCCAGGGCGGCAGCCCAGAACTCGCCTTGGACCTGAAGGCGGCGTTTTCGGCCCACGGCCATGGCCAACGGCACCAAGGCGAAGGTGCCTGCCATGTGGCCGACCATCACATCGGTCTTGCCCGCCATGGCCGCATGCACCGCCCGGCGAGCGAATTGGTCGCATAGAACATCGTCCTGGGCGTTGGCGGGCACGCTTCGGATGAGATAGCTGGGATCGAAGTATTTGACTTCGACCGCGGGTCCTTTTTGCTGGAAGTATTCCAGTATCCGCTGCTTCAGCCACGGCCCGATGTCCTGAAAACGGACGTTTCCCGAGGCATCGCGTTCCAGGGTCCGCGAGCCGAAGAGGTCTTGGCCGGCCCCCTCGGCCACTACAATCACCGCGTGATGGCGCTGGAGCATCCTTTGCCGCAGCGTGGCCAGCAGGCCCCGCTCGCCATCAAGCACAATGGGCACTTCGGGGACGAGTACGAAATTGACTTCCTGGCTGGCCACCGTGGCGGCCGCCGCAATAAAGCCCGATTCCCGCCCCATCAGCTTCACCAGCCCGATCCCATTGCGGGCCCCTTTGGCTTCGGCATGGGCGCAGTCGATGACCCGCTGCGCCTCGGCCACGGCCGTGTTGAATCCAAACGACGGGTCGCAGTATTCGATGTCGTTGTCGATGGTCTTGGGAATCCCGACCACGGCAGTCGGCATCCCCCGCCGCCGGACCTCCTCGGCGATCGCATGGGCACCCCGCTGGGTACCATCGCCGCCCACGCATAATAAGATGTCAATCTGGCGGTCGCGGAGGAAATCGACCATTACGGCCGGGTCCTGCGGACCCCGGGAGGTTCCCAGCACTGTACCTCCTTCGCGATGGATATCCTCCACCAACTCCAGGGTAAGGCGAATGGGCGGCTCGCCTTCGGCCGGATTCAGCCCCTGGTAGCCGAAGCGGATCCCCAGCACCTCGGGGACCCCGTAATTCAGGTGGAGTTCCAGAAAGGCCGAACGGATGACGTTGTTCAAGCCCGGCGACAGGCCGCCGCAGGTAACGATGGCCGCCCGGGTTTGTGCCGGGTTGAAAAACAGTCGCTCCCGGGCCCCGGCCTTTTCGAACAGAAGCACCTCTTGGGCGTGCGTCAAGTGGATGTCGGCCTTCCAGCGCACGAAGTGGTCGTCGCCAACGAATCGCCCCGCCGCGTGCTCCGGCCCCCATCGGGCCACTAAAGGCGTCGTCCAGCGAGGAGGGCCCAGCACAGGGGCCTTTACTGCTTTGATCGCCTCGTTCACGTCCCGCTCCTTATCCGAGGGCGTCCTCCCCAAAGGGCCATCGCACTCCACCTGCCGGCTCAACCATGAGCCATCAAGCATCAACCATCAACCATTCAACCAGCGATCCTCGCTGGCCGCCCAGCTTACTGCGCTTGCCGGGCGGCGTACAATGGGTCGAAGTCGAACCCACCCGCACGGTTTTCAAAGGAAAGTCTACAATGTTTCTGGGTGATGCTTGGTTATCGGTGTTGGCGGTGGTTGCCGGTTTGGCGGCCGCAGGCGCAGCGGCGGAGCCGGCCTCGCAGCCGCCAAAGAGCCTGGACTTCTGCATGAAGAACCTTCAGGGCAAAGACGTCCCCCTCGCGGCGTACCGAGGCAAAGTGCTGTTGGTGGTCAACGTGGCCAGCAAGTGCGGCTTGACCCCCCAATACGAGCAACTGGAGGCCTTGCACGAAAAATACGGGCCTAAAGGCTTGGCCATTCTGGCGTTTCCATGCAACCAGTTCGGCAACCAGGAGCCAGGCACACCCGCCGAAATCGAGCAGTTCTGCCGGACCAAATACGGGGTGAAGTTCGATCTGTTCGCCAAAGTGGAGGTCAACGGCCCAGAGGCTTGTGCTTTTTACAAGTACCTCACCGCCCAGCCCACCAAGCCCAAAGGACCAGGCAAAATCTCGTGGAACTTCGAGAAGTTCATCATCGGCCGCAACGGCGAGGTTGTAGCTCGCTTTGATCCGCGGACTCGGCCCGACGCCCCCGAGGTCGTCCAAATCATCGAGGCAGAGTTGGCCAAGCCCGCTTCTCTAAACCCACAGCAATAGGGGCGGCAGCCGGGCGAGGGCGCGCTCTGCATGCCCGCAACGCCTCTTTTTGGGGCAATCCATCTGCGTGGGTGTTACGCGCGTGCTCCCGGCTAGCCGGTAACGGTTTCGAGAACAGTAGTATCCTCTCGCCGCCTGGCGCGGGCTTCGATACCATCTTTGGGAAACGGCCTGCAATGCCGCCGCTCCCAAGGATTCCGCATGTTGCCCGATGCCCACGAGTTTCGGCAGATTGTCAGCGGTCAGGCGAAGGGGCTGCGCGCTGCGGCATGGCGGGCGGTGTTTCGAATGGCCGAGGTCCCGTACACCCTGGTTGTGCGGTGGCGTAACCGTCGGTATGACCGTGCCGAAGCGGAAATCCGGCGAGTTCCGATCCCGGTGGTGAGTGTGGGCAACATCACGCTGGGCGGGACCGGAAAGACGCCGATGGTGGAGTGGATTGCCCGTTACTATCGACGCTGTGGCGTGCGGGTGGTGATCGTCAGTCGGGGTTATGGGGCCGAGCAGGGGGCATTGAACGACGAGGGGCGCCAGTTGGAGCAGCGCCTGCCCGACGTGCCGCACCTTCAAAGTCCCGATCGCGTGGCGGCTGCGGAACTGGCTATCGAGGAACTTGCCGCCGAGCTGGTGCTATTGGACGATGGTTTTCAGCACCGCCGGCTGGCCCGCGATCTGGACATCGTAATGTTGGACGCCGAGGCGCCGTTTGGCTATGGCCACGTGTTTCCGCGGGGAATGCTCCGCGAGCCGGCCGATGGGTTGCGGCGGGCCCACGTGGTAGTGCTCAGCCGGGCCGATAGGGTCCAGCCTGCCCAGCGCGAGTGGGTTCGCGATCAAGTTTGGCGGCTTGCCCCCCGCGCCCTTTGGGCTGAAACCTTCCACGCCCCCCGGGCGATGGTGGATTGTCATGGGCGGTGCGAGCCCGCCGAGGGACTGGCCGGCCGGCCAGTGGCAGCGTTTTGCGGAATCGGCGACCCCGGCGCCTTTCGCCACACACTCGAAACGCTGGGGTGTCAAGTCCTTGCGCTTTGGCCCTTTGCCGATCATTACGCCTACACGCGGGCCGATGTCGAGCGGTTGGACTCGTGGGCCGCCACGCTCGATGCCGAAGCCGTGCTTTGCACCCACAAGGATCTGGTGAAGCTGGGGATCGAGACGTTGGGAGGCCGACCGCTAAGAGCGATTGTAGTCGAACTGGAGTTCCTCGCTGGCCGAGCGGAGCTGGAACAACGCCTGCGGGAGTTATGCCCTCACGCGCCGGCGAGCACGCTTCCAGCACCGGGCGGCACGCTGTGACGGCTGGCCGAGGACTGGACAGGCCGACCCCCCGGGATTGCTTCATGCTACCGGCTCCTATTGCTGCTTTGCGGCCGCCCCCTCCTGCGATTGAATTGGGGATTGTGTGGCTCGGGGAGACTGCTTTTGGGGAAGTGCCGGTGCTCTGACCCCTCAGCATGTGGGTGGCTACCGCATTGCGGTTGTCGGCGAGCGTGAGGGCCCGGCTTGTTCCAGCGCTTCCAGAATCCGTTGTTTGGTGTAGCCGCCGCGGAAGATGATGGGCTCGTTGGGCCGGCCGGCCGGGAAAATGGCGATGGTGGGCACTTGCCTGCCCCCCAACAGGTCCAGCATGGCCGAAATCTCCGGCGCCTCGTGCGTCCAGTCGGCTTGGACCGGCACCACCTGATTGCGGCGGATCGCCTCGCGGACCTCGGTTGTATTGAGTACGGCGGCTTCCAAGGTCTTGCAGGTGGCACACCAGTCGGCGGTGAAGTCCACCAGCACCGTATGGCCGGCATCCAAGAGCTTTTTGAACTCGGCTTGTGTGGTGAAGGGCTGCCAGCGGAGTTCCTCGTCCTTGCCCGCAAGCCCGGTTTTGGCGTTCCCCTTGTTCTTCAGATCCTGAAGCCCCTGGGGTTCCTCTGGCCGGAGGGCGGCGCTGACGCCGGAAGCCCCCATGGCTTCGAGCTTTCGGGCCTCGGCTACCTGGGCCGCTGCCCGCTGGTCGACCAAGCGATTTAACCGGGCTTTCATCACATCGTGCAGGCCGCTGAACGCCCATCTGCCCGAAACCATCTCATCCAACCCGGGAAAAAGCAATAGCCACGCCACGCCTACGAACGCCGCCGCCTCAGCCCATGCCCGGGCCTTCGCCCCCACCGGGGCGGTCAAAGGAGTGCGGGCGATCCACCAGCACGCCGCCCACACCGCCACCAGCAGCCCAACCGTGGGCACCACGTAGCTGGGCTCTAGAAACGTGAACAGATATACCACCGTCCCCAGCAGCACGAATCCCATCACATTCTGAAACGTCACCATCCACGCCCCCGGTTTGGGCAGAAAGCGGATGAGCGATGGGAAGGCGCCGATTAGCAAGTACGGGCTGGCCATCCCCAAGCCGACGCTGGCGAAGACCGCGTAGGTGATCACCGGCGGCTGGCTGATGCTCCAGGCCACGGCCGACCCCATGAACGGCCCAACGCATGGGGTGGCCAGGATGGTGGTCAACACCCCTTTGGCCAATGCGCCGGCAACGCCTTCGCGTTCTGCCAGGCGCGACATTCCGCCGCTGGCAGCGAACCCGGGGATCGGTACTTCCCATATCCCCAGAAAACTCAGGGCCATGGCGAAGATCACGGCGGCCAGGACCACGTTGAACCCCGGCTTCTGGAAAATCTCGCCCAACCCGAGCTGTGCGACCACCACCAGCGTGGCCAAGAGCAGCCACACCAACAAAAGCCCCGCTGAATACCACACGTTAAGCATCAAGGCTTCCAGCCGGTTCCGACCAGCCTGGTCCATGAACGATAGGATCTTCAGCCCGATAACGGGCAACACGCAGGGCATGACATTCAAAATGACGCCCCCTAGCAAGCCGAACAGAATGGCCTGCGCCAGCGTGGTGCGATCTTTTTGGCGTGCGATGTTGGCCCGGAGTTGTTCGGGATCGAAACTTTCGCCTGGGGTTCCTCCGCGATCGCCAGCCCCTGCCGTGCCCGGGGCCTCGGCCGGGACAGAGGGGCCGGTCGCGGGAGGAAGGCCTCCCGATTCCTCCCGGCGCAACTCGGCAGTGAAGGGGAAATTACGGGGCGGCAAGCACGTATCAGCATTGCACCGCTGAGCGAAGACGCTGCCAGCGATTCGGGCCTTGGTCGGATCGCTGGTCCGTAACTGGATGGGCACCGACCACGTAACGCGCCCCTCGTGGGTTTCCACCAGCAGGCCGTTGAACGCCTCGGATTTTTTGCGATGCGGCGGGACATCGGGGGTCCACTCGCCGGCAAGCTCGAAAGCATCCGACGGATCCAACCGGATTCGCGTGGGGATAGGGCCCCCAGCCGGCTGGGTCATCGAATAGATATACCACCCCTCGGGAAGGGTAGCTGTTACGTATAGGCGACCGGCCTTACCGTCCCCCGTAAGGGTGAAATGCCCGCTCACTTCCAACTTGGGATCACGCGCAGCAGGGGGCGCATTCAAAAAGCTGGCCAGAGTCTCCCCGGACTGCCTCGTCTCACCCGCAGCGGCCAGGGCCATAGGCAAACCGGTACCCAACCACATCCAAACCACCGCAAACGCAAAGCGGCGTCTCATTTGGCGAACTCCTCACGCAAGCGTTGGGCCACTCCGGAACTTCCTGTGCGCTAAGGGTTTCTCCCAGGACCCCGATCCCGTCCGCGTGAACCCTTCACAAACCGCCTGGTGCTGCCTTTTTTTCCCATCTCGCACCGCCGGGGCGCTGTTAAGCCGGAAGGAGGCCGAACCCCACGGGCCGGTGGCAACCGTTGGCTGACCGAAATCCGCGGCACCCTGGGGGCGGCATTGTATTCTCGCATAGATGTGCGAAGGCCAAGGTCGGATACATGCACGTGCGACGATGAGGGGGCATTGATACGCCCCACTCCCGGGCAGGCACATAGGGTCGTCCCACATTATAAAGGATGCCGGCCTGTGGGCAGTTCTGTTCATGGCAATTGTACTTGGCCGTGGAACCCGGAGGTCTGCAGCGATGGGACCGCAGGGTGCGGCCGCCCCCCCCTGATGGCGGCCTCCAACCGTTCGACCCATTGCCGCATCCGAGCGACAATCGCGAGTTGGTCTTCGAACTGCCGCCGTTGGAAGTAGATCCACTGAATCCAGTTCAGTGGGGCTAGCACCACCGTGCTTCGGTCGAACACCTCAATCAACCAGCGCTCGGTCGGGTCGAGCCGCCCGGCAACCTCTTCGTAGGCGGCCAGCCCAATTTGCCAGCCGACATGGTCATCCAACACTAGACTCCCCAAAAGGCGGGCTATGTCACCGGCTACGGTGTCTAGTCGCATGGAGCCGAAATCGACCAATCCCGTAACCTGCTCGCCGCTGAAAAGCACGTGATCGTGCCATACATCACCTAGGCACGCCTGCAGTCGTACCCTGACATGTGTCGCCTGTTCAAGCAGGGGTTGGACTTGGGGAATCGCTTGCGTGGCCAATTCCAGGGCCCGATTGGCCAAGGGCTGTAACTCAGACCAGCCGATTTCAGGCAACCCTTCCCGAACCTCGGCACCAAGCCGCTCGGAGCAATAGGTCAGCTTTTCCAAACGTTGCCGGAGGCTTGGCGGCGCTGAAATCTGCCCGGAGAAGACACCTGCCGGGGCTACCGAGGGGTTGTCATGGGGCCACGGGAAATCGGCTATCGCCCGGTGAACTGCGGCTAACGCTCGCATCGCCGCTTCCAGCTTGGCCCGAGAAGGCCGCGCCTGGTAGTCGGCCTTGCCCGGCATCCAGGGCGAAAGTTCCCACCGGCTCGCCCCACGAGTAACAAATGTGCGACTAACAAATGTGCGACCTTGCCGCGTAGGCTGCGGCACAGGGATGAAGTGGCATCCCCGGTCGGCGGCCCAGCGTAAGGCCGCGTGGATCAGAGCCAACTGCTCGTCGCTGGGGTGACCGGCCGGCCAGCGCCGCAGACAATAGAGGCCACCCCGGGCCTCGATCTTCCAAAACCGCGCCCCACTGAATCCCCCGGCAAAACCCAGGTATTCGAGCCGGTGGGGGCGATACTCGGCCGGATATGCGGAAAGGACGTCCAGTACTACCATCGCTTCCATTCTAGCGGCAGGAGGGAAAGAGGGCGTAACGGGCCGAGGATGACAGGCACCTCTTCTTAGCACTGCCGGTCCGGCGACTGATTTCCGCTCTTGGCCCATTCACGCGATGGCGAGGCGGGTTATATTTGGCCGACAATCGCCTTTGCAAGGTGCTTATCGGGATGCAAAAATAGCAAAGATGCGTTGGCTGTATCGGCCGAGAACGGCGTGCAGCTTTTATCCCCATGCGAACCGAACCACGCGGCAGCACATGGCACCTAAGGCGTTTTCCGGTTACGTAGGAGCACTGGTTTTGGTTATGGCGATGGGCCAGGTTTGGGCGGCCGGGGGTGAGGCCCAGCCTAAAACCGAGCCCAAATCTGTGCCTACCGAGAAGACCGCCTCGGCCGACACGAGCACCGTCAAGGCAGCCCCCGAAGGGGCGGCACCTTCGGCCGGCGGCAGCGGCTCGGCCATGCCCTCTGGCCGGCAAGCCCGTGTTCCTTTCGCCGATCTGGTCCGCGATGCCAAGCCTATCGAAGGTCTCATCAAGCTTTACCGCAAGGATGACCGTCTGCTGGCCGAGTTGGGCCCCGGGCTATTGGACCGTGACCTGATTGTAGTAATCTCCATTGCCCGGGGGATCGGCGAAGGGCAGCTTTTGGGCGGCATGAGCTGGGGCTTTGGCGACGACTGGATCTGGCAGTTCCGCCAAGTGGACGACCGGATTCAGGTCGTTCGGCGTAACGTGCGGTTCACGGCAGCCCAGGGCACCCCCGAGTCGTTGGCGGTCAAATTGGCTTATACCGATAGCATCCTTTTCAGCCTCCCCGTGCTGTCCACGGCCCCCAGCGGAGCGGCAGTGGTGGACCTGGGCACGATATTCATGAGCGATTTGCCGCGGATCTCCGGGGTCTTGCCCGGCTTCCTGTTCGCGCGGGACCGGTCCAGTTGGGCCTCGGTCAAGGGTTTTCGGGACAACGTGGAGATCGAGGTAGCCGCCACGTACGCTTCGCCGGGCACGGCCCAGTTCGAGACCGTGCCTGACAGTCGCGGCGTGACGGTCAACATCCATTATTCGGTAAGCCTGTTGCCGCAAACTGGCTATCGGCCGCGACTGGCCGACGACCGGGTGGGGTACTTCGTCACGGCAGTCAAAGATTTTTCGCGCAAGTACGAGAGCGACCGGTTTGTGCGGTACATCAATCGGTGGAACTTGGTCAAGGCCGACCCTTCGCTGGAAGTGTCGCCGCCCAAAAAGCCCATCATCTTCTGGCTAGAGAAGACCATTCCCTGGGAATACCGCAAGCCGATCCGCGAAGGCATCCTGGAGTGGAACAAGGCTTTTGAGAAGGCGGGGCTTGCCAACGCGATCGAGGTGCGGGACCAGCAGCCGGGCGACACCTGGGACCCGGAAGACATCAACTACAACACGTTTCGGTGGATCACGGCAGGGGCGGGCTTTGCTATGGGGCCTTCGCGGGTGAACCCGCTGACCGGCGAGATCCTCGACGCCGACGTGATCTTCGACGCCGACTTTTTGAGTTTCTGGAAGGACGAGTACGATGTGCTCGGGCCGCAAAGCCCGCCCAGCGCTGCGGCCGACCTTCGGGCCCTGGCCGATGTGGGGTTCTACGAACTGGACCATGCCGGGGTGGCGGGCCACCCGCATCCCGGGGGTGCGTGCCAACTGGCTCGTGGCATGGGACTGCAGTTGGCGTTGGCGGCGCTAGCCGTCGGGGCCGAGGCCCAGTCCGCCGGGGCTGCACCCAGCCGCGAAGAGTTCAGAAAACTGGTCTTCCAGGCGGTCAAATCCATCGCCATGCACGAGGTGGGCCATACGCTCGGTCTGCGCCATAACTTCAAAGCCAGTTCGCTGTGGAGCCTGGAGGAGATCAACACGCCCGAGAAGACCCACGACACGGGCCTGGCCGCCTCGATCATGGACTACCTGCCCGTCAACCTTATGCCCAAGGGGCACAAACAGGGGGATTATTTCAGCACCACCATCGGTCCTTACGATTACTGGGCGATCGAATACGGCTACCGGGTCTTTCCGGGAGGCCCGGAGACCGAGGCCGCCGAGCTGCGGAAGCTGGCATCCCGCTCGGCCGAACCGGCATTGAGCTATGCGCCCGACGAGGATGCGCGGCCAGGCGACCCGGACCCGCTCACCAACCGATTCGACCTAGGCAGGGATCCCCTTCAGTTTGCCAGAGCCCGGCGGGAGTTAGTTGCCCAATTGCTTCCGGCGCTGCCCGACCGGGTCACCGCTGTCGGCGAAGGCTATCAACGGACCCGGCGGGCCTTCAACCTGCTGCTCCAGAACCAGGCCAGCGCGATGCACTTTGTCGCTCGGTTGATTGGCGGGGTGTACGTGCATCGGCATCACAAAGGCGACCCGGGAGCCAAACCGCCGTTTGTGGTCGTCGAGCCCGCTCGGCAGCGTGAAGCCCTGGCCTTGCTCCAGGACGCGGTCTTCGGGCCGCAGGCCTTCGACTTTCCGCCCGCCTTGTACAATCTGTTGGTCGATGCCCGCTGGGCCCACTGGGGCGTCAAAGAAACCGAACGGAGCGATTACCCCGTGCGCAGCGTATTTTTGGGCTGGCAGGACCGGGTGCTGGCCCAATTGCTGTCGCCCACCACGTTGGCGCGGCTGACCGACTCGGAAATGAAGATCCCGCCCGACCAGGACGCCTTCACCGCCGCCGAACTTCTGGCCGGACTCACCCAAGCCATCTTTCGCGAAGTAACCCCCCGCGACCAGGGCCAGTTCAGCAATCGCAAGCCGGCCATTGCCCCGCTGCGCCGTGACCTCCAGCGGCGCTACGTCGAGCGCCTGGCCGCCCTGGTGCTGGGAACTGTCCAAGTGCCGGAGGATTGCCAGACGCTGGCCTACGCCGAACTGGAGACCATCGAAAATCGGCTGAAAAGCCTTTTGGCCAGCAAGGCCCAGCTCGATGTTTACACCCAGGCGCACGCCCGGGAGACGGCAGCGCGGGTGCGCAAAGTGCTCGAGGCCCGATTGGATCTCCGAAACCCGTAACGCGCCCAAGACGCTGGGGACCGCCTCGCCGCCAGCGCCCCTCCGCTCGCCCCGGCCGTCACGTCACCACCGCGGACGCCTCTGGGGACTACTCCAGCGGGCCGCCAAGGTGTATTCTGTCCTTCGGTAACCGAGGGCGCTCTATTACCAGCGCGGGTCCGTCGGGGAGAATCGCGAGTGAAACTTGTGATTGCCATCATCCAGCCCACCAAGCTCAAGGCGGTGCGCGAAGCGCTCAAAAAGATCGAAGTTACCCGTATGACGGTGTGCGACGCCCAGGGCTATGGTCGGCAGCGGGGCCGTAGCGCTACCTACCGCGGTCACGAATACACGGCCGTACTGCTCCGCAAAGTGTGCCTGGAGATCGTGGTCAACGACGATTTCCTCGAACGGACAGTGGAGTGCATCGCCAGCGTCGCCCGCACCGGACCCGAAGGCGCTATCGGCGACGGCAAGATCTTCGTGGTCCCCGCCCAAGAGGCCATCGAGATTGACACGGGCTTCCGCGGCCCCGGTGCCGTTTGACATCCTGCGGTCTGGCAGCCGGACAGTGGTCGCGGCCGCCTCCGCCCCTTCCACAGCACCCGGCAAGCGGCGTGCCCCCCTTTAGTGCGACAGCCGCTCGGCCTCGCGCCGGTAACGGGCGGCATGGTATTGAAACTGTTTCCGCTTGGGTTGGCTGTGAGCCACGCGGGCCAGATGTTCGTACTTGCGGGCTAAGGCGAGCTTCACCTCGGCCAGTCGGCGCTTGCTTTCCGCTTTGCCCATGGCAACCCCCGCTCCTTCAGACGATAGCCAGAGATGCCTGCCGTTCCATTCTACGCGCTCCGCAAGGCGCATGGGGGTGGCCCGCCTGCCGAGAGAGCGAATTCGCCCAGTCTTTCGCGCGGGTCGGCCAGTCGCGTGCGGTGCTGGCTTGGTATGTGGGAAAGTCCGACGCCTCCCGCCAAGTGGCCGCATTGGACCCTACCACCAGCGGCTCTTTCCTGGGAAACCACCTCGAAAGCGCGGTCGACGCTTTTTGGGGACCGAGACAGCCCAGCGGCTTCGCGGACCCGTTCGCACAACCGGCCCACCCGCTAACACGTCCCGAATCGGTAAACCGTTAGTTGCCGGTAGGTTTCCCCGGGCCGAAGTACGGTGCTGGGAAAGTTGGCGTGGTTGGGCGAATCGGGAAAATGCTGGCATTCCAAGCAGAAGCCGTCGTGTTTGCCATACGACCGCTCCTTGCACCGCACGTTCAGGTGGTTGCCGGTGTAGAGCTGAACTCCCGGTTCGGTGGTCCATACCTCCATGGTACGACCGGTTGTCGGCTCGACCACCCGGGCGCAGGGTACGAGCGCGCCCGGTTGGCTTTGGCGCAAGACATAGCAGTGGTCGTACCCGGGCGGCACCTCGGCGATGCGCGACCCGAGGGTCCGGGGGGCGGTGAAGTCCATGGGCGTGCCCGCCACGGGGGCAAGCTCTCCCGAGGGGATCAGCCCAGCGCCGACCGGCAGGTAGTGATCGGCGTACAGCGTCAATTCGTGTCCAAGTGCCGTTCCGCCCCCTGCCAAGTTCCAGTAGGCATGGTTGGTCAGGTTAACGACGGTGGGCCTATCGGTCTCGGCCGTGTACTGAAGTTGCAATTCGTTGTCCTCGGTCAAACGGAAGGTGACCGACGCTTGGAGTGTGCCGGGATATCCCTCTTCACCATCGGGACTGGTGTACCAAAGGCGCACGCTGCTGGCTGCCGGTTCCTCTAGGATTTCGGCTTGCCACAGCACCTTATCGAAACCCACGCGGCCGCCGTGGAGATGATTGGGGCCTTCGTTGGTCGTCAGCTGGTATTCGACGCCATCCAGCGTGAACCGGCCGAACGCGATCCGATTGGCGTACCGGCCGCAGGTCGATCCCAGACAGGGGTGCCCGGCCACGTACTGCTGGCAGGTATCCAGATGGAGGGTGATGTTGGCCAATTGGCCGTTGCGGTCGGGGGTTTCGACCCCCACTAGGGTTGCCCCCAAAGTCATCACTTGGGCCGAGAGTCCCCGAGAATTACGGAGAGTAAAAAGTTCGATCGGCGTTCCGCCGGGTGTATAGCCGAAGATGTTTCGTTGGACGCGCATGGCAGCCGTTCCGGAGTGAAGTCAATACGACAGTCAACCTAGCAGGCACCGGCTCAAAGACGCAAGGGGCAGGGCGGCAGGCCGAGGCACCCGAGTGGCTGGTCGATACGAGTCGATACGAAGAGCGGTGCCAGGCGGAAATCTTCTCCCAGTCCGCAAGGTTTGACGGTCCGGTACAAGCTGTGGCACAGCGGCCGGGCCAAGGGAGGAGGATCGTCTGGCTTGCTAGTGGGCTTCACCTGGGCCCGCCGCACGGGCCTTATCGGCCGGGGTTGCGACTAAGACTGACCGAGGCGCAGGGGCTTGTCGGGTCGCGTATAATGTCGTGCCGCACTGCTTATACTGCCTGAGCCATCCGCGGAGGCGTGCTACCGGAGACGACCAGTGCGGCCGGTGCGCTATGGGTCCGGGGGTGGTGAAGCAAAAGCACCGTGATTCGGGACCTGCGTCCAACGCAGCGGCGTGTTGATGGGTGGCGCTCCATTGCCTCAATGGGTTGACCGGGCGCGGCCTTTGGCGGCCGCCCTGTTGGTCCTTGTGCCAGTTTACGGGGTGGCGATGCTCTATTACGGAGGATCGCCGCAAACCACCGACGTGGGCTACGCGCCGGAGCAACCCATTCCGTACAGCCACGCCGTTCACGTGGGACAACTAGGGATGGATTGCCGATACTGTCACATCAACATCGAGACGCTGGCGAGCGTACCGGCCAGCGCTTTGCGGGGCGATTTGGCCGGCTCACTGCCTCTGCCTTCGGCGCATATCGCCTTGCCCACCACGGAGATCTGCCTGAATTGCCACCAGCGGATCGCTGCCGACAGCAAGAAACTGGAGCTTTTGCGGCGTAGTGCGGCCACCGGCGAACCCATCCGGTGGGTGCGGGTCCACGACCTGCCCGACTATGTGTACTTCGACCACAGCGCCCATATCGGGCGGGGGATAGGCTGCGTTTCCTGTCACGGCCGAGTGGACCAGATGGATGTCGTGCGCCAAGTGGCGCCCTTGAGCATGGGATGGTGCCTGGATTGCCATCGGAATCCTGAACCGCATCTGCGGCCGCAGGAGTACATTACCCGCATGGATTGGACGCCGGGCGAGGGTGCGGCCGTGCAGGGGGCGCTATTGAAGGCGAAGCTGAAGATTCAACCATCCACCGATTGCTCGACATGTCATCGCTAGAGGTCAAATCGGCGGAAAACCCCTACTGGCGGAGCCTGGAAGAACTGGCCGATAGCCCGCAGTTCCGGGTGTGGCTGGAGGCCGAGTTCCCGTCCCAGGCCGAGGCGGCGGGGATGTCGCGCCGCCGCTGGTTGCAACTGATGGGGGCCTCGCTGGCCTTAGCGGGTGTGGGGGGGTGCCGGTGGCAGAAGAGCGAGATCTTGCCATTCGCCCGCCGGCCGCGCCAACGTATCCCCGGCGTTCCCGAGCAATTCGCCACCGCCATGGAGTTGGGCGAAGGGGCCCTGGGCCTGCTGGTAACCTCGTACGACGGCCGGCCTATCAAGGTCGAAGGCAACCCCTCGCACCCCCAGAGTCTGGGGGCCACCGATGCGTTGGCTCAGGCGGCGGTTCTAGAGCTTTACGATCCGGACCGCTCGCAGGCGGTGATCGAACAAGCGGCCCAGCCTGAGGGGCGGACGTGGGAGGACTTCACGCGACTGGTGGCCTCGCGGCGGGGCCAATGGAAAGCAACACAGGGGAAGGGACTGTGCGTCCTGGCCCAGCCCAGCACGTCGCCCACCCTGGGGCGGCTGCGGGATGCCCTCCTGACGCGGTTGCCGCAAGCCCAGTGGTTCGAGTATGAGCCGCTGGCCTGGGATCATCCCCGCGAGGGAGCCCGGCTGGCTTTTGGCCGGCCCGTGCGAATGCAACTGGTCTTAGACCAAGCGACGGTCATCGCGGCCTTGGACAGCGACTTCTTGGCTTGGCACCCTGCGGCGGTCCGGTGTGCGAGGGACTTCGCATCGCGTCGCGATGCAAACGGGCCCTGGATGAACCGATTGTACGTGGTGGAAAGCACGCTGACTTTGACCGGGGCCGCGGCCGACCATCGGTTGGCTTTGCAGGCCGGCCTGATAGCCCCGTTTGCGCGAGCTCTGTTGGAGACAGTGCGGCGGGATCTGGCCACAGGCCGTCCGTCGCAACCACATACCGACGACGCCAAACCCCGGCGGTTCTTAGCAGCCTTGGCAGGGGATCTGGTCATGGCTGCCCAACAGGGCCGTCCTACACTGGTCATTGCCGGGCCCCGCCAGCCCCCCGAGGTGCATGCCCTGGTGTATCATCTGAATCACCTGCTGGGCAATGTGGGCAAATCGGTGTGGTACAGCGAGGATCCTCGCGGGGGGCTTCCCTCGTCAGTGGAGGCGATCGGCCGGCTGGCCGAACTCATGCGGGCCGGGGAGGTCCAAACCTTGGTCCTCTTGGGCGGCAATCCGGTGTACGACGCGCCGGCCGACTGCGAGTTCGGCCAGGCGCTTGCTCGTGTGCCCACCAGCATCCATCTTAGCCTCTATTACAACGAAACTTCGCGGCGTACCACGTGGCATGTGCCGCAGGCCCATTTCCTCGAATCCTGGGGCGACGTCCGCAGTTGGGACGGAACCTACAGCGTGGTCCAGCCGCTTATCGAGCCCCTGTATGGGGGGCGATCGGCTATTGAACTGACTGCGATGCTGGCCGGCCTGCCCGTCGTCAACGGGCTGGAGTTGGTCCGCCAGACGTTCCAAGGCTTGGTCTCGGAAGGCTCCACCGCGGGCCAGGACCCGTGGGAACCACTGTGGCGCAAGACCGTTCAAGAGGGCCTCTGGGAAGGGAGCCGATTTCCGGCCTTGGATGTCAAACCGCTCGGGGCGCCCGACGACTTGCTGGCTCGCATCCCAGCCGGGGAGTTGGCTCTTGCGGCGACTGAAGCACCGGCCAATGGGCTTGAACTGGTGTTTTGCCGCGATGCTTCGGTGCATGACGGGCGCTGGGCCAATAGCGGGTGGCTGCAAGAAACGCCGGACCCGGTTACCAAGCTCACCTGGGACAATGCGGCATGGATCAGTCCCGCCACGGCGGAGGCCCTGGGGGTAGAGACGGGTTCGGTGGTGCGCTTGACCATTTGGGGACGAACAGCGGAGATCCCGGTTTATGTGCTGCCCGGCCAGGCACCCGGTTCGATGGCCGTGGCGCTGGGATATGGGCGTACCGCAGCCGGCCGCGTAGGAGGCGATATCGCCGCCGGGGTGGAACCAGCGGGCACGGATATGTATGTGCTGCGGACCCGCGCGGCGATGCATTTTGCCTCGGGGGTGGTGGTGGAGCGGACAGGCCGGCGTGTAGAACTGGCCACCACCCAAGATCACCATGCGATCGATACCGTGGGGCTGCGGGGACGGGCCGAGCGGCTCGGCGAGTTGGTCCGCCAGGCCACATTGGCCTTTTACCGCAAGCATCCCCATTTCGTGCAGCACGTGGTGCATCATCCGCCCCTGGAGTCGCTGTGGGAGGAACCGCGGTATGAGGGGTACCGCTGGGGCATGGCCATCGATCTTTCGAAGTGCATCGGGTGCAACGCGTGCATGGTGGCTTGCCAGGCCGAGAACAACGTGCCTGTGGTGGGAAAGGAACAGGTCCTGCGGGGGCGGGAAATGCACTGGATTCGGGTGGACCGGTATTTCCGCGGACCCGTGGACGATCCCCAGGTGGCGTTTCAGGTGGTCACCTGCCAGCATTGCGAAAACGCCCCCTGCGAGCAAGTGTGCCCGGTGGCAGCGACGGTGCACAGCCACGAGGGGCTCAACGATATGGTGTACAACCGCTGCATCGGCACGCGCTATTGTGCCAACAACTGCCCCTACAAGGTGCGGCGGTTCAATTTCTTCAACTACCACAAGGACCTTCGGGGCCCGGAAAACGAGGTGTTGAAGCTGCTTTACAACCCGGAAGTAACGGTCCGCAGCCGGGGCGTAATGGAGAAGTGCACGTATTGCGTGCAGCGGATTCAGGCGGCCAAGATTGCGGCTCGGCATCGGGGCGAGCCGGTCCGTGACGGGCAGATCCAAACCGCCTGCCAGCAGGCCTGTCCCACTGGCGCGATCGTTTTCGGCGATCTGGGCGACCGCAGCAGCAGGGTGGCGCAGGCCGCTGCCACCGACCGCGCCTATGCCATGCTTGCGGAGCTGAACGTCAAGCCCCGCACCGTCTATCTGGCACGCATCCGCAACCCGAACCCTCTTTGGGAGGAATCCGGCGCTACGTCATGAACACCCTGGCTGCGCCCCTGGAGCACGACAACACGCAAAACGACCCCACGCGCCGGCCGGTGCTGGTCACTGGACCCTGCGATCTGGCTTCTATTACCGAAACGGTCAGCCGGATCGTGGAGCAGCCAGCACCCCGCGCCTGGTACCTGGCGCTGATGGTTTGCGGCCTGGGCACGCTGGTGTTTTTCGGGTTGGTGGCGTATCTGATCAGCACGGGCATCGGGGTGTGGGGCAACAACAGCCCCGTGTTCTGGGCATTCGATATCGTCAACTTCGTGTTCTGGATTGGGATTGGGCACGCGGGGACGCTGATTTCGGCCATCCTCTTTCTGTTCCGGCAGAAGTGGCGCACAAGCATCAACCGGGCGGCCGAGGCGATGACGCTGTTCGCCGTCATCTGCGCGGGATTGTTCCCCGCCATCCACGTGGGGCGGATATGGGTCATTTACTGGCTGGCGCCCTACCCGAATCAGATGGCCATCTGGCCTAATTTCCGCAGCCCCTTGTTGTGGGATGTGTTTGCGGTAAGCACCTATGGGACGGTGTCGGCCATGTTCTGGTATCTGGGAATGATTCCCGACTTGGCCACTTTGCGGGACCGGGCCACCACGCCGCTGCGACAGGCGGTGTACGGAGCGCTGGCCTTGGGGTGGCGTGGGTCGGCCCGGCAATGGCACCGCTACGAGCGGGCCTATTTGCTGTTGGCGGCCCTGGCCACCCCTTTGGTGCTCAGCGTCCACTCGGTGGTGAGCTTCGACTTCGCCACGTCGGTCATCCCGGGCTGGCACACCACGATCTTCCCGCCGTACTTCGTGGCCGGGGCCATTTTCAGCGGCTTCGCCATGGTGGTAACGCTTATGGTGCCGGCCCGGGCCTTCTTCGGCCTCAAAGACCTGGTCACTCCCCGCCATCTGGAAAATATGTGCAAGATCATCCTGGCCACCGGCTGCATGGTGGGGTACGCCTATGGGGTCGAGTTCTTCACAGCATGGTACAGCGGCAATGGGTATGAGCGGTTCGCGTTCGCCAATCGCGCCCTGGGGCCCTATGCCTGGGCATACTGGCTGATGCTGGGGTGCAACGTGCTGGCCCCGCAGCTTTACTGGTTCAAGCGGTGGCGGACTTCGCCCTGGCGCATGGTACTGGTAGCCGTCCTGGTGAACGTGGGGATGTGGTTCGAGCGGTTCGTCATTATCGTCACCTCCCTTAGCCGCGACTTCTTGCCTTCTAGCTGGGGCTTTTTCAAGCCGACGTGGGTGGACCTGGGCATGTTGGCTGGCAGCTTCGCCTTGTTCCTCACGCTGTTTCTCTTGTTCTGTCGATACCTGCCGATGGTGGCCATGGCGGAAGTGAAAGCGGCCATCGATGGTGCGGGCCACGGCCGGGTGGGGAGCCCCTCCGCCCGAGCCCCTGTTCCTCGCGAGGTGCAAGCCACGCCATGAACAATCACGAGCCCACGCCCAACACTCCGTTGCCCGGCGTCCGAGTCGCCGGTTTGCTGGCCGAGTTCGATGGCCCGGAGCCGCTTCGCCTGGCCGCCGAACGCGTCCGCGACCTGGGCTATGTCCACTGGGACGTCTATAGTCCGTATCCGGTCCACGGGATCGAGCGGGCGATGGGCATCCGGCCGACCGTGCTTCCCTGGCTGGTGCTCTTGTTTGGGGTGGCCGGCTGTGCGGCCGCCATCCTCATGCAATGGTGGATGAACGCGCGAGATTACCCTGTTTTGGTCAGCGGCAAGCCCCTATGGAGCCTGCCGGCCAACATCCCCATCGCCTTCGAGCTAGTGATCCTGTTTGCGGCAGCAGCGGCGTTTATCGGGGTACTGGGCCTCAATCGGTTGCCGCAGTTCTGGCACCCGGTGTTTTCCAGTCCGCGGTTCCGGCGGGCCACCACGGATGGCTTCTTCTTGGGCATCGAAGCGCAGGACCCCCGTTTTCACGAAACCTCGACCCGCGAATTGCTCGAGTCGCTTGGCGCAACCACGGTGGAGACCTGCTTTGCGCCGGCCACCCGCCCTGGCCTTCCCGCATGGGTGCGGTGGGCAGGGGTGATCGGGGTCCTCGTCGCTTTAGTGCCCCCCTTGTGGATCGCCCGGGCGCGGGCCATCCGTGCGGACCGGCCCAGGGTCCATCCCATTCAGGACATGGACTTCCAACCGCGATACGTGGCCCAGGGGCCGGGGCCGCTGTTTGCCGACGGCCGGGCCATGCGGCCCCCCGTGCCGGGCACCATCCCCCGGAGCCAGCCGCCTGCCGACTCGCTCTTGGAGACCGGCCTCGACAACGGCAAGCCCATCACGCATTTCCCTCTTCCGGTCTCCCAGGCCCTTATGGTGCGGGGGAAGGAACGCTACGAGATCTACTGCGCGGTGTGCCACGGCCTGGCGGGCGATGGCCGCGGACCCGTCGCCATTCGCGCCCTGGAGCGGGCGGAACCGGGTTGGGTCGCGCCCCGGTCGCTCCATGTTGACGCGGTGCGCCAACAGCCGGTGGGGCAGTTGTTTCAGACCATCACGCGGGGGCTGAACACTATGCCTTCCTACGCTGCACAGCTTACGCCAGAAGATCGCTGGGCCGTGGTGCTCTACATCCGGGCGCTGCAGCGAAGCCAGAACGCCCGGCTGGATGATATCCCTCGCGATAAGCGCGCATTGCTGGAGAGGTGAGCAGTCCAATGCAACCCAACGCCGTAGCCGACCTCCCGCAGGACCAAATCACTCTGGGCGAGCCGCTAGCCCAGCGGGCGGGGATGTTGTGGACCGCCGGGGCTTTGGCGCTTTCGGCCGCCGCGGTGTTCGGCTGGCTCCACGCCGACGGGATGCAGTGGTTCTTGCACTCCTGGCTGCTTAATGTAACCTTCTACGTGAGCCTCTCGCTGGGGGCACTGTGGCTGGTGCCGATCCTGCATCTGACCCGGGCCGGCTGGGCCGTGGCCGTCCGCCGGCTGGCCGAAGTGATGGGCGCAAACTTCGGCGTGCTGGCCATCCTCTTCGTGCCGGTGCTTTTGGGCATCGATACGCTGTACGAGTGGGCCGATCCTCTGGCCGTGCAGAACGATCCGCTGCTGAGCCACAAGGCCCCCTATCTGAACGTCCCCTTTTTCGTGCTGCGGGCAATCCTCTATCTGGCCGTGTGGTGGTGCCTGGGCCGGTACCTGCTGGTCCGGTCCACCGAGCAGGATTCCAGCGGCGACCCCAACGTGACGCTGCGCTTGGAGCGGGCCAGTGCACCGGCCCTTGTGATCCTAGCGCTCACCGCGACCTTCGCCGCTTTCGACTGGATCATGGCGCTAGAGGCGCGGTGGTACAGCACCATTTTCGGGGTGTACTACTTCAGTGGGGCCATGGTGGGGGTGCTGGCGGTGCTGCCGCTTGCCGCGTTGGGGTTACAGCAGGCGGGCCGCCTGCGCGGAGCGATCACCGTAGAACACTATCACGATCTGGGCAAGCTTTTGTTCGCCTTCGTGGTTTTTTGGGGATACATCGCTTTCTCGCAATTTTTGCTGATCTGGTACGGAAACATCCCGGAAGAAACGCAATGGTATCGCCGCCGGCTGTCCGACGGATGGGAAAGCCTGGCCCTGGTGCTGCTGGCAGGGCATTTGGTGATCCCGTTTTTCGGGCTTCTGTCGCGCCGTGCCAAGCGCCGCGCCGGTATTTTGGCCTTCTGGTCGGCCTGGCTTTTGGCCATGCACTGGTTGGACCTGTACTGGCTGGTGATGCCGGCCGTCGAGCAGCCAGTGAGCGTCTTGGGGGCGATGATAGACGTGCTTTTGGCGGTCGGCATGGCCGCCTTGTACTTGGCCGCGGCCGCCCGTATCGCCGCAACACGGTGTCTTGTGCCCCGCCGGGATCCGCGCCTGGTCGAATCCCTGGTCTTCGAAAATACCTAGCCCACCCGCGACCTGCGACGACGACGCGCATATGATGGAAAGAGACGACGTACCAACCTCGACGGTGGCCCTGGTGTCGGTGATAGGCGTCTTGACCCTTGTGGTGATCCTGCTCGGGCTGGACGTACTCTACCGCCGCGTGGCTGCGTGGCAGGCGTCGATCAAAGATATGGTCGAGCCACGGCCATCGGTGGCCGCCGCCCAGGCCGAGGAGCAGTCGTTGTTGACCCAATACCGCCTCGTGGACGCGAAAAACGGCGTGGTCCGGATTCCGATCCAGCGGGCCATGGAACTGGTGGTCGCGGAACTGTCGGCCATGCCGAGTCCGTCCAAGAAGCAACCGCTGCGCGAGGGCTCGCATGGCAAGCTGTAATTTAGATGTTCGACATAACGTTCGCCGTGGCTTCCTTTTGGCGGCTGGGCTGGCCGTGGCGGCCCTGGCGGCCATGCACCCTCCCTCTGTTCGAGCCCAACCCGTCGAGCGAGCCGAAGAAACCCCTCCGGAACTCCTAAACGTGGGCACCCAAGAGCACTTGGGCGCGCCGGTGCCGCTGGACCTGGGTTTTACCGATTCCTCGGGCCGGCCGGTCACGCTCCGTGCGTTCTTCGATGGCCGCCGGCCAGTGCTCTTGACCATGAACTATTCCGACTGTCCCCGGCTGTGCAGCCTTCAGCTCAACGGGCTGTTCCGCGGACTGGAGCAGTTGGACTGGAGCCTGGGCGAGCAATTCCAGATGCTGACCGTGAGCATCGATCCGCGGGAGTCGCCCGAACGGGCCGAGGCCACGAAAGCAAAATACCTCCAGGCCTATGGGCGTGCGTCCGGCGCAGAAGGGTGGCGATGCCTCGTAGGAACCGAAGAAAACATCCGCCGGCTGGCCGATGCAGTAGGCTTCCGATACGCCTATGTGGAAGAAACCAGGCAATATGCCCATGCCGCCGTAACCATGGTGCTGACGCCGGATGGGCGGGTGTCGCGCTATCTGTACGGCATCGAGTACCAGCCGCAGACGCTTCGCTTGGCGCTGCTCGAAGCCAGCCAGGGCAAGCTGGGCACCACGGTGGACAAAGTGATCCTTTATTGCTTCCGCTACGATTCGGCGGCGGGCCGGTACGCGCCGGTGGCCGAACGGGTAATGACCGTGGGGGCCAGCTTGTTCGCCGCCCTGTTGGGCGGCGCCCTTCTGGCTTTCTGGGGCCGCGAGGCGTTGCGGGCTCGCCGCTCACCGCACCCTGCTGGCCAACCCCCTGCGGGGGCGGACGATTCATGGCCCGCCGTGCCCGAGGAGGCCAACCCGGACACCCCCGTTGCCGGCCCTGGTAAACAACCGTTTACGCCCTCCGGCTTTCGATCATCCATCGGCCCCGGAGAATCGGACCTGTGATCGGCGGCTTCCTGTTGCCATTGGCGAGTGAGCCACTGCTGGCTTGGCCTCTTGGCCAGACTGGCGGAACCTTCTGGCTGCCGCCGCAGAGTTCCAGCACGGCCCATTACGTGGACCGGGCGTTCCATCTCATTCTGGGAATCGCCTCGTTCTTCTTCCTGTTGATCGTCTTCTTGCTGGCGCTGTTTCTCCTTCGTTACCGGGGCCGGCCGGGAACTCTCGCCCAAAAGGCCCCCACTCACAGCACCGCCCTGGAGTTGGCCTGGAGCATTATCCCCCTGGTGCTGGTGGTGGTGATCTTCACCACGGGGTTTTACGGATACATGGAGATTCGCACCGCACCCCGCACCGCTTACGAAATCTATGTCGTCGGCCAAAAATGGAAGTGGACCTTCCGCTACCCCAACGGCTACGAGGATGGCGAACTGCACGTGCCCGTGGATCAGGCGGTGCGCCTGACCATGCAGTCGCAGGATGTGATCCACAGCCTGTTCATTCCCGCCTTCAGAGTCAAAATGGACGTCGTGCCGGGGCGTTACACGACCACTTGGTTCCGCGCCATCCAGCCGGGCGAGTACGATTTGGTCTGCGCCGAGTACTGCGGCACCGGCCATTCCGATATGATTACCAAGGTGGTGGTTCACCCCCCGGGGGAGTTCGAACGCTGGCTCCGCCAGGCCGATGAGCAGGCGCAAAGCCTTGCGCCCGTGGATGCTGGCCGCCGCCTTGTCACCCAGCGCTGCGCCTCGTGCCACTCGGTAGATGGGACGCAGATTCCCAACGGCGGTCCCAGTTTCAAGGGCATCTTCGGCCAAACGCACACCTTCCGCAACGCGCCCCCCACCGTGGTGGACGAAAACTACATTCGGGAATCGATCCTCGACCCCTCCAAGAAAATCCGCGAGGGCTACGAGGATCGGATGTCCACGTTTAAGGGACAACTTACCGACAAACAGATCACGAACATCATCGAATACATAAAGTCGCTGCAGTAGGAGCTTTTTCTGCATGCCATGCAGTGCAGGCCGATGCCGCCTTCATCCTGTCGGCGGTCGTCTCCCTCGCCGACTGGCGGGCCGCAATGCGGCGACTGGCGATGTTCCGAACCGAGTTGTCGCAAACTGACATGTCACAAACCCTTGCAACCCAGCCGGCACCGCCCATAGGGCCCTCCCTCCCCCAGGCCGATAATTATCTCACCCATGCTCGTGGCCTTCGATCCTGGCTGTTTACGCTGGATCATAAACGGATTGCCGTGATGTACCTAGTCGGGATTCTAGGGTCGTTCCTTTTGGGCGGCGTTTTCGCTCTGTTGGTGCGCACGGAGCTCTTGTCGCCTGGGCCCACCATCATGGGCAAGGACATGTATAACCACATGTTCACCCTGCACGGGGCGGTGATGATTTTCCTGTTCATCATCCCGGGCATTCCGGCGGTGCTGGGCAATTTTGCACTGCCTTTGATGCTGGGTGCCAAGGACGTGGCGTTTCCGCGCCTCAATTTGGCCAGCTTGTGGCTGTGGATCGTAGGGGCGATCTTTTTCCTGGTTGCCATTCACGTGGGCGGGCTGGATACGGGGTGGACGTTCTACACCCCTTACAGCACCGAGACGCCCACGGCCGTCATCCCCGCGGGGTTGGGGGCCTTTGTTCTCGGTTTCAGTTCGATTTTCACGGGCATCAATTTCATCGTGTCCATCCATAAGCTGCGGGCGCCGGGCATGACCTGGTTCCGCATGCCGCTTTTCCTGTGGGGGTTGTACGCCACGGCCATCATTCAGGTATTGGCCACGCCGGTGCTGGGCATAACCATTCTCCTGCTGGCGGCGGAGCGCGTGCTGGAAGTCGGCATCTTCAACCCCAAGTGGGGCGGAGACCCCGTGTTGTTCCAGCACTTCTTCTGGTTCTATTCGCACCCGGCGGTGTACATTATGATCTTGCCCGGCATGGGGGTTATCAGCGAACTCGTTTCCACGTTCAGCCGCCGCCATATCTTCGGGTATCGATTCATCGCGTACAGCAGCGTGGCTATCGCCGTGTGGGGATTCTTGGTGTGGGGACATCATATGTTCACCAGCGGCATGACGCCTTTGGCGGCCATGATCTTCAGCGCCTTGACGTTCAGCGTATCGATTCCCTCGGCGGTCAAGGTGTTCAACTGGCTGGCTACGATGTACAAGGGCTCGATCCGCCTAGCCACACCGATGTGCTACGCGGTGGCGTTCATCTGCCTGTTCGGCATTGGGGGCCTGACGGGGTTGTTTTTGGGTACGCTGGCTACGGATGTCCATCTGCACGACACGTATTTCGTAGTGGGGCACTTTCATTATGTGATGTTCGGCGGCACCACGGTCGCTTTTTTGGGCGGCTTGTATTACTGGTGGCCAAAGATGACCGGACGCATGTATCGCGAGCGCTGGGGCCAGTTGGGGGCCTTGCTGTTGTTTCTTGGGTTGAACCTCACCTTTTTCCCCCAGTTCATCCTGGGCAGCCGAGGGATGCCGCGGCGGTACTACGATTACAGCGGCTTGCTGGCGCGGCATCCCGATTTCCAGTGGCTGCATGTGCTGTCTTCGCTGGGCGCCTACCTGACCGCCGTGGCGATGCTGGTGGTGCTTGGGACCTTGGTGCACTCGCTGTTTCGCGGCCGGCCTGCCCCGCCCAATCCGTGGGGTGCAGCGACGCTGGATTGGCAGTGCCCGTCACCGCCGCCCCATGATAACTTCGCGCACACGCCGATGGCAGGGGACCCGTATGACGTGGAGCAGTTTGAATACGACCCGGCGGCGGAAGGCTACGTTTTGCGCACCGCCCAGGGCAGCGCCGAAGGGGTAGCCCATGTCTGAGACGCCCGCCCTGCATGCGGCAGCGCCGGTAGCGCCGGCCGGCTCGGTGCACACGAGCCACGTGGCCCATCATTTCGCCAGTGCCCAGCAGCAGTTCGATGCGGGGAAGCTGGGGATCTGGATTTTTCTGGTCACGGAAATCCTGTTTTTCGGGGGGCTGTTTTGCGCTTATGCGGTCTATCGCGCCATTCATCCGGAAATCTTCCTCTATGCCCATCATTACCTCGACAGGACCCTGGGGGCCGTGAATACCGTGGTGCTCATTTTCAGCAGCCTTACGATGGCGTGGGCGGTCCGCTGTGCACAGCTCGACCAGCGGCGGGGGTTGGCGGCGTGCCTGGCCATCACACTGGTTTGTGCCAGCGTCTTCATGGGGGTCAAATACGTCGAATACTCGCAGAAGTGGCGGCACGGTCTGTTGTGGGCGGGATGGTTTCGACCGGCCGAAGGCTCCGAGCTCTCCGCGCACGGCCTGGACGGCGGTCACGGCCCGCCCCCGCGCGACACCGGCATCTTTTTCAGCATTTATTTTCTCATGACCGGCCTGCACGGGCTGCACGTGCTAGGGGGTATGGGAGTGATTGGCTGGCTGCTGACTGGGGCTTTGCGCGGCCGGTACGGCAGCCAATACTTCGCCCCGGTCGATTTTGTGGCCCTGTACTGGCACCTGGTGGATATGATCTGGATATTCCTGTTTCCCTTGTTGTATCTGATCCACTGAGGGCGTTATGCAACACGCGGTAGCAGAGCGAAACGGCCCGGTCGTCGGCTCCGCCCAGCACACGTCGGCTCACGTCGTCCCTCTGCGGGTACTTCTGGGAGTGTTTGCGGCCCTGGTTGTACTTACCTACTTGACCGTCAAGGTAGCCCAAGTGGACCTGGGGGCGTGGAACCTCTTCGGCGCTTTGGTGATCGCTTCCATCAAAGCGGCGCTTGTGGCCTTGTACTTCATGCACTTGCGCTATGACAGCGCGTTTTATTCGTTCCTGTTCGTGACGGGGCTGGCTTTTCTGGTCATGTTTCTGGGCTTTACGCTGATCGATGCCGTGGCCTACCAGCCGGATATCGAGGAGTTCCGGCAGGCGACGGGGGTGTGACGGCTGGGACGGTTCAGGGGCGGGCGCCGGAGTCGGCCGATTCGGTGGAGAGCCTGCGGCACCTCCGGGCCCGCACTTTCCGCACGCCGGACATGCGGCGATAATGATGCCGATCAGGCGTGTGTGGCGCCTGGTGGTTCTGTTCGCACCTCTGCCGCCGCCTATGTCCGTTGCGCGTGAGCATTACCTGTTCGTCACGGGTAAGCTGGCCGAGGCGCCGCTACGCAAAGTGGCCGCGGAATTGGAACACACGGCAGGCATTCGAACTTCGGTCGTGGCGTTGCCGATTACGGTGGCCGCCCTGATGACGCCGCGGTGGATTGCCCGGCACCTGAGCGTGCCGGCCGGGGTCACGCGGGTCATGATCCCGGGGTATTGCGAGGGGGATCTCGCACCGTTGGCCCAGGCGGTTGCGGTGCCGGTGGAGCGCGGGCCGAAGGACCTGCGCCTGTTGCCCGAGTATTTTGGGCAGAAGTCGGACTTGAGTGATTACGGGGAGTACGACATCGAGATTCTGGCGGAGATCAACCACGCGCCCCGGCTTTCGCTGCCGCAGGTTTTGCGCCGGGCCAAACACTACGCCGACCAGGGAGCCGATGTGATCGACCTGGGGTGCGAGCCCCGGCACACGTGGCAGGAGGTGGGCAAGGCGGTTCGGGCGCTTCGCGGCGAGGGGTACCGTGTTTCGGTCGATAGCTACAACCCGGCGGAGATCGCTGCCGCGGTCGAGGCGGGGGCCGAGTTGGTCCTCTCCGTCAACCGCAGCAATCGCCGCCATGCCTGCCAGTGGGGATGCGAAGTCGTCGCGGTTCCCGACGTGCCGGGCACACTGGACGGCCTGGACGAGACCCTGGGCCTCTTGGCCCAGCACAGCATCCCGGTACGCATCGACCCCATTTTGAATCCCATCGGGTTCGGGTTCGCCGAAAGCCTGGGCCGTTATCTGGAGGTCCGCCGGCGCTGGCCCAAGGCGGAAATACTCATGGGGGTGGGCAACCTTACGGAACTGACGGATGCCGACTCGGCCGGCATCAACGTGCTGCTTCTGGGTTTCTGCCAGGAGCTGGGGATCCGCAGCGTGCTGACCACCGAAGAGATCAACTGGGCCCGGACCGCGGTGCGGGAATGCGACCTGGCGCGGCGCCTGGTGCACTACTCGGTACGGCATGGCGTGCTCCCCAAGCACTTGGAGCCGCGCCTGGTGATGCTTCGCGATCCCAAAGTTCTGGAGCACGGGCGCGAGGCGTTGTCGGCACTAGCAGCGGCGATCAAGGACCGCTCCTTCCGCATTTTTGCCGAAGGGGGCCGGCTGCATGTGGTCGCCGCCGGCCTGCACCTGGAGGGGACCGACCCATTCGATTTGTTCGAGCAGATGCTGGCGGCCTCCGCGTCGCCCATCGACAATTCCCATGCCTTCTATCTGGGTTATGAGATGGCCAAGGCGGTTACCGCGCTGACGTTGGGCAAGCAGTACCGCCAGGACGAAGCGCTGGATTGGGGCATGCTGACGGTTCGCGAACTGAGTCGCTTGGAGCGCCGCCTGCTGCGCACCCGCCGCCGTCGGGGCGAGGGCTGCGACGATCCCCGCCAGGAGTCGCTGCCGTGAGCGGCCCGGCGCTGCCCCTGGTCGAGGAACTTTCCTGCGAGCCCGATGTGGAGGAGGTGTTCCGCCGCCTGGCCTGCCGGCCGCACTGCCTGTTTCTCGACAGCGCGTTGCGCGATCCGGTGCTGGGACGGTGCTCCTTTCTGGCGGCCGACCCCTTCGATTACTTGGAACACCCCGTGGAGCAAGGCGGCAGCCTGGCCGAGTTGGCTCGAAGGTTGATGCGGTTCCCCGCAGAGTCACTTGCCGGGCTGCCACCGTTTCAGGGCGGGGCAGCGGGGCTGCTTTCGTATGATTTGGGCCGGCAGTTGGAGGTGATTCCGGCTCCGGCCTTCGACGAGTTCCAAGTCCCCGCCGTGGCGATGGGCTTTTATGACGTGGTGCTGGCCATCGACCATGTCCAACGCCGTGCGTGGATCATCTCCCAAGGATTTCCGGAGACGGTGCCGACCCGGCGCCTTCGGCGGGCTGCGGCCCGGCTGAGCGAGTTTGCGCAGTGGCTTCGCCAGCCGCCCATAGCTCGTTCGGCCGGCACGGCACCGCGGAGGCCTCTCCCCGCGTGCCGGCTAGCCCCGCAGTATACGGTTCGAGGGCCCAAAGGGCTGACCAGCAACTTTTCCGAAGCGGGGTACCTCGATGCTGTGCAGCGGGCCATCGACTACGTCTGGGCGGGGGATGTGTTTCAGGTGAACCTCTCCCAGCGACTGCTGTTTCCTGCACAGGATGATCCTGTGACACTGTACATGCGCCTGCGCCGGCGCAACCCCGCGCCGTTTGCGGGTTATTTCGATCTGGGCGACACGGTCATCCTCAGCGCATCGCCCGAAAGATTCCTGCGGGTTTACCAGGGGCGAGTCGAGGCCCGGCCCATCAAGGGGACGCGGCCGCGCACCGCTCGGCCTGAGGCCGACCTCTTCGCGGCTTCCGAACTCCGCCATAGCGAGAAAGACCGCGCCGAAAACGTGATGATTGTCGATCTGCTGCGTAACGACCTCTCGCGCGTGTGCCTGCCCGAAAGTGTCCACGTTTCGCAGCTCTGCCAGGTGGAACGCTACGCTTTCGTGCAGCATTTGGTATCCGCGGTGTGCGGGCAGCTTCGCCCCGGGCTGGGAGCGATCGACCTGGTACGGGCGGCATTTCCGGGGGGCTCAGTCACCGGGGCACCCAAGGTCCGGGCCATGGAAATCATCGCCGAACTGGAACCCACCGCACGCGGCCCCTACTGCGGATCGCTGGGCTACGTGGGGTTCGATGGCGCCATGGACCTGAGCATTCTCATCCGGACTATCACCGCGGCAGGCGGCTGGTGGCAGGCGCCCGTCGGCGGAGGCATCGTCGCCCAGTCTGATCCCCGCTCCGAATACGAAGAGACGTGGCACAAGGCCGAGGGGCTGCTCCGAGCAATGACCCCATGACGGCCAGGGGCAAAAGGTTCAATTGGCACCGGCGATTGAGGAACCGCTGCAGTCCCCCCGCCTGAAAAACCTCGCACATAGTGATATGGATCCAGCGGAGCAAGGCCTTCCACTGCCCCACCGCGCCCTGGCTCGGGGACCGCTTTACGGATTCGCAGGGGGCCCAGGCAACTCGCCCAGCATAGGAGGCTGCGGCGCGTCTGAACCGCCGGAACCGGCCGTGGCGGGCGGGCGGAGGTCTAGACCTAAAGGCTCGGGGACCGGCAGCACCCGGCTGGCTGGCGGCCTGGCCGGCGAACTGCTGCTGCGGGCAGGGGCCGCCGCGAGGGTTGGCTGGCCCAGAATCTCGCGCAAGTGATTCTGGACCAGCGAGAGAAACCCGGGCTTGTCGTTGACGTATTCCCAGACCTCGTTCAGATTTCTCCAGTCCACTTGTTTGCCGTCGCGCCATTTGGCCAGCACCACGGTAGGAGCGACAACCTGATAGTCGGATTGGTAATGGCGGTTTTCAGGCCGATCGTAGTTGACCACCCGAAATGTTACCTTGCCGCTTTGCAGCTCACTAGCAAATCCCGTTTCCACCGCCTCTTTGGCATATGCCTCGATGATACGGCACGTGGGGCATCGGATATTGCCGTGGAGGTAATAGACGTGCACGCCGTCGGGCATTGCAGGCACAGACGACGGGCCAACCGGCGCCTGCTGCGGGCTGGCTCGGGCAGCCACATCGGTAGGGACGGGGGCCGCTGGTTGCGGCCGATCGACCGCCCGAACGATCAGCACCACACACGTGGCTGCGACAAAGGCCAAAAGGGAATTGGCAGTGGCATCTTTGAGCGTCATGGCAGCGTCTCTCCGGGGTTCACAATCCCAGTTGGGCGCGAGCTGCGGCGACCACTGCGGCTACCGCGGCCTCCGTGCACGGCGTCTTGCCCCGCTCCATGCCCAGTTTGCTCAACTCGATATGGTGGAAGCGGCTGAACCCCGCGTTCTCCAGCGTCCGCTTCCCGCATACCAGCGGACAGCCATCGATGACCACCAGCGCGGCGGCCGCCTCGGCGCTTGCCAGCATGCCCGGTACCCGGCCGCCAATCCCCGCCAGGCAGAACATCCGTCCGACGCCGTCGGCACCCAGTTGGCGGGCAGCCTGATCGGCGATCTTGCCCACATCGGCCGCCCCCGAACAGGCGAAAAGCAACGTGGGCGCCGATCCGCAACTACAGCTTGCCGTACCCGTGGTTTCAGCCATGCGATTCGTCCTCCCGGAATCAGTGTACGAGATTGTCCAGTGGCCCGGCCAGAGCTAGCTCAGCCACTTTTGGATTTCGTGGGGCGCCAGCACACGGCCGGCCGCCTTGACTTCGCCATCGATGACCAGCGCGGGCGTCATCATCACCCCAAAAGCGGTGATCTGGTTGATGTCGGTGATTTTTTCCACCAGCGCTTCCACGCCAGCCTGCTTGGCGGCTTCTTCGGCGTTCTTTTTGAGTTGCTCGCACTTGGGGCAACCCGGTCCCAGGATCTGAATCAGCTTCATCGCTTTCGCTCCTTTCTCGAAACTACCAAGAAACCCGCATCAAGGTGTTTTTGGGGATTCAGGCGAAGAACCACCCGAAAACCATTCCCGCCACGGCGCTCATCACCACTACGAGACTTACGAAAACCGCCGTCTTGCGAAGCCCGATCACGCTATAGATGACGGCGATGCTGGGCAGCGAGAGGGCCGGGCCGGCCAAAAGCAGCGCCAGTGCAGGGCCGCGACCCATCCCCAGTCCAATGAGCGTCTCCAGAATGGGGATTTCGGTAAGCGTGGCGAAATACCACATCGCCCCAATCACTGAAGCCACCATGTTGGCCGAGAAGCTGTCCCCTCCCACCCACTGCGCCACCAACTCTTCCGGAATCAGTGCGCCGATAAACCCAGTGACGAACACCCCCCCGAAAAGGAGAGGAATAATCGAGCGGACAAAACCCCAGGTCTGGTTCATCCATTCCCTCAGTTCCTCGCGGTCGAACCACCGGCCGACCATAAGAAGGGTGGCTGCCAGACATGCCGCGGCGAAGTACCAGCGGTTGGCATAGACCCAGGCGGCCCATTCGTACCCCTCGGGAGTCGCCGCGGAGACCCGAGCGATCTCGCGCTTGGGGAGGGTCAGCTTCATCCCTTTGCGGAGGCCATTGGTGGATTCTTCGACTTGTACGCGGAACATCTCCGTGGTTTCCAGCAGCACGGCCACCTTCATCTGCGTGCCATCGTTTTTTTCGATCGTGGTAAGGCTGGGATTGGCCCAGTCGCTGAACACCAGAAAAAGAATCATCGCCGCGAAAAACACAGCGGTCTGCCACAGGCTGCGCCGGGCCGGGGGGGGTTCAGGCAGTTGCAGGGTCGCCCGCTCCCGTTTCTCCTCGTCGCTGCGAAAGATGGCGGCCATGAGCAGGCCGATCACCACGGCGAACACAATGGACCCTACCACGCGGGCAAGGCCCAGGTCGAAGCCTAACACCCGAGCGGTAAGAAAAATGGCCATGACGTTGATGGCCGGCCCGGAGTACAGGAACGCCGCAGCCGGCCCTAAGCCAGCCCCCACGCGGTAGATGCCCGCAAACATGGGCAACACGCTGCACGAGCACACTGCCAGAACCGTGCCCGATACCGAGGCCACCCCGTAAGCCTCAACCTTGCTGGCCCGCGGCCCGAGATGGCGCAGCACGGCCTCTTTGGACAAGAATGCGGCGATCCCCCCCGCGATGAACATGGCCGGCACCACACACGCCAGGGTATGGTTGCGGGCATACCACTGGAGCATGTAGAACGCCTCCATGATCGCCGTTTGAATCTTCGGATCGGTGAAGTTTAGGAAATACGCGATCAGGAAAACGGCCGTAAGTCCGGACAGGATGCCGAGTTCGCGTTTCACAGGAGGCTCCTTAGGAGGGGCAAGTGGGGTTGACAGCCGGGGAGAAATGGGGCCGGGGGCTGGCAACTGCCAACCATCGGCTTAGTTTCTCTATTGGCAAAATAGCCAAGTCTCGCATAAAGTCAACCCCACTTCCGTGTGTAAAGCCACCAAGGGCATATCTTGTGTCTCGCTCCGGTCCGCACAACGAAACTATCGACAAGGCAAAGATGGTCAATTAGCCAACTGCCGTATAATATCCGCAGGTGCCGAGCCCGTACACCACTCAAGCAGATGGACTGGAATAACCCGAAAGACCGATCTGGGCCGTGCCGGCGCACGAGCAAAAAACCGGCGCGACCAAACCACGCAGTCGCCGATCGATAAGCCTTCCGGTAGCAGGACCCGCTGAGGCCCAGCCGGTGCACATCAGAAGACGTGCCTGCCGGCCTCCCGTTTTATTACCAACGCTGGCGGGGCATCCTACCGAGGAGAATCAGTTGGCAGTGTGGACCACTTTGGCCTGGCTCTGCTTGGGGGCGTCCTTGCCCCTCCAAAGCAGCCCGCACGCCGGGGCGGACCCACAGTAAAGTCTGCGCTCTGCCCAAATTGGAGGACCGCCGAAAAAGGAGGCGCTATCAGAGCTTACCGGGCAGGGGCCGGCTCGAGTCCTGCCGCCCAAGCGGTTCCCCGGCGGTACAGTTCCTGAACCGGCGGAACGCTGAGGGCCTGCACGTCGTGCCCCAACACACAATGGAAAACCCGGCCTTTGCCGTACTGGTTCACGAAGGCCATGGGGTATTCCTTGTGGTCCACCTTGGAGATCGCCTTGGCTACCACATGGATCTCCTTGTCGCCTGTCAGGCACGTGTAGAGTTCGTCGATGGTTTCGAACGGCTTCATGCCTCGGGTGATCGGGTGTTCGGGATCGGCGATAAGGACCGTGAACTTTCCGTGGGGGTCGTGCCCCCGGAGTTTGGGGTCCCACACCCGGCCGGCGATGTTGCGGAACTCGGGCCAGCCTTGGAACGCGCCACATGCGAAGTGGATGAGCACGAGCCCTTTGCCACCGGCGACGAATCGCCGCAGGTTTTCCCGGGCCTCGGGCCCCGGATCGGGCGACTCCCAGTTCATGTAGTTCAGTACCACCGCATCGTACTGGTGCAGGTCGGGCGACGCCAAAAACGCGGGGTTCTCGTTAACCGTGGTCGCCAAGCGGCGGTCCTCGGCCAGGAAGCGGGCCACCAGCGGGGCCGTCTCCTTCCACTTGTGGCCGGGATACTCATTGCCGGTCAGCACCAACACCTTGGCCTGTTTTGCCGGCTCAGCAGCGTGGAGGGCATCGCCACTTCGCCCCCCGGGCAACAAAGGCACCCCCTGACTCACCCATCCCAAGGCAGCCACCACGAGCAGGACAGCGCGTCTCATAACGAAGTCTCCTCAGTGGGAATTAAGGTTTCGCTCCGAGCCCGCCGAATCACCGGAAAGTCAAGACTGCCAGGACGCCCCATAGCCATGCCAGTTGCTACGACCGAGTACGCGCGAGGGGCACTGTGGGAGCCCGGTGCTTACTCGGGCATCAACCTTCGACGATCACTTTGAGGCCCAAAAGCCGCGACAAGTCTTGGACGCTCTCCAAGTGGTTTCCGTAGAACACCACGCGATGCAGCAGGGTCATCATGTCGGTGTTTTCCAACAGGCCGCTGCCCCAGTTGGCCAGCATTTTTCGGGCGTCGGCCACCGCAGCCGTACATTGGGTGCGGCATCCACGGTCGTCGAAATCGGGAATCTCGATGATCTTCTGGGCCGACACCAGCAGGGTATCGAGATTCACCAGCTTGGCGCAGGTGATTTCCTGCCCGATACGAAGCTCCACTTCCACCGCTGCCCCCTGGTTGTCGTCGCGGTGGGTACGGATGAGGAAGGGATGGCGTTGGCCCCCGGGGCCGTCCATGCGGGTAGCGGCCACGCAATGGGCGTGGATCATCGCGTTTTTCGAGAGGTCAAAGAGCGGGTCGGTGATAAACCCGGGCTTGCCGAAGGCGTATCCGAACATGAGCATGGTCAGTGCAGAGTCGATATCGCCTTCGCACGCGCCGACCAGTCCCAGATCGTTCAACTTGCTGAACGCCAGGCAGGCATTGACCGGGTTGCCCATGCACAGCGTACTGGCCACGGCCCGGGCGCGGTGGCGGATCATCAGGTCGCGCAAGGCCAGGTACAAGCGGGCCGAATTGATGATCTCCTGCCGTGTTGGCTCGACGATCTTTTTGGCTGGCTTGAGCCAATAAGCCTCGGCCTCGGCTTCGGCGGCTTTGGGATCGACGGCCTGATAGGCGGCCAACTGTTCTTCTGCCGTTACGGGGACCAGTTCGGTGCCGAACTTGGCGCGGACTTTTTCGGGCGATCGGGCAGGCAAGGTGCCGGCGGCACGACCGATCACCAAGATGCGGGATTGTCTCATGCGTACCGGGACGCGCAGGAGGGCCACCGCGCGGTCGATGTCGGCATACTGGCTGGAAGCGACCAGAATGACGCGCTTGCCGGCCTTTTGCCATTGGGGCACGTACATCCAGTCGTGGCCGGAAAAGGGCTGCGAGAAAATGGCCGCAGGCAAACCGGAATCGACCAGTACCAGCAAAGGCCGGCCGCTGCCGAAGGCCAAGTGAAAGACCAGCAGGGCGTCGGCGCCGGCCAGCTTGGGCAGCAGGCGGGTGGCGGCCGCCTCGGTGTTGGGGATCAACTGGCCGCCGATAAACTCCACGTCGCCCAGGCGGTGTTGGACGTCGGCCAGGTATTTTTGGAAGCGGTCCGCCTCGGCCTTGGCGTCGAACTCGGGTTTGGGCCAGGCGCCGCCCAGGCCCACGTACACCACATGGATGCGCACGGGGGGCAACGGGGGCCAACCGGCCGCTTCGGCCGCGGCCGTGGGCCGGGCCGCCAATCCACCGGCCAGCAGTCCCCCCGTCGCTGCACACGTACCCAAAAAGTCCCTGCGAGTGACTGGTTCAGACATGATTCGTTCCTCGCCGGAAGCACTACCTGGTCCGCTTCCAATATCTCAGCTACCAACCCGGTTGGCAAGGCAGGCAGGGGCAGGACGTCGGGACGTCGTGTGGCGTGAAGACCGTTTGGGGGCCGGGAGGCTGGGCGCATGCACCGGGCCCTTACGGATCCGGCTCGGGGATCGACTCCTCAGGGCGCGTGATCCAAGGGCGCCCCAGGGCGCTGTGCCCAACCTATCGGCGTGGTACTATAGGGCACGGCAAAGTTGGCCGCCGACGCACAGCGTGGCACGGTGGGTAGCGTCGGGACCATAGTTTGAATCCAAGCGGTCGTGCTTGGCGCTGGCCTAGGGGGGCCAGAAATGAATAAGCCGCGCGGTCCGTCGCGCACGGTTTCTCGGAACTGATTGTTTCTCGGTAAAAAGCCTTGGTGGAGCGACTTCGATGAGCGAGATGGCAGTTTCGTCTTCGAAAGGTTCGGCACTGGGGGGTTCTGCGGCTGCGGCTGGCGGGTTGGCCACGGCCCTGGCCTTGACGCGCAGCGTGCATGCCGCCGGCAGCGACGTGATCAAAATTGCGCTGGTAGGGTGCGGCGGCCGGGGGACCGGGGCGGCCATCAACGCCCTGTCGACGAAGGCACCGGTGCGCCTGGTGGCCATGCACGATGCCTTTCGCGACCGACTGGACAGCAGCCTGAAAGCCATCCAGACCCGTTGCCCGGACCGCGTGGACGTGCCGGAAAAGCGCAAGTTTACCGGGCTGGACGGCTATCTCCAGGCGATGGAAGCGGGAGTGGACATGGTGCTGTTGTGCGGTCCCCCGGGGTTCCGGCCTATGCAGTTCGAGGCGGCTGTCAAGGCGGGCAAACACGTGTTCATGGAGAAGCCGGTGGCCACCGATGCCCCGGGGGTGCGCCGCATCCTGGCCGCCAACGCCGAGGCCAAACGCAAGGGCTTGGCCGTGGCCGTCGGCCACCACCTTCGGCACGAAGTGAAACACAAAGAGGCTATCGGACGCATCCACGATGGCATGATCGGGCGTATCGAGTTCCTTCGCATCTACTTCAACTCCAGTGGAGTTTGGGTGTACCAGCGGCGCCCGGAGGAGACGGAGATGCAGTACCAGGTCCGCAACTGGTACTACTTCACCTGGCTCAGCGGCGACCACATCGTGGAACAGCACGTGCATGACATCGACGTGGCCAACTGGATCATGCGCGGGCATCCGATTTCGGCCAACGGCATGGGGGGCCGGCAGGTGCGGATCGGCAAACAATACGGCGAGATTTTCGATCACCATTCGGTGGAGTTCGAGTACGGCGACGGCACGCGGTGCTTCAGCGTCTGCCGCCATATGCCCGGCTGCTGGATGAGTTTCTCCGAGCATGCGCATGGCACCAAAGGGGAGGTGAACATCGAGGGGCACGGCCGGGCCGTGCTGCGTGTCTTCGGCGGACCGACGCGCAACTGGGAACGGGGGCCTGATGGCCACCAGCTTGAAATGGACGATCTGTTCGCCGCGCTTTTGGCTGGTCGGCCCTATAACGAAGGCGACTGGGGGGCCGAAGCCACCATGACAGCCATTCTGGGGCGCATGGCCACGTATTCCGGCCGTGTAGTGCGATGGGACGAGGCCATCCAGTCCACGCTGGACCTCATGCCAGAACGCTTGGCGTGGGATGCCAAGCCCAAGCCGCAACCCGGCCCGGATGGGCTTTACCCCTGCGCCATACCCGGTGTCACTCGGGCATTGTAGCGCTTTGCATCAGCGATGGGCGTGTTCCGGGGCACGAAAGCGAAAAGGGCGATCTTAATAGGGTTCCGAGAACCATGTTGCGTGCCTTGTTGGGTTGCTGGGCGATAGTGCTTGCGGCGTGTTCTGCGGCGGCCCAGCCCGTGCCGGAAGGCTTTGCAAGGCAGCCGGCCGGATCGCTGGCCCGGTTGATTGAGCCGGCCCCGTTGGCACCAGGGCATTCGCCGGCGGCTCAGCAGGCGCGACTGCGCGCCGTCGCCGATAGCCGGGCATGGGTCATCGAAACAGGTCCGCTTCCCGTACCAAGTTCGGCCGCCTCAAACACCGGGGCGCCGCAGGAGGACTGGCACGTCTTGCTGGCATGGCGTGTGCGGCTGCGGGCTGAGGCAGATGCCAGACACTATCGCTTGCTGAGCCACCGGAACGACGTCTGGTACGGATCCACCTACTGGGCCGGTCCGGATTGGACTCGGGTGGGCAAGGACTGGCATCATCCCGGCGAGAAGACGCCCGCCGTGCGGCGGTTTGACGTGCCCCGTGACGGTCGCGTAACCATCGCAGGCCGCGTCGCCAAATATCATCTGGCCCCCAACACCGACGGCGTTCGGGTGACCATCCGGCACAATAGCCGAGAGGTGTGGCAAGCCGAACTTGCCGGCGGGGACGGCCAGGGGGTCGAACCGCAAATCACCCTCGATGTGCGCAAGGGCGACCGCCTGCGCTTCGTGGTGCACAAGCGCCGGCAGATCTATTGCGATACCACTCGGTGGGACCCTGTGGTCCGCTACGAAGATGGGGAGACTTTCTTTGCGTCGGCAGCGTTTTCGACAACCGAGCAGGGGCATGGCGGCTGGTTCTACGAAATGGAGACCGGTGATGCGGATACCTGGGGGTTGCCGCGGCTTTGGGCGGTGAATAAAGACCTCACGCTGTGCGAATCGCCGCTGGCCGAAGGGCAAACCATCGTTTGCGACGACCGCAGCCACTGGCCCCTGCTGGTGCTGGCCGATGCGTTGGATCAAAGCGGCGTGGCACTGGCCATGCCGCCCGCCGTTCCGTGGCGGTTTTCGGCCCACTTTGCTCCAAAAGGGAAGCATGATTGACGTAAGTTCCACGGCTGCTTACGGTTAAGTGCTGTTTATAGAAGTGGCTTAAGTGCAATTTGCGGCCATTTTTGGCCATAGTTTGCCATTGGGAGTGCAGGATTCTCGCTCATCACTCCTGCTCCGATACCCCCGCGTGGCGGGGTGCCACGAGGCTGCGCCGATGGATACGGTGGCACGGTTGATTCCCTGTCCGAATACCTTCGCCGACTGGAGCCGTACGTGCCTGCGGCTACGGCGGCAAGACTATCGAGGAGCTAGACAGGCTTCACGCGGGTTATCCCGCACAGACGCGGGCACCGACAAGAGGGCCTGTGGGCCCGAAGCGGCCGACGGAGTTGACGGCGAACTCTGGGGCTTCCTCATAGACCCTTCGGAGCAGTTCAGAGAACTCAAGTTCTGAAACTTCCTTGGCCACTTGCTCAACCTGGAGACGCATCTGGGGATCGGCAGATTTGGCTGCCCTTTCCGCAGCCTCTCTCCCGCGTGCGGTCAGGTAATACTCAGGCCACCGCTCGACAGGATGCGGGAGTTGGACGATAAGCCGCCGGGCACAAAGATCGTCCAGGAAGGAATAGACTTCGAAGCTGCACGGCCCGTAAAGGTATGGCTCGAACCGGAAGTACCCTGGAATATTCCTTCCAGACCTCTTCCAGAGAAGAAAAAGCGCTTGCATGAGGCGAATTCTGTCCATGGGCTTCGCCCGGAGCAGCAGCAAGACAGCGTCATCCTTTGTGATGACCACGCGGCGTCTCCTTACCTTTCATTTCTCTTCCGGCTTCTCGGCATTGGAACATCCCTCCGCCTCCCATAGGGTATAGCGAACAGTGGTCGTCTCGTACGCAGGACCTGCTGGTTTGGGTCGAGTGATCCTGGTCAGTCGCGAAAGCGCTTCTCGTATCTTAGGGTCATCCAGGCCTAACGCGCGAAGGCCGCGTTCGATCTCTTCCTCGGTAAGTTGCATCATTCCCTTCCTTAGCTTGCCGGTTCGCGCCGCGCCGTACACCGGTAGGCAGCGCGTAGCGCCGGCCGTTGCGTGTTGTCGGCGAACGGCTCCCGCCTCACCTGTCGCAGGACCTCAAATCGTCGGCCGAAATCTGGTCGGCCGGAGCGAGCCTGTAATGTCGCTCTTCGACAATATGTGCCCTCTTCCCCGGAAAGCTCCAATTCGAACAACGCGATCAGGTCTTCGAAGATGAACTGCGCCGAAATCGGCCCACACGTAAGCGCGGGGAACTTTTCCTTCCATCGGTGGTTACGCGGGCCGGCAGCCCCACGGCCAGCCGGGGGGCGTCGTATTCCTCGACGAAGGCCCGCACGCGGAAGCGGCGGGTGTCGGCCAGGATGATGAC
>Ga0315298_1001601_pt1 | contig 40804 bp, 44 predicted proteins | sample WHS_1_MG_FD_203077 | JGI IMG/M metagenome (GOLD analysis project Ga0315298, IMG submission 203077) | Extremophilic microbial mat communities from Washburn Hot Springs, YNP, Wyoming, USA - WHS_1_MG | ecosystem: Environmental > Aquatic > Thermal springs > Hot (42-90C) | place: USA: Wyoming... | reverse complement strand
GCTTTTCTTCCTTCGCTCCACTTCTGCTGAGCAATTACTTGTTTAATGGATTCTGGGTCAAAAAGGTTAGCGCCTCGCTTCACCAGAACCTTAAGCACCCTAACCCGAGTCGCTATTGTAGATTCTGCATAATTCTGCCAGGGCTGGTTGGTTCGGCAGGGAAAGGTTATTTACTGCCTTTCATCTAGACTGAAGGTTGTCATGGCAGCCTTGAGACAACGTTGGCGAGTCGTCTACATCCTCACAATTGTTTTTGTCGTCGCCCTACTGTGGGCTTTCACCATTCAAGGGTTTTTGCCCGAGGAGTTTCGCCAAGCATACCTAACCTACTTCAACATTGTGCGGGCGATAACAGCCATAGTGTTCGGCGTCCTCATAATAGAGCTGTCAGCCTTGCTTCTCACCGTTAAACTTAAGCATTTGGGCAGAGGCGTCTACCTTTTCCGGAACGTTGTAGTTGTATTGGGCTACGTGATTGTAGGCCTCATAGTGCTAGCCCTCTTCGAGGTTACAGGCATAAGCGCTGTGGCCGGCGCCACTATTTCGGGCCTCGTCATCGGGTTAGGCTTACAGCCAATCCTAGCCAACCTTTTCGCCGGCCTAATAATCCTCGGAACAGGTTTCCTTAAACCCGGAGCAAACGTCAAAATCTCCGGCGGCTTACCCCTTTCATCTGTGGCTTTTCCAGCCTACAAAATGTTCAGCCGAGATGAGTTCATGCCAGCACTGCGTGGCATAGTTGTTGAGGTTGGCTTGATGCACACCAAAATCCTATCCGACAACGGCGAACTCGTTAAAATTCCAAACAACATAGCCTTCACCAATAGCGTCGTCATGGAAGAAAAAGAAGAGCCGAAAACTGTGCGAGTGCGCTACGAATTCCCAATACAATATGACCCAGACATGGTGCTGGAGAAAATTCGAATGGAGTTTGACAAAAACAATATCGCCGACTACAAAGTTTACCTTGAAGAGCAAAGCGACAAAAACTACTACATTGTCCTAATGGTGGCAACAGCCTCCCCCCAAACACTAAAGTCAGAGAATTCCGATCAGAACTCCTAAAACACATAATAAAAGTGCACAGGGCACTTGCTCAAACCAAAAACAGAAATGAGAAAGCGAAGCCTGATTATGGGAATTTTAAGTAGGCGTAATGTTTCGTAGACTTTTCTTTTTCAATGTCTTGCTGGTTTATTCAACCACGGATACTTTTAAAGCTCTTTATGCACCGCTATACCGAGCTTCAGCCTTATCCGTCAGTGCTTTAGCCCTCACAATGCTGACAATTTTCCTCCTATGATTTCGGATGCATGTGGCTTGGACCATCACCTAAACTGGGTAATGCGATCTCCTTTGAGATTGTTCTCGCTCGCTTTGAATAGAAAGAGGACTAAGCCTTCTCATAAAGCCAGCATATATCCCGTGAACTCTGAGAGGTCAAGCTTTTTCCTGGCTAAGTCTAGTTTAATCATGTAGGCTTCTATTTCTAAGGCTCCGAAAACTACTGGAACTGGTAGTTCATCAACTAAAGGCTTCGATTCCTATCTTCTTTCTCCCAATCTCAACTATCAAATCGGAAGAATGTGTACAGCTAATTTTACGTCCATCAGCTATTGTGAACTCCCTTGGAGTCAGTAACTCCCTCGGTGTGGAAAGCTCTTTAGCAACATCGCTCCGGATAAGCGACCTCGATGCACCACTATCAAACAAAACGCTTAGCCTTTTCTCCCCCTTATCGCCCTTAACAAGCAATACATCCTTAACCATACCCAAGCGTTCCACCTCCAGTATTCAGTTATCAAAAACATCCATTTTAAGGATACCATTTTGTCGGGCAATGTCAAAGCCACCCTGCGAACCAGACTCTAAAGAAATCTGAGATTGGGTTTAAAATGAGGAGGGACATGTTTACATAAAAGAATTGGTTGGTGATTATCAAAGCTATATAATCAACAATTCTATAACAAAAGCATTATCAAAACAGGTAAGGCTCGTATCCAATTTCCTCAGCAAAATCCTTGCTAAAGTAGCTACCTACTACTTTCCTGTAATTATCATCTTTTGAGCAATTCATTTTACTTCCTATAAAATAAATCTTAATGTCACTGGACCTAAATGATCAAATGTGGCTTTTATAACATCGTTTGATGACACTGGAACAGCGGTTGTAAAAGAACCAGACATGATTATTTCTCCTGACTTAAGGGTTATGCCGAACTCGTAAAGTTTGTTTGCAAGCCAGGCAACAGCTTGAGCAGGGTTGCCAAGCACAGCTGCTCCGGCGCCTGTAGCAACAACTTCACCATTTTTCTCTAAAACCATTCCAATGTATCGTAGGTCAATTTCTTCAATGGGCATTATTCTCCCGGCCAGTATTATTCGTGCACCTGATGCGTTATCTGCTACCGTATCGTGAATTTTTATCTTCCAGTCCCTGATTCGACTGTCAATCACCTCTATTGCTGGCATTACCCCTTTCGTGGCGTCTAAAACATCTGCTACGGTCACGCTTGGGCCGTTCAAGTCTTTTTTAAGGAGAAAAGCGATTTCTGCCTCTACTTTAGGTTGTATCAATTGCGATAGGCTGAGGGGTTCCCCTTCATAAATCACCATTTTGTTTAGAATGTGCCCGTAATCTGGCTCGTTAACACCGAGAAGATTTTGAATACCCTTGCTTGTTAAACCTATTTTTTTACCAACGATAATCTGGCCTCTCTGCTTTTTAAAGTCTATAACTCTTAACTGAATTTTGTATGCGTCTTCGATGGTGATTTTTGGATTTTTATCAGTTATTGGGTCTATAGGCTTTCGCTTGTCTTCTGCTTCCAGTAACTGCTTAGCAATCTCTTCTATTTTATTTTCGTCGAGAGTCATGCTAATTACCTTAGCTCACAAAGTATGCCTCATTCTAATTAACCTTTTTCCTAATATACGTTTACTATCTTGTCAGCCAAGGTATATTTATCATGTCCTTGAGAAAACCCTTGAATGACAACTTCAAGGCAGAGTTTGACCTCTTCGGTTGGACCTGGTAATACTATAATCGTAGCTTCGCTAACTTTGCCGACAGCAATCTTTACGCCTTCTTTAACATGTCTGCCTGTACCAAATTAAATTTCACAACGTGAGGTGTAGCAGCGTTTGGATCCACTTTTAATACCCCTTCAACTGTTTTATCTTTATTTTCGACGCCGAAGCCCCCTTTGATGATGAAACCGTACCCTATGGGTATTAACCTCGATAGAACATATAAAGAAACCCGCTGGGGACTATGATGAAATGGGATATCTTACACTCTTGGGTTCTCGGCTCAAATGTCCTTCTTGCTCACGTACTTCATATGGATGAAAAGTATTGAACTATTAAGAAAACTTCAGCAAGCATTGTGCAATAATGAACATGAAATTCTAAGCGGTTTCCTTGTCATAATCTAATTTCCAATAATAACATATTTCGCCACTGGCGATGACGTAGAAACGTTAGTCATAAATGGTAATTTAGTGATGTATGGAAAAGAACCGCTAACGGTAAACGAAAAGGAAATATTGGAAAAAGCGCGAAGACAATTTAGGCTTATAAGAAATAGGTTATGAGGAATGGAAGACAAGAAAATAATTGAAGTTCGCTGGCATGGTAGAGGCGGGCAAGGCGTGGTGGTTGCGAGTAAAATTTTAGCTTATGCCGCGATTCTAGACGGATTTAAGGGAGTACAGTCTATTCCATTTTTCGGAATGGAACGTAGAGGTGCTCCCGTTCTTTCCTTTACCAGAATAAGTCAGCACGAAATTAGGATTAGGCATCAAATATACGAACCTGATGTTGTTATCGTTCTAGATTCTTCACTCTCTAATATGCCTAATATTATTGAGGGTTTAAAGCCTGAGGGTTATGTTATATTAAATACTAAACGAAAGCCTTCTGAAATCCTATGGGCTAGAAAACATAAAGTGGCTACCATCAATGCTTTCAATGTATCAAGGATGCTCAACCTAAAAGTTGCAGGTTTTTTTGTAGTTAACACACCGATGTTAGGTGCTTTTGCAAAAACAACTAATTTTGTTTCTATAAACTCGATGAAGAGGGCAATTATAGATTACTTTGGAGTGAAACTTGGAGAAATAAATGCAAAGGCAGCTGAAATTGCATATAAGGAGACCTTAGTGGGTGAAGAGATTAAATGAACAGTTTAAAGAAAATTCCTGAAAAACCAATTGCAAAACCTGATTTTGCATCCGTTTCATATACTGGTAATTGGCGGATATTAAGACCAAACATTCAAAGAGAAACTTGTAGCAAATGCATGATTTGTTGGTTATACTGTCCAGATGGCGTTATCAGAAGAGATCAAGAGGGCTATCCTGAAATAGACTATAACTTTTGTAAGGGATGCGGTATATGTGCGAATGAATGCCCCAAAAGGGCTATCGAAATGGTGGAGGAAGGCGAAATATGAAGAACATTAAAATACTTACTGCAAACGAAGCTGTTGCATATGCGGTGAAACTTGCTAGAGTGCAAGTTATAGCTGCGTATCCAATCACTCCTCAAACAGAATGTGTAGAAAATATCTCAGAATTCATTGAAAGTGGAGAGCTTTTAGCTGAGCTTATACGCGTGGAAAGCGAACATAGCGCTTTAAGCGCCGTGATTGGGGCTTCTTCTTGTGGTGTAAGAACTTTTACGGCGACAAGCAGTCAAGGACTGGCTCTAATGCATGAAATGCTTCACTGGGCAGCCGGTACAAGGCTTCCAATTGTAATGTATGTAGTCAATCGTGCACTTGCCGCGCCTTGGAGTTTATGGTGCGATCATCAAGATTCTATTTCCCAAAGGGACACCGGTTGGATACAATTCTATGCTGAAAATAACCAAGAAATATTCGACACAATCTTAATGAGTTACAAAATATGCGAAGATAAAGACATCCATCTTCCAGCTATGATTTGTGCTGATGGTTTCACTCTTTCTCACGCGGCAGCTCCGGTAGAAATTCCATCTCAAAAAGATGTTGACGAGTTTCTCCCCCCATACAACTTAGCACTAGCACTAGATAACATTGAAAATCCTATAACTTATGTGCCCACATGTTCACCTTTAAGACCCGACTCGGATTGGTACATGGAATACAAATATATGCAAAACGAGGCCATGTTAAAAGCCATAAAGAAGATAAAAAAAGTCTGTGAAGAATTCAATGAGAAATTCGGAAGATTTCACGGGGATTTGTTAGAGGAATACCGTTGCGATGACGCCAAAGTAGTAATTTTAAGTATGGGTTCCTTTGCGGCACAAGCGAAGGATGTTGTCGACTCCATGCGCCTTGAAGGTTTTAAGGTAGGGGCCGTAAAAGTGAGAGCATTTCGACCTTTCCCAGTAAGTAATCTACGTGAAATTGCGAAAAAAGTTAAGGCCATAGCAGTGATCGATAGAAGCTTTTCATTTGGTCACTGTGGTTCACTGTTCATGGAAGTTAAATCAGCTCTTTATAATATGTCTGATAGGCCACTAATAAAAGGCTTTGTAATGGGTTTAGGAGGTAGAGACATAAGAAGTTCTGATCAGCGGTATGCAGTAGAACAAACCTTTAAAGAACTCGAAAAGGGAATTGTTGAAAAAGAAATTGAATGGATTAACTTAAAGGTATAGAGGATGTATAAATGGAAATACTCGGTTTACCTGAAGAAGAATATCTATACCCGGGGTTTGGAAGCTGCCCAGGGTGTGGAAGCTTTTTAGCGCTTCGACATACCTTGAAAGCATTAGGCAGAAAAACAATTCTTGTAATACCTGCAGGTTGCACAGCAGCCACTACAGGCTTATTTCCAAAGTCCCCATTTAAAATTCCAATGTTCGAAACAGCATTCGAAACAACAGCTTCGCTAGCTTCAGGAATAATTGCTGCCTTAAAGATCAAAAATAAAGAAGACATAGTTGTTGTAGGCTGGGCCGGAGATGGAGGAACATCTGATATAGGCATACAAGCGCTTTCAGGCGTTGCCGAAAGAGGAGAAAACCTACTTTATATATGCTATGACAATGAAGCCTATATGAATACTGGCATACAATGTTCCGGAACAACACCGTTCGGCGCCATAACAAAAACAACTCCTATAAGAGGAAAAAAGCAATATAAGAAAGATATGCCGTCAATTATGGCTGCGCATCAAATCCCGTATGTAGCGACGGCTTGCTCTTCATATCCTCATGATCTATTCCAAAAAATTAGTAAAGCAAGAAAGAAAAAAGGCACAAGATATATTCATATATTATGTCCATGCCCTCCAGGCTGGCAGTTTGACATGGACAAAACTGTAGAAATAGGTAAACTAGCCGTCAGAAGTGGTATATGGATCCTTTACGAGATAGAAAACGGACTATTTAAATTGACAGGCGAAAGTTGTAACGTAGTAGACCCATCCAAAAGAATATCCGTAAAAGAATATATCAAGTTTCAAGGAAGATTTAGACATTTAACAGAAAAACAAATAGAAACCTTACGAAAATTGATAGACAATCGATGGAGAGACCTGCCAAGTTAATGCGTATTATAAATAAGTTGTTTAAAAATTTAGGATTAAAGGAAAATGGGTGATATTTATCGCGATACTTATAGACTCATAGATAAGTCCGTAAAATATCACTTTTGGACTAATATATCAAGCGAGTTGAGTAACCTAAAATTGTAAAGACTTTTAAATAAATTATATAAATAATTGTAATTGTTTCGAGGAGTGGAAAAGATAAATGGGTTTGGATGTACAACGGCTCTTAAAAGAGATTCAAGACGTGATATCGGAACTTAAAGGTGTTGAAAACGCTAAAAATATCGTTATCGAAGCGTTGGACTCAGGGGTTGATCCGGTGGAAGTTGTGAACGCAATGAGTAAGGGATTAGAAATCGTGGGGCAAAAATATGAAACGGGAGAATATTTCCTTTCAGAACTAATTATGGCGGGGGTTATAGCTGCTGAAATTACAAACATGTTGAAACCTCATTTAGGGAGGTCGACCGAAAAACCAGTTGGGAAGGTGGTCATAGGGACTGTTAGGGGAGACCTACATGATATAGGCAAAAACATCGTTATCGCCATGCTTTCTTCTGCTGGGTTCAGTGTGGTTGATCTCGGAATTGACGTTTCATGTGAAAAGTTCGTGGAGGCCGTCGAAAAAGAAAGACCCGACATTTTAGCCATGAGTTGCCTTCTAACGGTGGGCATGGATGAGATGAGGAAAGTAATCGAAGAACTCCGTAGAGTTGGTTTGAGAGGAAACGTAAAAGTTATGGTCGGTGGCAGACCGATAACATCACAATTCGCCGAGAAGATAGGGACTGATGCTTACGGTAGTAACGCTGTTGAGGCTGTTAGAATGGCAAAACTTCTAGTAGGCGGGGGCTCCTTATGAATAGGAATAGAAAAGAAAGAGCTTTAAAGGCACTTAACATAGAGGAGCCGGATACGGTTCCCATCACAGAGATGGATATCGATGTTCCTCATATTGAAACTTTAACTGGGAAAACGTTTTCTGGTCAAGTGTCACTACAAACCGCGGTTTCAGCTGACCGAAGAATGGAGGAAATAAAAGTTGAGATTAAGACGGAGTGTTATAGAAAGCTCAAGTTTGATGTAATTACATGTGATCTTTCTGCCCCAGATGGATGGGCATCAGTAAAGAATCCAGATGGAACTATTGTTGATGAGTGGGGAAGAGTTTTAATTTACGACTCTCGATGTAAATCCTGGTTTCCGTATCGTAGCGTATTCCAAACCCCTGAAGACTTTGATAGATTCGCATTTCCCGATCCGCACGCTCCTGGGCGTACTTTCGGACTAGAGTATATGAAAAAAATTGTTAAAGATGAGATGGCTGTAGCTGCTTTTATAAGAGATCCATTTGCCCATGCTTGGGAAATGTTTACGCCTATTAACTTTGTCAAATGGATGTATGCAAAACCTCAACTTATACAAAAAGCGATAGAGAAACTAACAGATTTCAATGTTGAGATCATAAAGCAACTCGCCGACATTGGAGTTGACTTTATCATTAGTGGAGGAGACTATTGCGAGAAGATGGGGCCTATGGTTCCAGTTAAATATTTCAGAGAGGTTATCTTTCCAAACTTAAAGAAGCAGGTTGAGGTTGCGAACAAAAGGGGACTGAAGATCATCAAACACACTGATGGAAATGTAAATATGCTTTTGGATGATTTGGCGAGCATCGTTGACGGCTTACACTCCCTTGATCCGTCAGCCGGAGTAGATATCGGCGAGGTCAAAGCAAAGTACGGAGATAAACTCGTGCTGATGGGGAATGTGTCTGTGGACAGCCTAGCTAAAAAAAGTAGAAAAGAAGTAGTGAAGGAAACAAAAGAATGCATACGAAAGGCATCCCCGGGTGGAGGACACTTTTTATGTTCAAGCAATTCATGGTACACTGATGCAAAGCTGGAAAACTGTCTAGCCATGGTTGAAACAGGAAGAAAATACGGGAAGTACCCAATAAATATCTAATCTGTCTATTGATCGCCGCGTGTGTAATTGTTGTGACAAAAAGCGTTAAACACGGTTTAATCGAAGATACTCGGTAGAAGCTTTATCTGTTGCATATCGACTTACCAGCAAGTAATCAAAATAGTGATACCAGATGGATCATACGTTATTCTTTCATTAAATATTTTTACCTAAATATTCTGAATAACGGGTGTTCCCTAATTAATGGTCTTGTTCCAAATTCCTGCATTGCACAGTAGGCAACGTAAGCATCGGCTAGCGCACAGTAAAAGTATGCATTTGCTGCGTTCTCGATCGGCCCGTAGAGTATAAAGTCAGCTCCCAAGGCTATGGGGAAGACATTGGCTACACTACTTGCAACTAAATATTGTGTTTGATCGAGTTTTCGTCTTTCTTTCCATCTATCAACCGCGTTATGCGTTCCCGCTCCTGCTGGTAAGCCATACTTTTCCTTTACAAGATAAATGGCCTTGCTAACTGGTCCTGGATCCGGCAAGTCAAAAACCGTCGTATCTATCAGAAAGTTTTCGATTCCAGCTTTTTGGGCTATGGTGAGAAGCTCATCGAGTACTTGCAACCTTCCAGATACCGTTGGATTCTTCGTATTAAGTGTAAGCAATATAGCCGACTTTATTTTTGCTTCCTTTATCGCTGAGATTTCTTCTTCTTTTATGTGTGGCGATATTGAGTTATAAACTGCTCTTTCAGATAGACCTACTTCTCCAACGTATTGGGCTCCTGAAATTCTTGCCTCTGCTGTTGCTCCATCTATGGAGAGGGGCGCGTCAGTTACATTCGCTACAAAGTCAATATACTTTTCGAAGGCTTGAGGCCATGAACTGCAGATGTCAATCATTCTTTTATTCCCAGTTTTCTCCGAAATTTCCTCTTCTATCTTCAACAGCTCTTCAGCTTTTTCCTTGTCGAATTCACCTTTCTTTTCATCCTTCACAATTTTGTGCTTGTGGTAGAATATACTTCCAATCATCAATGTTGAATGCTGACCCGGTTGCCCTCCAACTTTCACACCTCCAATGTCAAAAATTTTCTGTTCCCTTTCAAATTTGAACATTTCTAAAACTCCTCAGAACACTTTTGACCAAGGGAAACCTATTTAAATTTTTATGTGGAATAAATGTGGCTTTAAAAAATTCCACATTGAAGCTTGGATCCGTCGCAAGCTCTAAATACCGAACCTTTCTGGATATGGTGTCAGCTTCTTTTCGGACATCTTGGGAAAGTAACATCATTTTGGCGCCTGCAATCGCCGTGTTACCGACAAATTTCATCTTCTCCACTGGTATGTCTGGCAAAAGACCTAAAACCTTAGCATTTTCTGGGTTGACGTAGTTTCCGAAGGCACCAGCAACTAAAACTCTGTCAAGCTCCTTTTCCCTAACGTTTTTCCTCTTCATTAAGATTGAACATCCTGCGTATATGGCCGCCTTCGCCAACTGTATCTCCCGGATATCCTTCTGTGTTACTGTAATCTCCTTACCTGTACCTGTTTCGTGCCTCCAAGCAATTACGAACTCTATTTCACCGTTGTTTTCTCTTAATCTTGGGGTTCCTATTTGCCGATTAAACCTTCCTTGACTGTTTATTATTCCACGCTTAAACATTTCCGCTACAGCGTCAATCATCGCTGATCCGCATAATCCGGTAGGTTTCTCACTCCCTATGGTTTCATACGCAACATCAAAATTCGAGCTTATGCTAACTCTTTCTATGGCGCCTGCAAAGGCTTTCATACCGTGTTTTATATGCATTCCTTCGAAGGCTGGTCCAGAAGCGCATGAGCACGAAAGCAAATCCTCAGAGTTTCCAACGAAAATTTCAGTGTTTGTTCCTATGTCAACCAGTAAGGACAGCTCATTCGACACGCATATTCCAGTGGCCAAAACGTCCGCGATGGCGTCGCCCCCGACAAACCCTGCAATAATCGGTGGAACAGTAACTATGCCGGAAGGGTTTATATTTATATTCAGTTCCCTGGCTTTAACGTTTAAATGCCTTTTTAGTGCTGGCACGTAAGGTGAAAGTGCGGTATACTTCGGTTGAATTGCTAGAAGAAAGTGATGCATAGCCGTGTTGCCAACCGCAACAGCTTCATAAACCTTGCTTTGATTAACTCTTGCACTCTTGCATGTTTCATGTAGAACTTTGTTTATTCCGTCAATTACAAGCCTCTGCAACATCTCAAGGTTAGCGTTATTTGTAGCTGCAAACGTTATTCGCGTTATAACATCTTCTCCGTGGATGATTTGCGGGTTTTCGATAGATCCAACCGCAACGGTTTTGCCTGAAGTTAGGTCGACTAGATGACCAACTATTTTGGATGTACCAATGTCTATGGCAAAGCCGAACAAGTCAGAGGTAGTATCACCAGGCTCAACAGCAATAATCCTATGATTATTCCATATGGTTACTGTGACGTCCCAATTTGCATCTCGAAGGACAAAAGGCAGCTCCTTCAGGATTTCATAATTAATTTCCAAGTCACCTGCCTTCTGAACCTGCTTTGACAAGGTATCCAGAAGTCTTTCGAGGTCGGGTGTGATGTCGCATAATGTCGGTTTAGGCAGTAGTAAATGAAACTTCCTTACTGAAGGGTTCAATTTCACTATTCTTTCTAAACCCAATACTTGAATCTTGAGGGTTACCAGCCGGCTTTCCGACGGGATCTCCACTATAACGTTTCGAAGGATCTTGGTTTGGCAAGCTAGTCTGTAACCGTTGTCTATCTCTAAGTGAGATAAATGTTTCCGTTCGATCTCCGTTACTCTATTTACGGTGTTAGAGTTTCTTACGATTACTCTACATTTTCCACAACTACCCACCCCGCCACATTCAGATCTAATGCCAACTCCCGCTTCCTCAGCTGCTCGTAAAATTGTGGTTCCAATAGGTGTTTTTATCTTTTTACCTTCAGGTTCAAAGGTTATTGATACACCATTTATCACGTTATACCACATTTTTAAATTTCATTTTTATTGTCTCCTACAAAGCCGACTATAAAATTGCCCAGTGGTCGTCGACAGGAAATGGCGCTTATCCAGCTTATCCATTCTTTTTGCAATTTTTATTCTACACTCGTTTCTTTCATAGAGACTTTCCGTTTACATCCCTCTTCAAGTTTTAGTAATTCTTACTTTGTTGCATAAATCTTTTTTACTTTATAGACACTTTCAGCTCTCCACGCACAACGCGATCCATCAAGTTCGTTTCTAGTTGGGTATTCGCTCATTGTCTACGCCTTCCAATTCACTTCATATGCCTCCTTCTAGAGGTAACGATTTTTATTTTCCAAAGATAATATTATAAAATTGGATTAAGAGCATAATGTGACTTCTTGTAATAATAATACATGCACGCTTTTGGCGGAATTGTTTAGAAGCCTAGCAGAATCCGCAACAGTAAAACGGTTGAAATGCCTATTATCACGGTTCCAGCGAGGTTTTTCGTCTTATACGCAACCAAAAAAGCGGCGATTCCAGCTATCAAATACTCATTTCGAACAGATAACTCAAGCACTTCATTTGGCGCAAGCAAACTGGGGACTATGATTGTTGTAAATACCGCAGTTGGAATATACGCTAATCTCTTGTTCCAGTTCTCTGAAATCTTGACTTTTTTAAGTATGACTGCAAAGGCGAACTTTGTAAAAAACGTTAAGGCAGCTATCCCCATAATTAACCCGATTATTTCCGTTTCCAAAATTCAAGCACTCCTCCAACAACTGTCCCAAGGACAGCGGCAAATGGAATGTACCATTTCGTCGGCAAAAACAGTAAGCCTATAACGGCGAAAACCGCGGTAGTGAGGCATACCAAAACGTGTTTCCAAGTTGTTATCATAGGCACGAGTAGAACAATAAAGGTTGCTGGGAGAGCAAAATCCAATCCCCAAGTTTGGGGGTCGCCCAAAAACGACCCCATGAACCCTCCAATAACGCTGAAGATTGCCCATTCTATGTATAGCCCTAAACTGACTCCTAGTTGATAGTATCTGTTTGGGTCGTTTTTTGCGAAATAGGCTATGGTTAATGCGTAGGATTCGTCGCATAGCAAGAAGGATAGTAAAATTTGCCATCTCGTTCCCCATTTGCGACTGTATGACCCCAATGAGGCGCCCATTAAGAAATATCTGGAGTTCACAATGAATGTTGTGAAGAGGATTATGATGAACGGTGTTCCAGTCATTAGCATCGAGATTGTCAAGAACTGTGCGGTGCCAGCAAACACCAAAAGAGACATTAACGTTAAAGTGAAAATGGAAAGACTTGCTTTTCTGGCCAGAAGCCCGTAGGCTATTGCGAAGGAAGCGATTCCCAAAGACAGTGGTACTGTGGCTTTGAACCCTTCTAAGAACTTGTCCGTTTTGCTCACATACAGCAACTCCAGTTCATTATTGGAGTTTTGTGAAATTAGGTTCTTTCAACTTCCGTTTCTCAGCAAATCATCTCCAAATTATATCTTAAAATAGATTGCGAGGGTAACTGCGAAGGTTATTAGGAACGAGGGAATAAGGTACTTGTATACTTTTTCTATTGAAGACTTGAAATAATCTAATGTGAACGCGAAGCAGAGATGGGTTGGCCCAATAACATAACCCAAGTACGCGCCTATGTAAATCATCGCCGCTGTCTGGGGCAAGGAAACTATGCTTAAAGGTAAAATTGAAGCGCTTATGGATATGCCAGTTAAGGGTGAACCCGTTAAGAAACCCAAAATTGTTGGAACAACCACCACGATATATGTGATGTCAAGACTGCCGCTCGTTATAAGCTCTTGAAAGATATTGTTTATTCCAGCCTCAATAATAGTATTTCTCAGTAGGAAGGCTCCGTAAGCTGCTAGTGTCACATCGTAAACAGCCCATTTTTTTAACGGTTCAGCAATAGTGTGAAGGCTAGTCTTTGAAATACCTATCAGAACAGCGATTCCCACTAATGTTGCTATAAGCACGGGTAGGTTCTGTTCAGGTAAGCCTACGTTAACTAGGCTGAAAAAAACAACCACAAGTATTGTCGTTAGTATCGGTAGGAAGGATATTAGAAAACTTTTAAGATTTGAATTTAAGTTAGCGTCAGCATCCGAGTTTTCTTTGCTTTGAACTTTTGAAGCTCTCCAGAAGCTAAAAAAGTACCCAACTACCACCATCACAATAACCACGGGGATTTGGCGCAAAATAAGTATGGAAATCGGAACGCCCAAAAAGGCGGATGCTGCTATAGGCAATTGGCTTACGGGATAAACTGGAAATATTGTGTGCCTAAACCATATATTTACATAAGATTTCTTCTCTGAGTTAAGCTTTAACTTCTCTCCCTCTGTGTCCACGATGGGCGCAGACATTAACGCGCCGCCAGCTACTGGCAGAAACCCTATTATGGCTGGAATCAAGCCGAGAACTATTTTTGGGCTGTTCAATATTTTGCTTAGGCTTGTGCTTAGGCGTTTAATGTACCCAGTTTCCTTGTATAGTTGACTTAGAAACATTATGGCAAATGTGGCAAGCACGACAGCGATTGTAAGTAGACTGACGGTTGTTTCGTAAATCACGGAGGGTATTTGCTGCCATTCTAGGGAAAGCAGCGCCAATGCCAAGGCTGTAACATTCAAAGTTATTCCAAGTTTCACCCGTTTATACAGCATCAAACCTAGAAGGCAGAACGCGATTACGATTGCAGTTGGCGGATTAAGGAGACCCAATCAGCAAGCTTTCCTTTTCTGATGTTTTGGTTGCTTAGAAACCAGAGTATTTAACTCACTTCGTAAATACTTTTCTCCTAGAATAATCGAAATTGCAAATTCAAACTTCAAAATAGTGCTGAAAAAGAAAGTCTTCATTTCAAGACCAACGCATGTTTTCGAAAACAAGCAATCTCTATAGAAATGCAGTTCGTGAAATCTGCATCAACTGCAACTGCGAACTTTCTGACCTTGGGAACGCGAGAAAGTGATCCGCAAAAGCGAAGAGCTCAACTGGTAGGATAAAGTTCCCATAGTGAGTTTCATTAAAAACCGATGTTTTAATAGCTTATTTACTGGTTCTTTCACTGGAACATGCATGGAGTTTTTCTACGCCAAACTTAAAGGCAAAACGATAGACATATGCAAACTACAAAACCCAAACTCATAGAAATCTTCACTCTGATATTATAGTAATAAGCTTTTGAAGACTCAAAAGACGTGCTTAGCAAACCTTGAAACGCAACACTTTTTAGGAAAAAAAGACAAGCACAAAATGGCGAAGTCAATACCGCAGCGGTCGTAGTCTAGCCTGGTCTAGGACATCGGCCTGCCACGCCGACGACCCGGGTTCAAATCCCGGCGACCGCACCACCTTTAATTAGCGTATAACTCTTCGGTTGTATTAAACAATTATATACCGTGATGCTTGCAACCGCTAAAACCACAAGTATAAATATGGCTTTTTATTTACACAAAGGAATTACATGAATACTGAGATGGTTGGAGAATGGAAGAGATATTGAATTTAACTCTTGAATTGATCGAAGCCAGCCAAGCCCACGAATACTATCGCGATGTTGAATGTATAAATCTCATAGCTAGTGAGGGCATCAAATCGCCAGCAGTTAAAGAAATGCTTAGGCTTTGCATGGATTTGGAAAGTCGTTATGCTGAAGGAGAAAACGACCTTGAAGGTCATGTTAAGGTGCGTTACTATCAAGGTCAAAGGTACATAACAAAAATTGAGAATTGTGCGGCGGACATAATCAAGAACTTGTTTAAGTGCAGCTGGACTGATGTTCGTTTGGTTTCAGGTACACACGCGAACCTAGCTACTTTTAAAGGGCTTTCTTTGGCTACTAAAAACAAGAAGATGGTTGCGACACCGTTAAGCTGTGGCGCCCACATATCGCATGATTATACTGGTTTGGCGGGCAGAGTTTTAGGCTTAGAAATAATAGATCACGCCTACGACGCGAAAGAGATGACAATAGATGTGGATAAATCTGCGCAAATAATAAGGGCAGCCAAACCTGGGATAGTTACTTTTGGCGGAAGCCTTTTTCTCTTCCCCCACCCGATCAAAGAATTAAGAAGTGCAGCCGAAGAAGTTGGCGCCTACATAGTTTTTGACGCAGCACATGTTTTAGGGCTCATAGCAGGCGGAGTCTTTCAAGACCCCCTCAGAGAAGGCGCAGATTTCGTTACAGCCTCAACACACAAAACGTTTCCCGGCCCACAAGGTGGTCTTATACTTGCGGATGCTAAAAACGGTAGAATGGAAGACGCTATAAAATGGGTTCAGCATGCTGTGTTTCCATTAAGCACTTCGAATACGCATTTGGCTAGGTTGCCAGCCTTGGGAGTTGCGGCTCTTGAACTGAAACTTTTCGGCGCAGAACTAGCAAAACAAACAGTTAGAAACGCTCAAGTTGCTGGTCAATACCTTTACGAACATGGTGTCAAAGTTCTCGGCGAACATAAAGGCTTCACAATGTCCCATCAATTAGCTGTGGATGTCCGCGAGTACGGAGGCGGGAAAAAAGTTGCTCAGGATTTAGAGGAAGTAAACATAATTTTGAACAGGAACCTCTTGCCTTACGACGACCAGAACAACCGCGGTAATCCCTCGGGCATTAGGATAGGTTTTCAAGATGTGACCCGAAGAGGCTTCAAAGAAGGCGATATTAAATATCTATGTGATTTAATGTTGAAAGTTATTAAAGGCACACGTAAACCACAGGAAGTTAAAGAGGAGGTAATAGCCTTCAAAAAACAGTTTAACAAAATAGAATACGGCTTTAACAGCCTTGAAGAAGCGGTGAAGATTTTAAAAAATAGTGTTGGAAAATAACTGCTATTTCATGTACTTTTCTAGAGCTGTTTTCGCATCTAAACCTTCATGGACAATACCGCATAACACTTTAACCATTTTTGTTGGGTTTTCGTGTTGAAAAACATTTCTTCCAGCAGCCACTCCTGCTCCACCAGCCCGTATTGAACTGTAAACCATTTGGCAGAATTCTTCATCCGTGTTTGTTTTGGGTCCTCCAGCCATGACAACTGGCACGAGGCATCCTTTGACAACTTCTCTGAATGTGTCTTCGCTTCCAGTGTAGTTGGTCTTGATGATGTCTGCTCCAAGCTCCGCCCCGATTCGGGCAGCGTGTTTAACCACATCCACATCATACTGGTTCTTGATTTTTTCTCCTCGTGGATACATCATTGCTAAGAGAGGTATACCCCAATCCTCACATACTTTTGCTGTTTTACCCAGAAACCTCAGTTGTTTGTCTTCTGTTTTGGACCCAACATTTACGTGAATGGAAACGGCGTCAGCGCCTAGTTTTATGGCTTCTATAACATCTGCCACCTGCACTTTAGCGTCCGGGTCTGGTCCAAGCGCTGTGCTTCCTGAAAGATGCAGTATTAACCCTATATCCCTACCGTAGCCTCTGTAACCTGCTTTTATTATTCCTTTATGTAGGAGAACGGCGTTTGCGCCTCCCTCGGCAACTTGGTTGACGATGGTTTTCATGTCGTAAAGCCCTTTGATTGGACCGACTGTTATTCCGTGATCCATGGGGATTATAACTGTCCTCCTAGTGTTCCGATTCATTATGCGGTCAATTCGAATTTTCTTTCCAAGCTCGGTCATTACATACCCCTCAATTACCATTATTCTATGGCAGATGTAAATTAAACATTACTCTTTCTACACTCATTGCTGATAGAAAATAAAGAAAACAAATAAATTTTTTAGGTACACATGAAGGTTTTGTAGAGTGCACAAATGTCTTCCGCGATGATGTCTGGCTTTTGTTGACTTTCTTGGAGGTTTTCAAGCGAGTAAAACTGTGAAGGAACAAAAACTGTTTTCATGCCTACAGCCTTCGCTCCTTCAATATCTTCTTGGGGGCTATCTCCAACGTAAACTGTTTCTTCAGCCTTTGTTCCAAGCCTTTTAAGGGCTTCTTCGAAAATTTTTGCGTGAGGCTTGCGCCATCCCACAGCCTCCGAAACCAATATAATGTTGAAAAAGCGGTTTATGCCTAGTTTTCTGAGGGCGGCGTAAATCACTGGCGCGTAGGTGAAGTTTGAAACTAAACCCAGTTTGTAGCGTGTTGAAAGCTGTTTTAGCACGGGCTTCACGCATGGTCTCAATTCCAAAGACTTTAGGTAATCTTCAAAGAACACATTAACAGCCATTTTTATCCTCGAGTCCTCTGGGCTTGTTTTGAATTCTAAAGCGTTTAGGGCTTCGGAAATCCAGATGGCGTTTGTTACTTCCACAAGCTTCTGGTATCGTATAACCCTGTACTTTTCATGGGCTTCACTGTAAGCCTTCAAAAAATTTTCGGCGCTAACATTGAAACCTGCATCTACAATAGCATTACATAGCTTCATTTTTGATGTTTCGAGGCTATAACCTCTAACATTAGTTAATGTGCCTATAAAATCGAAAATTACTGCCTTTATGTCAGGTTGCAAGACCGTCTTCTTCTCCCCTTTTGATTATTCCTGATTCGTTTTTGCAATGTTTATTTTTGGATAATAAGATTTACTTATACATTTACTAATTTAAAGCGTGTTGAGCTTCAATGTCGTTTAGAGATTATCTGCATGAAAAGGCAGAAGAGTCCAGACATAACGAAATGTCAGCATATTTAATGTTTTTGGCAGGCGCAGTTTTCTTTGTCGGCGGTATGCTGGAAACTTTAAGTTTGGATAATAGTCCCGAATGGTTTCTGTTCATTCCATATAAAGCAGAACTATCCACAGGAACCATCTTAGGCTTGTCAATGATTGTTGGTGGCTTCATCTTGATGATTTTTGGGATAATTACTGGAATAAACTATTCAAAGGACAGAAGCTGGTACATGAAGGAACTGCAAAAGGCATGTTCAATCGAAGAAGCTATGATAAGCAAACAATCCGTGAAAAACTCGCGGAAAAAGGGGAAAAGAAAAAGCTAAGCTATTTTATGGTTTGCTGGTAGCCGCTGTAACTTGTTACGAGAAAAATGAAATACATGAAGAGAAGTATTGCGCCTTCCCTCCAGCTTATTCTTTCACTTGACAAGAAGTACCACAATAACAAGTTTGTTATGAGCGAGAACATTACAAGGTGGGAGAAGGCAGCCATGTTAACCGCGAGTGGTGAACCTATTAACGCAACTCCTAAAATGCATGTTATGTTTATGAAGCAGCTCCCAATAATGTTGCCCAATGCAAGATCCATGTGTCCCTTCTCGACAGAGTCTACGCTTGTTGCAAGTTCTGGTAGGCTTGTTCCAAAAGCAATAATCGTAGCGCCTATAACCACGGGGGGGATCCCTAAAACTCCAGCGATGTAAGAGGCTGAATCCACAATAAAATATGAGCTTCCAACAACTAAACTAGCGCCTAAAACTGTAAGAAACGAGTATACGCCAAGTTTTTTCCGTTCCCCTCCTAGGGACCCTTCTTCCCTAATTTTTTCACTTTTGAAAGTTGGTAAATGTAGAAAACAAAAATTGCCAACAGAATTGCGCCGATGAATCTGCTTGCATACCCTATGTAAAGGAGAGCTAAAGGAATAACTGAAGCTACAAAAAGCCCAAAATACAATGTTCCCATTTCCTCTTTTGCCATGATGGGCAGAAGCTTTACGCTTTCAGAGCTTCTTAGAGTTATCAGGAGAAAGCATACGCCAAGTATTAGGCAGATGTTTACAATGTTTGAGCCTAAAACATTTCCAATAGCAACACCAATGCTTTCGCCACCAACAGCAGCAAAGATGGAGACGCAAAGTTCGGGTAGAGATGTGGAGAAGGCAACTAAAATGAATCCAACTGTTGTTTTTCCAACACCAGTTATGTCTGCAACCTTAACGGAGTTTGTTATTGTCCAGTCGCTTGCCTTGTCAAGAACAATCAGAGAAGCTAAAAAAACGAGCGCATTGCCAAGCAATCCCCACTCCTCAAACAAAGCAGCCTCCTCCGTTTCGCTTAATTCAACTAAACGGAATATTAAAAGCGTTTTCCCAGTTTAAAGAGAGAAAAACAGAAATCATTAGCCGCCATAGCCATACACGTGACGCAATACCAAATAATCTTCCTAGGAACGGGCGGCGGAAGGTTCGCAACGATCACACAGAAGCGGCGCACGGCTGGAATACGAATAATAAGCGAAAGCCTAAACCTTCACTTAGACCCGGGACCAGGCGCTCTGGTGCATTCCGTTGAGATGGGTTTGAACCCGCAGAAGCTTAACGCCATCTTTGTCTCTCATTCGCACCCAGACCATTGCACTGACGCGGAAGTGCTGATTGAAGCGATGACTCGTGGCACGACAAAGAAACGCGGTTTGCTTGCTGCAGTCAAAAGCGTTCTTAGTGGAAGCCAAATCTGTGAAGCCTCTATCTCTAAGTATCATCAGCAGATGCCAGAAAGGATAATCGAAGCAGTGCCAAACATGAAATTTCAAGTGGGCGATGTTCAAGTTACAGTGACAGAAGCCAGGCACACAGACCCGGATGCCGTGGGCTTCAGATTTGAAACTGAAGAGTTCGGCGACTTTGCATATACAAGTGACACAGAATATTTTGAGGGAATAGCAAAATATTACAAAGGCGTGAGGCTTCTAATGCTTTGTGTAATGCGTCCAGCTGGAAAACCATGGAAGGGTCACATGACGACAAACGACGCCATAAGAATAGTTGAAGATGCGCGTCCTGAAAAGGCGGTTTTGACGCATCTGGGAATGCAGATGATATTTCAGGGACCAGCCAAAGAGGCGAAGTTGATTGAGGAGAAGACTGGTGTTTCGACGGTTGCGGCTGTTGATGGAATGCAAATTAACTTTGGGGAAACCATAAGTATACAAGTGAGAGGTGTAAAAAGCCAAGAAAGCCTGAACAAATTCTTTTAAATATTGGCAGCAAACAATAAGTTGCGGCTGGGGAAGAAAGTTTCATGAAGGTTGTAATTCGGATAGGCGGTTCAGTTATTGCCTCACCAGTTAATCCAAAACTGATAAGTGATTATGTGGAAATATTGGAGAAACTTAAAAGCGAAGGGCACGATGTGGCTGTAGTTGTTGGCGGTGGAGCGTTAGCAAGAGAATTTATTAAGACCGCGAAAACTCTGGGACTTGAGGAAAAAGACCAAGATGATGTGGCAATTTCTGTTTCCCGAATCTTCGCCCAACTTTTCACTAAAAAGCTTGGAAAATTTGGTTGCGGAAAAGTTATCTTGACTGTTGAGGAAGCCGCTAAATGTTTAAGTAAGGGAAAAATTGCAGTTTTGGGTGGATTAAAGCCCGGCATGACCACAGACACCGTAGCCGCCCTAGTTGCCGAAAAAATAGGCGCTGATGTGCTAATTAAGGCAACAGACCAGGAAGGTATTTACACCAAAGACCCGCGGAAACATGCAGACGCTGTAAAACTTGATTATCTGAGTTTTGAAAGTTTATCAAAGGTTCTAGCTGAAGGCAAACATAGGGCTGGAATTCATCAGGTTCTTGACCCGAAGTCTGTTAAGATTTTGAAGACTATTCGCGTGAAGGTTTTTGTTATTAATGGATACAGGCCAGAAAACATTTTGCTAGTGGTTAAAGGGGAGAAAGTTGGAACCGTGATAGAGTGAAGGTTTATTTCAGAATACGCAAGGTTTAAATATCAGTGTTGATATCAATGCCGATATCAACGGTGACAAAATGTTTCCCTCTCCATCCCCTCCATTCAGACATTGGATACGGCACATGGCGGCTGTTCCAAAAGGTTTCCTCCGCTATCAAGTGCTCGAGCTATTAAATGAGAAACCCCACTCCGGCTCGGAAATAATAAGCGAAATAGAGAAACGAACAAATGGACTTTGGAAGCCTAGTCCCGGATCAGTCTATCCCTTGTTGGCTTGGCTGCAAGACAATGGTTATATAAAAGAGGTACCCGCCGAAGAGAGTGGAATAAAGCGTTACACACTTACAGATAAAGGGAAAAAGCTTCTTGAAGAACAAAGAAAAATTAGAGAACAGTACAAGGACAAGGCGAAGTTTCTCGCCCCTCCATTTTTCGGTGTTATGTGGTGTGGTCTCCCAGTGGAGAAAGCCGCCGAATTACGCGAGTCTTCTAGGAGGCTTCTTAAAGCATTCGCGAGTATAGGCATTAAGGTTGGAGAAAAGTTTTCGGAGCAAGTTTTTGAGGAAACTTTAAAAGTTCTAAATGAAACTGCGGATAAGCTTGAAAAAATAAGTAGGAAACTGGAGGCTGAACGGAATGAGTGACGACGTAATTGTTGCTGAAGGGTTGACAAAAGTTTTCAACAAAAGCCTTGTGGCTGTTGACCACGTGAACTTCAGCGTTAAAGACGGCGAGATCTACGGTTTTCTAGGACCAAACGGCGCTGGGAAAACAACAACAATAAACATGCTAATAACTGTTTTAAAGCCCACCGAAGGCAAAGCTTCAGTTTTAGGCTTTGACATTGTGAAGCAAGCAAACATGGTTAGAAAAGTCATAGGCGTAGTGCCTCAAGAATACACGGCGGACGAGGACTTGACAGGATACGAAAACATAATTTTATGCGCAGATCTTTACGGAATTCCCCGCGAAGTCTCAAAAAAACGTGCGCTTGAGCTACTTGAACTTGTGGAACTAACCAACTTCAAAGACAAACGCGTCGAAACCTACTCTGGTGGAATGCGGCGTAGACTTGAACTTGCATGTGGACTGATTAACAGGCCGAAGGTGCTTTTCTTAGACGAGCCAACATTGGGCTTGGATGTTCAGACCAGAACCGCAACATGGAACTATATTAGACGTTTAAAGAGGGAGTACGGCATGACGCTTTTCATGACCACGCATTATTTGGAGGAGGCAGACGCCCTCTGCGACCGCATATCCATAATTGACCACGGAAAAATAATCGTGACTGGAACCCCAAGCGAGCTTAAAGAGGGTCTAGGCGGTGACATAATCACAATAAGCGTAAAAGAAAACGCAGACGTAAGCGAAATTATCCGCGGTGTTGAAAACGTTAAAGAGGTTAAAAACGAAGATGGCGCCTATCGGATTAAGGCTGAGGCTGGAGAAGTAACTGCCCCGCTCATAATTGAGGCGTTGCGTAAGAAAGGCTACACGGTGACAAAGCTTTCGCTTACTGAACCGACGCTAAACGAGGTTTACTTGGAGTACACTGGCAAGGCTATGCGTGATACGGAAGAATCCAAGGAAGCCTTCATTTCGCAGAGAATAACTCTAAGGAGGGCTAGGACAGTATGAGCGGGGCAAACGAGTATAAGCCAAGCCTAACTCGCGGTTTGTGGGCTTTGACAGTTAGAGAGCTTAAAAAATGGCTGAAAGACCCCGTGATGGTTTTGATGCTTGTGCTTCAACCGTTGATATGGATGGGTCTTTTGGGCAAATCAATGAGGATAGACGCGCTTTTCTCAGCCAACAACATAAACTTGCCCCAGCAAATACCAATTCCGAGCAATGCAGTTATTTCCCCTACAATACCGCCAGGAACACCGTATGTGTTTCTTAATGGTACGATGCTTTCGCAGATGTTCGCCAACATGGGGACGAATATTATGCAGAACACTTTTGGCGTTGCAGACTACTTCAGCTACATGGCTATTGGCATGATTTCAATGATTGTTATGACAACGACAATGTTCAGCGGCATGTCCATAGTTTGGGATAGGCGCCTAGGCTTTTTGGACAAAGTGTTAAGCACTCCAGTGCCGCGCGGAGCAATAATATTTTCAAAGGTTCTTAACGCAACCTTAAGGGCAATGTTCCAAGCGACCATAATATTGGCACTCGCATATGTTCTAGGACTACAGTTAAGCTCAACGTTCACTTTGCTTAATCTGCTAGGAATTTACGCCGCGATATTCTTGCTCGGCGTGGGGCTTTCATCCGTTTTCATCGCGTTCTCATTAAGGTCAACAAGAATGGAGAGGCCAATGCAAATCATAAGCCTAATTATGATGCCTCTGATGTTTGCAAGCAACACTTTCTTCCCTATCTCTCTGATGCCAGACTGGATGCAAGCAATAGCGCGTGTTAACCCGCTCTCCTATGTAACAGACGCGGTTAGGCAGCTGACTATACTACCATTAGATACTTCAGCCTTGATAACGGACTTCGCGTATCTCAGCATATTTGCAGTAGTCTTAGCTGCAATTGGCATAGTGCTTTCATGGAGATACCTAACCAAGTAAAATGAAGGCTATTAAAAATGGCGACAATAGTTGAGGCAGTAAACCTCAGAAAGACCTACATGCTGGGCAAGGTTCCAGTTGAAGCCTTACGCGGCGTAAACCTAAAAGTTGAGAAAGGCGATTTCCTCGCAATTCTGGGGCCTTCTGGAAGCGGCAAGTCAACGCTTTTGAATTTGATAGGCGCGTTGGACAAGCCGACTGACGGCATAGTGCTAATCGACGGCGTTGATATTTCAAAGCTTAATGACAATCAACTTGCCGATTTAAGACGTAGGATAGGCTTTGTCTTCCAATTTTTCAACTTAATTCCACGTTTAACCGCCAGACAGAATGTTGAGTTGCCAATGACCATCGCGGGATTAAGCAGAGACGAGCGCACAAAACGTGCAGAAGAACTTCTTGAAATAGTTGGGTTAAGGGAAAGAATGAATCACAAGCCGTCAGAACTCAGCGGAGGCGAGCAACAACGCGTGGCAATCGCCAGAGCCTTAGCCAACAATCCCGCTTTCCTCCTAATGGACGAGCCCACTGGAAACATTGACTCCAAAACAGCCAATGAAATAATTGGTTTAGTGAAAAAGTTGAATGAGGAAAAGAACGTGACAATAATATTGGTTACGCATGACCAGCGCCTCGCCAAAGAGGCAGCAAGAACCGTGCAGATGCTTGACGGATTAATCGTTGAAGAGATGGTGAACTAGATGAATGTTGCAGACGTTTTATCCTACGCTTTCAGCGCCATAAAACTTCGTAAACTTCGCGCTGCTCTAACAACCCTCGGTGTGGTAATTGGCATAGCAGCCATAGTTGCGCTCTTATCCTTCAGCCAAGGATTCCAAAACACTATAACAGCCCAGCTTCAAAAGGGCTTTGCAACAAACACGCTCATAGTCTCGCCGAGAGGAGGAATAGGCGGCGGTGCAGAATCAAGTCTGCTCATTTCAGACACAAACATAATTGATAGCATAGATAACGTAACGGCGTCCGTAGCCATAATGCAAAAGACATGCTTCGTCAACATAAGCAACACAATCATAACAATCAATGTAATAGGCGTAGACTTCGAAAAATACAGAAGCATTTACCAAAGCACCTTCGTTCCAGCGAAGGGACAAATCCCCACAAACCCACAAAACGATTCAATAGTAATTGGCGCGAGATTACATGACCCTTGGCAAAACGGAACAATATTCGCAGATGTAAACGACACTGTTGAAATCACGTGGATGAGGCGTAGCGACGGACTTTTCCAAAACAAAACCTACACTGGAAAAATAATCGCTGTCCTCAACGAGATAGGCGGCTTCAACGTAGGCGGCCCCTCAGATTTAGGTGTATACATACCAATTTCGCAGGCTCAGGAGTTTTTTGAAACAAACGAATGCAACATGATAATCGTCTTGTTGAAAGATGATAAAGAGGCAACTATTGAAGGCGTCTCCGCCGCTATAAAAGAAGCTTTCAGCAATCAAGTTTCGGTTACTTCTGCCACGGCGGTGCTTGACATAATCTCAGCAATATTTTCAAACGTGGAGTTCTTCTTGGCTGGAATTGCTGGCATTTCGCTTTTGGTTGCTGGCGTAGGCATAATGAATATTATGATTGTCTCTTTGATGGAGAGAACTCGTGAAATAGGTATACTTAAGGCGCTTGGAATGAAAAACAGAACTGTGCTCATAATTTTCTTAAGCGAAGCGGCAATAATAGGGTTTATGGGCGCTATGATAGGCATATTTTCTGGTTGGGGATTGGCAAACGTAGTTGCAAGGTTGGGAATTTTCGGCGGTGGAAGGCTTCAAGGTGCAAACCAAACTGCAATGGCAACACAAATATCAATAACCCCGGTTCTGACCCCAACGGTTCTGATAGGCGCGCTAGCTTTCGGAGTAATAGTAAGTGTAGTCTTCGGGCTTTACCCAGCATGGCGAGCTTCAAAACTTAAACCAGTAGAAGCCTTAAGATACGAGTAACAAATACTATAGAGGCGTTTCAATTGGTTAGGAGGCTTTACCCAAACCAGCCAATCGTCGGGGTAGGCGCCGTCGTAATCTGCGACGGCAAAATTCTATTGGAAAAAAGAAAAGGTGAACCTGGAAGAGGGAAATGGAGTGTTCCAGGCGGCTTGGTGGAATTGGGCGAAAGTGTCGAGTGTGCAGTTGTTAGAGAAGTCAAGGAGGAGACTGGGCTTGAGGTTGAAAGTCCAGAGCTTATTGATGTTATTGACAACATTGTTAGAGACGATAACGGCAAAATAAAATACCATTTTATTATACTTGATTATTTTGTAAAGCTTAAGGGAGGAGAACTCAACGCTGCCGATGACGCTGAAGAATTAAGGTGGGTGCCTTTGGCTGAAGCCAAAAACTACGACATAACAAAAACCCTGAGAGAATTCTTGGAAAGGAACGGAGAAAAACTTCAAAAGCTTAACTCTCGCCATTAGTTTGCTTCTTTAAAGAAAAGTCTTGTTTCTCCCATTGTTTCTACGTCTAAAGCCTTAACCTTTACAACCATTGGAAAGTCCTTAACAACTTTTCCTAGGACTAGGCAGTGGTGCGGCGGCAGTTCTCTGGCTATGGATTTCACTGTTTCCGCGTCGACACGCGCAGCCCGTGAAACCACTTCCAAATCATGCTCGTTCGTAAAATTAAAAAGAAAGATATTGTCTGCTTGTCGGTAAATGTTTTCGCGTATGGTGTCTGGCTGGTTTGTTATGAAGGTTGTGAATATACCGAAGTGGCGCATTCGCGTTACAATGTCGTCCCAATAAGTTTCACGCAAATACAAGTGTGCTTCTTCAGCAAACAAGAAAACTGCCTTAAGCTTCCAGCTTGTCAGCAACTCCACAAGCTTTCCGAGAACGTATTCCACAACTATTTGTCGGTCGATGGACGAGGTATTTCTCAAGTTTATTATTATGGCTCCGCCTTGTTCCTTCGCCTTGAAAAGACACTCTTCTAAAAGCATTGTTGAAGCATTTTCATCCGTAAAGAATCCTGAGTTTACAAGCGCGTGATACCGCGAGAAAAGAGCGTCGCGGACATGCTGATTACAATGCCAATTGCGTATGGCTTCTCCCAACTCGTGAAGGCTAAGCATGTCTCTGTCTCTGAGCGATTGCCAAATGCGCCTAAACTCGCGGGCTGATGTTCCCGGCAAATGAAGCGCATGAATTAAAATGCCTAACAACACGTGGAGGTTTAGGTGTTTAAACGGTACTTTAAAGTTTTGGGCTGGCGTCAAAACATGAATTTTGTCGTAGTAAGCGTTTCTTTTTCCGTCTGCAGTCATTCCAAGTCTCAAGTATTCGCCGTTCAAGTCGAAAACAACAACTGTGGCTTTGTAACCCACAAGGCTCAACATTAAAAGTTTGGATAGGTGCGACTTGCCAGTTTCCTTCTTCCCAGTTACAATATTTAGTCTCCCATCCAAGTCAGAGGCGTCGATTGTTAGGAGCGAAGAATCTTTTGTTCCACCCACTATTATTGGAAGTTTGCCGCCAACCTTCACAAGCTTCAAAAGTGTTGGAATTGAAAGCTTTTTTATTGTTGATTTTGAGCGTGACGGAAGCCATGAACTGCTTGGGCTTAGGCTTTCACTTTCCACTGTTGCACGGATTTTGCAGATAAGCAAGCTTGCGTCTTGAATGTAAGTTATGTGGGGCGCAATTTCCAATGGATCTATGTCCTCGCCTTGGATTAGTTCGCCTCCGTCTGGGAGACTTCGCAAAAGCTCTTCTAAAACTCCTGGTATGCTTGCGAACTGGACGTCTATTACTTGGGCTATTAGGGCTTTTCCCACTTCGCCATCTTCTATTAGGAGGTAATCGCCTTTTTCCACTGTTTCGTCTGGGAAGCTTAGGATTTGAACTATGTTTCCTTCTTTTTTGTAGAGTCTCATGATGTGTTGTCACCTTTTCCGAAGGGTCCAAAGAGGAGTTTATGCATGTTTGGTCTGTTCACAAGTTTAAGCCCATAATTACGTGTGGCAAAGTACTGCATGGCTATAACTTCATTTGCGGTGAAAGTGCAGAGAATATGCGCAAGCCGCAGCGTTTCCGGATAGCCCTGCGAGAGTAGGTCATTTCCCAAAAGTCTTTCTACAGCCTCTATTCTCTGTTCCGCTGGGATTTCCTTGTCTATATCCAGCCTAAAAGTGCAGTTTCCACGGGTTAGTTTGGCTATGTAGACTTCGCCGAGCATGACTGTTGGCGGCTTTGTGCGTAAGCCTTCCACCTCGAGAATGTATGGTGGTTTATGCTCTAGGGCGAGGTCGGTTATGAGGATTCCGTTGATTCTTAAGGTTGTCATTTTTGAGAAGGCTAGGGCTACGTTGCCTCTTGCTCTTGCAGTGTTTAAGATTTCCTTCATTAGGCCTTTTGGGGTGTCTGGGGTTCCAGCTGTTAGGGAGCCGTCAAAGAGAATTATTCCGCCATTTAAGGTTTTTGATAGGGTTGTTTGGAGCCATTTTTCGAGCAGATTTGCCAGTCGTGTTGGTATTTGGTGGTTTTGGAGGTTTTGTTGTTGGTTTTCGCTTTGGGTGTTGCTATAAGCTTTTTGCAAAGCATTGTATACTTCTGTTTTGTTTTCTTCTGTTATGTGAATTATGAAGGGTCCGATTCTTAGATAGCGGTAGCTGCTTTTTTGTTTCCAGACTGTTGCTCCTCTTATGGCTATGAGCATGCCCGTGGCGGTTTCGCCTATTTTCATGCTTGAGGTGTCTATTGCGGCGACGACTGTTGTGTCGTGCTTAGGGTTTAGCGGTATTGGTTTTAGGTTTAGGCGTGTTTGGTTGTTGAATGGTTGTTGAATTGTTTGTTGATTTAGTTGAATAGGGTTGGTGTTTAGAGCGTTTTTTAGGGAGCGTATGCTCAGTTCTACGAGTCTTTGGGGTAATGTTATGTCTGTGGCGGGGTGTGGAAAGTTATATTTTGGTGTTGTTGTTATAGTGTATTGTTCAATCACCAAGATTCACCAATAGCAGTTTGTTCGGAGAAGTCGTATATAAGTGTTGTGCATGAACAAGATGCACAATTCAATAATCAACAAGGTGGAAACTTGACAGAAACAAGCGCAAAACCACCAATACGAGTAAAAATGAAAATAGGCGAAATAGAATTCGAAATAGAATGCCAAGAAGACCAGTTGCAGGCGACAATAGACCGTATCATATCAACAGTAACCCAAAAGCTAAAAGAAGCACCATTAATGACTGAACGCGCAGCACCACAGCCACGGGCAGAAACATGCAAAAGCCTCATACAAAAACTTTGGGAAGAAGGCTGGTTCTCAACGGCTAAAGGCTTAAGCGAAGTCCACAGCGAAATGGCACGGAGAGGCTTCCACTACGACCGCACAGCCGTAGCCCACGCCCTAATAGACCTAGTAAAAGACGGTATACTAACACGCGAAGGAAAACCTCGCAGATACCAATACACACAAAAAAGACCACCGCCTTAATTTATGAATTGGTTGGGTATAACCGCTTATTTATTTTTTCACTAAGGTTAAATATTTGTCTATACCTAATTTTTAAGGGAAGGCAATGACTGAAACCGTTGTTAAAGCTCCAAGAATAAGCCCAGAAGAATACCAGAAATACGAAGGAAAACACGTAGCCATATACAAAAACAAGATAATAGCTCACGGAAATAACTCAGGCGAAGCATTAAAACAAGCTCTAGAAATACACCCAAAACTCAAACCTGAACAAATAGAAATTTATTACATACAAACAGCGGATGTGTTGATCCTTTGAAAAGATACAGATTCAGTTATATGCCAGAACAAACAAAGAAAGGAATAATCTACAGGCCTACAGCAAGAGTTTATTTACAATCAACGAAAGGTGAATGGTTTGCTTTCCGAGTTTACATAGATCCGACAGCAGACATATCACTATTCACCAAAAGTGACGCAAAAATCCTTGAACTGGACCTTTATCAAGGCGAATACAGACCAATTATTGGAATAAAAAAAGTTCTTATCACAGCATACATGAACAAAGTCAAAATGAAAATAGGTGACACAATCCTCAACGCTAACGTATCCTTCGCAGAATCCAACGAAGTTCCAAGACTCCTCGGAAGAACAGACGTTTTTAAACACTTCAAAATAACATTCGACGAACAAAATCTGGAAACAATATTCGAAACGGCAAATAACAAAACCTCCGTAGAAGAAAAATCCTAGAGTGGATGTCGGTATTGGCTTTTTTCATCAAAAATGCATAAATTGGGCTTGTTGTGGGAAACTTCAATAAATGCTTCTCCGCTTTATCGATGATGGTTAAAACATGGAAGAGCCTATTTTTGTTATTGAGCATTTGGAACCAATAATTGGCAAGTGACTCCTAATAGAGTATAAACACGCCTCTAAAATTGCGGGTGAAAACCGCCTAATCTTCACAAACGTTAAAAAGAAAAGCCATTACCTGAAACTTTCAAAAATCGCAAACACAAAACAAGAGGATTTCACAAAAATTTTCCATCCAGAAGAAGTAATAATACTAGACCCAAAAGCCCCAACCACCCTAAAATCCGAAGACTTTGCCAACAAAAAACCGTAGTTATAGGCGGAATCCTAGGCGACTATCCGCCAAAGGGCAGAACATCCATGCTCATAACCAGCCGTCTTCTAAGAGCCACAGCTAGAAACATTGGAAAACCCAGTTCTCCGTAGACAGCGTCGTCTACATGGCCAAACTTGTAAGCGAAGGAACACCCCGAAAAAATACAAGTGAAAAAAGGTTTAACGATAAAAGTGAGCGAAAACCACCTCATACATCTACCCTTACTTATCCAATGAAAAACGGAAAACCCCTAATAAGCAAAGAACTGATAGAATACTTGCTTAAAACCCAAAAATCTAAAGAGCCTAAATAATTAACTGCTTGTTTTGGCCTTAACCCGCGGGATAATCTCCTTCTGCATCTGCAAAACACCAAAACTCGTAATCCTGTAACGGTCGTCAGATATTTTCGCAACTAAGCCTCCCTTAACAAGTTCGCCAAGCCTTGTACTCGTAATTTTACCGCTTTTCCCAAGCTTTGCCTGCAACTCCTCTCTTGAAACAGCGTCATCCACGAAAAAACCCAGCCTAAAACCGATGTAGTAAGCTAGAAGCCACAAAAGCAAAGTTTCGTTGTCAGTAAGCCTCTCCTTAGAGACAAGCAAACAAGCATCTTCCTCCTTGGAAAAACCAATTAAACCCTCACAAGAAGCTGCAAGCTCCTCCAAATCAACCCTAAGCAAAAGCCTCTTCGCAACCTCAAAAGAAGGCAGGAACTCGCCGAAAAACCTGTTTAATCCAAGCCAAACCTCTTCCAAACCGCCGACAAAAGTTTTTTCAACATTTCCATACTTAACATGAACAGTTATTTCCACTTTACTCAACCCATCTTACCCCTAAGCCTGGCCAAAACTTCATCTTCAATCCAACGCTCGCCCTGAACAGTCAACTTAAACTCAGGCTTAACTGGGTCAGGCTTAAACACCTGCCCCCGCTTAGTCATCTCGTTTAGGCGCGCTGGAACCATGCACTTAATCCCGCTGGATTCTAAAAGCTTCTGAATCTGTGCGGCCGTGTTTTTCCGCTCTTCAGAGGCGTAAAGCACTAAACCAATAGCCTCATAATGCGTAAGGTTCTCACGAGTCACGATTACAGGCCCCTCTGTGGTAAACTCAACGATACCCTTTAACTGAACTCCGGAAGGCATGAGCCTCTGCGAAACCGCACTTGAAATTTTCTCCATAAAATCTGGAGGAAAAGTCTCCAGCAAACCTAAAACTTCTTGCGGGTTGTCTCCTGTCACAACGATTTCTCCGAAAGGCGTCTTTATTCTAGCCTCAACCTTTCCCATAAACGCGCCCTCTTAAACGCCTAAAATCTCCTTCTCCGCAAGTATGTAAACATAACCCGCGTTAGTGTTCCAACGCCTAACAATACCTTTCTTAACCAAACCCATAAGAGTGCCTGACAGAATCCGCCCTGGAAAACTCATTCCATTGCTCTTCAGAACTTCCTTTAGCTCTTCGATAGTTCGCGGACGCCACTTACCCCAATCACTCTCTAAAATCCTTAAAACAGCCTCGTTGCAATTGTCTGTTGGCGCTATTTTTGGCAGGTTCTGCGCTATCATCTTCTCTTCAGCTTGAGCCTTTGAAGGTTCAGCCCTAACGATAATCTTCGCGGCTTCTTTAGGTTTTAGACACTCAAATGCGATTTGAACTTTCACCATTAAACTTGGCAGTTCCTCAACAGTCTTCAAGACCTCTTCGCGGTTTCCGCTAATTTCAACTTCAAAATCTCCAAGCTTTACGCGGAAACCAAACAAACTTTCTCCACTGATTTCCTTGACCATTCTATCAGCCAAGCAACTCCCCAATTATTAGAATGCTTTAACCCTTTTTAGAATTTGCTATGTTAGAATATGTCGAAAACGGAAATAGTGTATTAAATATTGCGATGCTCTATACATATGAAGGCGAAAACAAGAGGGAAAAACTTGGCCAAAAAAGGGCTGTTCGTATGGCTCTTCAGCACCCTAACCTTCATATCGCTTGTTCATTTGGCAGACGCAGTTTCAGCTTTTGTTTTCGGCAACGAAATAAACCTTCTTAAGTTATACCCCTTCATAAACGAGAAACTGCAAACAATAACGCCTATGGCCTACATATTAGCAACCGCAATTTTAACACTAGCCTTTTGGGGCATAACATGCGCAGTAGCCTTCGAAAACCCTGTAGAAACTTTCTTAAACAAAATACTCTCAGACGCCAAAAAACAAGGAGCTGTTGAAACTCAACTTTTAGAAAGCAAAAGCGAATTATTAGACGCAATGAACGAAACAGTTGAAATGAACAATGCAATGCTTGCTCAAGTCAAAGACATAATCTACAACATAAGAACAGAAGTAAAAGAAATTCAGCCCCTAAAAGAAAACATGGAAAAAACGAAGTTGGAGCTAAGCAACCTAAAAAAGGAAATCAAGAAACTAGAGGAAAAGATAAACTTCCCAATAGTATGCGTGAACTGTGGAAAGCCGCTGCTTCCAGAATTTAAAATATGCCCTTACTGCGGCGAAAGTCTTAAGCCTATTCAAGAAAAAATATTTGCAGTGAAAGATTGTAGATAAATCCAAAATTTAAGACAAGGGAAAATAACAAGCAACAAAATGACCCTTTTTAACTTCCTCTAACGTTGGTTCTTTTTCACCACATATTTTCTGCGCTTTGGGGCATCTGGGATGGAAACGGCAACCAGATGGTGGATTAATTGGGCTTGGCACTTCACCTCGTAAAATGATCTTTAGAGCCTTTGTTTTAGGATCAGGTATGGGTACCGCTTCGATTAAGGCTTGTGTATAGTGATGAAGAGGGTGATCAAAAAGGTCATCGGTATTAGCCATTTCAACTATTTTTCCTAAGTACATGACGCCTACTCTGTGGCTAATTTGCCTAACAGAGCTTAGGTCATGCGAAATATATAGGTAAGAAAGCCCTATGTTTTTCTGCAAATCTGCCAGAAGATTAAGGATTTGGGCTCTAATGGATACGTCCAGAGAAGAAACTGGTTCATCCGCAATTATAAATTCTGGTTCAACAGCTAAAGCACGAGCTATGCAAATTCTTTGTCTTTGACCACCGCTAAACTCGTGAGGGTATCTTTCAGCATGATACTCTTCCAAGCCCACCAGTTGGAGCAGTTCGTAAACTCTATCTTTCAATTTCTCTTTCGGTACATGTTTATGGATGAAAAAAGGTTCAGAAATTATATCAAAAACAGTCATTCGTGGATCTAGAGAACCATAGGGATTCTGGAAAATTAGTTGCATTTTTCTTCTCAATGCTAACTTTTCCTTTTTATTGGCAGATTTAAATTTCTCATAAACGTTTTCTCCTTCAAATAATACTTCTCCAGAAGTAGGTTCTATCAAGTTTAGTATCAGTCTAGCAGTGGTTGTTTTTCCACACCCGCTTTCTCCGACAAGAGCAAAAGTTTCTTTTCGTTTTATTACAAAACTAATATTGTCAACGGCATGAATTACACCAACCTGTTTCTTCAGTAAAACCCCCCTCGTGTAAACGGGGAAATACTTAACCAGTTTTCTGACTTCAACAAGATTTTCGCTAGACAATGTTCGCTCTTTCTCCTTTTAGCTTTATTTTTTGCCATTCATGGCAAGCAACAAAATGTCCTGGTTCTATTTCCTCTAATACGGGGATATCTACTGCGCATTTTTCTTGGGCATATTTACAACGCGGATGAAATCTACAACCTGAAGGCGGTTCAATAAGGTTTGGAATGTTCCCGGGAATGACGCGTAAGGTTTTCCTCATGTCCAATCTGGGGACAGCAGCGAGAAGAGCCTCTGTATAGGGGTGTCTGGGATGTTCGTAAATATCAATTGTTTTTGCTATTTCGCACACGTTACCCGCGTAAAGAACCACCACTCGTGTTGTCATTTTGGCTACGATTCCCATGTCGTGGGTAATAAGGATGAGGGACATACCCATCTTCTTTTTCAGATCATTCAAAAGTTCTAGCACTTGAGCTTGGATTGTGACGTCAAGGTTTGTTGTGGGTTCGTCAGCAAACAAAAGTGTCGGTTCCAAGGCTAAGGCTCTAGCAATGGCTACACGTTGCTTCATCCCCCCACTGAATTGGTGCGGATACTCACGCATTCTGGTTGTCGGGTCAGGTATTCCTACAAGGTGTAAAAGTTCGATAATTCTGTTTCGGCATTCAGTTTTGGACAGGCGCTTATGGGCGATTAAAATATCTGCCAACTGCGTTTCGATTGTAAACAGGGGGTTAAGCGAAGATGATGGGTCTTGAAAAATAATTGCAATTTTGTTCCCACGGATTTTCTGCATTTCTTTTTCAGTTTTTTCGAGAAGGTTTTCGCCAGCAAACTCTATTTTTCCTCCCACAATTTTTCCTGGTTTGGGCACGATTCTTAGTACTGATAGTGCTGTCACTGTTTTTCCTGAACCTGATTCGCCTACCAGCCCTAAAGATTCTCCCTTTTTTAAGTCGAAAGAAATACCGTCGACAGCCTTTACTACTCCTGCTTCTGTGAAAAAGTATGTTTTTAGTCCTTCAATGTTTAGCAGTGTTTCTTCCATTTTATTCGCTTCCATTAATCGCGAAGTCTCGGGTTTAAAGCATCAGATAAGCCATCTCCCAAAAGGTTGAAGCCAAACACGGTGATTAGAATGGCTAAACCTGGGAAAACCTCTGCCCACCAAACGGTTCTCATGTCAGAATAGTTTTCTTGAAGAATTTGTCCCCATGTTGCAGTGTTTGGATCTCCGAAACCAAGGAAACTCACCGCTGCTTCCACGAGAATTGCGTAGGCAATTGTTAGGCTTGAAACAACAATTATTGATGGCAAAATATTTGGAAGTATATGTCTAAAAATGATTCTAGTGTTGCTGGCTCCTAAAGCCTTCTCTGCTTCTACGAATTCAAGTTCTCTGATTCTTAAAAACTCGCCTCGAATCATTCTTGCGTTGCTTGCCCAGTTAAATATAGCCAAGATTAATGTAACAATTGTAAGTCCAGCAGGTATTTTGATCCCGATCAAAGGCACCGTCCAGAATGGTTCTCCAACTGTTATAGTGAAGATTCTCACAAAAACTAAGATAAATAGCAATGAAGGAAAAACTAAGAATATTTCTGTGATTCTCATTAAAACATTATCAACCCATCCTCCGTAAAATCCAGCTATTGACCCGACAACGATTGCTATAAGCATCGTTATAGCCGTTACAACAACGCCTACATACAGCGAATATTTTGTTCCATGAATAATATCGCTGAGGATATCTGTGCCTATTGCTGAGGTTCCAAAAGGATACTTCTCGCATGGCGGCACACGAACGTCTCCCCTATAAAATGGTTCATAAGCGCCTGGGTCTGGTCTTGCTGGGTAAGGTGCGAAGAAACTTCCAAAAATTCCTAAAAACACTATGAAAATTACAATGATTAAACCTGCCACGCCCGCTTTATTCCTTTTGAATCTTCTCCAAGCCACTGCCCATTGGCTGGCTGATCTCCGTTTGTGTTGTCCTTCCGGCGTCTTCTTCTGTTCTAAAGACATATCCCTTTCACCTTAGTCGTATTCTGGGGTCTATATAAACGTAAATTATATCAACGATTAAGTTTGCAATTAATGTCATCACGGTTATTATCATAGTTATCCCCATCACTATTGGAAAATCCAGTCTCATAGTTGCGTCAACATAACGGCGACCAAGACCCGGCCAGTTAAATACGTATTCAGTCATGGGGGCGCCGGCTATCATTCCTCCCAAGGATATTCCAAGAAACGTGATTGTAGGACTGATGGCGTTTCTCAATGCGTATTTATATATTATTTTTCGTTCACTTATTCCGCTTGCTCTAGCAGCAAAAATATAATCTGATCTTAAGACTTCCAGCATGTTTGCTCGGATTAAGCGGATGTTTTGAGCTAACATGACGTAAACAAGAACTGTTGTTGGCAATATTAAGTGGGCAATTTCGTCTAAAACAGGGTTACCCCACCAAATTTTTATTCCACCACGGGCTCCTTCTGACGGCAGCCATCCAAGTGTGTATGAAAATATTATTATTAGTATAAGTCCAAGCCAGAAGGTTGGCATTGAAACACCGAATAGAGAAACTGACGTGACTACTACATCTTGTGCTGAGTATTGCTTTCTTGCAGAGTGCACGCCAATAGGTATGGATATGATGAAGGCTATGAGAATTGATATAATTTGAAGTTTAGCTGTTTCCCAAATCCAATTTCCTATTATCAAATTAACAGGTATGCCGCCGTATAGAGATTTTCCGAAGTTTAGTTGTAATACGTTTGTAAGCCAGGTGAGATATTGTATGTGTAAGGGTTTGTCAAGCCCATAGTATTCCTTCAATGCGTCTATTGTTGCTTGATCTACTGTAGGTCTGCCTAAGCGTATTATGTTAATAGGGTCTCCTGCGGCGTACATGGTTATAAAACTTATTATGGATATGCCTAAGGCTACAGGAATCATATACAAAAGTCTTCTGACAACGTATTTGAGCATGGAGCTCACATTACTCATCTCAATTGAAATTCATTCTGTAATGTATGTGAGATGAAACCTACTTAAACTTTTATTCACTGCTTAAAAAGAATGCAATATATCGGATGAAAGACCTTAAAAAATTTTTAAGGGCAAAAACTATATAGGAAGTTGTACAACAGTGAAGTGAAATAAGTAGGTAGGTAGAAAAATGCTAACAGCCAAAAAAATATTTTTAGCGTTGTCGATTGCCATCTTAATGATTTCAATTTTGTCGCCGTTGACTATTGTAAAGGGTCAAACAGAGCCTTTGTTTAAAGTTACAATAATTGCTCCTGGAAACGCAAACTTGGTTAGGCGTCAATGGGGACAGATATTCGCTAACTCGCTGAAACTTCTTGGAATCGATGCAAGAGTAGTCTTTTTGGGGTGGGCAAGCGTCTACGACCGTGTTCTCACACCCGACCCAAGTATGGTGGGCAAAACCTACGACGAGGGCGGCTACGACATGCTACTGATCGGTTGGACACCTGGGCTGATTCCTGAACCTAGACAAATCTATTATGGAGGCGCAGACTTTCTCGCTCCATATGGACAAAACTACTATCTATGGCAGAACGCAACAGCCGATGCGTTGTTGGATGCGTTTATAACATCAACCAATATAACTGAGCAAGAAATTCTCTTAAAGCAATGGCAGCAGATTTACTTTGAGGATATGCCCGCATCCCAAATAATGTATCAATCTGCGCCAGCCGTTGTAAACCCTGTCCTAACAAACTGGTATGAAACTCCTGGAGGCGAAGGCTGGCTTTATTTCAATGCACAACCTTATCCTGAACTGCTCAAAGGTAAAAGCACCGTTGTTTATTGCTCCACGGGCGAAATTGAGTCACTTATTCCACCGCTAAGCAACTCTTGGTACGACACCATAATATTCACACCCATATTCAACGGGTTAGCCCAAGTTTGGCCTGACCTAAGCGACCTCTCTGTTCCTACCCTCCTAACAGACTGGGAGCCAAGTGAAAATGGTTTCAAATGGACTTTCCATTGCAGGACTGGTGTTAAGTGGCACGACGACGAAAACTTCACCGCAGACGATGTTGTGTTCTCGTTATGGGCTTTAATGAATCCTCAAACGGGATCCCAATTCGTAGGATACTATCAAAGCGTTTACGGAGACAACGTTAAATTCACTTACTCAAACGGCACTTCAGTAACCCTTGGAACAGGCACACGTCAAGGCAATATAACTGCTGTAGACGAATACACAGTTGTAGCGTGGCTTCCAGAATTAGCATCAGGCAAGCCCTATGGCTACTTTGATCCATATCTCCTATCGTTCGCTAACAACATAATTCCAAAACACATCTTTGAAAATATACCGCCCGCCCAATGGACCAACACACCGTTCAACACTGGTCAAGGATCAATAGTAGTCAATGGAAAAACCTACACAGGTCCCGTGGGAACTGGTCCATATAAATGGGTAAGTTACGACCCAGTTACACAGCTTGTGCATCTTGAAAAATTCGATGATTACTGGAACAAAACAGGCCTAGAAGCTCTCGGCGCCTTCGAAGTGGAGGATTACTACATTAAATTCATCGCTGACAAAACAGCTGCATTAGCAGCCTTAAAAAGCGGCGAAGTTGACATCTTAGACCCCAACTATCAGATGCAAGTGGACATTCCATCAATAGATCCTTCTTGGGGCAAGGTGTTAATTCAAGAAGGCACAGGGAGACAGGAAGTAGGCTACAACATGCGTCACCCTGTTTTCGGCACAGGTGTGGACACCCCGCTTGGCAAGGCTGATCCTTCAAGGGCTGCTGAAGCCGCTAGATATGTAAGAATCGCCTTTGACTATGCAATTCCAAGACAGTTAATCATTGACAACCTTCTTGCAGGCTTTGGAGAGCCCGGCGCTACACCAATGCTGCCGACGCAACCTTTCTACAACGATGAAATATCCCAGAGAGAGTATAGTTTGGCGATGGCTAAAGAATACTTGGAAAAGGCAGGATATTCCGTTCCAGCTTTACCTTCACAACCGACACTTCCATCATTCACGCTTGGAATGTCTACAGTTATTTCCGGGATATATGTGGGCGCCGATGGAAATCCCGTACCTAATAGGGAACTACAATTAATGGTGACTACCGACAACTCTACATATGCCACAACATCCACAATGGTTGGTAGAACAGTCACTGGACTGGACGGATGGTACAGTTTCACCGTTACGCCAACAAGTACTGGAGTGTTCTACTACTATTTGTTTGACAGAGAAGCACCAGCAGGACAGGAATGGAAATATGTTCAGATGCTGAACGTGACATCACTTGAAGACCTTTTTGCAACCTTAAATGCCCAAATCGATGACCTGCAAAGCTCGCTTTCCACCACGAGGAACATGACGTACGCGGCTATAGCTATTGCTGTGGTGTTTGGTCTGGCTGCAATTTTCATTACACGGGGAAAACGTTAGAACTTTCTTACCTCCCTTCTTTTTTAATTCACAAAACTAGATACGATGTGATGATACATTCTATAAAAAGAATAATCCCTGTCAAGATGTATAAGTTAGCTTTTTTCTCTCCTTTCCTAAGTTTTTCCATAGACCATTCTTCCCCAGAATGCAAAAAATGCTCTCTTACTTTGTTTGGAAATATGGAAGACGACATGGCAATAACTCCACCTACTAAGAAAACGATACCTGCCTCTAAAAGTAACATTTTCGGAAAATAGCCGTCTCTGATTAGCACAAGAACATCTAAATTCATTAATACTACTAGAAGTGCTAGAAAGACTATGTCAACTGCCAAGGCGATGACATTAGCCTTCAAAATCCAGATTAAGGGTTGATGCCAATTTTTAGACATTTACATCGTTGGAATTAATGTAATTCTAATCTTATATTCCTTTGCTCCTTAGTCCAATCTTGCGTTTTGCTTTCTAATTTTTTCTTCACAATTTCGTTAACTAATTCAGCGTTGGCTTTTCCCCGTAATTTCTTCATAACCAAGCCCATAACCGCTCCGAAGGTGTGTCTCCCAACTTTCTCAGTTAAGTTTTTGTTAGCTTCAATTACTTCGTCAACAATTTTTTCAATATCCTCTTTCGAAAGAATTTTTAAATCTAAGCTTTGAATTGCTTCATATACGCTTTTTCCTTCATTTTTAGCAAGCCAATTAACAACTTCTGGTAGGGCTTCTTTTGCTAATTCTCCAGAGCCGATGCGTTTGAAGATTTCCTTTAACTGGTTCTCTGAAACTTTTTCTACTTTCACGCCTTCTCGTTTTAGTGCTTTCATTGTTTCTGTTAAGAATGCTGCAATTGTTGTTGGCGAGATTTTACTTTCTTCAGCAATGGCTTCAAAAAGTTCACAGTATTCAGAGTCAAGTATCTGCTTAGCTAATTTTTGGTTTAATCCGTAATCACGCATAAATCGTTCAAGTTTTTGTTCTGGCAGTTCTGGTAAGCGCTCGAGAACTTGCCTTATATAATTTTCTGTTATTTGTGTTGGGGGTATGTCTGTTTCTGGGTACATGCGGGCTGCTCCTGGGCGTGGGCGCATGTAGTGTGTTGTTCCATCCGGGTTTGCTGCGCGGGTTTCTTCTGGCACGCCTTTTAGGGCTTCTTTTGCTCTTTCTAAGACGGCTTTTAATGCGTCTTCGGCGTTTTCTGGGGCGTCTGCAACAAAGACAACGGCGTCTTCTTCTTCGGCATTTACCATTTTTCTTAATGCTTCTATTTCTTCTTCTGCTATTCCGTAGGCTGGGAGTTCGTCTGTGTGAAATATGCCACAAACTCTGCCCCAGAACTTTGCGCGGTCAGCCATTTCTGTTCCGAGGCGGATGTTTGGCATGAGTTCTCTTTTTAGGAAGCCGCTAAATTTTGGCAGTTTTGCCGCTAGGATTTTCTGGTTTTTTTCTAGGGCTTTTTGGAGGACTTTGCATTTAGTTGTCTTAAATATTGGTGTGACGTCGAAGAATTCCTCTTTCAAGTCTTCTTCTTTTGCTCCTGTTTTTTGTAGTTCTTGGC
>Ga0315298_1001599_pt1 | contig 40813 bp, 38 predicted proteins | sample WHS_1_MG_FD_203077 | JGI IMG/M metagenome (GOLD analysis project Ga0315298, IMG submission 203077) | Extremophilic microbial mat communities from Washburn Hot Springs, YNP, Wyoming, USA - WHS_1_MG | ecosystem: Environmental > Aquatic > Thermal springs > Hot (42-90C) | place: USA: Wyoming... | reverse complement strand
AATAAAAGGTTTCTTCGACTATCTTTATTGACATTATTTGTCCCTGTTTATTGCCAATTATTGTCATATTTCCTCTATGGACAAATCCACTTTTTCAAATCCACTTCTTCCTAATGACGCTGAATCCCTTAGATAATTCTCATTGCCATTCATCTTACCATCTCTGACTGACTAAATTCAATTAACAAATAATCAGCTCCAGCTTGCCGACCGAATTTAAGGAATGAGGAAAGAACCGGAAATTAATCTGCCCCAACTTCTCCAGGTTCTTCTTTCGCCTTAAGCCCATACTTATCTACCAGATAACGGAGGGTTCGGTAGCTCACACCCAGAAGTGGCGCCGCCTTTTTTAGCCTTCCTCCGCTCATGTCCAGCGCTTTCAGAATATATCTCTTGGCAATGCTATCCAGATAATCGTTCAAATTAAAGTTCGGCTCGAGTTCTACTCTTATTTCATCTTTCCTTGCCACTCCCACCATTTCCGGCGGCAGGCAGGCCGAGGTAATTGTTTCCCGATCCTCAATGGCCACGATTCTCTCAATAACATTTTCCAGTTCCCTGATATTTCCTGGCCAGGTATAAACTTCAAAAATTCCCACCACCTCCGGCGCCAGTCGTTTCATCTTTTTCCCCATCTGCTGGCAGTATTTCTGTAAAAAATGCTGAACCAGGAGTGGGATATCTTCCACCCTTTTTCTCAGGGGCGGCATCTCAAAAGAAATTACATTCAACCGATAGTACAAATCTTCCCTGAACTTTCCTTCCTCAATCCGCTTCTTCAGATCCTGATTGGTGGCAGCAATTACCCTTACGTCAATCGGAATTTCTTCCGTACCACCGACCCGCCGGATTTTTCTCTCCTGAAGTGCCCGCAGCAACTTGACCTGGGTCCAGGGCGACATCTCCCCAATCTCATCAAGAAATAGCGTTCCCTTGTGGGCTACTTCAAACATTCCCTTCTTATCCGAGACAGCGCCGGTAAATGAACCTTTGGTATGGCCGAAAAGCTCACTTTCCAGCAAGCTCTCAGGCAAGGCAGCACAATTTATGGTCACAAAAGGCTTATCCCTTCTACGGCTCAGGTTATGAATGGCCCTGGCAGCCATCTCCTTACCTGTTCCGCTCTCACCGGTAATCAAGACTGTAGAATCGGTACTGGCCACCTTTTCAATCAGCACATAGATTTCCTGCATCAGCCGGCTTTTACCAATCATATCTTCGAAGCGGAATTTTTCTTTCAGGTCCTTCTTCAGTAATAAGTTTTCCTGTTCCAGATGCTTTCTTTCCAGCCCTCTGGCCACCAGAATTTTCAGCTCTTCCACATCAAAGGGCTTGACGATATAATCCAGCGCTCCAGCCTTCAGCGCTTCTACCGCCTGCTGAATGCTTCCATAAGCAGTTATGACAATTACCGGAACTTCCGGCATATTGCCTTTTACATACTGTAAAATTTCCATACCGCTGATGTGAGGCATACGGATATCGGTAATTACCAGATCCACGCTATTGCTATTAAGAATCTCTAAAGCTTCAGCCCCCGAAGCTGCCGCCTTCACTTCATATCCCTCTTTCTTAAAGACCATACTCAGCACTTCTAACAAACTTTTTTCATCATCAATGATTAATAATGTATCCATTACAGACTTCCTTTTATCTTAATTATCTTAATAATTTAATTCTCGCCACTTTTTTTGCCCTTCTTCTCGCCCGAGTTTATTAAATATTCAAATTGAATCCTTCTCCATTCTCTCATTAATTGTTCATATCTTTTTCATTTCTTTGCCGGTTGTAATGGTAAGGTGATTATAATTTCAGTACCCTTACCTACCTCTGAATTTACCTGAATTTTCCCCTCATAATCTTCAACCAATCTATTGACTGTAGCCAGGCCCAAACCCCGTCCTTCTCCAAACCCAGAATAAAATGGGACAAACAAATTTTCTTTGTCTTTCTCACTCATCCCAATTCCTGTGTCTGAAATGATAATTTTCAACCCATCGCGATGAGAATTAAAAAAATTAATTCTGAGGTTTCCCCCTTCGGGCATAGCCTTGAGGGAATTTTTTATTAAATTCCAAAATATTTGTTTAAAATGGTTGGGGTTACCATAATAGGTTATCTTTCGTACGAGATAATTTCCCCCAATCTTGACCTTTTCTCCATCCAGGTCACCACTTGACCGCATCATTTCCAGGGTTTCATTGAGCAGCATTCCCAGGTCTATTTCAGTAAACATCTTTTTCGAAGGAGCAGCAAAATCCAGAAACTGTTCCAGAAGCTGAGAAACCCTATTAGATTCCCGGACAATTATTTCCATCAATCTCCCCTGCTCGCCATTTCCTGTAAGTTCTGTTTTTAAAATTTGAACGGCGCTGGAAATAGCTGCCAGAGGATTTCTTATTTCATGGGCCAGAGTAGCAGATACCCGGCCAGCTTCAGCCAGCCTTTCCCGCAGAATGATTTCCTTTTGCGCCTTTTCCAATTCCTGCCGTGCCCGGCGCAAATTCTTGGACAGATAACTCATGAAAAAAGCTACGGCGAAGAAAACGGCCCAGGCAAGTATCAGGTTAAACAGCACAGAACCAAAGTCCTGCCGGCTGCCATGCTCGGGATTGAAATAAGGAATCAGCCCAAAATAAGTGCCATCCACCAGGAAACCAAAAAGCACTGCGGCCAGGGCCGCGGCCAAATAAGCCGCCTTTTCAGAGATAACCAGGCTGGCGGCGATAATGGCAAAGATGTAAAGAAAATAGGTAGCAGTGGTGGTGCCGCCCGAAATGTAGACCAGAAGTGTTATCAGCAGTAAATCCAAAATCAATTGTAAATAAGCCTGCCCTAAAAGCCACTTCCCCCATAAATAAAACAAAAAATAAACTAAGCTAAGGCCATAAAAACCAGCAATAGCATAAAGAAAAACGACGGGGAAATCAGCACCGGTTGAATACTGAATGATTATGGTGGCGATAAAAATAGAAGTGATAATTATCAATCGGAAGACTATGTAGCGCAGCAAATCTTTTTTTTCAATTTTCTCTTTCATCGTTTGCTTTTTATGTTCAACTTCGAGTTTGAATTTTATTTAAGTTATTTAAGCCGGATTCTATCCGCTAAGAATTTTTTATCCTTAGAACTTCTGGATGAGGTTAAACAGCGGAAGATACATAGAGATAACCAGAGTACCAACAATTCCTCCAACAAATATAAGCACCAGGGGCTCCAGAGCTGAGAGTAAGGCACTTACCGCATTGTCAACCTCATCATCGAAAAAGGAGGCTAACTTGCCGAGCATTTCATCCAGAGTTCCGGTGGACTCACCCACGTTAACCATCTGGACCATCATCGGAGGGAATTTCCCCTGCCCGGCTTCCTTTAAAGCATCATTCAGGCTTTTACCTTCAGAAACCAGCTGACGGGCCTGCATTATCTGCCTTTCAATGATTATATTCCCCGTAGTGGTGGAAGCAATACGCAGGCTCTCCAGCATGGGGACACCACCGGAGATAAGAGTACTTAAGGTTCTGGTTAAGCGGGATAGGGAAATTTTCTGCATTAGATTTCCCATAATCGGGGTCTTCAGCATGCTTCTATCAACTATTTCTCTTCCGGCCGGCGTCTTTCTCCATTGCTGGAAGAGCACAACCGCAGCTACCAGGGCAACCAGAATAATAATGATAAAACGGCTAACAAATCGGCTTAAGGCTAAGACAAAAGCAGTCAAAGCAGGAAGCTGGGCTCCAAGCTCCTGATAGATTCCGCCAAAAACAGGAATTACTTTCCATAACATAAAAATTGCCACCAGAATAGCAAAGGTTATAATAGCCGAGGGGTAAATCATTGCCTGCCGGACTTTAGCCCTTAACTTCATCATACTTTCCTGATAATCAGCTAATCGCCGCAACATTACATCCAGTGAACCACTTTGTTCGCCTGAGGCAGTTAAATTGCAATAAAGGTCATCAAAAACCTTGGGATGTTTCCTCATTGCCTGATTCAAGGCTGAACCGGCCTCAACATCTTCCTTGACCTCAGTAATCACCCGGCTGAAATATTTATTTTTCTGCTGTTCAGCCAGCAGGCCAAGGCTCTGAATTAAAGGCAGTTCGGCATCTATCAGCACTGAGAGCTGCCGGCTAAACATAGCCAGCTCTTTAAGTCTGACTCTTTCTCTCTTCAGAAAGGGAATAGCCGGTATCGCCCGCTTGGGTTTTACACTGATTATGGCAATCTGATCTCTTTGCAGCGTTCGGGTGAGATCTTCTATTGACTCAGCCACCCTTTCGCCGCCAACCACATCTCCATATCGATTTTTGCCTCTCCAGATATAAACTGGCATTTTAGTCACTCCTTAAAATTTTTTTATAAAATTAAACCGAAACATTTTCATTTCCCAGGAAAGGAACCCGCTCCTTTTTTCCCAATACTTCCTTCGTGCCGCTGAATGATGTCCACCAGCTCCTCCGGATTGGAAGTGACCGACATAGCCGTGTCAAGAGTAATCAGCCGGCGGAAATATAGACTGGCCAGGCTCTGGTTCATGGTCTGCATGCCGAACTTCTCCTGACCCATCTGCATGGCTGAATAAATCTGATGAATTTTATTTTCTCTAATCAGGTTTCTGATGGCAGGGTTAGGAATCAGAATTTCCATTGCCAGGACCCGCCCTTTTCCATCTGCCCGCGGGAGTAAAGCCTGGGTCATTACCGCCTCCAGAATCATTGACAAGGTAACTCTGACCTGGGACTGATACTGACTGGGGAAAATATCTATGATTCTGGAAATAGATTCGCAGGCTGAATTGGTGTGAAGAGTGGAAAATGTCAGGTGGCCGGTTTCTGCTACCCGTAGTGTGGCTTCGACAGTTTCCAGATCTCTCATTTCACCTACAAAGACTACATCAGGGTCTTCACGGAGCACCGACCTTAGAGCATTGGCGTAAGAAAGAGTGTCAGTAAAAAGTTCTCTCTGGTTTATGATGGCTCTTTTGGGTGTGAAATAATATTCAATCGGGTCTTCAACTGTTACGATATGGACATCCCGTTCATGGTTGATATGATCAAGCATACAGGCAATAGTGGTTGATTTGCCGCAGCCGGTTGGACCGGTTACCAAAATTAAACCCCGGGGTAAATAACACAATTGAGCTACTCTTTGAGGAATACCTAACTGAGCGAAGCTCCACATCTGAGGTAAAAAACGCCTGAAAGCTGCAGCCACCGAGCCCTTCTGTCTGAAAACATTTACTCTGAACCGCCCCAGTTCTTTTATTCCAAAAGAAAGGTCAAGCTCCATTTTCTCTTCAAAAACTTTTTTCTGCTTGTCGTTAAGAATGCTATAAATTAGATCCTGGGTTTCACCGGGCTGAAGGGGCGGATGGTCGATATTTTTTAATTGGCCATGGACCCGAATTCTGGGCGGAACATAAGCGGTGATATGAAGATCGCTGGCATCTTCTTCCACCGCAATTTTTAAAAGTTCGTAGATTGGCTTTGCCATTTATTCCTCCTACTCCCAATCCCTGACAGTTTCCCTTAAAACTTCCTCAACCGAGGTAATACCATTTTTTATTTTTATCAAGCCGCTTCTTCTCAAAGTGATCATCCCATTTTCAATGGCTTTTTTCTTTATTTCCCTTGTGGTGGCCCGGTTGAGAATCATTTCTTTTATATCATCGGTTATCTTCATTACTTCATAAAGAGCAATACGGCCTTTATAGCCGGTATTGTTGCAAGCTTCGCAACCGTGGGCTTTAAAAATATGAAGATCATCTATTTCCTCTTCTCTAAAACCCATATCCAGGAGAGCTTTTTTCGGCAAATCCTGTGGCTCACAGCATTTCTTGCATAACCTTCTCACCAATCTTTGAGCCACAATCAAAACTACAGAATCAGCAATAAGAAAAGGTTCAACATTCATATTAATCAAACGGCTTATAGTCGAGGGAGCATCATTGGTATGAACAGTGGAAAAAACAAGATGCCCGGTTAGGGCAGCTTTTATGGCCACATCAATAGTTTCATAGTCCCGGATTTCCCCCACTAACATAATATCCGGGTCCTGACGGAGAAAGGAACGCAAAGCACTGGCAAAAGTTAATCCAATCTCTTCTTTAATCTGAACCTGGTTAATACCGGGGAGATAATATTCTACCGGGTCTTCAGCAGTCATAATATTAACATCCGGAGTATTCAGGTTAGAAATAGCTGAATAAAGAGTATTCGTTTTTCCACTTCCTGTTGGCCCTGTAACCAGAATTATTCCCCAAGGGCGGTGTATAGCTTCATTGAAGATCTCCAGAGATTCTGGTTCAAAGCCTAATTGAGTAAGATCCAGCTTGAGCATCTCTTTGTCCAGAATACGAGCTACAATTTTTTCTCCGAACATAGTTGGTAGGGAGGAGACCCGCATATCAACTTCTTTTTTCTTTCCATTTTCCAGTTTGACGCGCATTTTAATCCGGCCGTCCTGGGGGAGCCGTTTTTCGGCAATGTCCATATTGGCCAAAATCTTAACGCGCGAAAGTACCGGGTTCTTAAATTTAAGAGGCAGGTCAGCTACTTCATAAAGATCTCCATCGATTCGGTAGCGGATGCGAAATTGTTGCTCATAGGGCTCGAAGTGGACATCACTGGCCCCTTTTTTTATGGCCTCAATGAAAGTCTGATTGACCAGGGTAATAATGGGAGCTTCATTACTGGCCTGTTCCAGCTCAGCAATGTCATAATCTTCGCTCAGTTCTTTTTCATCTATGACATTTACGCGTCCTTCATCAGCCAATTCTATGTCTTCAATTAATTTTTTAACTTTGAGAGCATCACTTGTGCCATAATATTTATTTATGGCATTCATTACTCCTGTCTCAGTAGCAATCACCGGCTGAATGCTCAAGCCAGTTCTGAATCTGATATCCTCAACCACTTCGAGGTCGGTTGGATCAACCATGGCCAGGGTCAAGAAAGATTTAATTTTATGAATGGGCATTACCATATATTTTTTGGCTACTTCAGCCGGGAGCAAACTTATAACTTCGGGGAAAACTTCAAACTGATCCAGGTCTATATATGGATAACCAAGTTGTCGGCTTAAAGCCTGTGCTATTTCTTCCTCGGTAACAAAACCAAGAGCTACCAAACAGGCACTAACAGGGAGATTGTTTTTTTTCTGATAATCCAGAGCCTGCTTAAGCTGATCCGCTTCAATAATCTTTTCTCTTAAAAGAATCTCACCAAGTTTGGAAGCCATTGCTCAAAACCTTTCTATCATTAAAGACAAAATTTGTCAAAAGAAATTTTTGCCCTTTCAATTTCACTAAGCAAGTTTCCTCTCATTTCAATCATGGGTCAATCCTCAATCCAGATTAATCGGGGGGTGAAAATAACATTTTTTGTCTCACCCTTAAAGATAATTATATGGGTCAGGTCTACTCTTAAATCTGGAATTTCTGCCACCTTTCAACCCTTCGCTGCCATTATTTCACTTTTCAGGTAACTTATTAATAATCCAAATGAAAAAATTGTTCAAGTATTAAAATCTAAAACTTTTTTTCAATTTTTATATTGTTAAGCCGACTAAAAAAATGGGAAAGAGGTTTTATATGACCTCAGAAGATATTAAAAATAATGGAAAAGAAATTATTAAGACCATAATTGAGAATACTAATGAAGGCATTTATGTAAGTTCTTCTCGGGGCTTTGAATTTATTAATCCAGCCTTTGAACAGCTCACAGGTTATAGTCAGAAGGAAGTTTTCTCCAACTCTTTCAATTTTCTGCAATTAATACACCCAGACGACCGCTATTTATTTCTTTCAAAAAAAGGCCCTCAAAATAAACCAAACCTCCCTTCTCAAAGTGGATTGATTGAATTCAGAATAATTAACAAACGGGGTGAGTTGAAATATGTAGAAGCCAGTACTTCGACTTTAAGAGATAATCCGGACCAGACCCTGGTCATTCTTCGAGATATTACTCCACGGAAAAAAGCTGAAGAAGAATTAACTCAAACACTGGATAAATTAAGAAAGGCCATGGGAGCGACAATTCAGGCTATTTCTTTAACTATAGAATCTCGAGACCCTTATACAGCCGGACATCAGAGACGGGTTTCAGATCTGGCTCGATCAATTGCCACCAGGCTCCAGCTCCCCGATGAGCAGGTTGATGAAATCAGGCTGGCTGCTTTAGTCCATGACCTGGGGAAAATTTCGGTACCCGCAGAAATCCTGAATAAACCTGGTCGCCTCAGTCCACATGAATTTGATTTAATCAAAGACCATCCCCGCATTGGTTATGAAATCCTCAAAACCATAGAATTTCCCTGGCCTGTAGCTGACATTGTTTATCAGCATCACGAAAGAATAGATGGCTCTGGTTATCCGCGGGGATTGAAAGATGGTCAGATTCATCCTATGGCTCGCATTCTGGCTGTGGCTGACGTGGTTGAGGCTATGCTTTCCCACCGCCCATATCGTTCTGCTTTTTCCCCTCAAGAAGTCATCCGAGAAATTAAATCAAATCAGGGCGTTACTTATGACCCGGATGCGGTTGATGTTTGTGTGGACGTAATCAGAGAAAAATACCAATTATTCTGAAGAAATATTATCTCAATTCTTCACTTTAAAACTCTAATCAAAATCAAAAGAATTCTTTATGAGACAAAAATATTTTGAAAGTTCTGATTACTCTTAAAATACAACTCTTATCCTGGATACGGGAATAAGCCAAATTTCAAACACTTTTTTTTCTCAAACTATAAATTAACCACTGAAGTGGCTTTTAAGATGGTTTTCCCCCTGTTTTATATGGCCTGGCCTGATTTAGCCATTAGAAATCATAGAGCCTGAAATTCTCAGCAAAATTAAAAACGCGCCTGGAGGGATTCGAACCCCCGACCCGCTGCTTAGAAGGCAGCTGCTCTATCCTACTGAGCTACAGGCGCAAAAATTCAGCCATAAAGTAAAATCGGGGAGATCGGATTTGAACCGACGACCTCCTGCTCCCAAGGCAGGCGCGCTAACCAGGCTGCGCCACTCCCCGCCTTCATTTTAAAATTCAAAGAACAGGGCAGCTTGGCTGTCACTTTTGAGCTAAAATGTTAACAGAAAGAGAGGCGGATTGTCAATTTACCCTTGGAATCATTCCGGCTGGCGACCGATGGCTCTTTCTATTCTTGACCGTTCTATTTTTATGATCACCGGCCGGCCATGAGGACAAATTCCCGGGTTTTTGGTTTGAAAAAGTTCCACAGTAAGGTATTCCATCTCCGCCAGCGATAAAGCCTGTCCGGCTTTGATGGCCGATTTGCAGGCCATCGTAGCCAGCAGTTTCGTTCTTCTGTCCTTGAATTTATCGCGGTTATTATCTTCCAGAAGGGAGAGAAGAATTTCTGAAGCCTCTTTTTCCTTGAAAAAATCTGGATATTCTTTTAGTGCCAGGCTATTACCGCCCATTGGTTCGAGAACAAATCCAATTTTTTCCAGTTCTTCCTTTAATTCTTCATAATTGAGACGTTGCCCTGGAGAAAGCTCCAGCACGGTTGGGAAAAGCATTTGCCTGGATTTCCAGGAATTTTCCTGCTCCATTTTTTCGAACTTTTCAAAGAGAATTCTTTCATGGGCATTATGCTGATCAATAATAAGCAAGCCCTCTTCCGAAGTAGCCACAATATAAGAAGCAAGATACTGACCAAGCACTTGAAAAGGCTGCCTGTCCTGAGGATAGCCTTCGGCCACTCTTTTTACTTCCTCATTCCTGAAATTGATCAATTCTAATTTTTTCTGGTCTTCGATAAGAGAGAGGGGTTTTGAGCTCACTTCTTTCTGAGTTTCGATAGGAATTAGCCCGGATTCGACTTCGGCTTCTTCTTTCTTTTCGCTACCCTCAACGATTATTGGTTTGATCAGACTTTCCTGCTGCGCCCCTAACTCCACTGCCTTTAAAATTAATCGATACACCTGCTGTGGCTCACGAAAGCGAACTTCAGCTTTGGCCGGATGAACATTGACGTCAACCTGGTCATAGGGAATCTCAAGAAAGAAAAATCCTTCTGGATTTTTCTGCCTTTCCAGAAGGCCAAGATAGGCCTGGGTTAGAGCAGCGACTAAAATGCGGTCTTTTACCGGCCGCCTGTTAACAAAAAATAGCTGGCGCTGGCGGTCGATTCTCCCGGAGAATGGTCTGGAACAAAGACCGGTTATTCGATAAGCCCCCTCTTCGTAATCAATTGGCATCAAATTATCCAGCAGCTTTTTGCCATAAAGCTGATAAACCCTATCTTTTAAAGAAACAACCCCCGGGCAATTTATTACTTCTCGATTATTGTTACTCAGCGTAAATTTAACTTCAGGATAAGCTAAAGCCACCTGAGTCAGATAATTTACTACTAAGCTGAGTTCCGATCTTTCTGAACGGAGAAATTTCTTACGGGCAGGTAAATTGAAAAAAAGGTCATAAACTTCAACCATTGTTCCCTGAGGAAAGCTAATTTCAACGAACCGAATCAGCTTATCTCCTTCCCTTTCTACCAGATAACCTCTGTCCTCCTGCCCATTAAATGTTTTTAGAACCAGACGAGAAACTGCAGAAATGCTGGCCAGGGCTTCTCCTCGAAAGCCCAGGGTAGCTATTTTTTCTAAATCTTCCTCGACTGAGATTTTGCTGGTAGCATAACGTCGGAAACAAAGAGCGGCATCTTCCTGACTCATTCCCCAGCCATTATCCTGAACACGGATGAGCTTTTTACCACCATCTAAAAGTTCCACCTTTATTTCAGTGGCTGCAGCATCAAGTGAATTTTCTACCAGCTCTTTGACTACAGAAACAGGCCGTTCCACCACCTCACCAGCGGCAATTTTCTGAGCAATTTCAGGGGCAAGGACTTTAATCACACCCATCAAACAATCTCCCCTTTCACGATCTGAGGACTGACTTCGTTTATCCTGACTTTAACCAGCTGGCCTGGAGTTGCTACCACCCTATTATCAATCAGGACTTTAAAATAATTAGTGGTAAGAAGTTCAAGTTGAGCTCCTTTCCTTTTTATTACAATGGCCGGTAAAATCTGCCCAATAAATTTCTTCTTAAATTCCTGATTTTTTTGACGGGATAATTGCCGCAGTTCTTCAGCTCTTTGTTTTTTAGTTTTCTCTTTGACCTGTAGCCAATTAGCAGCCGGAGTTCCTTCCCTGGGCGAATAGCTAAAAACATGAAAATAAGTAAGAGGAGAGGAGGTTAAGAAATTTCTTAAAAGCTCATAATCGGCTTCTCCTTCCTCAGGAAATCCAACCAGAATATCTGCCCCCAGGCTGGCTTCGGGCCGTCCTTTCCTTAGATAATTCAGAATCCAGGAATATTCTTCAGGAGTACTTTTTCTTCCCATTTTTTTTAGCACTGCAGGAGAAGCATGCTGAAGAGAAAGATGAAAATGTGGACAGATTTTTTCTTCAGAAATCAAAAAATCCAAAAGCTCTGCAGGAATGAGTCTGGGGTCTAAGGAGCTCAAACGGAGGAAATGAAGCCCTGAAATTCTCACCAAATTTTTTAAAAGCTCCAGAAATGACCCCGGCTGATTAAAATCAAGACCATAGGAATTAAGATGAATGCCGGCCAAAACTATTTCCTTATAGCCCCGAGCCACTGCTTCTTCAACCTGTTTGATGACCTCATCTTGGGGAACGCTCTTACTCTGGCCACGCAGCGAAGGAATGATACAAAAGGTGCAATGGGCATTGCACCCATCCTGAATTTTAATTAAAGCTCTTGAGCGGTAGCGGGAATTTTCTATTTTTTCACCCTTGTTGCCTGTCAGGCGCTTTATTTCTTCCACCAGCCTGGGCTTGGCTGAATTGGGTATGACAGAAAAAACATTAGGAAAACTCTTAACTAACTCTTTACTTTTTTCTGTCAGGCAACCCGTAACAATAAGTCTTACCTCAGGAGCTTCCCGGTAAAGACGTCTTATAAACTGACGAACATCAGCTTCAGCCCTGGAGGTCAAAGCACAGGAATTTATCACAATTATTTCTGATCTCCTCCAGTCTTTCTCCACAAAAAATCCGCTGGCAGCCAGTTGTTCTGACCAGGCAAAGGCTTCGGCTTGATTCACCCGGCAGCCAAAGTTATGAATAAAGACCGAAGTCATAATTTTTCTTTGAGCCTCCTGGAGCTTTCCTCCACCTTTTCAGCCATTTTCTGGCGGTAAGCTTCGAGTTTTTTCCTGAGAGAGTCATCAGTTATGGCCAGAATTGAGATAGCCAGGAGAGCAGCATTAGCTCCTCCACTTTTCCCCAGAGCTACGGTAGCCACAGGAACTCCCTTGGGCATCTGAACAATTGATAAAAGTGCATCCAGTCCGGCCAGGGCCTGACTTTCAACAGGAACACCAATTACAGGTAAGACTGTATGAGAAGCCACCACCCCTGGAAGATGAGCCGCTTTCCCTGCTACAGCAATGAATATTTTTGTTCCCTGTTGTTCAGCTTCTTTTATCAGCCTGATCGTTCGCTCGGGAGTGCGATGGGCTGAACTTACCTCCAGAGTAAAAGGCAGGCCAAATTCTTTCAGTATTTCTATTCCCTCTTTAATAATTTCAAAATCCGAATCACTGCCCAGGATGATGGTAACCTTCATCGGACCTCCTTTAAAGCACCAATGTCTCTCCGATAAAACATACCTTCAAAATAAATCTTGGGTAGGTGTTCATATATTTTCTTCATTGTCTGGGTTAAGGTAGATTCCGAAGCACAGACGTTCAGCACCCGGCCACCATTGGTATAAAACTGACCATCGACAAAGCTGGTACCGGCATGAAATATAACCAAACCCGGGATCTTAACCACCTCTTCCAGCCCGGCAATTAATTTCCCTTTTTCATATTTCAGAGGATACCCCCCCGAGGCCAGAACCACACACCCTGATGGTTTAGCACTCCATTTTATTTCTTCTCTTAAAAGATCTTCCTCCACTACTGACATTAAAACTTCCACCAGGTCACTTTCCAGTCTGAGCATTTGAGCTTGAGTTTCCGGATCACCAAAGCGACAATTATATTCCAGGACTTTTGGACCCTCCTCAGTAATCATCAAACCAGCATAAAGTGTGCCTTTAAAACGCCGCCCCTCTTCCAGCATTCGGGTTACAGTTGGAAAAATAATCTCATCCATAATCTGGTTAAAAAGCTTTTCTGAAATAAAGGGCGATGGAGAAATGGCTCCCATGCCGCCTGTATTCGGACCTTTATCCCCATCATAGGCTGCCTTGTGATCCATAGTAGTTACCAGAGGCTGAACACGGGCTCCATCAGTCAGAACAATAAATGATACTTCCCGCCCCTTCAAGAACTCCTCGATTACCACTCGCTCTCCGGCTGGCCCGAACTTTTTTTTGACCATCATATCCGTAATTGTATCTTCAGCCCTTTTTACATTAGAGCAAACCACGACTCCTTTTCCGGCTGCCAGGCCATCAGCTTTAATTACCACCGGAAAATCAAATTCCCCTGAATTTAAAACCTTCATAGCCGTTTCAGGACTATCGGCTACCTGAAAACGACCGGTGGGGATACGATGCCTTTTCATAAATTCTTTGGCGAAAACCTTACTTTTTTCAATTTCCGCTGCCTTTTTATTTGGCCCATAAATCTTTAATCCCCTTTTTTCAAACTCATCCACAATACCCATAGCCAGAGGGATCTCTGGGCCAACTACCGTCAAATCAATTTTCTTTTCTTCAGCTACGCGGGCCAGCTCGGAAATATTGGTGTCTTCAATTGGGATAATTTCTGCAATTTGAGCTATTCCCCCATTTCCTGGAGCACAATAAAGCTGCTCACAATGGGGACTCTGACTTATTTTCCAGGCAAGAGCATGCTCTCTTCCCCCTGAGCCAATGATCAGAATCTTCATATTTACTCCTTTCTTTAATCACTCAGCTGCCTGGCCTCTTCGGTCAATTTTTCAATTAGAAGATAACTGATTTCTCGGGAAGGAAGAATACTCAAAAATAATTTCGAAGCCAGTTCCAGCGCCTCTTTTTCCGGCAAGCAGTATTTCATTTCCAAAAAATTCTGGCGATAACGTTTGACTTCTTCTTTGACTTTCTTATTTCTGATAATTACCTCAGCCATCAAACCAGCCAGGACTTCAAAATCTTTTTCTTTCATTCCAAAGCGAGTCATTTCCTGGACACCAAGCCTGATACCGGAGGATTCCAAAAAGGTGGTATCATCAGGAAGAGCCTGATAGTTAGTCAGAATGTTGTTGTCTTCAAGCCTCCGGGCAATATCCTGCCCAATTCCGAACTTCCTGACTCTGATCAAGACTTGATGGGTTTCAGTAAACCCATCTAACTCCTCACCTTCAACGGGAATGCCTGCTTCCTTTAGATATCGGGCAAAGGCTTTGGCATTTTTCCTTACTTGAGTTTGATAGGCTTCTTTAAACTCATTCATCTCATAGGAAGCTAATAACAGGCCCAGCAATGTTCCAAGATGGTGATTGGAAGTCGATCCCGGGAATGCCCGGCTTTGAATATCAGTCCAAAGTGTTTTTAGCGGACTTCCTTCTGGGAAATTGGCAGCAATCACCCCCCGCTGAGTGCCAAAAAAAGTTTTATGGGTACTTCCAGTTACTAAATCTGCTCCCTCCTGGAAAGGAGCCTGGAAAGCTCCATAAAGGCCAAGCACATGGGCCATATCGTACATCAGAATCGGACGATCGGGCCAATCCTTAACTAAATTATAGACAAATTCTACAGGCTCTGGATAAATAAACATACTTTTGCCAAAAATAACCAGTTCCGGGCGGTATTCTTTAAGCATCTCAGATAATCTTTCCAGATCCGCTTTATAAGGATTATCATTACGAACCGGAATGTTCACCACTCTTTCCTTCCCTGTTGATGTATCTTCTTCCACCAGATTGAACAGAGCTCCCATCGGTTGTGAACTTAAATGCCCTCCCTTGTTCAGGTCATTATTCATTACTAAACGCAGCCTTCGGAAGGGCTGCCCCGAAGCTCGGTTACGGTTGATAAATTTTACCAGTCCTTTGAATACCACTTCATTGGCCATCTGCCCGCTGATCGGCCTGAGTTCAACTTCACTGCAGCCAAAATAGCGACGGAGCTCATTTTTAGCTTCAATTTCCACCTCACGGATGAAATCCGTTCCTTGATAGAAATAAATTTCCTGGCCTTTCATTGTCCGATGTTCAGCATACCGACCGCAGGGGTCGGAAATCTCGGCCAGCTTTACCAGAAGAGATGGGGTATTTTCAGAAGGAATTAGATTGAAGCATTCTTTTTGCCGCCAGATATTATTCTTTTCTATTTTCTCACACCAGAAAGAAATTTTATCAGCCAGTTGACTCATCTTTTCCTCCCTGTTTATTTTTATCAAATCTAAAATTTTCTGTTCCCGGTTTAACAGCTAAATTTTACCCCTGATCACCTTCATCAGACCTCAAACCTTTTTTGAAATTTTCGCCTTCTAACTGAGTGATTTTATTTATTCGTCTTTCGTGGCGACCACCCTCAAATTCCTTTTCCAGCCAGAGCTCTACTATTCGAATAGCCATTTCAGGAGCTAAAACCCGCCCACCCAGGCAAAGACAATTAGAATTGTTATGGGTCCGAGAAACCGTGGCCGTATATTCATCCCAGCAAGGGGTAGCAATAATTCCAGGAAATTTATTGGCTACAACTGCCATCCCCAATCCCGTACCGCAGAACAAAATTGCCCGCTCACATTCCTTGTTAACCACCCGGCGAATAGCCTCTGCCCCATAATCTACATAGTCCACCGTTTCTCCTGGACCGCAGCCAAAATCAATAAAATCCACTTTCTTTGCTTTAAGATACTCAAGAACACTTTTTTTTAATTCATAACCTGCATGGTCTGAGGCAATGGCTAACCTCATTTTCTACTCCTTTCCCCAGAGAAGAAACTGGGCCAGCTCTCCTCTCGGGATTATTTCCTCTGGATAAAAGCAGCCGCTTCTGGCATTACTTCTTCGGCTTTAATCACCACCGGGTCAGTTTTTCTGAAAACCTTCATTCCTTCGTCAATGCTGATCACTGAAGAAACGAGCTCTCTTTTCAATTCGTTTTTTATTTCGGGTAGAGCTTCATTAAATTTAGCCTTATCATATTTAATTTTTAAAGAATCAAGATAGTCCTGAAAATCCTGGATGATTTCCGGGCCAATTTCCATGTTCTCTTCAAAAAGCTTTTTACCTGGAGGAACCGTTCCTGATTTCAATTCCTGCGGGAATACATAATTCTCGGAAACACTGGTTTGATGCTGGCTGAACTTCCGTCCATAACTGAAAAAAGCCCCTTTAAAGATAAGTTCTACAGTTAAAGGTTTATAGTTGAACTTTACCTCATAATCGGGAGTTATTCCTCCCTGGCCAAGGACCTTTCTGCCTTTAAGAGTATATTTAACTTCTCTTTTTTCCTCGGGCGCTCTTTTGGCTAAGTAATAATCTTCAAGATGAGAATAATCTCTCTGAATTAAACGTCCGCTTGGAGTAAGATAGTGGGCAGTAGTAATGGCGACAGCCATATCAGAAGCCAGAGGAAAGACGGTCTGCACCAAACCTTTTCCCCAGGAATCTTCACCAACAATTAAGCCACGATCATTGTCCATAATGGCTCCAGCTACGATTTCAGAAGCGCTGGCCGTCCCCTGATTGATCAAAATAACCAAAGGTAAATTCTCATACTGGTTATTCTGGCTGGCATAGAAATCACGGTTATAAGCTGGATTGCGTCCTCTCATAGAAACAATCAAAGTTCCCTTAGGCAGAAATAGATCTGCCATGTCAACAGCCTGAAAAACCGGGCCTCCGGTGTTGCCCCTCAGGTCAAGAATCAGACTCTTCATTCCTTGAGCTGAAAGCTCCTGCAACTTCTCTTCCAGCTCATCTACGGTGTTGCGGCCGAAAGAGCGAACAAAAATATAGCCAATTTTTTTCTGGTCATCGACCATAAAAGCATAGGGAACGCTTTTAAGCGGTATTTCTTCCCGGGTGATAGTCAGGTCGAAGGGCTTGTCCAGACCCTCCCGCTCAATGGTAATAGTTACTTTTGTCCCTTTTTCTCCCCGGAGTTTTTGCATGGCATCCAGGCTGCTCAGCGGGCGGGTGCTTTCCCCATCGATCTTGGTAATGACATCCCCCGGCTGAATACCGAGCCTCCAGGCCGGGGTACCTTCAATCGGGGCAATTACCACCAGCCGGTCTTCTTGCTTTTGAATCTGGATGCCCAGGCCATAATAGCGGCCAGCATAATCTTCGGTGAAACGTAAGGAACTCTCCGGGTCTAAAAAATATGAGTGGGGATCCAGGGTATCAAGCATTCCACGAATAGCAGCAAAAGTTAGTTTCTGAGGATCTTTTTGTTCGTAGTAATTCTGCTCCACCAGATTACTCAAAGCCAACACTTTACTCAGGCCCTGTTCCCATGGATCTATCGCTACTGAGGCCCTGGAGAAATAGAGAAGAAAAATAGAAATTAGAATTAAAGACGCTAATTTTTTGGATTTTATGAACATTATTTTCCTGATAAACTAATCTCCTGAGTAATAAATCTTACCAGAGGGCCAATTTAAAGTAAAGCCAAATCTGGCTTGACTCATCTTGTTAAAAAGAATATAGTTTATTGGAGGCGATTATGTTTGGAAGTGTTGGATTGCCTGAGCTTATTGTTATCTTCGTCATTGCTCTCCTGATTTTTGGTCCCAAAAAACTTCCTGAGGTCGGGAAATCTGTCGGTCGGGCTATTCACGAATTTAAAAAGGCTTCTGATGAATTGAGGAATAAAGTTGAAGAAGAAATTAATGCCAGTGAAATCAAAACCGAAATAAAAAATGTTCAAACAGGCTTGACAGAATTCAAGGATGACCTGAACCAGGTCCAGGATTCCATAAAGAAGGATTTAAAAAAAGATGAACCCGAGGAAGGCCAGAAAGTCTCCTGATGAAATGACCTTCCTTGAACATCTGGAAGACCTGAGAAAAAGACTTTTTAATTCTATTATTGCCATTCTTGTTGCGGTCATTCCCGGCTGGATATTCAGCCGCCAGCTTTACGCTATTTTAGCCAGGCCGGTAACTCAATACCTGCCCGCCGGTACCAAATTAGCCTATACCCATTTGACCGCGCCTTTTATGCTTTATATGAAGATTTCGTTTCTGGCTGCAGTTTTCTTTACTTCTCCGTTTGTTTTTTATCAGCTCTGGATGTTCATTTCTCCCGGGCTTTATCAGAAAGAAAAAAAATATGTTATTCCTTTTGTTTTGTTTACTACAATTTTCTTTCTCCTGGGAGCAATCTTTGGCTACTTCATTGTTTTCCCCTGGGCCTGCCGGTTTTTCCTGACCTTAGGAAAAGATTTCCAGCCAGTAATTACAGTTGACCAGTATTTCAGCTTTGCCATAAAAGTTCTTTTAGGCATTGCCCTGGTCTTTGAACTTCCCACGCTGGTTTATTTTCTGGCTAAAATAGGATTGGTTACCTCCCGCTGGATGGTAAAGAATTTTCAGTATGCCATTCTGGTATCATTTATCGTAGCGGCAGTGATTACCCCCACACCTGATATGATCACCCAGACTATAGTGGCTGTTCCCATGATTGCACTTTATGGCTTCAGTATCCTCATTGCCCTGGTGGTTAGTAAAAATAAAGAAAGACAGAGAAAAAAAGAAGCTGTAACGCAAGAGGAAAATAATAAGCCCGATAATCTGGCCGGTTGACCACTTTGCCTGATTTTTAATTAACAAAGGGTTGAGCTATACTTATTCAATGAGAAGGAAATAGCCAAGAAATAAAATTAATTAACCAGGGACTATGAGCAGAATAAGAATATCCCAAATTAAATTAATCGGTTTGACCGGAACAAATGGCGCGGGCAAGGGAGAAGTGGCAGCTTTTTTTAAAGGTTTGGGTTACGCTTATATTTCTCTCTCTGACATTCTCAGAGATGAACTAAAAAAAAGGGGGCTGGAAATAAGTCGGGATAATTTAATAGCCTGTGGAAATGAGCTCAGGGAAAAATATGGTCCTGACATCCTGGCCAGGAGAGCTGCTGAAAAAATCGCCGGACCAACCGTTATCGATAGCATCCGCAATTCCAAGGAAGTGGAGTATCTGAGAAGCCTGGGTCAGTTTATCCTGATCGCAGTTGACGCTCCGGTGGAAATTAGGTTTGAGAGAGTAAAAAAAAGAGGCAGGAATGAATCGGCCTCAACTCTGGAGGAATTCCGGCAAAAAGAAGAATTGGAAAGAAGAGGTCAGCTCAACGGTCAGCAGCTTGAAGCTTGCATGAGTCTGGCAGATATAACAATCATTAACGACTCTACCGTAGAGGATCTCAGACATAAACTGGAGGCTCTGGAATGAATAATCCAACCCGGTCTTCTAATCGCTTAAGAATCTCCAAAGACGAATACTATCTGGGCATCGCCAGGGAAGTTTCCCGTCGCAGTACCTGCTTCCGGCGATCAATCGGAGCCATTATAGTGAGAGACGATCAGATCATCTCCACTGGCTATGTTGGAGCTCCGCGGAAAACTAAAGATAGCCTGGAACACGGATTTTGCCTCCGCGATCGTCTTAACATTCCTCACGGCCAGCGTTATGAACTATGCCGCTCGGTTCACGCTGAACAGAATGCCATTATCAATGCGGCCCGGGCCGGAGTTAGCCTCCTTGGCGGGGATATGTATATCTACGGTAGCGATCCAAAAACAGGCCAGCCAATTGATGCTTTTCCCTGTTTCATTTGCAAAAAAATGATTATCAATGCTGGTTTAAACCGGGTTATCTGCTCGACCTCAAGCGGCAGCTATGAGATCTTCCTGGTGGAGGACTGGATCAAAGATTGGCAGGAGAATGACATTCTTGATGACACTCATCAATACGGAAAGCCCTATGAACAAGATGAAAAAAATAACAAACAATAATATTTTAAAATTTTTAACGGGCAAGAAAAAAACTCTATTTTTCTTAATTTATACTATTTTAGTAGTATTTATTCTGAGCCCTTTGTTGTCCGGGCAGGAAAAGCAGGCTTCTGGTTCTGCCCTCAATCTCCTTCAGCTCCTGGGAATTGAAGTCTCTCCCGAATCGCTGGATTATGTTCAGAACAAAACTCAATTTCAACTGCATACACTTTTGACCGAACAGCGCCATCCTAAAACCTGGAATCTAAGCGAAAAAATAAAAACCGATCTGTCCGGGGGACTGCACATGCTATTTTCTGTAGATGAAGACATCGCCGCCCGATTAGAAGCATTATCAGCCTCACCTCAGGTACTGGAGGATCTATCTCAAGAAATAAAACAAACTGTTCTGAATAGAAAAAAAATTTATTTCTATGGTTGTGGAGCTACCGGTCGCCTGGCCAAGCAAATGGAAAGCACTTTCTGGCGGCCTTTCTGGAAATCGGTCAGTGAGAACAGTGCTATCTGGGCAAAAGTGGAAAAAGCCCTTGGCCCTGATATCGGGGAAAGGCTTATTGGAGAAATGACCGGCGGTGACCGGGCTTTGATTTCTTCCTTGGAAGGCTTTGAAGATCTCCAGCTTATAGGCCAGCTCCAGCTTAAGGATCACCAAATAGAAAAGGATGACCTGGTTATCTGTATAACTGAAGGCGGTGAAACTTCCTCAGTCATTGGTACCATTTTAGCTGCTTTAGAACAATGGAAGCAGGCTCCAGACTACTCTCCGGCTAAAAGCCGGCGCAAACTTTATTTTGTCTATAATAACCCTGATGACCGGCTTCGTCCTTTTGACCGCAGCCGGCAGGTAATTGATGAACCAGGAATAACTAAAATAAACCTGACTACAGGCCCGATGGCCATCGCTGGCTCTACCAGGATGCAGGCTACCACTATTGAGACCTATGTGCTTGGGGTTGTTCTGGAAAAAGCTACTTTTGATTTGCTGGAGGAAATTCTAACTCCCAAAGAACTTCAAAAATTAGGATTCAGCCATAAATACGGAATAGTAAAAAACTTAAAGGCCTTTAGTTCTCTTCTATCTCCAATTAAAAACGCAGTTCCTCAAATTGCCCCCTGGACTGAACTGGAGGCCAGCACTTATGCTTCCAGCCATTTTTCTACTTATTTCGCCGGCAAAGCTTTGATTACGGTATTCATTGACAGCACTGAAAGAAGCCCGACTTTCAGACTTTATCCTCTGGATACAATTAATGAGCCCAGCCGCAAATGCTGGATTCAGGTCTGGACCCAGGCTGAAGACCGGCGTCAAGCCTGGCAAAACTTCCTGGGGCGGCCCTTTAGAGGATTAAAGGAAGACTTTTATCGCTCTGAGTTCGAAGAAAAAGTTGAAGACCCCTATCTCCGCCAGGCAGCTCTGGAAAGTCTGAAAAAAGCCGGTGATAACCAGCAGGATTTGTATGATTTCTCATTTTCTGAGTTTAATATCAAAAAAAGAGGGCCCAAACCTGATGACTTGGGCGTTCTTATCACTCTGAGTCCGGAAGAAAACAATTTGCTCGATAATAATTCGGTTATCAATCAGTTTGCCTCTCTTTTCTTAAAAAACGGGGCTAACCTAATTATGGTTAATATAGCTGATTTACCTGAGAAAAAAATGGCTGAGCGGGAAAGCGAAGTTCAAAATTTTTATCAAAAAATGACTTCTAATAAAAATCAAAAAATTTTACAGGTATGGATAGGTATCGATAAAGAAAACGACCCTTTTCAGCTCAGACAAAATATTGCCTTAAAAATGATATTAAATGCCCATTCTACTGCCGTGATGACCAAGCTGGGACGGGTCATAGGAAATACTATGACCAACGTCAGCCCCAGCAATCTAAAACTCATCGGCCGAGCTACCTACCTAATTCAATCTCATGTAAATGATTGTTTGCGGCAACCGGGCTGGATTAAGAAATACGGGCTGCGGCCGCCGATACGATATGGTGAGGCCAATGCTGTTCTTTTTGATTCCATAGCTTTTCTCCAGCAAAAACAGGAGGTTGCTGGTCAGACGGCTGAAGTAGCCCTATCTATTATTAGGATTCTCGAATCTCTCCGCCAGAAAAAAGGAATAAGCAATGAAGAGGCGCTCTCCATAGTTCAAAACGTTGGTCTGGCTGAATATTTGAATAAAGTTATTTCTTAGATTCTCTGGCTTTGAGCGCTATAGCAGGGAGGTTGAGTCCTGGGCTTGCGGCGCTTCGGCTGTTTAACTTGAGGATAAACAAACGTTTCCCCGGCATAGTTGCGCAAAATTACCTTTTCCTCAGAAATTGATTGAACGTATTCAGGAATCAGTGGGATTTTACCCCCACCGCCCGGGGCATCTATGACATATTGGGGAACAGCTAAACCAGAAGTCCATCCTCTCAAGCCCTGATAAATTTCCAGTCCTTTTTCCACCGTAGTCCGGAAATGCTCTGTGCCTTTGACATAATCGGCCTGATAAATGTAATAAGGACGAACTCGAACTGTCAACAATTTTTGCATCAGCTTTCTCATTGTTTGTACATCATCATTCACACCTTTTAAAAGAACCGTCTGGTTGCCAAGAGGGATGCCAGCATCTGCCAGCCTGTTAAGAGCTATGGCCGCTTCAGGGGTAATTTCATCGGGATGGTTGAAGTGCACGTTTATATAAAGTGGATGGTATTTCTTTAAGCGGCTCACTAATTCCTCAGTGATTCTTTGTGGGAGGTAACAGGGAACCCGGGTACCTATTCTTATTATTTCCACATGACTAATAGCCCGGACCTGACTGATAATGCTTTCCAGTTTTTCATCGCTCAGAATTAATGGATCGCCTCCAGAAAGAATTACATCCCGAACCTCAGGATGATCCTTTATGTAGTCAAGCCCATCTTCAATATAACGCGGGTGAATTTTATTGGCATCACCTACCTTTCTTTTTCTGGTGCAGAAACGGCAATAAGAAGCACAGCTATGGGATACCAAGAAAAGTACCCGGTCTGGGTAACGATGCACTATACTTGGGACTGGGGAATCCAGGTCCTCATCCAGCGGGTCTTCTTCGCCCGAGTTTTCCGCCAGCTCGGCCATATCGGGCACCACTTGCTTGTAGATGGGATCGCCTTTTCTCTTAATCAGACTCGCATAGTAAGGAGTAATCTGGATTTTAAAGGCCCGATTGATTTTCCTAACTTCTTCCAGGTCGAGACCAAAACGGTCAGCAATTTCTTCGGGCGTTCGTAAGCTCTCCTGTAAAATTCGTTGCCAGTCGTCCATTTTCTCCTTCTTTCACTCCTTTTAGCGAAAATATTTTCCAAAAATTACCCGGTCATCACCCGGCCGATAAAAGTCGGGAATTCGGGCAATTTCGGTATATCCTAATTTTTCATAAAATTTTCTGGTTGGAAGATATTTGGGCTGGGAAGAGGTCTCGATGATTATCAGCCGACCCTTCAGACGGATAACCTCCTCTTCCAGAAAGCTAACTAACTTCTGTCCATAGCCTTTACCCTGCTCCACAGGAGAAACTGCAATCCAGTAGAGATCCCAGGTGCCTTCAGTCAAAGGTGTCGGTCCATAAGTCATATATCCAGCAACCTCTCTTTGCTCATTCTCAATTACCACAATAAAATAATCTTTCTGAGCCGGATTTTTCAGATATATGTCAATCAGTTCTTCAGCTACTTTGACCTCATCAGGCGTAAAAAAATTAGTAGCCTCGATCAGATCCAGAACAGGCTGTCGATCAGCGTCTACCATTGGCCGCAACATTTTCTTCCTTCCTTTTTAAGGCATTTCGAATCATTGTTTTCCAGAAATCCGCATAATCAATTCCGCTTGCTTTCAGAGCCCTGGCATAACCAGCGTCCAAACTGATGTCAGGATTAGGATTAACTTCTAAAATAAAAATTTCACCCTGATTACTCATGCGAAAATCTACTCGGGCATAATCCCGGCAGCCTATTACTTTAAATGCTGTGATGGCCAGTGTCTGGAGCTTTTCCCGCAGTTCATCATCGATGGGTGCTGGGCATATCGGTGGCGTTGCTTTATAAAGAATGTGTTCTGGATACCATTTAGCTTCATAGCTGCAAATTCTGGGATAACCTTCAGGCATAGCGGAAAAATCTATTTCTGAAACAGGCAAAGCTTTTATTTCCCCATCATCCAGAACAGCCACATTAAATTCTCTTCCATCTATAAATTCTTCTACCAAAGCTGGCTGACTGTAAGTGTCGATAATCCTCTTGACCTGAGTGGCCAGTGCTTCCCGATCATAGACCACAGACTCCGGGTGGACACCAAGGCTGGCATCTTCTGAATTTGGCTTCACAATAACCGGGAATTGAAGGTCTACCATTTCTTCAGCTGAAGTAATAAGCTGACTGGGAGCTACAGGCAAATTAAAAGAGCTAAGAATAGCCTTAGCTTGATGTTTGTCCTGACAGAGAGCCAAAGTACGAGAGCCATTGCCAGTAAAAGGGATATGAAGAATTTCCATAACCGCCGCTACATTTGATTCCCACTGGGGCTTGCCAAAAAAACCTTCACAGAGATTAACCACCACTTCTACATTGAGATCTTTAATCCGGCGGAGAAAATTAAACATACTCCTCTGAAGTGGAACAAGTGTCGCTTCAAGTCCGGCCTGATTCAATGTTTCAACCACTGCCTCAGCTACCTTGGCCACAGAGTCTTCAGAGGCTTTTTCCCGGCGGTAAATAAAGGGTTCATAAGTGTTAAAAGCCACTGCCACTTTCAGCGGATCAGCTTCCATATGTTCCTCCGCTTTTGATTGCATTAAGATTGTTGGGTAGCTGACTTTCAACCCAGCTCAGCGGCAGGTTATATCTTCTGGCGGCTTCATAAACTACCCGGTTTATAAGCTGGTCATAGCTATAACCGGCTGCCCGGGCAGCCTTGGGCATACAGGAATTATCTTCGGGGTTAGGTAAAATTCCTGGAAGCGGATTTATCTCTAAAATATTAGGTTCCCCATTTTCATCAAGTCTGAGATCAATTCTGGCCCAGTCCTTTATTCGAAGAATCCGGCAGGCTTCCTTAACCAGAGTTTCTATTTTATATCTTAGCTCGGGTGATAATTCAGCCGGGCAATTGAATATTTGAAGTGGCTTTTCCCTTGTATCCCAGATCCATTTAGCTTCGTAAGAATAAATGGGATTGGCCCCGGCTGGTAGCTGGTTATAATTAATTTCCACTATGGGCAGAACTTCAAGCTCCGGATAATTCCCCAAAACTCCCACGGTAAACTCACGTCCCGGTAAAAATTTTTCCACAATGGCTGGCTGGGCATAAAGCCTTCTAATCTCACTTATTTTAGACCTCAACTTTCTTCGATTGAAAACTACCGAATTATTCTTTATTCCCTTGCTTGAACCTTCATAAAGAGGTTTGACGATCGCCGGGAAAGTTACGTCAAAGGGAATTTTGTTTTCATCTTCAACCACCCAGAACTTAGGATTGGGAAGACCATAATAAGAAAGAATTTCTTTAGCCCGGGATTTATCCAAACATATACCTAAGGTCAGGGGGTCGGAACCGGTGTAGGGAATATTCAGAACTTCACAGATGGTGGGAATATGAGATTCACGATTAGGCCCGCTAATTCTTTCAGCTATATTGAAAACTAAATCTGGCCTTTCTTCCAAAAGCCTTAGATAGGCCTGCTCATCGGATTCTATCAAAACAACCTGGTGATACTTTTGAAGAGCTCGCTGGACGGCTTTGATAGTTTCATCACTATCGCATTCCGCCAGCAAATCAGGTGGAGGTTCTTCCCCCTCTTCGCTTTTTTCTTCAGGCGGAAAGCGAAGAAGAGATTTGGCCATTCCCTCTTTTGAACTGAAAAGCAAGGCGATCTTCATTTTCATTTCTCTCTGTGTTCAAATTTTCCTATAAACATTCCCCCATTATTTTTTATATCGCTGCTTTCAGTCTCATTTTCTTTTTCATTTTCAATTGTATATATACAGCATTTTTTTTATATGTCAATAGTTTTTTTAATTTTTTTATACTTTTTTTTGTATTTTATTTAAAAAAACCACCATTAGTGGTGGCGAACTATTTCTTTGACCCTCATTAGCTGAACTTGATAGGACCTTTCTATTTCCTCCAGTCGGGAGGAAATTGCTTGTATAGTTTCTTTGAGATTGGGAATCAAAATATATTCCAGAGCATTTACTCGCCTCCTGGTAACTTCAATTTCTTTAGTCAGAAGCTCAAGCTTTTTCCACAGACTGGCAAATTCTAAAAGCATTGGCAGGACCTTTTGCCAGTGTTTTGCAGCTATGTCCAGCTCGCTTTCTGTCATTAATAAATCATAGGAAGCTAAATTGAAACTTTTTATCCTGAATTCAGGAACGGTTAAATTAAGAAGCCTGGCCGGCTGCACTTCAAGAATGAGATTTCCCTCAGGAATTAATTCAGAAATTTCGGTTAAAGATTGGGTTATTCTGACCGTAGCCAAAGCCTGAGTGATGATTTTAAACTCTCTGTCCACTTCTTGATGAAGGGCATTGAACTTTCGGGCTGATTCCAGAAATTGACGCATCAGTTCTTCTAACTTATCTTTAAGCAGTTTGTGCCCTCTTTCGGCCAAGGTCATTTGCCGCTTTAATCTCAGCAGCTCCATGCGATTTGGATTAACTTTTAATTTCATCCTCAGCCTCGGTTAATCAATTAGATTTCGGGTAATACTTTTCCAGATATTCAGGTCTAATTCTTTTTAGCTCCTTTTCTGGAAGAAGCCGTAAAAGCTTCCAGCCAATTTCAATTGTTTCTTCTATGGAGCGAGCTTCGAATTCTCCCTGCCGCACAAATTCTGTTTCAAATAGGTCGGCAAACCGCAGATAAAGACGGTCAAGGTCGGTCAGCGCTGCCTCTCCAAGGATTAAAGCTAATTCCCGGGCTTCTTTTCCACGAGCATAGCAGGCAAAAAGCTGATTTAAAACATCGGAGTGGTCTTCCCGAGTTTTACCGGCACCAATACCCTTATCTTTTAAGCGTGAAAGAGACGGCAGAACGTCAATCGGCGGGTAGATGCCCTTTCGATGGAGTTCCCGGCTGAGGATAATCTGACCTTCAGTGATATAACCAGTGAGATCAGGAATAGGATGAGTCTTGTCATCTTCAGGCATGGTCAGAATGGGAATCAGGGTGATCGAACCTTTTTTGCCTTTGATTCGGCCAGCCCGTTCATACATTGTTGCTAAGTCAGTGTAGAGATAACCGGGATAACCGCGTCGGCCGGGAATTTCTTTGCGAGCTGCAGAAATTTCTCGCAGGGCTTCAGCATAGAAAGTCATATCCACCAGAATGACCAGCACATGCATGTCAAGGTTGAAGGCTAAATATTCAGCGCAGGTCAGAGCCAGGCGCGGAGTGGCAATTCTTTCGATGGCCGGCTCGTTGGCCAGATTCAGGAAGAGCACAGCTCTTTCTAAGGCCCCGGTGTTACGGAAGTCTTCGATGAAAAAGTTGGCTTCTTCAAAGGTTATACCCATTGCTCCAAAGACCACGGCAAATTTTTCTTCCTTGCCCAGAACTCTGGCCTGACGGGCAATCTGAGCAGCAATGCGGGAATGAGGCAAACCACTTCCAGAAAATATTGGTAATTTCTGGCCACGAACCAATGGATTCATACCGTCGATGGCTGAAATCCCGGTCTGGATAAACTCAGATGGATAATCACGAGCATCCGGATTTATCGGACTGCCGTTAATATCCAGCATTTTCCTGGCGATGATTTTGGGGCCATTATCTCTTGGCTTACCAGAACCATCGAATATCCGACCGATGATTTCTTCTGAAACCGGCAATTGCTGAGAACGACCGAGGAATCGAACTCGCGATTTATCAATGTCCAGACCGACCGTGCCTTCAAACACCTGGACTACAGCTTGTTCGGTGGAAATGTCCAGGACGGTTCCGCGACGGATATTACCATGAGCATCTTCAATTTCTACCAGCTCGTTGTATTTAACATCGGCAATCTTTTCCACAATAACCAGCGGTCCAACTATGTTGGAAACAGTTAAATATTCTTTATGCATTGTCCTCACCCTCAGTTTAAAGTGCCTTAAACGAAGCTTCTATTTCCTTTTCTACCTGAAGCAGCGCTTCTTCCTTCTCGGGCAAATATTTCATCTTGGAAATGCGGTCGCGAACCTCAAGCGAAATTATGGCGCTGAATTCTTTTCCTTCTTCCAGGGCTTCATTGGCTTTAAGATGAAAATAAAGGATATTACGGAGCATTAAATATTGCTTTCGGAGTGAAGTGTAAGTGTCCTGGGGATGATAAGCATTCTGGTGGAGGAAATCCTCTCGAATCGACCTGGCTGTTTCCAGAATCAGCCTTTCTTTGAAGGATAGAGATTCAACTCCAATGAGCCGGGCAATTTCCTGAAGTTCAGCTTCAAGCTCTAATAATTTAATCGCTTCCTGGCTGAGCTCAACAAAATCTTCGGCCACTTTTTCTGAAAGATATTTTTTAAGGGAGTCACGATAAAGCGAATAGCTCTGAAGCCAATTGATAGCTGGAAAATGACGCATGTTGGCTAAACGATCATCAAGAGCCCAGAAAACTTTGACCACCTTGAGTGTAGCCTGGACCACCGGGTCGGACAGGTCACCGCCGGGTGGACTGACAGCGCCAATGACACTTAGAGTTCCGGTGCGATTATCAGAACCAATGCAGACAACCTTGCCAGCTCTTTCATAAAACTCTGCCAGACGGCTGGCCAGGTAAGCTGGATAGCCCTCATCACCCGGCATTTCTTCCATTCGGCCTGAAATTTCGCGCAGGGCTTCGGCCCAGCGGGATGAAGAATCGGCCATCAAAGCTACTGAATAGCCCATGTCGCGGAAATACTCAGCAATGGTCATTCCAGTGTAAATAGAAGCTTCGCGGGCAGCCACGGGCATATTGGAAGTGTTGGCAATGATAATGGTCCGCTCTAAAAGCGGCCGGCCGGTGGTTGGGTCTTTAAGTTCAGGAAAGCTCAAGAGAAGATCGGCTACCTCGTTGCCCCGCTCGCCGCAGGCCACATAAACAATAATCTGGGCGTCAGACCATTTAGCTAACTGGTGCTGGACTACCGTCTTGCCGCTGCCAAAAGGACCCGGTACGCAGGCAGTCCCTCCCTTGGCTAATGGAAATAATGTATCCAGAATCCGTTGACCAGTAACTAAAGGTTCATCAGGCATTAATCGTTCTCTTACTGGACGCTGTTTTCGCACCGGCCAGATCTGAAAAAGATTGAGTTCCCTTATTTCTCCCGAGCTTTTCTTTAAGCGGCAAACTATTTCTGTAACCGCTAAATCTCCTTCCAGAATCTCAACAATTTCTCCGGCACTGTTTTCAGGAACGAGAATACGATGCTGAATAAGAGGCGTTTCCTGAACATAGCCGATGATATCGCCGGGAATAACCCGGTCACCCTTTTTCTTGAGCGGAGTGAATTTCCAACGTTTCTCACGGCTCAGGGCCGGGACCTCAATGCCCCTGGAAACAAAATCTCCGTGCCGGGCGCGAATGATATCAAGGGGTCTCTGAATTCCATCATAGATCGAACCAAGAAGGCCCGGACCCAGTTCAACCGATAGTGGCTTTTCAGTTAAAACTACAGGCTCACCGGGACCGACACCGGTTGTATCCTCATAAACTTGGATGTAAGCCTGGTCATTTTTGAGTTCAATTATTTCACCAATCAGGCTTAAATGGCCAACCTTAACCATATCGTACATTTTTGCCCCGAGACACTCTGAGGCTACCACCAAAGGGCCGGCAACACGAATAATTTTACCTTGTCTCATGGTCATTCCTTCCTCTGGTAAAAAGTACATCTGACCCGGTGGCTCTTATCGAAAGCCCCGAAAGCATTTTCTCCATTACTTCTGAAATCTGACGATAATCTGAAAAACCAAGGCAAACTGGAGAAAATTTCTGACTGAGTTCGGCCATCTCATTTTTCAAAAAGTCGAGCCACCTTTCTTGAATCAAGCAGAGAGCATATCCTTCATTTACCACTTGAGAGAGCATCTCTCTGGCTTCTTCTACTGAATGCGGGGAAAAAATAATAAAGCCAAAAGCACGAAGCGGAGCCAGTAAGTTTTCATCCCCCATAATGGCTACCCGACTATTTTCAGACATAGGTTTCACTTATCCTTTCTTTTAAGATCGAGGATGGAACTTGAAGTAGTTTACCTGCGACGACCATTCGAACCAGCTTCAATTCCTGTTTTTTGGCCAGCCCATAGGCAAAGACTGGTTCGGGCCCAAACGTTATGCTTTTGGCTATTTTCAAGAAATTCATTAGCAGGCTTTCGATTTCCCTTTCCAGGGCCACAAAGCTTTCTTTTGAAATCAAAAAATCTACACCCTGCTTCCAGACACTCAGGTAAGGAGTGAAGCGAATAACCTGGGCGAATTCTTCCAGCTCCGAATCATAATTTTCTGTAAATAATCCTTTCTCTAAGCTTCCGCCCAGGATAAATTTTTGCTCAAACTCGCCGACCGGCAACTGGAGATAACGGCAGCGCAAGAAAAGCTTTAGATTAGCCAGGTCAATCCGCTGACGGAAATAATCTTGAATGTATATATTGCTCACCTCTGTCAGATTCAAAGCAATTTTTTTTATTTCTTCGGCTGCCTGATAATAATGGTAAAAATCTTTTTCCAGAAAAAGCTCCTGGAGGGTAAAGTCCAGACCAATTTTTTCTTTCAGCAGAAATTTCTCCAGCTGGTCAGAAGTCCTAATTTCAAGAAGTTCTTCCCCGAATTTACCCGCGTCCGAAATCAACTCAAGGACTTTTTCCAGACTGGAAGCTTCAGCCGCTTCCTGGAAGACCTTCTGAGGAATAAGATAACTTTCGAGGGCTCTAACTCTGCCGACAGCAAAAGCATAATCTAAAGGGGAAAACTTTTCAGCCATCTTAGATTTTTAACCACTCCAGAATATCATTTTCCACTTCTTGACCGAGCTCAATTAAAATTCGGTCATAAGATAAACTTTCTTCTTTGATCCCATCGCGGGAGACAATCTCTTTTTTTAATCTAACTTTTTTAATCTCTTCTTTTTCCAGAGCAGCTTTTAACACCTGGTCAATCAATTCACGCCTCGTACGAAGTAGCTCCATTCGCTTTTGCAGTTGAGCCTGAGTAAGGATTCGCTTGGCTTCCAGCTCAGCTTCATTTTCAGCTTGCTTTAAAATTAAAAAAGCCTGTTCCCTCGCTTTTTCTTCTGCCTCTTTTTTTATGCCTTCAGCTTTTTTCCTAACTTCTTCCAGGATAGCTGTGACTTCCTGCTGCGCTTCCTGGCTAATCTTATCCAGAATTTTTTCCAGACTCATTTCTACCTCAGCCTGCAATTAAAGTTTAATTCCATTAAGGAGAAGAACCGTGGCCAGAAGCCCCAGAACAGCATAAGTTTCAACCAGGGCGCCCAGAACCAGCGGCTTGGTCATTTCTTTGGGTTGTTTTGCTACCATATAAATCCCAGCAGCACAAACTTTTCCCTGATGGATGGCTGAAATCCAGCCGGCAAAAGCTACCGGAAAGCAGGCAAACATAATCTGAAGTCCCTGTTGAACGGTGGGTTGAGCTACCTGGCCCCCAAGAAGTCCCAGCTTTATTATCACCAGAAATCCACTTAAAAAACCATAAATTCCCTGCGTCCCGGGTAAAGCGGCCAGAAACAATATTGACCCGAATTTAGATGGGTCTTCGCTCATTATGCCCGAAGCTGCCTGCCCGGCCAGACCAACGCCAATAGCCGAGCCAATTCCCGCCAAAAAAACTGCCAGCGCTGCTCCTAAAATTGCCAGTGTTAATCCTAAGGTCATTTTCTACCTCCTGATGGAGTCCAGGCTCCATTTACTCATCATCTTATAAATTCCACATATTTATTTTCTAATTTAAAAGGTTTAAAAGGCTTACCTCCAGCCTGATAAAATCTGGTAAAAAACTCTACAAATTGAAGCCTCATTGAATGAACAAATCCTCCCAGGAAACTGATGGCTAAATTAAAAAGATGCCCGCCGATAAAAATTAAAATGCCAAACAACCAGCCGACAAAGGGCACCTTCCAGACAATCTGGACTAAAGAATTAACCACCATGGCAATTACTCCAGTGGACAATCCCAGAGCAAGAATTCGCGAGTAAGATAGGGTGTCAGCAAAGTAGCTTGATATTCCGTAAAGAGCATAAAGACCACTGAAAAATCGGGCCACAGGGTTGCGGGAAGAAGAGCTAAAAAAGACAACCCCGGCTGCTCCCACCAGGGATAAAATGCCAAAAATAGGGAGTTTAAAAATTAGATAAGCTATTAGAGATGGCAGAAGAAGCAACCAGCCGCCTTTAACGGCAATGGCACCAACCTTATTTCCTGCTCGATATTCATTTATCAGGCTGAGAAAAGTTGATAGCAAAACCTGAATGAACCCCAGAATCAAGGCTAAAATCATAAACGGAATTGGATCTTTGATCGGATCTAAGAGAAGGAGGGGTTTTATGGGGTAACCAAACCATCCTCCTACCAGAGTTCCCAGAATAATGTTGGAAATTCCCAAATAAAAAAGAAGCTGCATAAAGAGCTTCGTACCTCCCTGCGGTTTGACCAGTCTTAGATAAAGAAAAGTAAAAAGGGCCATTACCAATCCGTACCCGGCCTCGCTGACGCAGAGACCGACGAAGACAAAGAAAAATGGCGCCAGAAATACGGTAGGTTCAATTGAAAGTGGAGAAGGCAGACCATAAAGATTGGTGATCACCTCGAAGGGCTTCAATATTTCCGGATTCTTAAGAATAACCGGAGCTTCTTCTTTTTCTTCAGGAAGCGGGTCTCGAAGTGTCAGATATATTTGCTCAGAAAATTTATTGACCCGGGAAGAAAATTTCTCAGCCTCAGCCGCTTCTATCCAGCCAGCCAAGCAGCTGGTTTTTTCAGTCAAACCAGCCAGACTGGCTGTTGTTTCTCTTGCTTTTTCATTGAGGAGAACATCATAAACAGCCATCAGGGCTGGCCGATGAACAGCAAAACCAGCCATTTCTTTTTCTAACCGGTTCAGCCAACGGAGCTTCCCAGCCTTTTCCCCGTTGAGCTCTCTGAGGATATCAAGGACTTTCTCATCTTTTTTTGCCCGGTTGATGTATGGCGTGAGAGAAATAAATTCAGCCTTAACCTCAGAAAATATTTTTTCGACTTCTTCTCTGGTGCTTAAGTGATAGAGGAGAAGAATGAAGATTCGGCTCTTCTCTTTAGAAATTACCGAAATCTGCAAGGGGAGTTCCAGGCTCTCAGCCATAATCTTCTCCAAATCCTGAGGCTGAACCTGAATGATCTGGATTCCACAATGTTCAAAACCGCTTAACTCTTTCAGGGGAACAGTTAATCCCAGGAAGGATTGGAGAAATTCTTCCTCTTTTTCTATTTGCTTAATTTCTTGAAGAAGAACATTTTTTTGACTTTCAAGCTTTTCGTAATCTTCTACCACTTTTTTATAGTCAAAATCGAGCAAAGCCTTCCTCAGGCTGGCTGAATATTTAGGCTTCTGGGCCAGGATTTTATCCAGACCTTTTTTGGGTTCAATTTCTGGAAGACTCCCGATAATATGATTTAAACGCCCCAGCCAGCGTTCATATTCTGCAGGATCGGTTTCTAAAGGTTCAAGTTTCAAATCTTCATAAGGAATTGGATCAAGCTGAGCAATTCCTAACTCCTGAAGATAGGACAGAAAACTTTCCAGCTCTTCCTTCGGGAGCAGAATCTCAAAACGCTTTACCGGAGAGATAGCCATAGTCAGCTTTTCCTGTTCTTGATAATAGTCAGGAGTTTATCTGTGGCCTTTGCCACCGCCTGATTAAAATGAGTTTCAGCTCTCCCTAAAATCATCTGCTTTTCGACTTCAGTTTGCTCTTTTATCGTGCGGGCTTCAGCTTCGGCTTTTTCGATGATGTCTTTTTTGAGCATTTCAGCCTGAAGTTTAGCTTCACTCACGATTTTTTTCTTCAATTCTTCAGCTTCAGTAATGGCTTTTTTAATGATTTCAGGAGAAGTCTTCAGCCTGGCCTCTTCAATCATCAGCCTGGCTTTTTCTTCAGCCTGTCTCACTTTCTGCAAAGCATCCCGGACTTCCACTTCGCCCATTTCTGATTCTTTCAATTGCTTTTCTTCCATCTCATCTTCCTAAAAATCTCAGTAAATATTTTATATTCACCTTCCGTTTTTCCTTATAAAAACATTTTTGAGCCTTTCCCATTAAGTTATTTTGGGCTTCAGACTTCAGGCCATGATCTCTTTATAAAGGTAAAAAGCTTGTTCCGGTAAATCTCTATTTCGCCAGTGAGTTTCAAGGGAATAAAGCTTTGAGCTATGTTCCACCGGTGGTAAATTAAAAATCAGGAAAGCTCCAGCCTTGGCTAATGTCTTTAAAAAATAGTAATCCTGAAAACGATCAAGATGAACCAGAAGTAGACCTTTTTTCTTTTTTATTCCCCGGGCGAGGTTCAGAATCACTCTTTCATCTTCTTCAGTAAAAAATCTATTGGACACATGAATCCAGGTTCTCTTCTGGCTGATTGCTAACAGGTCTTCCCCAGGGTTTCCGTGGTGATAATAAACAAAATCCGAGCCTGAAGATGAAATCTGTTCTGACAGGCGAGATAAAAGTTCAATATTTGGCTGTCTTTCCCGGCTGGAAATAAAAATTGCTCTGAATATTCCTGGCAAAATAAAAACAGGAGAGGTCTCATTTAGCTCACCACGCAAAAAATAGTACAGGTTACAGCCTTTTTTCTTCAAAACATCAGCCAGCAGGCCTAATTCTTGGAAATCGCCCCTAATTGAGTCGGTCGTATAAAAAGAAAAGGGAACAACGGTTAAAGCCGAGATTTCCAGATGATTAAATTTACCGCTGTCGATTAATCGAATATAAATGTTTTTTTTACCAGCCAGGGCCAAAATTTCCCGAAGCTCCAGCAATTCATACTGGTCGTCCCGGATGATTAAAGACTTCCGCGGAGGAATTTTTTCAAACCAGTCTTGAATTCTTTCAAATTCCATAGAATTATAAAGTTAGCACCTAAGGTGAAAAGTGTCAACCCGACTTAGTCTTAAAGATAATCAATTTAAAACGGCACAGAAAAAAGGCCAGGCTGGGAGTTGAGAGATATGACCCGCTGATGTAATATCTAAAAGTGGTTTATCGGCAATGAAAATTTATTTAAATTAATTAAGGAAAGGCCTGAAAAACAATGGCCAGCGCTAAAAAAAAGACAAACCGCACCTGTTTGGTGCTTCTTTCCGGAGGTATTGATTCTACCACTGCTCTTTACTGGGCCCGAGAGCGGTACAAAATCGTCCAGCCTGTCATTTTCGATTATCAGCAGAGACATCGGGTGGAGATTAAAATGGCCCGGAAAATCTGCCGAAATCTGGGCCTCACTCCGAAAATCATAAAAATTGATTTAAGGCAATTAGGCGGGTCAGCTTTGACTGATGAAAACATTAAACTGCCAGAATTCAAAAGCACAGATGAAATAAAAAAAGGACTACCCCTGACCTATGTCCCCTTCCGTAATGGTATATTTATTTCTCTGGCCACCGCTCTGGCTGAAACTCTGGGCCTGAGTGACATAATCTGCGGGTTTAATGTGATCGACTCACCCAATTATCCTGACACTACAGCCTCTTTTGTCCAGGCCATGGAAAAAGCCATAAACGAAGGAACAGGAGCCAAATTTAGCCGGAAAAAATTCCGCTTAATTGCTCCTTTTTTAAAAATGAAAAAATCTGAAATTATCGCTTATGGACTTTCACTCGGGGCCGATTATTCTTACTCAGTCACCTGTTATGCAGGAGGCGAAGTTCCCTGCGGCCGTTGTTCAGCCTGTTTATTGCGGGCCAAAGCCTGGAAAGAAATTGGCCAGGAAGACCACCTGCTCGTGCGTCTTCGGAAGGAGGGTAAATTATGAGCTGGAAGCTAAAAGTCAGAGACAAATTTTCTGCAGCCCATTTCCTGCGGGAATATAAGGGAAAATGTGAAAAGCTTCACGGTCATACCTTTCAGGTCGAGGTAGAAATAAGTGTTAAAGAACTGGACGAAACAGGTATCAGCATAGATTTCACTGAGATCAAGAAAAAGCTGGCTGAAATTCTGCCTGACCATACCCTGCTCAATGAGGTTTTTGAGTTTAATCCTTCAGCTGAAAATCTGGCTCGGGAACTCTACCACCGTCTCAAAAAATTCTATCCGGTAACAGCCGTAACTGTCTGGGAGTCAGAGGATGCCGCTGCCACTTACTCTGAAGATTAGCGAAATTTTTTTCTCGGCCGAAGGTGAGGGGCTGCGTCAGGGGGAGCCGACAATTTTCCTTCGCCTGAGCGGCTGTAACCTGAGATGCTCCTTTTGCGACACCAAATATTCCTGGGAAAATGGACAGGAAATCAAGTTAAGTTTAATTCTTAGTAAAATAGTAGGATATAGGGAAAAATATAAAACTGATTGGGTCTGCTTGACCGGTGGTGAGCCTTTGCTTCAGGACCTAAGGCCACTGGTCAAAATGCTCAAAAAAGCAGGATTTAAGATCCATCTGGAAACCAATGGAACTCAGCCGGTTAAAATCCCGATTGACTGGCTGACCGTTTCTCCCAAGCCTCCTGAATACTTTTCTTCTGAAGAGTGCCGGCAAAAAGCCAGAGAAGTTAAGCTGATAGTGACCAGAAATCTTCAGCTAAAAGAGGTAATTAAGGTTCGTCAGGATTACCCAGAAAAAATTCCCCTTCTACTTCAGCCCCAGTCGGCTAAAGCCTGGAGTTATCGAAAAGCCTGGCATCTTTTTCTTGAGTCTGTCAAAGCCGGTCAAAAAAATATCAGGCTTTCTTGCCAGCTGCATAAAGTCTATGGCTTAAAATAAGAGTTAACCCGGGGAAAAGAATTTTTGACCCTAATCAAAATCTTTTGGCCCTGACCTCTTTCTTTTAAAAGCTCCAGCAGCTCTCAATGAAATCGGGCTTTCTTAAACAGATTATGACCGTTTCGAGTGAGATAGACACCGAGAAAAATGACCAGGGCACTTAAAATCTGGAAGAAACTAATTCTATCTCTTAAGAAAATTACTGCTGTCAGTATCCCGAAAACCGGAGTAAGGTTGCTATAAACCCCGGTCCTGGCACTGCCCACTCTTTCTACCGATTTATACCAGATAATAAAACCAAAAACCAGAGCGAGTGAAGCCGAATAAACCAGCCCCAGCCACCCACCCCAAGATACTTGAGAAAAATCTGCTTTGATCAAGCTCTTCCAGGCAAAAGGAAAATAAAATAAAGTGCCCAGTATGTTGGTGAGAGCCGCTAATTTTAGAGGTGAAACTTTTTTCAACACCGGCCTGGCAAAGATAGTATAAAAAGCCCACATCAAGCCAGCCAGAAGAATCAAAAAAATGCCCGAGACTTCAGCCCCGTTGAAGTTCAAGCCATTGGGACGCGCCAGAATAACTCCATAAAGGCCAATAACTGAAAGGATTATGCCCAGCCAGCCCGTCCAGCGTAAATGGTCAAACCCGAACACAGTGCTCAGCACAGCTATAAAAACAGGGGACATGGCATTGCCCATAGATACCAGAGAAGCAGAAGCCCGGCTCAAACCGGCGATGAAAAAGAGCTGGTAGAGCGTGATGCCGCTAAGCGCCAGAAAAATAACCCGGGGCCAATCCTTACGATCAACTGAAAAGCCTTCTCCACTTCGCCACAAGATGAGAGCATAGATTAGAGCTGAAAGAATGAATCGAGCGAGGTTAAAAGCATGAGGTGAAAGCTCCCGAAAAGAAACTTTGATGACTGAGACATTCGCCCCCCAGATCATAGTGGTCAAAACCATAAGAACATCAGTCAAGCCAAAAGCAACGGTTCTACTCTCCACTCCTGATCCGGGCTCAGAGATTTTCACCTGGCGGGGAAAAAATCCTTCTCTGCCCGGCAGAAGATTGAGCTCAGCTATGCCGGTACCTGAATTAATATTAGCTTCATCCTTCTTATTTCGTCTGGCAGAATCAGCAATACCGCCATTATTTTGAGAATTAAGTTTATTCCAACCAGCTATAAATCTCACCGTATAAAAACTCCTATTTTCTCGTTCTGGTTATTAAACTTTTACTCCTTTTTACTTTTTGGGTTTAACTCCGGCTAAATCTTGCTTACCCGCGGGGATAGCGGGCTTCAACTGTCGATTTCAGGCCGCCTCTGGGAGTGAATTCTCCCCGGACCGTGGCCTTTTTTGGCCGGCAGGCTTTGACCACATCCTTCAGGATGCGGTTTACGGCGTTTTCATAAAAAATCCCCAGGTTGCGGTAAGCCAGGATGTACATCTTGAGGGATTTAAGCTCAATAACTTTTTTGTCTGGCACGTACCAGATGGTTATTTTCCCGTAATCCGGCAGACCCGTTTTGGGGCAAACTGAAGTGTATTCTGGAATTTCTATGGTAATTTCATAATCCGGGAACTGGTTCGGAAAAGTTTGAATCTCGGGCAACCGGGCTTTCAGGCCTGCCCGGGCCTCCTTTTCTGTATATTCAGGCCTGGCGTTTGATTTCTTTCCTGCCATTTTCCTTCTCACCTTAATTTAATTTTTTAATTTAAATTAAATGATAGCTTAAAAAGGCCACCTCAGCAACTTTGAAACCTGGCACCCGGGCCGGGGCAAAATTTTCTCCAGGCAAGTATCCGCATTTGTTTGCTGTGAGACCTTTTCCTGTTATCCTCTTATCCTCTTTTGAATGCTCTAAGTTTTGAGCCGCCTAAACATTAGACAGGCTTAAACCGTTTAAATAATGAGGAAAAAAATTTTATCCGGTCAAAGTCAGAAGCAAAAGAAGAGAAGCAACCAGGTTGTTTGAAGTTAAATAAATAATGTTTTAAAATTTTTATGGTAATGAGTGGGGGCAAGTGATGTTCTCCGTAGAGCTTTTCCCGGGGCACCAGGAAACCGAGCGTTCTACCCCTGCGGCAAACGGAAGCAGCCAGCCTCCTTGGTTTAAAATTGACTTCCGCGGCTTCGGCGGAGCAATCCTGCTGTCCGCCGCTTTCCACCTGGTTCTTGTTTTTCTCTTTTCTCTGACGACCCTAATCCAGCTTCCTTCTCTTCCTCCTCCACCATTAACTGACAGAGCAACAGAAAATGACCTGGCTTTGTTCTCCGCCGCCCTGGAAGAGCTCACCAGAGAAAAAGGCTATGAGGAAAAACTTGCCCGGGCTGTTTCCACCCTGAAAGAAGACAAACTGCCCGAGCTACCCAAGCAATTCAGGTTGCTTCAAAAGAACATGTCTGACCGGGAAAAGATTGAGATTTTTAAGAAACTTCTGGAAGGCTATTTTGCCAGTCTGGATTCTGGCCAGGTCAGCAGCTCTCGTGATTTGAGCGCGTCTGGTTCCATCTTTTCTTCAGAAAAAAATTTCCAGATAAAGACTGGAGACCGGGTGTTTCTCCAGCCATCAGCCAGCCAGGAAGGCCAGGTTGAACTTTATGTGCTGGAAGCAGACACCAGCCAGGAGGTTGAAGCTTTCCAGAAAGCTGACCGTCTGCGCTACACTCCCCGGGTAATCGGTCCCGGGCAGATAATTAAGCTAAACGTTTCTGGCCATTATGCAGAAGTGCCGGCTGAGTATTATTACCGCCGCTGCCCGTTTGAGGAAATCCTGGCCCGCGGGGCTTATCTTTTTTCCATAGTGCGGGGTTTCCCGAAAATCGGCCTGGAGAAAACTTCCTTAGAAGAGCTAAAAAGACCGCAGCCACCGCAGCTTTTTCCCCAGGGTGAATTTCAGGTCATTTACTACGGAGAGGCGGAAATCCCGAGGCCACAACCAGAAACCTTCCTGAAGGATAACCGGCCGGCGCTGGACCTCAGACCTGAAGAATGGAACCAAAAGCTTGACTCTCTCATGAACGAGCCTGAGGAAATCCAGTTCGCCCGGTTTGAAAAAGAATACCTTCAGAAATACAGCTGGAACGACCCGGCCCTGGCCGAATTCACCAGAAATTTTATCAACTCTAACCTGAATGGTGTCTTTCTCATTGAGGACGAATTTACCAAAGCTTTTGACAGCCTGGAAGAATTTTTTTACAAGAAGCCCATTTTTGAAAGGATGGCTGCGCTTATTGCCAGTAACCCACCTTCGCCGGTCAGGGACGAGCTTATGTTCTGCCTGGCTTCCTCTCTGGACCTGGAAAGAAGGGTAATCAACAACCTGGAAAAAGCTTACACCCAGGCTAAGGAAGTTTGCCTGAAAAAATATCCCCTGTCTCATGTTCATTATTCGCTTTCCAAGGCTTATGTTCTGAAAAAAATGTACGAAGAGCTGACGGCCGAGCTTAAAAGACTTCAGTTTAGCTCCCTTGAGGAAGTAGAGAAAAAGTACCTGGAAAAAGAGCTGGCTATCTACCGGATGCTAACCGAAAGAAGTGGCAAAACCCGGGCCCGGGCTCTTTATGCCCTGGGACTCACTTACTGGGAAGAAGGCCAGGCTGACCTGGCCATAAAAACCTGGCAACAGGGAGAAGGAAAAGACTGTCCTGAACACCTGGCAAGCCTGCTCAAAATTATCAGGGAAAGGCCTCTGGCCACCGTCTACACTTACATAGACAACGAGCTAAACTACCAGGCCGCCAGAAACACAAAATACCTTTACCGCCGTCAGCTTCAGTTTCATAAATGGGCCAGGCGAAAAAATTAAGTCTCAAAATAAAAATAAGTTGATGGCAATTTTCTGTTCAATAAAATATAATTTGAGAAAGAAAAAATTAACCTTTAAGAAAAATGTTTTACTTT
>Ga0315298_1001598_pt1 | contig 40828 bp, 26 predicted proteins | sample WHS_1_MG_FD_203077 | JGI IMG/M metagenome (GOLD analysis project Ga0315298, IMG submission 203077) | Extremophilic microbial mat communities from Washburn Hot Springs, YNP, Wyoming, USA - WHS_1_MG | ecosystem: Environmental > Aquatic > Thermal springs > Hot (42-90C) | place: USA: Wyoming... | reverse complement strand
AGCCACGCGGTGGCCAATTTCAATGCTCGTCGCCGCGCTGCCTGTCTTCTTCTACATCACCCTGCTGCTGAATCGCGAGATGCGGCAGGATCCGGGCAAGCGTTCCTCAAAAAGCCGCATTCAGATGATTTATATCATTCTCTTCGTGTGCGCCGCCGTGGTGATTATCGTTTTTTCAGGTTTGGTTTACAATTTCCTTGGTAATGAAATAACAAAGCGATTCCTTTTGAAGTGCCTTACGGTTGTGGGGATCGCAGGTGCAATTTTTGCCTATTATCTGAGGAGCATACGGGCCGAACCTGCTGAGATTGCAAACAATGGCTCTGGTGCAAAATTGGCTGATACCAAATAGCAGGCATTCGCTAAAAACCCCAATCTTTCATGCGAAGTTGATATTTCCCCTCAGCCCGGATTCACTCGCGTTTTCAATTAAACGCAGAAGGTGATTACATTCGGCTTGCCGAGTTCTGCGCCGGTTAAGAATGATTAGCCCGGCTCCAGGTTCAGTGCCAGCCAATTCGAGAAAATCCTGCCGGTTGCAAGTAATCAAAATTTTACCGGTGCTAATTGCATATCGCCAGATGTCAAAATCATCTGCACTGCCTCCTAAAATCTCTGTGACAAGGGACACGTTGTGCCCCGCATTTTGCAGACAACGGGCCACCTCGATGGCAACATCCTCGTCAATCAAGAATTTCACTCATCCAGTTGGTTGGTCTGAGCTGAAATCAGAGGTTCAAGCTCATCACGGTGGTCCTCGTAAAAGGCAAGACACTCATAAACTTGCGCTCGCGTCAGACGTGGAAAACTGGCAACAACCGCATCCACTGAGGCTCCCGTTTTGACCATTGCTACGACATCATGAACGCCGATGCGCGTTCCCTCTACAATGGGATAGCCTGAACGCACTCCGGCTCGCCGGACAATATAACGGTAGCTCGTCGCAATCATGCCCAACATATACACCCCTTCCATGTTGAATTCAAGAGCAAATGGTTCATTTCCGCCAGCTTATGTTTGCGGCCAAGAAATAGAAGCTTCCGGGATTACCTGCGCCAGCGCGCGGTTGGGCGGGCGACGTGGAAGGTTACGCGCTTGTCAGGGCTGGCATGGGTGTAAATGGCGTAGTCAAATGGCTCTTGAAAATAAAGGCCGGCAGCGAGTTTCCGCATCCGGTAAGCCAGTATCACCGCCCATTTCATCGCCCGCGCAACTGCCGGAGCGCCCTCAGCCAATTGCCGGCGCTCGCGCTGCGCATTCTCCCCGAGACTCATGTTTTTGCCGGTATCGGCAAACGCGGTTGTAAAGCGCCTCAAAACACCCATCCGCACTCCCGCATCCAACAGGCGCAATGCCCATTCCGCATCACCCACGGTACGGTATTTCGGATCAAAAAATAGTCCGCGCTGTTCGATAATCGAGCGCCGGAAAAAGGTTGCACAGGTCAGAAAGGAAAGGTTGCCCGAGATTTGGGAATGCAAGCGTCCGGGCGGCAGGGCGTGGCGATGGCAAACATAGCGGCCTTCAGCGTCCACGATCACGGCTCCGGCAAAGACAACCTCGACATCAGGATTTGCGGCAAAGTATTCCCCAACCCCCGCAAGCGCTCCTGGCAAATATTGCTCATCACAATTCAGATATGCCAGAATGTCGCCCGTAGCCCGGCGAAAGCCGCGGTTCACGGCGTCGTACATTCCATTATCAGGCTCAACAAAAACCTTCGCCCGTGTATCTTTCAACAGCCAGTCAAGGGTGCCGTCATCGGAGCCGGCATCCTGAATGATATGCTCCAAATCAACCCCCTGGTCGGCAACTGAAGCCAGACAGAGCTTCAGCCACCGTCCGCCGCGAAAGCAAGGCGTGACAATCGAAAAGCGCATGGAACAAACGCTGCCCGATTATGATTCAGGACAAAATGGAATGGAAGGCGCAAAACGTGTCCCGGCAGTTGGAAACTGGGAGTCAGGGGACAAGAAATCAAAAGGGTAAAATTTTTTAAAAAAGGGCTTGCAATATTCCTGATTGAGCATATACTCATGTGTGTCGAAACGAAAGGTATTTGTTATGACTCTGGAAAAGGCTATTCGAATTTTGGCAGGCACTTTGGTGCTGGTTGGCACGGCGCTGGCCCACTGGGTCAGCCCGTGGTTTCATCTCATCCCGGCTTTTGTCGGGCTTAACCTCATCCAATCCTCTTTCACCGGCTTTTGCCCGGCGGAGGGGATTTTGCAAAAGCTTGGAATCGGGAAGGAAGGGTCGTCATGTTGCCGCTAATTTTAAGCATTGGGGTGGGGGCCGGCGCAGGCGCGCTGATGGGCTACTTCGGACAGTGCACGTCAGGCGCCTGCCCGCTAACCTCCACATGGTGGCGCGGCGCATTGTACGGCGCCTTTTTGGGACTGCTTTTTTACATGAGCTTTCGGAAGGCTTGAGCACAGCAGGGTTCTGCTGTTAATGTAGCCACTGTCAGGCGTGTCAGACCATGTGGCGCATGATTAAATGCGCCTGCAGGCAGGGTGCGCAACGGAATTTCTATGCAAAGCAACAAAATAACTCTGGCGTGGTTGGGAAGCATGTTAATCTTGAGCGGCTGTCACAAGCAGCAGGCGCCGCCTGTCTCCGAGCCGCCTTTGCCCCCAATGCCGGCAAAGGTTCAGAAGGTTGAGGCCAGGACCTACCAGGCCTTCGAGGAAGTGGTGGGGACTGTGCGGGCACGGCAGCGCGCCAGCCTTGAGGCAAAGGTGACAGGCCGCATCATAAAACTCCTGGTGGCGCCGGGCCAAAAGGTATCGAAGGACGAACTTCTGGCGGAGGTGGATGCGCGGGAAATTCAGGCGCGGCTTGACCAGGCGATGGCTGTAAGGCAACAGGCAGAGACTGAATTGAAGCGCTACACCACGTTGTTTGATCAGGGCACAACCACGCGTCAGGAGCTGGAGCGTGTTGAGCAACAGTACAAAGTTGCAGTGGCCGCAGTCAAAGAGGTCGAGAGCCTGATGGGCGAGGCAAAGGTGAAGGCGCCGTTTGACGGGGTGATAACTCGAAAACTAGCCGAAGTGGGAGATTTGGCGCTGCCGGGGCGTCCTATTCTGGAGATGGAAGACCCGACTTCATTGCGATTTGAGGCAGACGTGCCGGAGGCATTAAGCGGGAAAGTGCATTTGGGGCAGTCTTTGACAATGCGTCTGGCCGTTGGGCCGGAAACAATCACGGGGACAGTTAGCGAACTTGAACCTGTGGCAGACCCATACAGCCGGACATTTCGCATCAAAATTGACCTGCCATCAACACCGGGACTCAGGTCCGGGGTCTTTGGACGGGTGGCAGTGCCTGTGAGCCAGACGACAACGCTGCGGGTGCCGGCAAGCGCGGTGCTGGTGCGCGGCCAGATGGAAATTGTGTTTGTGGCTGACAAAAACCGTGCGAAGTTGCGTCTTGTCAAAACCGGCAAACGATTTGGTTCCGAAGTTGAAGTAGTGGCAGGGCTTGAGGCAGGGGAGCTGGTGGTTGTTGAAGGAGTGGCCCAACTGGTGGACGGCCAGCCGCTGAAAATCCAATAAACACATGAGCACGGCAAATAACAACCATGGAAAGGCCTCGATGGGGCTTGCGGGGAAGGTGGCAGGGGCGTTTGTTGACTCAAAGCTGACGCCGCTGATAATCCTGACTTCGATACTGCTCGGCGTTGGCGCGGTGATAATGCTTCCGCGGGAGGAGGAACCGCAAATCAAGGTTCCGATGGTTGACGTACTGGTTTCGCTGCCGGGGTTCACCGCCAAGGAGGTTGAAGAGCGGGCTACCCGGCCGATGGAAAAACTGCTATGGGAAATCCCCGGCGTCGAATACGTCTATTCAACGTCGCGGCCGGGTGAAAGCCTTGTAATTGTCCGGTTCTATGTGGGTGAAGACCTCGAAGACAGCATCGTTAAATTAAACCAAAAATTACAGCAGAATTTCGACAGGATACCCCCCGGCGTTTCGCATCCGCTCATCAAGCCCAAGACGATAGACGATGTGCCGATATTGGTGCTGACGCTGCACAGCTCGCGCTACGATCCAGTCACACTGCGGCGGCTGGCAGCCCAGGTTGATGATGCTGTCAAGCAAGTGCAGCAAGTGGCCGAGACCACCATCATCGGCGGGGCGCGCCGGCAGGTGCGCGTGTTGCTTGACCCGGTGCGGCTGTCATCCCGCAACCTCAGCCCCGCCGGGCTGCTGCCGATGCTGCAACAGGCAAATCGCCAATACGCCTCCGGCGGACTGACAAGCGCCAATCTCGAAGTGGCGGTTGAAACCGGCGGGTTCATTTCCAGTGTTGAAGAAGTCGGCCAAATTGTGGTTGGCGTTTTCAATGGCAAACCGGTTTATCTGCGCGAAGTGGCCGATATAGTGGACGGACCTGAGGAGCCATCTCAATATGTCTTCTTTGGGAAGGGCGCGGCCACGTCAAGTTTATCGCACGAAGAACCGGCAGTCAGTCTCACCGTGGCAAAACGCCCCGGTGCGAACGCCATCACCGTTGCCCACAAAGTGCTCAAGAAAGTCGAAACACTTAAAGGGACTGTAATCCCGCCGGAAGTGGAAATCACCGTCACGCGGCATTACGGCGAGACGGCGGCTGAAAAATCAAATGAACTGCTTTTCCACATGGCAATCGCGGTGGTGAGCGTTTCCCTGTTGATCATGCTTACGCTTGGCTGGCGCGAGTCCGGGATTGTGGCCATAGCAATACCATCAACTCTGGCGCTGACCCTGCTTGTCTTTTACCTGTACGGTTACACATTGAACCGTATTACGCTGTTTGCGCTAATCTTCTCGATCGGCATCCTGGTGGACGATGCCATTGTCGTGGTGGAAAACATTGTGCGGCATTACCACATGCCAGCCAACCGCGGGCGGCGGCTGTATGACGTGGCAGTGGAGGCAGTCAACGAGGTCGGCAATCCAACGGTGCTCGCAACAGTGGCGGTGATAGCCGCGGTATTGCCCATGGCGTTTGTAGGCGGTTTGATGGGGCCGTACATGCGCCCGATTCCAATCGGCTCAAGCGCCGCAATGTTCTTTTCACTTGCCATAGCATTCATCGTCACTCCATGGGCGGCGGTGCGCATCCTTCGCCCGCCACAAAACCCCGAAGCAGTCAAAACCTCAGAAGCAGCGCAGCAACCAGGACACCACGGCCACGGCGGCGAGGAGGACTTTTTAACCCGGCTGTATCGCAAAATAATGGGGCCGCTCATCACGCGGCGGCGGTTGCGCTATACATTTCTATTTGCCATCGTGATATTGCTCGGCGTTGCGATGTCCACCGTGGCCATCGGTTGGGTGAAGGTGAAAATGCTGCCTTTCGACAACAAGAGCGAGTTTCAAATCATTCTGAACATGCCGGAAGGCAGCGCGCTGGAGAAAACCGCCGAGGCAGCACTGGAAATAGCCGCAGCAGTGCGGCAGGAGCCTGAGGTGACCGACTACCAAGTTTATGTCGGAACAGCCGCCCCATTCAATTTTAACGGGCTGGTAAGGCACTATTTCATGCGGCGCGGCTCACACGTGGCCGATTTGCAGATCAACCTTGTCAACAAACACGCCCGCAAAGCCCAAAGCCATGACATCGCAAAAAGGGTGCGCCCTGAAGTTACCCGCATAGCAGCGAGATATGGGGCGCGTGCGGCAGTGGCGGAAGTGCCGCCCGGGCCGCCCGTCTTGCAGACGCTGGTTGCCGAAATTTACGGTCCAGATGAGGAAAACCGGATTGCCCTTGCTCAAAAAGTGCGAGAAATCTTCCAATCAACCCCCGGTGTTGTGGACACCGACTGGTACATTGAGGCCGATCAGCCCAAAACTAAATTTGTCATAGACAAGGAAAAGGCCGCCCTGCACGGCATCAGCGCAGAAACAATCTCCCAAACACTCCGTATCGCGGTTGCCGGACAGCCTGTGGATTTGATTCACCTGCCGCGCGAAAAAGAGGATGTGCCCATCATGCTTGAGATACCCCGGGCCAGCCGGACAATGCCGGAGGAATTGCTCGCGCTGCGAGTGCGCTCAGGAGACGCCAACGCGCTGCCGGAGCCGGGCGCAGGCGGAGTGGCGCCACTGGTGCCGTTGCGCGAGCTTGTAAAAATCGAGCGCACATTCACAGACAAAAGCATCTATCACAAGAACCTGATGCCCGTAACGTATGTGATTGGCGATGTTGCAGGCATAATTGAAAGCCCGGTTTACGCCATTCTCAAGATGAACAAAAAACTGCGCGAGATTGACCCGCGAAAATATGGCGGCAGTGTTGCAGAACTCAAAATTTACAATGCAGTGCAGCCGTTTACAGAGGCGCAGCCGGCGCTGAAATGGGACGGGGAATGGCATATCACCATCGAAGTATTCCGGGATTTGGGATTAGCATTCGCCGCCGTGCTTGTTTTGATTTACGTGTTGATGGTCGGCTGGTTCAGGTCGTTTTTGACGCCCCTGATTGTAATGGCGGCAATCCCATTCTCACTGGTGGGGATACTGCCCGCGCACGGCGGATTGCACGCCTTTTTCACCGCCACTTCCATGATAGGATTCATGGCCGGGGCGGGCATTGTGGTGCGGAACTCGATCATCCTGGTTGATTTTATTGAACAACGGCAGGCCGAGGGCATGCCGCTCGCCGAAGCGGTCGTGGATGCGGGCGCCGTGCGTTTCAGGCCGATGCTTTTGACGGCCATGGCAGTCGTGGTCGGCGCAGGTGTAATTTTGTTTGATCCAATTTTCCAGGGGCTTGCCATCTCCCTTATGGCCGGCGAAATCGCCTCCCTTCTGATAAGCCGCATGGCCGTGCCAATACTTTACTACATGGCCTATGCCCGCAAAGGAGAGGCAACATCCACGCCAGCTTGATTGCAGCCTCATTACCCAATTCAAGCCGCCGCTTTTTCTCGCATCAAGCCTGCAATCCGGCTTTAATTCATCCAGATGCGGGACACGCTGCGAATCAACGAAATCTATCTGAGCCTGCAAGGCGAAAGCACGTGGGCAGGTCTGCCATGTATATTCATACGCCTGACAGGCTGCCCGCTGCGCTGTTCCTATTGTGATACTGCGTATGCCTTCAAGGAAGGCGTCTCGCGCACATATCACGAAGTGATGGCTGAGGTGCAACGGCTGGCTGCTCCTTATGGCTGCAGCGCTTCCATGATAAAGCTGCCGTTGGTTGAATTGACCGGCGGCGAGCCGCTTGCACAGGCCGCGGTGCTGCCTCTAATGACTGGCCTGTGTGATGCCGGTTTTACCGTGCTGCTGGAAACCAGTGGCGCGATTGACATCTCGGCTGTTGACCGGCGGGTTCACCGCATAATGGATATCAAATGCCCCAGCAGCGGAGAGTCAGGGCGCAACCGGCTCGAAAACATCCAGCACCTGCGGCCTTCTGACGAAATCAAATTCGTAATCGCAACCCGCGAGGACTACGACTGGGCAAAAGAGTTTTTGGAAGCGTACAAACTGGAAAAAATCTGCCCGGTATTGTTTTCCTGGGCGACGCCGCTTGCGCCCGCCCAGCAAGACCCATCGCTGAAGCCGTTCCCGGAAAGCCATCGCAGGCTTGGGCAGCGGGAATTGGCGGAGCTGATTATAGCCGACCGTTTGCCGGTGCGTTTCCAGACGCAATTGCACAAAATCCTGTGGCCGCCGGAACAACGAGGCGTTTGAGCCTTTTATTGCTTTGGCGCCACCTGCGGAACCGGCTCGGCAAAAACGCCAACCTCGGCTATTGCCGGACAAACCGGCGCTTTGGTTATGCGAAGGCGCATTTTGTCGGTTGTAATCGGGCTGACGCGCACCAACCGGCGGTTGCCAATGCTTGTGGCGGATGCAAATTCGCGCCATTGACCATCCTTCCACTGATCAAGCGCAAAGGCTTCAACCCGCTGTCCCAATGGCAGGTATTCGCGCAAACTGATGACGTTGAAAGTTCGCGGCGCATCCCACTGCAATACAAGTTCCGGCGTTGAAACCGTATCATCTGTCGCCCAATAAGTATTGCGATTCCCATCGGCAACATTTTGCGGGCCGAATTCGGGCGAATTACCGCGGATGTTGCTGGCTGATATGCGCGCCTGCCGGGCAAAATCGGTGGCAAATGTCGCGTCCAAAATCCGCCGAAATTCCCTCAAACTCCGCAAATCATTTTCTGTAATACGCCCGCGCCGGTCAGGCGGGATATTGAGATTAAGGCAGGCGCCGCGCCCGACTGACTTGTAATAAATGTCCAGCAACTGCGCCGGAGTTTTCACCTTTGAATCTTCCGATGGATGATAAAACCAGCCCGGACGAATGGACACATCGCACTCCGCCGGAATCCAATGTGTGCCGGGCCGCTCGCCGTGATTCAAATCGGCACGGGTGTTGCCAGGGACGCCATCGCCGGGATTGAGCGTGGCCCAACAGGTTTCGCCGGCAATCCCACGCTCATTTCCAACCCACCTGAAATCCGGTCCCACATCACTGAACATCACCGCCATGGGCATGAGCTGGCGCACCAACTGCCACGTGTTTGGCCAGTCGTAATAGGTGCGATTGTCAATCCTCCGTTTCTCCCGCGCACCGCCATAGTAGCCGTCGCCGCCATTGGCGCCGTCGAACCATACGGTGAAAATCTCCCCATATTGCGTCAGCAATTCGCGCAGTTGATTCCGGTAATTAGAAACGTACTCTGGACGCCCGTAATCTTTGTGATTTCTGTCCCATGGCGACAAATAGACGCCAAACTTGATATTCTGCCGCCGGCAGGCATCGGCTATCTCCCGCACCACATCGCCCTTGCCGCCCTTCCACGGAGAATTTTTCACGCTATGCTCCGTATATTTGGATGGCCAGAGGCAAAACCCGTCGTGATGCTTGGCAGTAAGTATCACTCCCTTCATCCCGGCTTCACGGGCAGCCCCCACAATCTGGTCGGGGTCAAAATCAGTCGGGTTGAAGACCGATTCCGGCTCGTCGCCGTAACCCCATTCTTTGTCGGTGAAAGTGTTTACGGTGAAATGGAGGAACCCGTAAAACTCCATTTCATGCCAGCGCAACTGCCGCTCGGTGGGTGTGGGGCCGAAAGGGGCCGGCGGGGGCACTGTTGCTGCCACAACTCTGAGACATGCCGGCAACGCCAGCAAGCCGGCCAAAAACAGGAAACGACAATATGGCTTTGACATTTGAAAGCCAGCTTTACGCCATCCGGCCTCCAACGTCAACGCAGTTTGATAATCGCCCAAAAACCGCCAGACCGGCGGCAGGCAGAAACCACCACGGCACCGGCCATTATTTGCCCATCAATTCCAGGATGCGTCCTTCGATCATGAGCAATTGAGCGTCCGTGGAGGCGGCTTTGACCAATTGTAGCACCGCATTGGCCGTGGCTTCTTCCTCAACCTGCTCTCCAACTTTCCAGTCAATGAACTGGCGGGTGGCGTAATCCTTTTCCTGCTCGGCAAGCGCCACGATTTCGTGAACCATCTTTGTGGTCTTCATTTCCAGTTGAAGGAATGTTTCCACGGCTTCCAAGGCGTTTTTGTACGTATTCTTGGGCTTCTCCAAGTTGTCCAAAACCACGGGCGCGCCCTGGTCAAGAAGGTAGCGGGCTATCTTTTCGCCATGCCCGCGCTCCTCCCCGGCCTGCTTGTGAAAGAACTTTGCAAAGCCCCTCAAGCCAGCGGTTTCAAACCAATAGGCCATGGCCAGATACGACCACGCGTTATGGTGCTCATGGTTTACCTGAACATTCAGCCTGTCTATCATTTTCTTCGATATCATAAGAAATTATAATAGCACCGGTTCAACTCATCGTCAAGCCCGCCACAGAATTAAAATTTGTTGTATGAATGATTTTTATGGCTTGCAGCCGCGCGGTTAATCCGGACAAATATAAAGCCATGCCTTTGCTGCAGGCGTTCATGTTTGGGCGGAAACCGTTAAAAACGGTGTTTTCGTCCATTTACGCAGAAAAATCCACTTTCAGCCGGTTAACTTTTCAACCTGCGCATGTCTGAAAAAAATCCAGAACAGTTGATCGAAGCCAAAATGCGCAAGGACGGCATTGAGGAAACGGCCTTGCGCGCGTTTCTGCATGCCGTCCAAAAGGCGCGCTCCGGGGAGAAATGCGAGATATCTGAAGACGAAATAACTGCTGTTACTGAATTGCCCCGTCTGGAAGATGTCGCCTGCCAGCCAACCGGGTCCAGCGCCAGATTGGACGAGTTGGTTGTCATAAAATTAAACGGCGGCCTGGGCACAACCATGGGCCTTGACCGTGCCAAATCACTCCTTCCAGTAAAAGGCGACGATACTTTTCTGGACTTCATCGCCCGGCAAATTTTGCATTTGCGCGCCAACCATGGCGGGCCTCTGGCGCCACGGTTTTATTTCATGAACAGTTTCCACACCCGGAAGGACACGCTGGATTACCTGCGCAAATATCCGGAATTATGGCAGCAGGGCGAGGTGGATTTTCTGCAGGGCCGCGCGCCCAAATTGCATCCTGAAACTTACGAGCCGTTTTCGTGGCCGGATAATCCTGCGTTGGAGTGGCATCCAACCGGCCATGGCGACATTTACCGCACCTTGTCTGCAACCGGATTGATTGATCAATGGCTGCAACAAGGAATCAAATACATGTTCGTCTCCAATGCCGACAACCTTGCGGCCACGGTGGATTTGCCATTGCTTCACTATTTTGCGAGTTCCGGTTTTTCCTTTTTGATGGAAGTGGCCGAACGCACCAAATCTGACGTAAAAGGCGGCCATTTGGCCCGGCGCAGAAGCAACCAGCGGCTGGTGCTGCGCGAAACCAAACAATGCCCTGAAAGAGACATCGGGGAATTTCAAAACATCGAGAAACACCGGTTTTTCAACACCAACAACCTATGGATTCGCCTTGCAGACCTCAAATCGCTTTTACAAAAGCATGGCGGCTGGCTGCCACTTCCGGTTATTGTGAACAGGCAACACATTGACCCAACTGATAAAGCAACCCCGATTGTTCTTCAGCTCGAATCGGCGATGGGAGCGGCCATCGAATTTTTCGACAACGCAAACGCGCTTGTGGTGCCGCGCAGCCGGTTCATCCCGGTCAAGACAAACGAGGAACTGCAGGCCCTGCGCTCGGATGCCTACAAAGTTACCGGGGATTTCCGGCTTGCGCCGGCCAGATAGGACATCGCATCTCTCCAACAAAATTAAACCTGGACTGCTACGGTTGCTGCGGCGTAATCACACGAAGATACACAGGACCGTTTTGAACAGGGTTGCTTAGTTCAATCACCCGGTTTGTCGAGACCGCCGGCACATCAAGAAGCCGTTGCCACGGTCCTGAGATGATGCCGCTTCGTTGCACCGTGTAACTGTGGTTTGAAACCGCGGTGAAACGGAGTGTCCACGATGCCCAGCCCGGCGCCAATTGTTGGATTTGCAATTTCAGGGCATCATTTGGATTGGCCGGGTCAGTTCCAGCCAGATACTCCTGCCAGTTCGTCATGCCATCGCCATCGGCATCCTGATTTCGGTCCGCCGGATTGTTCGGGTTCAATCCATGCGCCAACTCCCAATCGTCAGGAATGCCGTCACCGTCGCTGTCCGTCACCACAACCGCAAGGTTGGCAACAAGGCTTGTTACAGAGCCAGCCGGGTTTGAAATAACGGCGTAGTACGCCCCGGCATTCAGCAAATCGGCATTCGAGATTACCAGAGTAAAGTTGGTTGCACCGGCAATTAGATTTGTCATGTTGAAATACCACTGGCATGAGAGCGGCGGATCACCTGAAGCGCCCACTGACAATACCGCCGTGCCGCCGCGCGGGACAGTCTGGCTCGAAGGCTGGGCGGTGATTGTGGGCGGCTGCGCCTCTGTCTCGACTGTCAACGTGGCCATCCGGCTTGTCACGCTGCCTGCATCGTTAATCACAAGCACATGGTAGGTGCCCGACATGCCCTCGCTTACATTCTCCAGCACCAGCGTCGGCCCATTTTGGAATGCGAGGCGCACGTCTCCATTATAGAACCACTGGTAGTAAAGCGGCGCCGAGCCTGAGACCGACACGCTGAATGTGACATTTGCGCCTGCTGGGGCGTGGACATCCTGCGGCTCACTTACAATCACCGGAGGCTGGATCAGGGATATTGTGGCCACCTGGCTGGTCACAACGCCGGCAATGTTTGATACCACAACGTAATAGTTGCCGAAGTTTCCGGATTGTACATTTGTCAAAGACAACGTGTCATTGGTGGCGCCGGCCAACAAGTTATCGTTGAAGTACCACTGATAAGCCAACGGCCGGGTGCTGTTGGTGTCCACACCAACGGCCAAAACTGCATTTGAGCCGAGAAAGACCGCCTTGCTCTCAGGTTGCGCTATAATCACAGGCGGCACCAAAACCACAAGAGCAGCCACTTGACTGGTGGCAAAGCCCTGGCTGTTTGAGACCACAACTTGATATTCGCCGGCCTGGAATGGCAGCAGGTCGGCAAATACCAGCGCCGGCTGCGTGGCTCCAGGCAACAAATTGGTCCGGTTGAAATACCACTGATACGATGCGGGCGCGTTTGAACCGCCCACCAATTGCAGGTCAAACAACAAGGTGGAATTGGTTGAGTTGACATTGAAGACCTGCGCGGCGAGCACGTTGTCGCCCGCAACCAGCAACGATTGCAGGTTGTTGCTCAGCAGCACGGTCTGCTGCAAATTAAAATTGGTGCTCAAAGCGGTGTTTGTGCAGCTCAACTCACCGGCAGGCACGTTGTAACGATAGATTTCCTGGCCGTTGAGCCACACAATTACCCCGTCATCAGCCAAAAGCGATATTCCCAAAAGGCTCAGGGCCGCAGGGTCATTCACTACAAAATGCCGTCTCAGGAATACCGACGAGTACTTCGGATTGGTGGTGGTGGGCAGACCGGTATTGGTCAGACTCAGCCCGTAGCCCAGCGGGCCCATGCCCGCGCTCCATGTCGAATCATCATATCCCAAATTACGCCATGCATTCGTCGGGGCCGACACCTCGTTTGTGCCGAGCCGGTAGCGCCACGTGTCCCGGAAGTTTATCAACGGCTCTCCGGCGGTTGCATAAACAGCGAAAGTCGCATTGGAATGAATCAGGTTTGTCTGACCTGCAGGCTGTTGGAAAATAAATGGAGCGCCTCGTTGCCGTACATCAACCGAGAATGGAAAACTCACCGCGCCAACAGTGCCGTTACTTACCATAAATGTGTAAGTACCCGACTGAGTTAATTGCACGTTCGTTAAAACAAGCGTATTTGTGAAACGCCTTGCCTGGTTGGTTGTAAAATATTGGAGCAAGTTGCCCTGCGGGTCCACCCAGTAGAAATAGTTTGTGTAAGCCGCCACACTGCCGATGCCTGCACTCAACTGGAGATTGGCGCCCTCATACGCAGTCTGACTGGCAGGCGGCTCAATGACTGTGACGTATGCATTTGAAGAACCAACTCCGGTCAAATTGGCAGCGTTTGTCGCCACAAGTTGGTAGGTGCCAGCGTTGATAAGCTGTACGCTCGGCCAGTACAACCGCGCATAACCCGAATCAGTCAACACCCAACTTGTTCCCGATCCGTTCGTCCGCCACCGGTAACCCAAAGGCATCGTCCCTGAAAAACCAACGAACACTTCGACGGGCGTTCCAGCCGCGACAATATAGCTTTGCGGCTGTTGGGTGATGCGCAGCGTCACGACAACCAACGCCGCAAGCCGGCTTGTCACCACCCCAAAAGCATTGGATAGCGTTAAGTAATAGTAACCTTCGTAGCTGGTTGTGGAGCTGGCTATCGTCAAAACATTTGAGTTTGCGCCGGTTACATTGGTGGAATTTACCACCGGCACAGCCCCTTCGTAGGTTGCATTGGTGTTAAAATACCATTGATAAGTCATCGGCGGGTCGCCGGTTACATTTGCTGACAGAATCGCCGGATACCGGTTTGAAGTGGCCACATCCTGCGGTTGGGAAAGTATGTAGGCCGGCACATTGACCACAAGTGTTGCATTTGAGCTTAAAACGGAGCCGGCAGTGTTATAAACCAAAACGCTATACGTCCCCTGCTGTCCCTTGAGCACATTTGTCAACAAAAGCGTCGCATTTGTCTGGCCGGAGAGGTCCTGCCCGTTAAACCGCCATTGGTATGAAAACGGCGGTGTACCGGAAGGCGTGACGCTGAAACTCACATTCGTGAAGCCCAATATGGTGCGGCTTTGAGGGTGTTGTGCGATTGCAGGGGGTGTCTGCACAATAACCTGTGCCGGCAGGCTGCGAACCACACCGGCAGAATTCGACACCACAAGGGTGTAGTTACCTGAATCCGACAACGCCAAATTGCGCAAAATAAGGAATGTGTTTGTGGCGCCTGGTATGTCCTGGTCATTAAACTGCCATTGATAATAAAACGGCGGTACACCACAGACCGAGCCATTAAGCGTTATGGTGCTGCCCACCGCAACTATGCGTCCCTGCGGCTGGGCGGCAAAGGTTGCAAGCCCTGGTGGTTGCGGCACGGTCGGCTGGCCGGGGGTCGGCAACGCAGCAACCCAGTTGCCGGGTTCATTGCCAAATTGCGCGCCCTGCAACCGTTGCAGTGAATTGCCGCTCCCATCGCTGCCACAAGGCCATGGGCTGCCATTTTGATAATCCACACGGTCCACTTCAATGTATGGGACATAGCCTGCATCCGCCGCCGGCGGAAGCGATGGCGTTCCCGGCCTTGAAAGTTTGATCGTGTCATCAATATTCCCCAGCTTTTTCCCGTAAGGCCCGTACAGAGTTACATTGTCCGGATTGAGGTTGTAATACGCCAGAAAAGCGGTGCGGGCAGCGATGTTTGTCTGTGGATCAAAGTTTACCACCAAAAGCCGCGCACCGGCGCCCAGTTGGACTCCCTGCGGAAAATCGTACTCGATGCCGCCGCGAATCCGCCAGGTATTGGTTGGATAATCAGGATCAAACAACGGCACCAGTTGGCCTGTGATATTTTCCAACTCTACGAACTCGTCGCGTGTATTATCCACCACGTTTGTACCCTGGACAAAATCCGGCGGATGATACATGATCTCTGAAATCACAACCGGTCCAACCACCGGCGCGGCGTTGGCCCCGCCAAATGTATTGGCACTCTGCGCCACAAAATATTCGCCACCCACGCTGTTGACGTATCGTCCGAAGGAAACACCGCTTGCAGCAGCGTCAAATCTGAAACCATGATAGTAGCCGGTCAGCAGGCCGTTGGTGCTCGCGCTGAACAAATATACCTCGTCGCCTTTCGCGCTCAGCGCGAAACTTGTGGCCTGACCCGGAAATGCGTTGAAGTCAGCCTCGGTAAATACAGCGTAGCCATGGGCCGGTATCGTATAGCCATAAGGAATCATGAATTTCTTCGGCTTTTCAAAATCATCGCTCAAATACCATGAACCAATATCAACTGGGAATGGATTCGGATTGTACAACTCAATGGCATCCAGTTGAGGAAATACAGACGCCGACAAAGCCTCGTTTATCAGCACCGGCGCTATTGTCAGCGGTGGCGGCTCCGGCGCGCCAGGCGAGCCGTATTCATACTGGCTGATACGCCATTGTGAGCTGTTGGTCCACGCGCTTGCAGATGCGTTCTCATCCACAACAACCAGCGAAAAACCGTTGCCATCGGCCAGCTCCGCCCATTTGTCATCAAACTTGAAATCCAGCACCGGTTCCAACAACGGCCCGACAAGCGTGATGCGTTCACCGCCATTGTTGAGGTTGCCATAATACTGCCCCAAAATGTTTGTGACATTCGGATAGCGCAACTGGAATTGGGCAATGTTTTTAACCAAAACACCATATTGCCCCGGCCCGAGGTAAACGTCGTTGGTGAAAACAAAGTCAATCCCGTTGGTGAATTGAAAACCGCGCAAATTCAAAGCAGTTGTGCCGGCATTCTTTAACTCAATGAATTCAAATGCGTCAGCGTCGTTTGTGTTGCCGGCAGGCGGCTTGGGCGGATTAAACATCAACTCGGTGATTATCAGCCGCGGCGTTGCCACAACGTAAGTGGCCGAGACCGGCCCCGACCAATGGCTGGACAGCGGCGGATTATTCGGGCCGGTTTGGTTGTTATGTGTGACATCAAATGCGCGCGCAACCAGCCGCGCATTGGCGTTGATGGTAATTGGCCCCGTGTAAGGCTGTGCAGTCGCCGACGGCCCATTCCCGCCTGGCGCTCGTGGATCGGTGCCATCCAGCGTGTAATATATCGTACCGGCCGGCGCACTAATAGTAACAGTTGTGCCAACAGTGACCGGACCGCTGGGGCGGCTGATTGCCGGGCGCGACACAAATTCGCTGTCCATGAAGCTCAGCCGCTCGGCATACCATCTTTTGATCCAATCCACCTCGCCTTGATAAGTCCCATTGAAGTTGTAGCTGTAGCCACCGGCCGAAACGGTGCCGCTGCGCGGGTTCAGCCCCCATCTTGACCGGTCACGCGGCTGGGCGCCGCGGATTTGCGCCGTCAGCATGTCTATGTCCGCATTGATGTTTGACACCGAAAGTGCGCTCTGTCGCCATTCCTGATAGCGGTCAATATAGCGCTGCCAGAAGTCCGGGTCAGTGAACAACCGCCGGTACCATATATTTTGAAAACTCGTTGAGCCGGTGGTGTCTGCGTTGAAAAAGTCCGTCCCCTTGTCGCTGACTGTCGAGCGCCAGACACGCGGATTGAAATCGCGCGAGTCAGTCGAACCCTGTGTGCGGTCATAATCCCATTGCGGCCCCATGATCAGCCGCCCGCTCCTTGGATTGTCCGGGTCAAGGCGATCTTTGTAAAAGTAGCAACTCAACCGCAGACCATCCACGTTGAAGGTCAGCACGTTCTGTATGTGATAATCAATCCAGTTGTCCACATCTATGTATGGGGCATAGCCGGTGACTGGATTTGTGAAACTCGCGCTGCTTAATGCCGCGTAAAACTGGTTCAGCCAGCCAATTATGTAATTTTTATGCGGCAGGAATTCAGGCAGGTTCAAATCCGGGTCAGTGAAGTTCAAGTCCCAGCCGCCGGCAGTAAACCGCGGCGCATCGCCTGCACGGTCATAATTCATCATATAGCCGCCGGTTATCGCCGGAGAGTTTGTGTTTTCGGGTTTAAGTTCGGGAATGTTGACCCTGTCCTTGGCGATCTTGATTTTTTCCATCAAGATATAAATGCCGAAATAATCCCCCGAATTTATTTCAGCCGGTGTGCCGGCATCGTCCTTCAGATAGCACTCTATTATCCGTGTGCGCACCGTGTAATAGCCCATCTGCTCATACAACAATTGCGCCAGCGGATTGTGAATGTAACTAGGGTCAAAGTTGTTCACCCCGTGCAAAATCCAGTCATTGTCAGCGGGCATTCCCAACAATGGCAGGTTTTCCACCCCGTTATATTCATCGTGAAACTCCACGCGCAAGTTGACCTTCGTCGCTCCAAACGTGCTTGAGCCGCGCCGTCTTATCACCCCGCGCGCAACTGTGTCAGGCGGGTTCGTCAATGAGGTGATGCCATTCTTTGGCTCATAAACCTGTATCATTGCAAACTGATTCTGGCCGCGTATCGAGGGAACCGTCCCGCCGCCGTAGTTGTGAATAACCATCACCGGTATGTCGGAGGTGAATGTTAAAACCGAGCTGTCCAGTTTGATAAAATCCTCGGTGTGAATTTCCCCCGGCATCATTCCGGGCTGAAAGCTGCGCGCACGCACTTCAACTGAGTTGTTGATGAGAATCGGGCCGGTGTAAATGGTGGAGTTTGCATCCGGCGCGTTGGTTCCCAGGACATAGCGTATGACAGCATTGGTGTTGGTGGTGCTCAGTGTCAGGTAGAAGTTTGTTACAAACGTCCCGCTGGTGCGCGAAAATATCACAGGCGGCGAAAAGCCGGGGCCGGTGGTTGCATTGGCTGCCCGCGGCGTGGGCGTGCTGAAGTATCCCACCACGCCAGGATCGCTCCTGTCGCGTCCATACGAAACGTCCGTGTATTGATAAGGATAACCGTAGAATGACGATATTACATTGGTGTTGTTGTCCAACAACAGCAGGTTGCCGCCGGCGTTGCGCGACAATTGGAAATTTGCGTGGATATTTGCCGTGTTATTCGTCCTGAACTTGCCTGAAGCCCAAATCAGCACATAACCATTAGGATAAATCGGGACCGGCGGCAGCCTGAACTTTGTCGGCTGCAACGGATCGTCGGTCAGGAAATATCCGCCAAGGTTGATCGTCACAACCCCGGAGTTGTACAGCTCAATCCAGTCTGACGAATCGCCGTCTTCATCCCTTATCCCATTGTTGTTTGCAGCCAGAAACTCATTTATGTACAGCGTCCCAAAAGTTATGTTGGTATCCAGAATGTTTGACCATGACGCCCCGGCAAATGGATTATGCAACGGCGCCAAATCGGTTATGCCGTGATTCGGCGCAAATGCTATCTGCACCACACCAGTCGGCGGTTGTGGAAAATTGAAAACGTATTGGGACGGGGTGATGACTTCGAGCGTCTGGGCCGGCACGTTGTTGATCAAAAGGTCAGTCGCATTCACTCCCGTAACCGGCTCGCTGAACACCACTTCGACCTGGTCAAGCGTCCGCACCCGCACACCAGGCGTCGGGAAAATACTGGTCAATGTTGGCGGGGTGGTATCCGCCGTGCTGGTCAGGCTCAAATCAAACACAAGGTCGCTGCTTGTTGAATTGGCGTTAAACACCTGCACTGCAATGACATTTGTCCCGGCTATGAGCACATTGGCTGCATTGTCAATGTGGATGGCCACCTGCACCATCTCTATTGCCGATGACGCAGTGCCATTATACCCCAACTCGAAACCGCTTGTGTTGTAGTTGGTTACAAACCGGTCGCCGTTAATCCACAGCACAAATCCATCATCTATCTGCACCACAATGTCCAGCGCCCCGACCGCTGCCGGGTCGTTTATCACGAATGTCTTGCGGCAAAAGACCGACAGGTAATTGCCGGCGCTGCTTGACGGAAGTTCGGGCTGCGAAACGTACGTCTCACCATAACCAATCGGCCCGTTCTTAACCGGCCATGTCGAGTCATTGAAGTTTGGAAATCGCCATGCACTCACCGGTGATGAGGCCTCTGTTGTTCCCAGGAAATATTTCCATTGTGATTGGAGGGGGATGATTGTCTCGGCACTGATGGCTGAAAACACCAACCCAGAGCACAACACTGCAGCCAGGCAACGATTAATCATGCCAAAACGTTCACACATTTTTCCAGTTTGTCCAGTCACAATTCAGCATGAATTGACGCAAACCAACCGCGCATACGGAATTAGATTGCTTTATCCCCCAGTTTGTGCCAGCCTTCAAAATTATGAAGCATATAACTGATAAATTTCTGGTCTTGCTAACCGCAGCAACACTATGCACTGCCTTCGGCGTCAAACAACCCGCTGAAGCCGCGGAGATTCTAACACCCGGAGCGCGCGTTGCCATCACCGGCGATTCGATTACCGAGCAAAAATTGTACTCGCGTTTCATGGAGGTTTACCTGCTCGCCTGCTCCGGCGTGCCGGATGTCAAGGTGTTTCAATTCGGGTGGGGCGGCGAGACCGCCGGCGGCTTTGCCGGGCGGCTGTCCAATGATTTGTCAGTGTTTCAACCCACCATCGCCACCACCTGTTACGGCATGAACGACGGCCAATACCGGCCATACACGGATGACATTGGCAAAAGTTACGAAGCCAACATGCGCAAAGTTGTGGCCGGTCTGCAAGCCGCCGGTGTCAAAAATGTGGTTATTGGCTCACCGGGCGCGGTTGATACCAAATACTTTGTCCGCAACAACTTCGCGCCGCTGTCCGGCGCAGAAGGCTACAATCAGAACTTGGGCAAACTGCGCGACATTGACCGGCGGCTTGCGGAGGAGTTGAAACAGACTTTTGCAGACGTCCATCAGCCCATGGTTGATGCCATGGCCAAAGCCAAGGCCGCCTATGGCGATGATTATGATGTCTGCGGCCGCGATGGCGTCCATCCCGGCCCCAATGGCCATCTCATCATGGCCTATGCATTCCTGCGCGCATTAGGCTGCAATGGGCAAATCGCTGAAATCACCATTGACATGAAAGGTTCCGCCACCGCCTCCCCAGGCCATAAAATCCTCTCCTCAAAACCCGGACAGGTGGAATTGGAAAGCACGCGCTACCCATTCTGCTTTGATGCCGACCCTAAATCGCCGCACAGCACCCGCAGCATACTGCCATTTTTGCCATTCAACGAGCAGTTGAACCGCTTCATGCTCAAGGTGAAAAATTTGGATGCGCCAAAGGCCGTTGTAACCTGGGGAACCGAAAGCAAGGAATTCACCCGCGAACAACTCGACGCCGGCATCAACCTCGCGGCCGAATTTGTCAAAACACCCTTCGATGATGACTTCCGCAAGCTGCAAGACGCCGTTGCTGCCAAACAAAACTTTGAAACCGTCATGATTAAAAACATGGTCACGAATTTCCGGTTGTTCTCCAGGGACGCAAAGAATGACCCGGAATTGGCCGCGGCCTTTCAAACTCTTGGAAAGAAATTGGGGGCGCGACAACAGGAGCTGGACGCAGCAGCCCGCAAACTCATCGTGCCGGTGCGCCACAGCATTTCCGTCCGTTAACCGGCAGGGCCTCCACTTTGCCAGGGCGGTCCCTTGCTCAAGTTAGAAAGTCCTTTTCGAGGCGCTGTGTCAGTTCATAGACCGCCAGCATCAACCGGCCGCGCAGCCTTTCTTGTTCGGGGCCGGCGCTCAAGTCCAGCGGCTCCTGCATAACCATGCGGTAGCGGATGCTCAACGGCAGCGTCTCGTCTCGTTGCCCAAGCCTGCGCAAAAGCCGCCTGATTGTGCCGGCGTGCTTGAGGGTCTCATTTATAATACTCCGGGCATCGGTTATTCGAACCTTGCCGGCAATCACATTCTGAAGCAACCGGCAGTCAAAAGTCCGGCAGCGCTTCGGCCTCTCATCATATAAGCGGCACAGCCGGCCATCCAGACCGGCGCATGGTTGCCGAAATTTTATCTTCCGGCCATCCCTTTCCAATGGCAATCCAAGGGCGCGCAGCCGGCTGGCGTCATCGCACTCCTGCAATTCCACATCCGCAAAGATCACTCCGTTGCAGCACAAGGCACAATGCCTGCAAAGCTGCTCCACCGCCATCGCACTGTCACTGACAGCAGGAATGTTCTTTGTTTTCGGCGTCTCAGCCATCCCGAAGCGCGCCCACAATCACCGCTGCCCAACCGCCAATCAAGTCAAATATCCACCAGCCCACGGCATTTCATTAAGCCATTGCCAGAGGGAAATAAAAAAGCCGGCCTGCCCTCCGGCCGGCCGGCTTTACGCGAACAGCTCGCGTTACTTTTAGATTTTCTTCGGCATCTTTGTCCAGGCGCCATTCTTTGAAGCGCTCTTGACACAAGTCTCGATGAAGGCCAGCCCCATCCAGCCATCCTCGATATTGGCATACTTGCTGCCGTCTATCGTTACTTTGCCCTCGGCCTTCCATTTCCGGACATCTGCCTCGAAGCAGCGATGCAACCGGGCAAACGCATCATGGAACGCCTCCGGGTGGCCCGGCGGGATTGTGGGCTCAGCCATCAAATCTGCGGGCAAATCGCCAAGGAAACCGTCATTTGGCGAAACCGCCCCGCGCCAATAAACACGGTCCGGCTGGCCAAGCAGGCTGATGGTGATTGACTCAGGCTCCTCCTGCCGCCAACGCAACGTGCCTTTGGTGCCGCAGATTACAATGCCCAAATCATTCTTGTGGCCTATGCAAATCTGCGAAGCGCGAATCAGCGCACGCCCGCCATTGTTCAGCTTGGCGTAGATGGTGAAGTGGTCATCCAACGCACGGCCCGGCACGAACCGCTCGAGCTGCGCGCTCAGTTCGGTGATTTCCAGGCCGGTGACGTACCGCAACTGCATGAGGGCGTGAGTGCCAATGTCCCCACCGCAGCCTGATGCGCCGGCCAGTTTGGGATTTACACGCCATGCCGCCTGCTGCTGGCCTGTGGCCTCCAACTTCGTCGCCAGCCAGCCCTGCAAATAATAACTATCCACCCACCGGATTTCGCCCAGCAACCCGCTGCGGACGATGAACCGGCTGAACCGGCTCGTCCAGTGTCCGAGATACGTATGCGCCACCCCGAACGGCACGCCGGTCTTGCGCTGCAACTTCACCAGCTCGGTCGCCTGCTTCAAATTAACCGTGAGCGGTTTCTCGCAAAACACCGGTATGCCGGCCTTCAACGCTTTCACGGCCGGGTCGAAGTGCACATGATTGGGGGTGACAATCAGCACGTAATCAAGCCGCTCCTCTTCGGGCAGGCTTGCCTGTGCCGCTATCATCTCATCATAAGAGCCGTAGCCTTTGATTGGGTACGGCCATTTTTCGGCCTCTTCCAGGGCGATTTTCGGATCAGGGAACAACGCCCCGGCCACGACGCGGCGTGTGCCGTCGAAATGTATCGCCTTCTGGTGTGGATGCACAATAAAGGCGCCTTTGCCGCCTCCGATCAAACCAACATTAAGGGGTCTCTGTGACATAAACTTTTTTCTCCGCTTGTTGTTTTTGTTTCGAGCCGCAGCCGCCGGGAAAGCCCATTTATTTCCCCTGACCGGACTACAGCATTAATAAGCCCAGCCTAAAACCGCCTCGCCCCTCAAGCAAGCTTTTTTTGCAAATCCAATCTCCAAAATTCGCCACCCATAACCAAGGCGATATTGAAGACGGTCATATTAAGGGAATTCATTCAAAATGCTTTCTCAGTGGCATTTTCCGACTTAACCCAAGTCAAAACCTATTTCAAGTGGACTTTGTCAGCAAGCTCGAGTTCCTTTAGAATTTGCTGGATTTCCGCCTCGAATATTTTGGCCAAATTGCCATCTACAGTGACTGATATATCAATCTCTATTTGGGGATCTTTTCCAGTCCTTAGCTTTGGCAAAATCCTTGTGCCAAAACGATTCCAAGTTTCCGGTGGAATTTTCCCCGCGATAATGAATGTTTTAGTACTTACTTTTGGCGACGGCTCCGGTTTAGGCTGGGTCTGCGGTACTGGCACCGGCGTTATGCTAGGACTTGTAACAAGACTTGGGGATGATTCCGACTGCATGCTCTTCAGCGCCTGCGCCTTGGCCTTCGTCAGCAGGAAGACGCCCGACTCGAAGACGACTTCATCCGTCGAGACAGGCTCATGGAACCAGACCCGCTCGTAGGTTCCGTCGTCTTTCTTACCAGAGGCGAGTCCGAAGTCACCATTTGCGACGAACTCGACGATCTTGCCCCGAAGGGTCGCGTCAGGATCGAGCAGCCGGGTGAGCGAGCCATTGAGGAAACTCTGCCGCAGGCTGGCCAGCGGCCAAGCCCCGGATCCCTTCAACGCGGGCGGCCAATTCCGGTCAATGTAACCCGCGCCAACGGACTCGTTGAGGAGCGCCTCCGCTTTCAGAGCCGAAATGACCCTGCCGCAGATGGTCCCGCCGCTGCTTGAGTGCCCCGCCCCCAGGTCTATGATCTTGAGCCCGTCCGTTTCTTGATTGTCTGCGATCACTACGAACCGGTAGCCGCCCCATACCTCATCTTTCGCGGCCTCTTCAGCATCCTTAACCTTCGATTGGAGTTCGGTGCGTTCCGTTCGGTCGAAGTCACCTCCGAGCGTGCCATCGGCAACTTCCCAAGCCACCCGCTTCCAGGCAAGCATGAGTTCAACCTTATCCCGCAACTCCCGGCCTGGCTTTTTGATGCACCACACAAGCGATGCCGGGTAGAGCCGCGACGACTCGCCACGTTGTCTGGTCCATTCTATGATCTGTTCACGCAGCGAACCGCTCCCCGTCCACTCGTCATCCGGCTCGACCACGACAAGCGAGAGTTTAGGTGCATCAGGAATATCCGCACTCTTATGTGGGAAGAACACGATAGGAATGCTCGCGCCCCGGCGGAACTCGCCCTCGACTAGCTTGCGAATGTCGGGCTTGATCTCGGTTTCTTCATCCAGAGACGCTCGTCTGTCGTTGACAACCTTCTTTATCGTGGGCTGGTAGCCAATCTTAAAACCATCGGAACCAACCTTGCGGATAAAGTAAGACTTGTTCTCCAAGGCAATCGCAGCGTTATCTATTGATGTTGTATCCACACCAGGCTCGCCGAGAGCGAAGCGCAGTTCCGGCAGGTGCGCCACTTTGTCCGTCTGGCCGCCCGAAGACTCGAACAGGATCGCCGTTCCGACGCGGCGATGGATGTCGCGGAGTGAGCCCTTTGTATCGGCATCCAGTGCCCTGGCGTGCGCCTGTTCGCCGACAATGTCCGCATCAATAGCCGCGACGAGCTTGGGTTCGCTGAGCTGGCCGAGGATGGTGCTCCGGAATCCCATGTCATGAAGAGGAGCGGAACCGAGCGTAATCAAAGGCTCCCGCCGTGCAGTTGTGAACCCATCGCGATAGACACAAGCGATCCACTGGGCCAGCATCGCCAAGGTGCCGCGTGTCTGTTGATATTGCGGCAGCGCCTGCCACTTGCGCTGAAAGACTGAGAGCGTGGCCGGATGGAATGGGTAGCAGGCCTCAAATTTACTTCGCAAATTCTCTTTAGCCTTCGCCTCGGTCGCCGCCGTGTCAACGGCCGTCCATTCCGGCGGCAATTGCGCCCGGCGCTCGAAACACCAATCGGCATAAGCCTTTGCGACATTTTTTCGCGTTCTCTCATTTCCAATGTCTTCAAAAAGCCTTCTCCGGATGACCTCGCTAATCTCCGTCTCATCGTTGGCGATGAGGTCCTTGGCGACGCGCCGGACAACCATAGCTATCCTGTTTTGCCACTGCATGTCCCAGTCGGTCATCTCGACTTGGCTGCGCGGGAGACTGATCACCGCCGCGCCATGCGTCGTTTCCGTTGTGGCGACCGTCAGGTTATGGATGAAGGCATGGAAAGACTCAGCCATACCGCGATGCCGGTTAAGGAAGTTGAGCACCTCGTCGAAGAGGATGAGCACCGGTGCGTTCGCCGCTTTGAAGATACGGGCGATGGACTGCGTCCCCGGCGGAGTTGTCCTCGCAGTAGTACCAAGCGCTTCGACGCCCGCATCCCCAGCGAGCTGGCAAGCGATGTCGATCCACGGGGTCTCGCGGCCAGGCTGCGGGTCCCAGGCATTGCCCACGAATACCGCTACGCGAGCCTCTGGCACGGCATTGAGACGAGCTTCTTTGAGAAGCTCTGCCACACCGCAGTACGCAGATGCCTCTGCGCCGCGTGTGACGAGATGATACAATGTGGTGAGCGTGTGCGTCTTGCCGCCGCCAAACTGTGTGATTAGTGTCATCACAGGCGCGGTATTTGTGGTCTCGCCGGACAGTCTTCTGAGCACCATGCCCGCATGCTCCCTCAGCGCCCGAGTGAAACAGGTGCGGGCGAAGAACTGCTTGGGGTCGCGGTAGTCCTCGGGCGCCGTTCCCGCCACCACCTGCTCGAGGGCAATGGCGAACTCGTCCGGGTTGAAGGACCGGCCCTCGCGGATCTCATCGCGTGGCGTAGCGATTTTATACCAGTATTCCATTTTAACTCCTTTCACCGCAGAGGCGCAGAGGACGCAGAGACGTCCTTATAGTTTAAGACAACACGCTTGATGCCGTCCATGAGAACCGGCACATTGAAATTGATCAACAGACCGACAGTCCATCCGCCGAGTTTCAAATAGGTCAGAATTTGGGCCTCATGTATCGGCTCAAGACGATCCACTGCCTTCAGTTCAAGAACGATGGCATCTTCCACAAGGAAGTCCAGCCGGTATCCGCAATCGAGCGTCACGCCCTTGTAGGCCACGGGAAGCGGCACTTGCCGTTCGAAGTTCAACCCACGAATGCGCATCTCGTATGCCAGGCATTCCTCATAGGCCGATTCCAATAGCCCCGGTCCGATGGTCTTGTGGACCTCGATGGCCGCCCCAATGATCTTTGCCGTTATCTCTTTCATATCTTGTCTTCCTCTGCGCTCTCCGCGTCTCTGCACTGAATGTTTATCTCGGCACCGCCAGAAGCATCGCATCCAGCAATCGCTTCTCTTCGCTTGCCCTTGGATAAAGCGCCGACAAGGCATTGGCAAGCCGCAAGAAATACGGGCCGCGTTCCTGTTCGGCCTTGATTAACGCCCTTAGCGCGTTGGCCTGGCCTCCCGCTTGGAGAAGCATGGCCGCGTGCACCCTGTCCAATGTGGTTGCCTTTTGCTGGTCCTGCAGCCCCATATCATTGGAACGCATTTCCATCTTCCGGCGTCTGCCACGGCCGCGAATCTTCAGTTCACGCTCACTTTCCATTTCCGGAAAAAGCACCTGCTGGAGGTCATTTTGCAGGTCTTCGATGACCCAGTCGGCCACGGCGTCCGCTCCATCTTCGCCGAACAATTGTTTGGCCCGTTCGGAGACAGCCATCAACCGTACCACGCCCTTCTTGGTATCGATGATGCGGCCATCCCACCTGGCAAGCTCGATACCCAAAGGCTGGGCGAAACGCCGCACCACGTCGAAGGGGAGAGAAAACCCGGAGTTGCACCGCAGAGACGCAGAGGGCGCAGAGTCTTCTTCATCCTCATTTTCAACTTCTTCTTCCTCTGCGGTCTCCGCGTCTCCGCGATGAGCCTCTTCTCCATTGGTGGACTGGAGAGTCCAGAGGAAAAGGGCCGTCAAGCGGGCGTCCTCTTCCACCGCCCCCGCTGCGCCGTTTAACTGCGAAGGCGCAGAGGACGCAGAGTCATTCTTTGCGCTCTCCGCGTCTCCGCGGTGAATCCCTGTGCCGAGAACCTGTTCGAGGGCGGCGCGTCCAACGACTTCCCATACCTTCTCCAGGTACTCGGCGAGTTTTACCTCCTTTCCCTCGGAGGTCTCGACCTTGGAATATCGGCTGAAGATTTCGAGTGCTGGGCCAATACATGCGAAGACCAGGTCCGCACCGCGAATGCCCTCGCCCTGAAGCCGCTCCATCCAGTCCCCGACGCGCTTCGGCAATTCGCGTAGCACCTCGCCCCAGTCGCCGTCCTTCGCGTTGTCCGGTCTCGGGCGACACACGAGGTGCACGCTGGTGGCCAGCGCGGCGGATTCGCGGGCGCGCAGGCGGGCACCTCTTTCTGTGGCGATGGGCCAAGAGCCGGTGATCGTCCAGCCGCCGCGAATCAAGCCTGAAAGCAGCGCTTCCCAACCCTCGGTGGTCTTGTGGGCGAAAACAACGGAGGCTACGCCGTCCTCTCGCAGCACGCGCCGTCCCTCGGCGAAGGCTTTGGCCATAGCCTCTTCGTAGAAGTCTTTGTCCTTGGACCGGCCATAATCGGTTTCCGAGCGCTCGTTCTGCACTGCTTCGCGCGCCTTGGGCGTCAGCGGGTTCGCCGGATCAAAGGGATCGCGCAGCAGCGGATGGCCCGGAAGCGTGCGCTTCAGCCAGACGAAAAAGAAGTCCGAGAGGTCAGCGTATGGAACGGCGTCGTAATAAGGCGGGTCGGTGAACCAGACCTGCGCCGTCTCGTCGGGCAGCGGGTGCTCGGTCGCGTCGGCCTGGTCGGCCTGGCCTGCGTATGGGCGTGTCGCACCAAACAATTCGACAACATCAGCCATCGCTTCGACCAGCTCCGGAAACTCCTCCTCTTTGACAATCGGCACCATCTCCAAGAAATCCCATACAATCGGCAACGCCTGCCTTGCAAACGTTCCCCGAGGAGCTTGGGTGCTGGATATCCATGAAACCAATGAGGACAGACGCTCCGATTGCTTCGATATGGCAGCCGCCATCGCCGCCCGCACTGCACCGCTCATTTCATTCTCTCTCTGCGTCCTCTGCGCCTCTGCGGTGAGCCTCGCAAGCGTCACCAGCGCCACCTTCTGCCGCGCGGTGAAAAGGTCGCCAAACGTTTTCGGGCCGTACTTGCACACCCAGAAATTCCGCGTGTCAGCCGCGTGGATTGGCTCATCCGGCACCGGGCAGAGGCCCTTCTTGCCATCGCACTCCCACTCGCCGAAAATCGCTGCGAGCCTCTTCTGTGCCTTCCAGACTGCCTCGTAGTCTTGCTCGGTGGGAAGGCGGTAGTGTCGGCCCTGCTCGCCCGGGCGTAGCGTCACCACGGCCAGCATCCGCGCCCCGCCTGTGTGGTTCCCCTTCGCGTCAAAGACTGCGTCCGCCCCGCCGCGCTGCTCGGCCAATTGCGCCTGGACGCGCTCCGGCGGCAGGACCGCGCCGCAACACAGGCACGTCGCCTTGGCGCGGGTGACCGTGCCATCCGGCACGTCGTTTGCCTTTTTCGGTTCAAAGACTTCAAACACAACCTCTGCGCCCTCTGCGCCTCTGCGGTGAACCTTATAACGCAGCGCCCGCTTGCGATTGGCCTTCTTGCACAACCAGAACGACCGCACGAGCGGAATCTCCGCCCCGCAGTTTGGCGACTCGCACTTGACGGTTCGCGCCCACAGGTAGGCGATGGGCACCGATCCATCCGGGTCTTTCGGATAGAGCTCGGCCAGCTCCTTTTCCGCTTGCTGCTTGATCTCAGCGCCGACCCTGCGCAGTTCCTTCGCCAGCTCCGGCCCGTAGCGCGGAATGTCCTCCAGCATTACTTTGAGGATCAGGCACGCAACAGGGTTCAAGTCGCTGGCGAAAGCCTCGCAGCCTACGCGCAGTGCTTCAAGCGGTATCGAACCGCCGCCCGCAAAGGGATCAACCACCAGCGGCGGTTCTTCTGGATAGGCCGCCTTCACCAGCGCCCGGGCGACTTCGAGATACGTGCGGTTTGCGGCCAGGTCCCAATTCGCGAAGTTAGCAATGAACTTGAGGAGCGCCTGGCGCAGGTCCCAATCGGTCTTACCCGGATGGCAGCCGCCAACCTCGGGCAGGCGCCGGCGCGCCTCGGCCTTGAAATCGCCGGGGCAGAGTGGATCGCACGGGTCGGGCCACAGGAGTGCCAGGAGCACCGCCCGGCTGGATGCCAAAGGCCGCCGTGCCCACCAGAGGTGCAGCGTGCTCGGATGCCCGTGCCGGATGGATTTTTCCCGCGCCGCGTGCCGGCTCACCTCGGCGATAGGGAAATCCACCTCGGCCAGACGTTTGCATTCCTTTGGAATCATAGTTTCGCCTCCACACTGAGAATCTTCATCCCCGCCGCGGTGGTCCGGTAGCGCTGGAGTCGGCTGCGCGGCTTGCCGGAGACCAATTGACCTTCGATTGTCCCGTAGGGCTGGATGCCAAAGAGTACGGTGCCGCCAGAACCGTTCAAGAACGCGCACAAGGTCTGGAGGCCCTCCTTCACTTCCCCTGTAGAACGCTTGAATTCAAGCGTCGCGCTCTCGCCCTGCCGGAGCCAGGCGCGAAACTTGATCACTGCGGAAGCATCGGATGCCAGCTTCATGATCCCTGTCCTCCGTAGGGTGTGTCCTCTTCCCTGATCTGCATCTTTTCCGTCATGGCATCTACTGACAGGTAGTAGTGGGCCACTTTCGTGACCTCATGCCACTCTAAACGGGCTGGGTCTTTGATCGGCTCCTGGAGCTGGGGCTTGGTGCCGCAGTTTGTGACGACGTAGAGCCAATAGCAGTCGCGCCGGTCTTCGGCCACTCGGCGTTCGTTCGGCGTGAGCAAGATAGTACCCGTTACATCGGTCAAACCCTTGACCTCGATCAGACGCAGTTGGCCCGAGTTCACGTCCAGGCTGGTGATGTCGTAGCCGAGATTCTTTTCGTGCACGTCGTACACCTGCCGGCCCTGGGCGCGCTCATACTCCATCACGACCCGCATCGCTATCGCCTCTGTCTCCGGGTTGGGCTGCAATCGCCGGACTTCCGGCGTCTCACGCTCGGGATGAGGCAAAACGAGCGCGCTCGTAATGCGCTCCACCCGCTGCAGGGAAAGAGAGCGCTGTCGCTCAAGTTCCTGTCTGCGTCTTTCACGCCTTTGAAGCAATTCAGCATGCCTGTTCTCGGCCAGGGTACGCCAACCCTCTGCTCCCGGCTCTCCTCGCTCAATGGCATTCTGGGCCCTGCCAATCTCCTCGTCCGCCCGCTGGAGAAGCTCCGTGAGCGACAGCTCGATGTGCGTTGATATCCGCTCGATCTCGGCGAGACGCTCCTTGCGGGTCTCTTCGAGGAACGGCACGAGCGCATGCTCATTAAGCCAGTCTGTTTTCTCAGGAAGCGTGGCAACTGCGGGAAGTGTTTCGGGCGGGTCCGCCGGCGTGAAGTTTCCGAGTACGTTAGGCTCGCGGAGATTCGGTTTCCCGTCGTTTGAGACCTCAACCGCAAACAGCCGCTCGTGGATCACCTGGCCCAGGCCGTCCACGACGCGTGCCCGGTAAAAGTCGATTCGCGCAGGTGCGTTATGCTGTAGGGAGTAAAAGATTGCCCCCTTGCCGAAGACGTCGAGTGCTTGCGCGTAAGTGTGCCGCCGGATCGCCTCGAAGAGAGGGTGGCCCGGCGTGACCCACTCCAGGTTGTGCGTCTCCGCCGTCTCCCGGTCAGTTGAACAGCGGGGATACTTGTCCGCCAGCGGCGGCAGCTTCCATGTCGGGTCACTCTCGTAACGGCGCAGGACGGACGGAGTCCTTTCCGGCTCGAACGTATGGGGAAGGTGCGGAAAGGTCTTGAGGGGAAGCCGCACTAACTCGGCCGCGTCCCGAATGAACCGCGCAATGGTCTCGGGCACGACGCGGTGCTCCTGTGCCCGCGCGCGTCGCTCGATCAACATCCCCAGGTTGAGCTTCTTCGATGCGAGTCCTTCGAGAGCATTCTGGCAGATTCTGCGAAACTCTTGTTCGTCCACGTTCCTGAGAAGCTTTTCCTCCAAGTCGGCATCCCCGAGCCGGCCGGCGTAGTAGTCGCGCAGGACCCGTTCCACGTGGGCCGAGGGCAGCACTTCCCCGACGACATTGAAGACTGCATCGTCATCGAGGGCATCGCGGATTTCCTTGAGCTTCTCCAAGAGCCGCTGGAGCACCCGGCCCTCGATGGTGTTCGTGGCGACAAAGTTGAAGATCAGGCAATCTTTGCGCTGGCCGTAGCGATGGATGCGGCCCATCCGCTGCTCGAGGCGATTCGGGTTCCACGGGATGTCGTAGTTGAAGAGGATGTTGCAGACCTGGAGGTTGATCCCTTCCCCAGCCGCCTCGGTCGCCACCAGAATCTGGATCGCCCCTTCCCGGAACTGCTGCTCGGCAAAGAGTCGGGTCCCCTGCTCGTCGCGCGACCCCGGCTTCATGCCGCCGTGAATGGCCCCGACGCGGAAGCCCCAGGACTTCAGCCGCTCCACGAGGTAGTCGAGCGTGTCTTTGAATTCAGTAAAGATGAGGAGCCGCTTTTCCGGGTTGTCGAAGAAGCCTTCCTGCTGGAGCAGTTCCTTGAGCTTCGAGAGTTTAGCTTCCGCACCGGAGTTCTCAACCGTCTTCGCCTGGTCTGACAGTCGCCTGAGCTCTCGAATCTCCTCATGCACCTGCTGGGCGTTTCCCGCGAGCGTGACGGCCTCGAGCCGCTCTTCGATCCGCTCACGCTCAGCCTCCTCCATCTCCTCCAACTCTTCCGGGTCGGGAAGAACCGGCGGAGCCGACCGTGCAAGGTCCTGAGCCCGCTGCAAGCCTTCCTCCAGGCGCTTGGCCCGATTCTCGAGGGAGTGCCGCATCGCGTAGGTGCTCGATGCCAGCCGGCGTTGGTAGAGGGACATCAGGAAGCCTACCGCGCGGGCGCGCGGGTCGTCGCCCTGCGCCGCGGCCTTCGTGCTCTGTTGCTTCACGAAACGCGTGATGTCGCGGTAGAGGTCGAACTCTGCCCCGTCGATCTGGAATTCCACGGTGTGCGGTATGCGCTTCGTGAAGATCTTCTTGGCCACCCACGTCCCATCCGGCTGGCGCTCGGGGAAATAGACCATCGCTTCCTTCGTGCGACGCAGGTAGAACGGCGCGCGGCGGCGAGTCATGGCTTCGCGGATGGACCGCACGTCCGCGTAAGCGTCCGCGTCGAGAAGCTGGAGGAAGAGGCTGAAGTTCAGCGGGTCGCCCCTGTGCGGCGTAGCTGTCATCAGGAGCATGTGGTCCGACGTGTCCCTCAGAAGCTCGCCCAGCTTATAACGAAGGCTCTTGTGAGTCTCATCGGAAGCAGACATTCGATGGGCTTCATCCACAATGACAAGGTCCCAACGGACTTGACGAAGTCCCGGCAGAATATCCTCCCGTTTGGCAAGGTCCAATGAAGTGATAATCCGTTTCTTCTCCTGCCATTGGTTGAAACCAAACTGTCCACGGATATCCGCACCTTTCATGACCTCAAATTTGGCTTCAAATTTTTCTTTCAGTTCGCGCTGCCACTGAAAAGAAAGGTTCGCGGGGCAGACTATGAGAATCCGCTCAACCAATCCACGAAGTTCAAGTTCACGGATTAGAAGTCCGGCCATGATGGTCTTGCCGGCTCCGGCGTCGTCGGCCAAAAGGAACCGAACCCGAGCGAGCTTGAGGAAATAGTCGTAAACGGCTTCGAGCTGATGCGGCAGTGGGTCCACGCGGGAAATGGAGAGGCCAAAGTAGGGATCGAACTCGTAGGCAAGCCCAAGAGAATACGCCTGCAGCCCCAGTCGAAGAAGGCTCCCGTTGCCATCGTAGGTATGCCGTGCGCTCAGGATGGTGAGGTTTGCGAGATCGCTACGCGTTAGGATGACCCTCCGGAACTGCTCCGACTGCGTGCCGACCAGTCCAGCCACCCAAGTATCGGTGCCGTTCGGGCACACGGTCTCCACCCGCATCGGCTCGTTAAAAAGTGGGCCGGTGATTAACTGCCCTGGTTGAATTGGAGATATTTCGCACATCAGTACGACACAATCTCTGACAATTCTTTCAGATTCATTATTAATCCATTTTTCATTTTCCCGAAAACCCCAACGGCTGTCTTATGTCTCTGCAAAAAGTTTTATGATAACCGCCGTAACATTGAACATATCAAGACAGGTTTGTCAAAATCCATTTGTACGAAGAAATTCTGACGATCTGCGCCAAAAAGATTGTTACCGGAACAGTTGTGATTAATTCGTGTGAACAGATCGTTGCGCCAAAAGCCGGTGTTACCTGATATGCACAACGTATGAGTACGGAAGCAAGCAAGAAGCGATGGCCGGGCCGAAGCGGCGTTATGCCACCTCTAAACGAGGGCCTCCACGGCGGCGGCCTCATTGAGGGACTTAATTGGTTCAAGCGTTAGATGGTTTTTGCTTGAGCCTGCCATGTCAGCCTTTGCTTTGGTTGCGGCGGGCGGTGCGACGGCGGTAGAGACGTTCTGTAAAACCACCCTCCCGCTCGAATGTGTCGGCCTGGGACCTTAGCTGGCGGTCGAGGAGAAAGATGCAGAGGTTTAGCAGGGAGAGAGCGCCGTTGGCGGCAAGCACCGCGCCAAGCTGCTCCTGCGGCACGGATGACACGGACTGGCGCGGACGGGATGGTTCGTTCTGGCTACTTGTCCGTGTTTCTCCGTGCCCGTCCGTGTTCCCCCTGGCGCTCTCTTCTTTCCAGCGCCGCGCCTCATCGGCCACCCAGTTCCGGAATTGTTCCAGGGTGGCGCAGCGCAACGCCTTGAAACGTTGCAGGGCCGGGTGGTCAGGCGGCCAGAGCGGCAGGCCGCGCTGGCGCAGAAAATCTTCGTAGTCCAGGCGCAGTTCCTCAAGGCTGCCCATGGCCACGCCGGTAAGTTTCATTTCGATTTTCCTGGAGGTGGCGGAGTCCACGCTGCCTTCGGCGATGTTCTGGCGCCCGCTGCGGGCGGCCTGCACCATCTGGTCGTGGGTACGGCTGCGCCGGTCAATGAAACGGTCGCAAAATCGGACAGTTACATCATAGATCAGGCTGGCCAGTTGGAATGTCTTGAGCTTCCGATACCCCCCATGCTTGGGGATCAGGCTGTCCTCTGATCGTGTCGGTTCGTGTTCGTCCATTTTCGCTTCAATTTCAAAAACCCGCCGCTGAAGCCCAGGAGTGCGCACGCCATCCTGCTCAAGGCTGGCTGGTCTTGAACCAGAGGGTGACGCGCACGCCGCCTTCGGGACGGTTCTTCAAATCAATGTAGCCCTGGTGCAGTTCCATGATGTTGCGAGCAACGCTAAGCCCAAGACCGGTGCCTTCGCCGGTGGGTTTGGTGGTGAAAAACAAATCCCAAACGCGCGGCAGTTTGTCCGGCGGGATGCCCGGGCCGGTGTCATCCACTTCAACAACCACAACCGTTTCGCCGGCATTGAACCGGGCAGCGCGCCGCGTGCCAATCTCCTCGGCAAACTCGCCCGGTTGCAACGTCTTGTAATAAGTGCGCACAGTCAGCAGGCCGCCGCCTTTCATGGCTTGCAGCGCGTTGAGGAACAGGTTCACGAAAACCTGGGTAATTTTATTGGCATCCACGACAACCAGCGGCGGCGGTTCCGCCAGTTCGCAGCGGACTTCAACCAGGGAGTTGATTTGCTCGTGTTTGGTGAGTTTGAGGGAGGTTTGGATGATATGATGGAGGTCGGCAGGGGCCATCTTAAGCTCGTGCGGCGCCGCAAAATCAAGCAGGCCAAGGATAATGTTGTCGGCGCGCTGTATGGCGGCCCGCATGTCCTCAATGACACCCTGCACGTTAGGGTCTGTCTTGACGGTGGAGGTGCTGAGGTAATCAATGCCCATGCCCAGAATTGCCAGTGGATTCTTTACTTCATGGGCGACACCAGCGGCAAGCCGGCCCACTGATTGCAGCTTCTCGGCCTGCATCAAGCCCATCTGTGTGGTGCGCAGCTCTTCATTTGTCTTTTGCAGCGCGGCGTTGGCTTTTTTGAGTTCCTCTTCCATCTGCCTGCGGGCGGTGATGTCGCGCCCGATGCAAACAAGGCCGACGATGCGCCCATCCGGCCCTTTCAAAGGGACTTTTGTGGTCAAAAACCACAGGGTTTGGCCGTCGCGAGTTTTCATCGGCTCTTCACGGTTTATGACCGGCTGGCCGGTTTCCATGATCCTCATGTCGTCTTCATGGTGGGCATTGGCCTCTTGCGGCTCGTAAACGTCAAAGGCGGTCAACCCAATCAATTTTTCGGGGTTGTCGAAACCCAGCAGGCGTGCATGAGTGGGGTTGTTCACCAAGTACTTGCCCTGCCTGTCCTTGACAAAGACGTAATCTGGGAGGTGCGCAATGATGCTGCTGAGCAGGTTGCGCTCGGCAGCGAGGGCTTCTTCCATTTGCTTGAGGGATGTGATGTCGCGCGATATGCCGAAGGTGCCCACAATGCGCCCTTGTTTGTCGCGAAGAGGCATTTTGGTGGTATGCGCCCAACAAGTTCGCCCATCCGGCAGAGTCTCAAGCTCCACACGCCCGATAACCGGCTGGCCGGTGCGTATTATTTGTTGTTCATCCTCGAAGGCCGGGCGGGCGTGTTCCTCGGTGAAGAAATCAAAATCGGTTTTGCCAACCGCTTCTGAAGGGTCTTTAAGACCGAATAACCCCGCCAATGCGCGGCTGATACGCAGGAAGCGGCTCTGGGCGTCCTTGAAATAAATGCGGTCGGGGACGTTGTCCAAAAGTGTGTGCAGCAAATCGCGCTCGTGGGCCAATGCCTGTTCGGCGCGTTCCCTCTCGGCAATCTGTTGTTTCAAATCGGCATTGGCGCGCTGCAACTCGGCGGTGCGCACCTTGACCTGATGTTCGCCAAACGCGGCGCGGTCGGCAACCAATCGCTGTTGGTTGACCACAAGGAAGGTTAGAACCAGACCGGCTACAAGCACCAGCCATGAACCCCACTGCCTGCGCGCGGTAAAAAAGCGTGTTGTTGGAAAACAAAGCACGTTCCACGTCTGTCCGGCCGCCTCCAGGGCGCCTTCCCACGGAGGAATGCCGCGGCGATTTTTTATTTCAGTCAGGCGCAAAGCAGTTGTTTGCTCGGTTACAGGCCCGAAGTGGAAAACTGGCGAGCGCAATTCCACCGGCAGGCCGCCATCCAAAAAGCCGTCGAGTTCATCCTGTGGCAGCCCGGGGAAGTTGGTGCTCAGGAACTGTCGGAAATTTTCCCGCGAAATGGATGCCTGCAGTCCTTTAAGATAGTTTGTGAGCGTGGCGGGTTCGAGGATTTGTGAGGGCGCTTCCAGATAAATATCCAGCTCATCACGCGGCATGGTCTGCAAGGCCCCTTCCAGCAACCGCTGAAGCGGCACCTCAGCCGCCAGGAAACCCGTCAGGGCGCGCCGCCTATCCGCCTGGGTCTCGTGCTGCGCCTGTTTGTTGTAAACCGGCAGAAAGAAAAAGACCGCCGGCTGGCCCCGCTCCTGTCCGGATGCAACCGGCGGGTGAATCCAGCCCGAATCGGTCAACAGGCCGGTGTCGCGTGCACGTTCCATGGCAAGGCGGCACTCCAGCACCGAAAACAGATCAAATCCAGCCCAGCCGCCGCGCTCGGTTGAAGGTTCAACGTACATGGCGGGGAAATACTCATCGCGCGCGGTTGCAACGCGAACAGCCCCCGTTCCCGCCCATTCGGTGATGCTTGTGCGGCGGCGCATCAACCGGCGCAACTCACGCTCGAATCCGACTCGTTCAGCCGCCGTAACACGTGGCAGCCATTTCAGCGACTGAATTTCCGGATGCCGCGCCAGTATGCTTGAGATGAAAAGATGAAATTCTTCAGGCTCAACCTGCTGGCTGCTGTCGTAGAAAGCGCCGGCGAATTGCAACACCTCAATGCAGGCATTGAGGCTGCGTTGCATCGCCAGAACGCGGTCGGCTGCCACTTTGTCAACGGCAAGCTGCCGTTGTTCGTGCTGGTTGAGCAGGTAGGCGGAGGTAAATGTGGCAAGCAACCCAAGCGTAAACAGCGCCCAGAGGCTGCGATAACGCTGGAACCAGCCGGGTTTCTCCACTGGAGAATCCGCCGGTTTTGCCCCTGGGGTGCTGGTTTCCATGCGCGTTATCCTTTACGATTTGGGGCGCAGTGCCCGAAGTTGCCGGGCGCATCCGCCATGTTTCATTGCCGCTCGTACTCCCCCTTGCCGAGCCGTTTGTACACTGTAAAGCCCGCCTTTTTGGCGTCGCTTATCGAGAGAGGTTTCAAATGGTGCGGCGTGCTGAAGCTCGAAATCACCTTGCGCACCGGTTTTTTGCAAAGCGGACAATGTGTCACCGGCGGCGCACTCAACGGCCGCCGCAACGTAAAGCGCCCGCCACAGATGCTGCACTGGCCGTCGCACGGTTCGTATTCGTATAATGGCATATACACCGCCTCCGATCTGCGGCAGCAGCCGCATGCTTCAAATTTCTGACAGGCTTCCAGCCCTGCGCACCGGCCTCCTGCCGGTTACTGTGTTACAAAATACTTTATACACACCGGCGCACCAATCGCAAGCGTCCGGCCTGCAGCCAACAGCCTGCCAGTGGTGGTGTCAATCGTGAAAACCACCACCGAATCCGAGCCTTGATTGGCTGCAAGCAACCATCGCCCCAGCGGATCAATGGCAAAATGCCTCGGCATCCTGCCCTGTGTGGACTGGTGCTCGATAAAGGTCAGCCTGCCATTTTCCGGATTGATGGCGAAGGCAGCAATGCTGTCATGCCCGCGATTCGAGGCATACACAAATTTTCCCGATGGATGCACCTCAACCTCGGCCGCGGTGCTTGTGCCCTGAAAATCAGCGGGCAAAATGGAAACGGTTTGAAGTTCCTTGATGATTCCCGACGCCTGGTCGTACTCGCCTGCAATCAGCGTTGAATCGAGTTCATTGACAATGTAAACCCACCGGTTATTGGGGTGAAAGGCAAGATGCCGTGGGCCGGCGCCCGGTTTGGTGGAAAATAAAAACGCCGGTGGCTTTTGCAAAACGCCGCCGGCGGACTCAAAGTTATAAACCAGGACCTTGTCCAGACCCAAATCGCATGTCAACACGCGCTGATTGCGGAAATCGGCGGCTATCCAGTGCGCGTGCGGCCGCTCCTGACGGCGCGGATTCACGCTCGAGCCTTCGTGCTGCACAACCGCCGATGCCTCGCCAAGGCTGCCGTCCGCTTTTACCGGCAGACACGCTATGCTGCCCCCGCCATAATTGGCCACCAGCAAATAACGCCCCGCTTTGTCCAATGACAGATGACACGGCCCGGCGCCGCCGGAAGGTTGCTGGTTTAGTTTGTTCAATTTGCCGGTTGCAGGTTCAATCGAAAAGGCTGCCACCGCGCCGCTTTGCCGGCCGCCGCCCGTTTCATATACTGTGTAAAGCAATTTGCGCTCCGGATTCAGCTCCAGAAAAGTTGGATTGGGCGCCTCCCCGGCCAGCACCGGCTCGGTCGTCTTTCCGGTCTGCGGGTCCATTTTGAAAGAGTAAATGCCCTTGCTTTTGGGGCCGGTGTAAGTGCCGACATAAACAAGGTACTCCGCCCCTGTCAGGGGCACGCTTAACAGCGCGCCAAGAATTGCACAAGCCGCCTGCGTCTTAAAGTTTTTCAGCCGTTTGAACATGCCACTACTTCAACACAACCCCGCCGCCGGCGCAATGCAGAATCGCCGCAACCATTCTCCTCCAGAATCTCCAAAACCCTGCGAGGGAGGATGCAAATTTTGCAGTTGCCAGAGTGAGTTGGCGGACGTGGCTTTGTAACGGGCATCCGGGGTTTTATTGAGATGGTTTTACAATCAGCAGGGAAACAGCCTGGCGCGGCAGGGTGAACTTTAACTGCATCCGCCCGTTGATAATGCGAATTGTTTCCGGCGGCCCAAGCAGCGCCAACTGTCCAGCCTGTTCCAACGCCGTCCGCTGGGCGGGCGTGGGAGAATCTGGAGAACCGATGCGTTTCCACGCCTCGTAAGCGTTGCTGTGCGCTGCATCAACCCTGTAGTGAGAGAGGATTGCGGCATGACTGCTCCAGGGCAAACCATCCACAGATAAAGTTACCATGGCCTCAGGGCCAGCAACATCATCATCATGATAATGCCACGCCAATATGCATAATTTTTCGTCGTTCATGCTTGCAAGCGCGCCAACATCCGGCGCGTCACGCACTCCCCGCGCAATGATACTTTCAAGCCCGATTTCCGCGCTGCTTTTGACAGCCAGCCGCCGCCCTCTCATTTGGCCGAACATGCGGAAAACATTGAGCACAGGCAAATCCAGCCCGCCCGAGGCCAGTTGCCTGTAGCCGGCGAAAAGCGGTTGTCCGGGAAAAGTGAATGCCCACGTGACCGCCCCCTGGAAATTCACTCCGTGGCGATCCGCGAGTTCATATTTTCGGGCGAAACTGGCGGCGGTGTAACTGGAATACATGGTGCCGTTGCGATAGTTCAGTTGCGGCCCTCGACATGCGGCGCAACCCTCGGGGTCTGATTCTCCCAAAATCACGGGTTTATCCCGCAACTCAGGAAAAGCGGCGACTACTGCCATGCCGTCATCAATGTTTTTGAGCTGGGCGCTGATGCCCATGCGCACATGCCCGTTGGTGAATCTTGGGCTGCCCTTGGCATGAAACGCCACAAAATCCAGAGGCGAACCCTTCCGGCCTGTCACATAATTTGTCCCATGCAGGCAGTGTAAAAGAAAATCCCTTAAAAACCTGCCGCCCGGCCCGCCCGCGGTATGAGGGCCGCCGACTCTGGCAGTCGGGATTGCCCGGCGCACACCCGCCACGGCAAAATCATACAATTTGTGATATTCCTGCGGCGTTCCTTTCCAATAGTTTATATTCGGCTCATTCCAAACCTCCCACCACCATTGTTCGACCTCTGCGGCGCCGTACCGCTCCAGGCAGTGGCGCGCCAATTGCTCACACAATGCGCTCCATTTCACGTAATCCTTTGGCGGATAGCTAAAACCGGCTCCCGGCCAAATCGTCTGATTAGATGCCGGATTTCGCGGATAATCCTGTGGATGCGACGAAAGCGCTTCCGGCATGAAACCTAGTTCCACAAATGGCCGAAGCCCAAGATGCCGGTATGTGTCAAATATGCGGTCTATAATCGCAAAATTATAAACCGGCTCGCCGCGGGCATCCTCGGAGTAAATGCCGGTTGAACCCCATTTAAGAGCCGGACTTCCATCGCCACTTGTTAACAAATGGTGTGTGCGAATGTAAACCGGATGAGTCCCAAGTTTTGCCAATTCGCCAAGCAACCGCACGCCTTCCTGGCTGTAAGTGTAATTCGGCTCGTCGTAACCAAAAAAACGCCAAATAGGCGTCATCTCGCCCTTGCTGCGGGCGGCATCTACATGGATGGAAACCTGGAAAACATCCTTTCCGGGCGCGGCAGGCTGGGTTTCGGCTGCCTGAAATTCGGATGCGCCGAAAGCCAGCGCCAATGCCGCTGCCGATAGTTGGACGTAATTGCCAAATCGGGCCTTGTTTCCAGTAGCCATTTAATTTTGAAGACTTTGCCGTTATAAGACGCTTTTGGCAATTCGATTCGAGCCGCCAACGGTGGCTGCGAATTCCAGATTTAAAATTCAAAACATCGAGAAGCATTTCGGAAACAGTAATTTATCCCGAAAAACTAAGTTGAAGTGGTTTTCATCTAAACAAATACAGTACCGGTTCACGCCCCACATAAGAACACTTGTAGCCGCCGGCGTAAGCCGGCGGACAAATCTCTGCCGCCTTACGGCGGCAGCTACATGGATAGAGGAACGGCTTCTACACCGTACAAAAAAATCCTGTAGCCGCCATCGTGAGATGGCGGAGAAATCTGCCGCCTTACGGCGGCAGCTACATGGATAGAGGAACGGCTTCTACACCGTACAAAAAAATTCTGTAGCTGCCATCGTGAGATGGCGGAGAAATCTGCCGCTTTACG
>Ga0315298_1001597_pt1 | contig 40830 bp, 41 predicted proteins | sample WHS_1_MG_FD_203077 | JGI IMG/M metagenome (GOLD analysis project Ga0315298, IMG submission 203077) | Extremophilic microbial mat communities from Washburn Hot Springs, YNP, Wyoming, USA - WHS_1_MG | ecosystem: Environmental > Aquatic > Thermal springs > Hot (42-90C) | place: USA: Wyoming... | reverse complement strand
ACCTCCATCCGCCTCACGCAGAAAACCAATGACCTGCTCGTCTGTAAATCGCTTCTTCATGTCCAATCTCCTTCATGGTTGGGATTGGACTCTAATTTCACCTGCTACTCAAGATGGGGGGACGTCGTCCATAGCAAACTTGGCATAGCGATCCATCATGGAGCGTGACTTCCAGCCGCCCAAGTCCTTTGGTTCATCCGTACTGGACATCATGCCGACGCCCTGGCAGCCGCACATCGAGGTGCCGAGCGGCAGCGTCTTCAGAGCAGGCCGGCATCAGAACTGGTAGACGGCATCCATGGCATAGGTGTTTTGCGTACTTCTTCCCGTGCCATCCGGTTGCAGGAAGGCATTCTGGCTGGATTTGTCGAACCGGATCTCGCCGCGCAGCTCAACATTTTTTATGGGAATGTAACCCACAGTAAAGGTATTCGATTTCAGCCTTTGTGCAACCGGGGTGCCTAGAATGTAGGGAATATCCAGCAGGGAATTGCCGGTCAAATTCGAGCGGTAGCCATCGCGATCGTTGAAACTCTCGTTCCGATACGAAAAGCGCCAGGTATCGCTGATCTGATAATTCGCATACAGGGCCAGCGAATCCCACTTAGCAGTTCCCACGCTTCCCGCCGCCCCAGGAATGGCAGCATTGCCCTGGCTGCCGTTTGCATAGTCGAATACGAAGTTCAGCTTTTCCGTGGCATTGAGGGTACCCACCATGTCGAGATATTTGCGGTTACCCACCCCGCCTACAGGCGTTGTGCCATTTTGAAGAATCTGGGCATTTTCCTTGCCCTGATAATAAGTGGTCGCCAGGGAAAACAGACTGCTGGGCGTGATGTCGAGTCCTAGTTCTGCGGTTTTGCTGGAAGTGGTCGAATTGACCTGATCCCAGCCGTTGTTCACGCCCGCAATCAAAGTCACCTTGTCGCTTGCAGCGTAAGTCGCTCTCAGTCCGGTATGGGTGTAAGGCCCCCAGCCGAACATCCAGGAGTGGGTATAGTTCTTGTTGGATGGACTGGTAATCAACTCTGCTCCTGCAAGGGTGGCGAATTTTCCGCCGATGACGGTCAAGGAACCGGTTGCATAGCTGGCATAGGCCTGGGTCATGTCGAACATATGGTTATTGTTGCCGCCTCCCAAGCCTGTGGAAGCGATCGTTGCTGCATCCTGGCCCGTGGTCAGATTCAGGTAACCGCCAAATCCTTCCCTGGGCTGCTTTGCGAGGATGACCGCGAATTGCTGCAAATTGAAGCTGTTGAAATCATGGGTGCTTGTCGCTCCCGGCGTATCGAATATATGCGTATTCTGGGCGACTCCGCCTGGATAGCTCGTCCCCGACGCTGCGCTGGTGAAGAGTCCGGTGCTGTTCATGCTGTTGTAAGCGGCGTCGAAATAACCTGTCAGGGAAACCCCGGAAGCATCCAAAACATCGGAAAGCGCCGGGGCTGCAGTTTTGTCATCGGCTAACGCACCCAGAGGGATCGACGAAGCGCAGACAGCGATGATTGTCCGGCTGCATTTTCTCAAAAACCTATCTTTCTGAATCATTGTAATAAAAGGAAACTGGTGCCATGATCAGAATCGCGGCACGGATTGACGACAGGGCTCTTGAAGTTTCGAGAGGAGCGCCTTCCTTTGGGAAGGCGCAATCCGATCATGCTGCCGGGTACCCCGCCATCAAATGCGCATCAGGCATCTCATTGAAATGCGGGGTATGGCGCTCAGCCATGATTCGAACTCTTTTGTGTTGAGGCGTGATATTTGCTGCCGGATTTCGATTTTGCGGCAAGCGCATGGTTCCTGGCAGCCGACTCTTCCTTTGCCTGCATGCGCTCCATGGTCCTGACTTCCGGGTGTTTGACCATGAACCATGCAGGCGGCTGCGCAGAGGCCTGCAGCGCAGCCATGGACAGAAGCATGCCCGACAGCATTATGGAAAATTTATTCATGATGATCTCCTCACAATTCATTTTCAAAGACATTATTTTTTCAAATGCGGATGAATTCATTTTGTGCCAGTCCGCGTCCCGTACCATGGACTTGCATCAAGACGCGATAGTTCCCGGGCAACTCGTGAAACCAAATGAAAAATACTTCATGCGGGAAATCCGCAACGATGTTCGGAAAAGCAGGGGGAAGGGGCGACTGTTTCAGTTCGGCGCTGTTCTGGCGGACAATTTCAATGGCCAGCATGGACGTGAATCGTACCGCCACCACCTCGATTTCTGCTGATAAAGGTGTCTTCCGGAAACGGGGCGATTCAGTTGTCATTAAGCCGAAAAAAGGATAATTTACGGGAATGCACCGACATCCCGAATTGCCCGACATGAAAGAATCTTCCGCAGCAAAAAAACTCGGAAACATGCTGCTCGATTGCGATCTTTTCAGCAGCTTCGACCGCCTCGAGATCGAATCTATCGCCCCCCATTTCAACCTCCTCGAAATCGAAAAGGGCGACGCGGTATTTCGGGAAGGCGATCCCGGAACGTTCATGTGCATTGTCATTTCCGGCAAGGTTTCCATCCTGAAAAACAGGTACGACGGAACCGTCGTCGAAATCGCCACGCTTCACGGAGGACGTCCGTTCGGTGAAATGGCAGTGCTCGACGGCGAAAGACGTTCCGCCACCTGCATCGCGGCAACGCAGTGCACCCTGCTGGCTTTGTCGAAGGATGCGCTGGACAGCATGATACTCCATACCCCCGCCATTGCAGCCAGGGTAGTGCGCGTAGTCGCAGTATCGCTCTCGAAGAGACTGCGCCTCGCGGACGGACAGCTGGTCGATCGCAGGAGCGGCAATTCCTATTGACGCCTGCCGATCCGGGCAAAAGCCGCCAAAATCTCCATAGCCGTTATCGACTATATTGTTAGGGAAGCCCTGAACAAGTCCCGCGTGGCCGCGACGGTCGGTTTTGCGGGATGAGACTCACGAAGCAAGGCGCAGCGAATGGTCATTCCCTTTGCAAGCCGAGCGACAAACAGGATCGCCCGAAAAACCCCGTCCCTCAAGGGTTGCGTGAAAACGCAGCTTTGCTGCGTTTCGAGGTACGGCCACAAATCGAGCGCTCGCTTTGGTACGCTCCTTGGCATCGTAGACCCGGCTACGACCTGCGTTGCGCGTCTGACGATCCTCTCGTTTTCCCGGCAACGCGGCTCATGTGCGACTTGTTCAGGGCTTCCTTAACACGCTGATACTCGATCAAAAGGAGTCCCCATGGGTGAAAAACTGACCAACCAAGCCGGCTGCCCGGTCGCAGACAGCTGGTATCCGGAACTCAAGGCCATCCTCAAACACAATCGCGATGAAGAAAAGGGGCATGCCTCGACGGCCCTGGAGTGGATACGCCGAAAGGATACCGCCTTTTCGAAGAAATTGAAGGGCTGTCTTTTCACGGATAAGAGCATTGCGCGCGAGTAGGCATAACTGATAACCGCTCCCGCACGGTGAGCGAAAGCCAACAGAATGCTACTGTGGATAATAGGATTCAGCATTTTGGGCAGCATTGGCGCTGTTGCCGGTGCCGCCTTGATGCTGGCCTTTCCCGACAATGTCAGAAAAACCCTGGTGCCGTCTCTCGTCAGCTATGCGACCGGCACATTGCTCGGCGCGGCCTTCCTGGGCATGATTCCCGCCGCCTTAAAGCAGGCGCAGACGCTTCCGGTCAGCGCAACGGTGCTGGCCGGAATGGTTCTGTTCTTCGTGCTGGAAAAACTGGTGCTCTGGCGTCACTGCCACGATATCGAATGCGAGGTGCATGGCCGCGCCGGCTCGCTGCTCCTGGTCGGAGACGCCTTCCACAACTTCGTGGACGGAGTGGTGATCGCGGCTGCATTTCTCACCACGATCCCGCTGGGAATTGCAGCGTCTCTTGCGGTGGTCGCGCACGAAGTGCCGCAGGAAGTCGGCGATTTCGCGGTCCTGCTCGACAATGGCTACGGCCGCAAGAGAGCCTTCATCCTCAATGAACTTTCAGCCGCAACCACCCTGCCCGGTGCCGTTGCAGCATATTTCTGGCTGGGCGAAACGCGCAAGGCGGTGCCGTATATCCTTGCGCTTTCCGCAGCGAGCTTCATCTACATTGCGACAGCAGACCTCATTCCAGGATTGCACAAGCAGACAACTCCCGCAGCTTCCCTGCGCCAGCTCGTGCTGCTGCTGACGGGGATCGGCACCATTGCATTCTTTCACTTCAGGGACTGAAATAATGGATCAAACTGCGGAAAAAGGCGGCGGCACCTTTCAGGGCATCAAGCTTCTGCTTTGCGAAAACCCGCTTCCTCCGATCGAGGAAGCGATTCTTGCCGCGCAAGCTGAAGCGCCGCGCGGCAACTTTTACACAGAGCCGTATTCGGCGCCATTGCGCCAGCTTATCGGCGGGAACCTCGGCATTCCGGAAAAATTCATCCACATCAATGCAGGTTCGGAGCTTATCCTCAGACAGATTTTCGACCGCTTCGGTCAGCAGGTTCACCTCTTGACGCCGACCTATCCGCTTTTTCCCGAGATCGCGAAGCGTCATACCGAAACCAGGCTGCTGCCGGAAAACAATTTTGCCTTCGATCTGAGCAAGTTACCGATTCCGCAAGGCACCACACTCGCAGTCGTCGTGAATCCCAACAACCCCAACGGCGGCATATTCGACATGTCTCCCCTGCCGGAATTGTTGCGCCGCCATCCGGATACGCGCTTTCTGGTGGACGAGGCGTTCATCGGTCTCGCCGGGGAGTCCGTGGTGCATCTGGTGCCGCTTCACTCCAATCTGCTCGTGACCAGGACCCTTTCCAAGGCCCACAGCCTGGCAGGTTTCAGGGTAGGCTATGCCGTCCTGCCGGAGGAGATTGCCGATGATTTGAATCGCCGCAACGATGCCTACCCGCTCGCCCGTCCCAGCCAGGCGGCGGCGATCGCAACGCTCCGGCACGAGGACAAGATTCGCACCCGCGCCAAAATGCTGCGCGCCTGGACCGAATTGCTTGCAGAACAACTGCGAGTCCTGGGCGTTCGCACTTACCCGACCCAAACCTATTTCTTCCTCGCCGATTTTTCGCCACATGATGCCAACGATTTGTCCATCGCATTGAAAAAACGGAATATTCTCATCAAGCCCCTGAACGATCCTTCACTGGGCAACGGCTTCATGAGGATCACGACCGCCAGCCCCGAAGAGAATGCCCTTTTCCTCGAAGCGGTGGAGTTTGCCATGGGAAGCTTCGCATGACGCTACCCGGCTGGCATGCGATCGAAGCGAGCGAGGTGGCCGAACACCTCCATGTCGATCCCGGCCGCGGGCTCGACGAATCGGAAGCCGCAGCGAGACTGAAACAATACGGTCCGAACCGTCCGAGTATCCGCAATGGGCGCGGCCCTTTCGCCAGATTCTTCTCGCAACTCGCCCAGCCGCTGGTCCTGGTGCTGATCGCCTCGGGCAGCGTGACTGTCCTCTTGGGCGAATGGATCGATGCCGGCGCGATATTCGGCATCGTTCTGCTCAATGCGCTGGTCGGTTTCATCCAGGAAGGCAGGGCGGAAGAAGCGCTTGCCGCGCTTGCCCGGGCCATCGCATCGGAAGCGACGGTGTTGCGTTCCGGCACCCGACAGTTGGTGAATGCTGCAGAACTGGTTCCCGGCGATACCGTCATTCTGTCGGCCGGGGACAAGGTCCCCGCCGACCTGCGCCTTTTCGATACCACGGAGTTGAGAACTTCGGAAGCGGCGCTCACTGGCGAGTCGGTTCCCGTGAACAAGCATGAAAAAACGCTGGCTGAGGATACGCTTCTCGCAGACCGGCACAACATGGCCTATAGTGGCACGCTGGTGACAAGCGGACGGGGAATCGGAATCGTGATCGCCACGGGAGACGCCACCCAAACCGGGCAGATTGCTGATCTGATCGCCCAGGCGCCGGATCTCGCCACGCCATTGACACGCAAGATGGACGCGTTCGCGAGGCGCCTGCTTGCAGCGATCCTGGCCCTTTCCGCGCTGACATTCGCCATCGGCGTCATGCGCGGGGAGTCGGCCTTCGACATGTTCATGGCGGTGGTGGCTCTGGCCGTGGGTGCGATTCCCGAGGGACTTCCGGCAGCCATGACCGTGACGCTCGCCATAGGCGTCGCCCGCATGGCGAAGCGCCGGGCCGTCATCCGGAAGCTGCCTGCGGTCGAAGCGCTGGGCAGCACCACGGTCATCTGTTCAGACAAGACCGGAACCCTGACCGAGAACGCGATGACAGTCCGTGAAATCTGGGCGGGGGGCGACACATTCGCAGTTTCGGGCACCGGATACAATCCGGCGGGAAGCATCGGCCGCGAGCCTATCGGAACGGCAGGCGCATTGCGGGAGACGCTAATGGCGGGAGCGCTTTGCAACGATGCCAGGCTTTATCATGAAGACCGGCAATGGAAGATCGCGGGAGATCCGACCGAGGGAGCGCTCCTGGTTGCGGCGCGCAAGGGGGGGCTCGACGAAAATACATTGACATCGATTTTCCCCAGGCTGGATGCGCTTTCATTCGACTCGATTCGACAGTACATGGCGACGCTGCACGAAATAGAAGGGGCGCGCATCATTTACGTTAAAGGCGCAGTGGAGAAGCTTCTGCCCGGCTGCACAGTCATGCTGGATCACGAGGGGAGAGAGAGTGCGCTCGATGCTGCGACAGTTCATGCTGCAGTTGCCAAAATGGCGGAGGAAGGCTTGCGCGTGCTGGCCATGGCCAGATCGACTCTCGAACCAAACCAGCAACTCGACGATGCCAGCATCCGCGGGGGCCTGGTATTTCTCGGGCTTGCCGGCATGATCGACCCGCCCCGTCCACACGCCATTGCGGCAGTGCACACCTGCCAAAGAGCCGGAATCAGGGTGAAAATGATCACCGGCGACCATCCGGGAACGGCTATCGCCATCGCCCGCCAACTCGGCATCGTCAGGGATGGGGGCAGTGCGCTGACAGGACGCGATCTCGCCGGACTCGAAGATGATGAGTTATCCGGGGTAGTGGCGCAGGTCGATGTGTTCGCGCGCGTGGAACCCGAGCAGAAGCTGCGGCTGGTGAAAGCCTTGCAGGCCTCGGGGGAAGTGGTGGCGATGACCGGAGACGGCGTCAACGATGCGCCGGCGCTCAAACAGGCTGACATCGGCGTGGCGATGGGCCTGGGCGGGACCGAAGTGGCCAAGGAGGCGGCGGCCATGGTGCTGACCGACGACAACTTCGCCACCATCGAGGCGGCCGTGGAGGAAGGCCGCGGCATTTACGACAATCTCGTCAAATTCATCGCCTGGACCGTACCGACCAATGCCAGCGAAGGTCTCGTGATTCTCGCCGCCGTTTTTGCAGGCACGGCCCTGCCGATTTCGCCGCTGCAGATCCTCTGGATCAACATGACCACCTCCATCCTGCTCGGCATGATGCTGGCGTTCGAACCGGCAGAAGACGGCATCATGCACCGCCCTCCCCGCCCTCCCAATGCGCCCATCCTCGACCGTGTTCTGATCCTGCGCACCGCCCTGGTCAGCCTGTTCATGCTGGCAGGCGCATTCGGTCTGTTCGAATTGTCCATGCATCGCGGGAAATCCGTGGCCGAGGCGCAAACCATGGCCACCAATCTTTTCGTGATGGTCGAAATCCTCTATCTGTTCAATTGCCGTTCGATCACCCGCCCTTTCTGGTCGGCGGGAAAGAATGCATGGGTATGGGTAGGTAGCGGAGCGATGATACTCCTTCAAATGGCCTTCACTTATATGCCTGCCTTTCACCATGTCTTCCAGACCGAACCGATCGGCATCGTGGAGTGGGCTACGATCGTCGGGATTGCGACAGTCTGTTCGTTGGCTGTCGAAGCCGAAAAGTGGTGGCGTTCGGCCTAAGGAAGCCCTGAACAAGTCCCGCGTGGCCGCGACGGTCGCTTTGCGGGATGAGACTCACGAAGAGAGGCGCAGCGAATGGTCATTCCCTTCGCAAGCCGCGCGACAAGGAGGATCGCCCGCAAAGCCCCGTCCCTCAAGGGTTGCGTGAAAATCGAGCGCTCGCTTTGTCGCGCTCCTTGGCATCGTAGACCCGGCTGCGACCTGCGTTGCGCGTCTGACGATCCTCTCGTTTTCCCAGCAACACGGCTCATGTGCGACTTGTTCAGGGCTTCCCTAGCTGTTTTGCTTCAGGCAAGGATGCGGAAGAAGGCCGGGTTGGGCTTGTAGTGATAGGAAAGGCCGTGGCGCGCGCCGCGCATCAGGAAGCCGACTTGGCATAGATACTTGATGGTGTTGCTGAGTTGGGCGCGGGTGACGGCGAGCCGTTCTTCGAGCCTGGCCTTGGAGACCACTTCTCCGGTCACGGGCAATTCGCTCACCATGTGCCAGAGCACCTGGTTGGCCACCCGGGGCATAGCGTTTTCCTGCAGTGCGCGCAAGCCCGCGCTCGTGATCACGACGTTTCTGCTGCTCATTGCCGAAAACCTCCATCGTATGGTTTTCGGCAATATTACCGTTTTCGCTACGCTTGTCAAACCGAATGCCCGAAGCGGCTTGCCAAAAAACACCGAGTCCTATTTTTAAAATTTAAAAACCAATAGGATATATGTTTACAAGGTTGCCGCGAGATTTTGCCAGAATCCGGCGGAACGACCCCATTCGGGCCACGGGAAAGATAGTATATTTTTCGATACGAAGCTTCAGAACCCCAGGCTGCTCAACAGATCGTCCACTTCGCCCTGATCGGAAACGATGTCGCTGCGCCCTTCCTTCTTCACCACGGGGCCGTTCATCAAGCCTTCGTCCTTCGGGGAATCAGGCTTGCTGATGAGCAAAATATTCACCAGCTGGTGCTCCATATCCTGGGCGAGCCGGGTGACCTTCTTGATCACCTGCCCGGTAAGGTCCTGGAAATCCTGCGCCATCAGGATGTCGGTGAGCTGGTTCGAGGTTTCGCGCGTATGCGCGGGAATGCTGTCGAGAAAATTCTGAATCTTCTCCCCGAGCCCGGACGAATTACCGGAATTGCGCCATTCCTCCGAAAGGGCGAGCGCCGCAGTTTCAAGATCGCTTTGAAGGGGCAGCGCCTTCTCCACCGCCCCCAGGACACGCTGCGCCGCCTGCTCGGTCAACTGCACAATGTAATTGAGCCTGTCCTGGGTATCCGGCAGGTCTCCCGCCATCTTCTGCATCGCCTCGTCGCACCCCAGTTCCCTCAATGTGCCGTGAAGCTGGCGCACCAGGTGTCCGAGTTCGGCATAGCCGGTTTCCGCAACGTTTTCTTGTTCACGTTCACTCACCATCCCTCCCGCCTTTCTTGTTTTTCACCAGTTTGCCACAGCGGAAGGAGTTTTGCGACACCATTTACAGGCATGCAGATTCCCAGCAGAATACACGCTGGCATCGCCGGAGGACCTGCAAGGGTGGAAAACCATCAACTTTTCGTAACGGAACTGGATGCCGCCATGCAGGCGCATCTGGAATGGACGCGACGGGTATTGCGCTGTTCGCTGCTGCGCATTTCTCCGGGCAACGACGTCATGAAACCGGAGGGTCATAGCCTGTGCCGCTTCGGCCGCTGGTTCTCCGGGAATCGCACCCTGTTCGATTCGCTTGATGCACAGAAAAGCATAGCGCTTGAAGTCGCCCACAAATCGATGCACGACGCCATCCGCAGCATTTGCAGCAAGGTTCTGGAAAATTCTCCCTGCGAAGAGTCCGATCTCAGCGCTTTCGAAACCAACCAGACCCTGTTGATTTCCTATCTTTCCGAATTCAAGACCCTGATGGTCCAGACCGATTCCCAGCTCGATCCGCTCACCGGACTTCCCCTGCGCCACCGCCTCGAGCAGAATTTCGATCTGCTCAAACAACATACACGCCGCCAGGGTACCATTCCTGCAGTGATGATCGTCGATATCGACAGATTCAAGATGATCAACGACCAGCACGGACATGCCGCAGGAGATATCGTCCTGAAGGAATTGGCGGAATGCCTCAAAAGGACACTGCGCGGAGAAGACCAGATCTATCGCTACGGCGGGGAAGAATTCATCGTGCTTGGCGAATTGTCTTCTCCGGACGTTGCCCCGGTCGCCGGGCAGCGCATTCTCGATGCCATCCGCACCCTTTCCGTGACGCTGCCCGGCGGCCACACGATCCAGCCGACCGTGACGGTGGGGATCGCCATCCTGAAGGAGGGCGAATCCTGCAAGCAGGCCATCCATCGTGCCGACATGGCACTGTATGAAGGCAAGGATGCAGGTCGCGACCGGTTTGTGGTCGAATCAGAAAAGCACGCATAGCTCCAACTTCCGATGCGATACCCAATTTGACAGACAGTCGATATTTCCATATTATTCGAATTATGGAAACATTGAACGCAGCAGAACTGCTCGCCGCCCTGGGGCACGAATCCCGCCTGTCGATTTACCGCCGCCTCGTGGAAACAGGACCGGACGGCATGAATGCGAGCGCCATAGGGGAAAACCTGGGGCTCGCCCCTGCCACCCTTTCCTTCCATCTTTCCCACCTGAGCCGGGTCGGTCTGATCAGGGGAAGGCAGGAAAGCCGCTTCATCTACTATTGCGCAGACTACGGCGTGATGGATGACCTGCTCGCGTTCCTGACCGACAACTGCTGCAAGGGAAACCAGGCTTGCCTGCCCAAGACCCGGTCACTCGGCAAGCTGAGCGACAAGGGCCAATAACCCGCACTTTTCAGGAAAGCCCAACATGACCAAGACAGTCCTGGTGCTCTGCACCGGAAACTCCTGCCGCTCCCAGATGGCGGAAGCCATCCTCAATCACGACCTCGCCGGACGGGTCCGTGCGATTTCGGCAGGAACCAGGCCGCAGCCCAGAGTGGCCGAGGGAGCCATCGAGGCATTGAGGCTCGCGAACCTCCCTGTGGAAGGACTCCATCCCAAGGACGTGGACACAGTCATGAATGAAGCCATCGACCTCGTCGTGACCGTCTGCGACAACGCCAGGGAGGCCTGCCCGGTTTTCCCGCGGCAGGTAAAAAGCATTCATCTTCCCTTCCACGATCCCCACGGCGAACCTCTTGAAAGCTTCGTCAAGGTTCTCGACGACATCCGCGCGAGGCTTGCCCCGGCCGTTCGCGCAGCCCTGGTGCTTCAAGATGACAAGTAAATCCAGGCCTGAAGCCCGAATGAGCCTCTTCGAGCGGTATCTGACGCTCTGGGTATTCCTCTGCATCTTTGCCGGCATCTTTTTCGGGCAAGCCGCCCCCCGGCTTTTCCAGTTCCTAGGCAGCCTGGAAATCGCGAAGGTCAATCTTCCCGTGGGCCTGCTCATCTGGGTGATGATCATCCCCATGCTGGTCAAGGTGGATTTCGGCGCACTGCATGAAGTGAGGCGCCATGTCAGGGGAATCGGCGTCACGCTTTTCGTCAACTGGCTGGTGAAGCCTTTTTCCATGGCTTTCCTGGGCTGGCTTTTCATCCGCCATCTATTCGCCCATTTATTGCCTTCCGACCAGCTGGACAGCTATATCGCGGGGCTCATTCTGCTTGCTGCAGCGCCATGCACCGCCATGGTTTTCGTCTGGAGCCGGCTTTCGAACGGCGATCCGCTTTTCACCCTTTCCCAGGTGGCGCTCAACGACACCATCATGGTTTTCGCCTTCGCGCCGATAGTCGGCCTGCTGCTCGGCATCTCTTCGATTGCCGTACCGTGGAATACCCTGATGACTTCGGTAGCGCTCTACATCGTCATTCCCGTCGCCCTTGCGCAACTCTGGCGCAGATCGCTTCTGGCCGGCGGGAACTTCGAGGCAGCCATGAAAAAGATGGGACCCTGGTCGATTTTCGCCCTGCTCGCCACCCTGGTATTGCTCTTTGCATTGCAGGGGGAAGCGATCCTGAAGCAGCCGCTGGTGATCGCACTTCTTGCCGTACCCATCCTGATCCAGGTCCTGTTCAATTCGGCGCTCGCCTATTGGCTCAACCGGGTTGCCGGGGAAGCGCACAATGTCGCCTGCCCTTCGGCGCTCATCGGCGCATCGAACTTCTTCGAACTGGCCGTCGCCGCTGCGATCGGCCTGTTCGGCTTCAAGTCTGGGGCAGCCCTTGCGACTGTGGTCGGCGTGCTGATCGAAGTGCCGGTGATGCTGCTGGTGGTAAAAACGGTGAACCGCACCAAAACCTGGTACGAAGCCGGGCTGGCACGCCCCTAGTCCTTTCCCACTTGCACGACAATGGTGCACGAAAATTTTGCAGAATCTTTAGTGAATTAAATTAATATTTATAATTCATAAGGATAGATGCAAACTTGTTTTTGGCACGTTAGTTGCTTTCCTGAAACAAAAACGGGAAAGGAGCTGAAATGAAGCCAGGACACCTATTCGGGGGACGCCCATCATGCCCCTGAAAATCACATTTGGCGCAGTCAGCGAGGCCGGAAGAAAGGACAGGAACGAAGACTTCTTCGGACTGGTGACGCCGGACGGAGAACTGCTTTCCAGCAAGGGCATCGTGGCTGCGATTGCAGACGGCGTGGGGAGCGAAGCGGGCGGACGGGAAGCGGCGGAATATTCCGTGCTCAGCGTGCTGAGCGACTATTACGACACTCCCGAAACATGGGAAATCCCTCATGCCCTGGGCAAACTCCTGGCTTCGACGAACCGCTGGCTCCTGGCGCAGAGAGCTTCCCACCGCGAATTCTCGAGCATGGCGAGCACCCTGAGCCTTCTGGTACTGAGAGGAAACCGCTATACCATCGCGCATGTGGGAGATACGAGAGTCTACAGGCTGCGTGGCGGAGAGCTCTCCCGCCTGACCATCGATCATGTCTGGGAAGGAACTGAAGGCAGCCATGTCCTCAAGCGAGCCATGGGACTCGATCTGCAGCTTGTGGTGGATTACGCCGAAGGCGAACTGAAAAGGGGGGACATCTTCCTGCTCGCATCCGACGGCGTATGGGAAACGCTGGGACAGAACAGGCTCCAGGAGCTTCTGGCGAAGCATCCCGACCCGGAAGAGGCATCCAGGGCCCTCGTCGATAGCGCATTCGATATGGGCAGCGAAGGCAACCTCACCGCCCAGGTTCTACGCATCGAAGACACGGCGGAAGGGTCCCTGAAGGATCTGCTGGTGGAAGGAGCAGATCTTCCCTTGCCCCCCCTCCTCTCGCAAAGACAAAGCATCGACGGCTATGAAGTGATCGACCTCCTGCACGGATCGGAGCAAACGCTGCTTTACAAGGTAAGGGAAGCTTCGAGCGGGCGCATGCTGGTGCTCAAAACCCTCCGACAGGAAGCGGACAGCCATGCCAAAAACGTTTTGCTGATGGAGGAATGGCTCGGGAAAAGGATTCTTTCCAAGCATTTCCCACAGGTCATCTCCCCGGAGAACCGGCATTTCCTGTATTTCCTCACGACCTGGCACGAGGGCAGCACGCTCGGCGAAATGCTCGATGACAGGCATCATTTCACCGTCGCGGAAATTATCCATATCGGCACCAGACTGGCGCGGGCGCTGGGCGCAATTCACCGTCTCGACATCATCCACAGGGACGTCAGGCCGGAGAACGTGCACTTGGGAAAAGACGGCAAGCTGCGCATCCTCGATCTGGGTTCGGCTGTGAATCCGGCTCTTGGCAACGGGGCCGAACCTTTTTCGGGGTCTGTCAACCATATGGCGCCCGAGCTCTTTTCGGGACAGGCGGCCAGCATCCAGAGCGACCTTTACGCGCTCGGAGTCACACTTTACCAATTGCTGACCCGAAAATATCCTTACGGCGAAATCGAGGCCGGAAAGTTCCCGAGTTTCGCCGACCCGATTCCCCCGACACGCTTTCGCCCCGACATTCCTTCCTGGCTTGAGAACATCCTGTTGAAATCCGTCTCGCGGGATCCGGAGCGGCGCTTCGAAATGCCGGAAGAGTTCCTGCTGGCGATGGAGCGCGGTGAAAATTCGCGCATTCCGGCTCCCCAGAAAACTCCCCTGGCGAGCAGGAACCGGCTTCTCACCTGGAAGATCACCGCAGCCGTTTCGATCCTGGTGAACTTCTTCCTGCTGTACGTGGATGCGATAGAGACCCTGAGTTTCTCTTCGGGCCCGCCCTGGTAGCTAGCGGCAATAGCCGATCGCATCGACAAGGCGATCGACGGCCATGATCTCCATGCCTTCGATTCCGCCCTTCGGCCTGTTGGCCCTGGGAATGATGGCATGGGAAAAGCCCAGTTTCGCAGCCTCCTTCAGGCGCTCCTGTCCGCGCTGCACAGGGCGGACTTCCCCGGCGAGACCGATTTCGCCGAACACCACGAGTTTCTTCGGCAGCGCCCTGTTTTTCAGGCTGGATACGATCGCAAGCAGCACGGCAAGATCGGATGCGGGCTCGTTGATCCTCACGCCGCCCACGGCATTGACGAAGACATCCTGATCGAAGCAGGCGATTCCCGCATGCCGGTGCAGCACCGCGAGCAGCATGGCAAGCCTGTTCTGGTCCAGCCCCACCGTGAGGCGCCTGGGGTTGGGCGCATGCGCTTCGTCGACCAGCGCCTGTATTTCGACGAGAAGCGGCCTCGTCCCTTCCTGCGTCACCATCACGCAGGAGCCTGCAACGTCTGCCTCGTGATGGGAAAGGAAAAGCGCGGAAGGATTGCTCACCTCGCGCAATCCCTTTTCCGTCATGGCGAACACGCCGATCTCGTTGACTGCGCCGAAGCGGTTCTTGAATGCCCGGACCAGCCTGAAGCTGGAATGGGTATCGCCTTCGAAATAAAGCACCGTGTCGACGATATGCTCGAGCACCCTGGGGCCCGCTATCGCCCCCTCCTTGGTGACATGCCCGACCAGGATCACGGTGATGCCCGACTGTTTGGCAAGCCGGGTGAGCTGGGCTGCGCACTCCCTCACCTGAGCGACCGAACCCGGGGCGGACGCCAGCGCATCGGAATACAGAGTCTGGATCGAATCGATGACGGCGATTTTGGGATTATTGGAAAGCAGTGCATTCTGTATCCTGTCGAGCTGGATCTCCGCCAGAATTTCAACCGATCCCGCATCGAGCTGCAGCCTTTTCGCCCTGAGCGCTATCTGCTGGGCGGATTCCTCTCCGCTTACATAGAGCACGCGCATAGCCCCGCTCATGAGGCACAGCGCCTGCAACAGCAGGGTGGACTTCCCGATTCCCGGATCTCCGCCTATCAGCACCACACCGCCCTCGACCAGTCCCCCGCCGAGCACCCTGTCGAATTCCGCAATGCCGGTCGGATAGCGCGGAAAATCGGCCGCTTCGACTTCACCGAGACGCTGGATGGAGCTGGTTTTAGAAACGGCGGTGAAGCGGGATGGCGCGGATTCCAGTACGGTTTCGACCAGCGTGTTCCAGGCATTGCAATGCGGACACTGGCCCTGCCATTTCGGACTCTGTCCGCCGCATTCGGTACAGGAGTAGATGGTTTTGGATTTTGCCATATTCAATAGTAGCTGACCGGAACTCTGGGAGCGATGGCGCAGAGGAGCTCGTAGCTGATGGTCCCGCAGGCGATGGCCACCTCCTCGACGGGTAGGCCGTTCCCCCAAAGCACGACTTCGGTTCCGATTCCGGCATCGGGCAATTGCGAAACATCGACATAGAGCATGTCCATGGATACGCGTCCCAGCGTCCCGGTCAGTCTGCCTCCGACCAGAACCGGAGTGCCGTTCGGGGCATGCCGCGGATAGCCGTCGGCATAGCCGCAAGCGACTATGCCGATACGCATCGGCTTATCTGCACGGAACATCGGGCCGTAGCCAATTCCCTCTCCCGGGCTGATTTGCTGCACGGCGATGATTTTCGAGGAAAGCGTCATGGCGGGTTTCAAACCGAGGCTCGCTGCATTTTCGTCAATAAAAGGGGATGCGCCGTAGAGCATGATGCCGGGACGCACCCATTCCGTTCTGGTTTCCGGATACCGGATCAGGGCCGCGGAATTGGCAAGGCTCTGCGGGTATTTCATGGACGCAGTTGACGCCTCGAAAACAGCCATCTGCGCCTTCACCCCTGCTGTCCCGTCAGCGCAGCAGAAATGGGTCATCAGCACGATTTCGCCGATTGACTTCAGGCTTTCCAGTTTCGAAAGGATTTCAGGATAAACCTCAGGCCTGAATCCGAGGCGATTCATTCCGGTATTGCACTTCAGGAATACGCCGATCTTTCCCGGGACCTTGACTGACTCGATCATGTCGACCTGTTCCATGCAGTGGACGACGACGTCGATGCCGTTTTCGGATGCAGCGTGAAGCTCGTCCCGCGAAAAGCATCCCTCGAGTAGAACGATTTTCTGCTTGAAGCCTGCCTCCCTGAGTTTCAGCGCGTCGGCAAGATCGAGCAGCGCGAATCCCTCGGAGCAGGAAAGCGCGCCTGCTGCCTCAAGAAAGCCGTGTCCGTAGGCATCCGCCTTGATCACCGAAAGGATTCCGGAACGCGGGGCGAAATCGCGAACCCTGGAAAGATTTTCAGAAAGCGCCTTGAGGCTGATTTTGGCTTGAATGGGTCTGCTCATAAGGTTCTCGATGCGCAATGCGCCATTCAATCACAAATCGGGACGGCAGGGTAGGCTCAGGCAATAGTTCTTCGCAGCCCAGCCCTTTCGTGGTATAAATCCGAATCTTTCCTGCAAATCTTGAAGAACACAGCCTACCTGGATGAATCGCAGTTTCTACCTCATTCTGATCGCCCAGTTTTTTTCCGCGCTCGCCGACAATGCCCTGCTCTTTGCAGCCATTGCCCTGCTCAAACTGCTGTCCGCGCCACAATGGCACGAACCGCTCCTGAGGGAATTTTTCGTCGTTGCCTATATCCTGCTCGCCCCCTTCGTCGGCGCGCTTGCAGACGCCTATCCCAAAGGGCGCGTCATGCTGCTCAGCAATACGATCAAACTCGCAGGCTGTATGGCGATGCTCCTCGGCATTCCCCCTCTCTATGCCTACGCCATAGTCGGAACGGGAGCTGCGGCCTATTCGCCGGCGAAATATGGCATCCTGACGGAAATCCTCCCGCCCGGGCTGCTCGTGACAGCGAACAGCTGGATGGAGGGATCGACGGTAGTGGCGATCATCCTCGGCTTCATCGCAGGAGGTGTGCTGTCGTCCGTCGATCCGTTTTTCGCGATCAAGATGATCGTCGGCTTCTACCTGATCGCAGCCTTCTTCAACCTGTTCATTCCGCATGTCCCGATAGACCACAAACTGCCGAAGAGAAACCCGGCTTTTGTCCTGCACGATTTCTGGCATGTCTTCAAGCTGCTATGGAAAGATGAGCAGGGAAAGGTGTCGCTCGCCGTCACGACGCTTTTCTGGGGTGTCGGCGCGACCCTGCAGTTCGTCGTCATCGGCTGGTCGAGCCAGGTTCTCGATTTCTCGGTCAAGGAATCAGGCTACCTGATGGCCATTGTCGCCTTCGGCATCGCCGTGGGCTCCCTGCTCGCTGCCCGCTTCATCAAACTCGAGCATGCCATCAAATCGCTTCCCGCAGGAATCATGATGGGGCTGCTCGTGGTTTCGATCAGCTTCATGGGTAGCTGGAAAATCGCATCGATTGCGCTTTTCTTCATCGGCGCCCTCGGCGGCTTCTTCGTGGTTCCGCTGAATGCCCTGCTGCAGCACAGGGGCCATGTCCTGATGGGTGCAGGACACTCCATCGCAGTGCAAAACTTTAACGAAAACATCGGAATACTGATACTTCTCGGCTGCTACGCCGGCATGGTCAGATCGGCCATGAACATCGACTGGATCATCGTGCTCTTCGGCCTCTTCATCAGTTCGACGATGGCCCTGATCTACGGTTACTCCAAAAAGCGGCTCTGAATCAGAGGTCGTTCATGACCTTCCTGGCGAAACAGAGATCTTCCCAGGCTTTCGACTTGTCCACCGGATTTCTCAAAAGATAGGCGGGATGGTAGGTCACGATTGCCGGGATGTTCCCGCAGGCATGCATCTTTCCCCTCAGGGACGAGATCGAGGCATCCGAGTCCAGCACCGACTGCGCAGCGATTCTGCCGAGCAGAACGATGAGTTTGGGGCCGACAAGCTCGATCTGCCGGGCCAGGAAGGGGCGGCAGGCCGCCATTTCCGAAGGTTCCGGATTTCTGTTCGCAGGCGGGCGGCACTTCACGGTATTAGCGATATAGACGTTGTTTTCCCTCGAGAGACCGATGGATGCGAGCATATTGTCGAGCAGCATCCCCGCCTGCCCCACGAAAGGCTCTCCCCTCAGGTCTTCCTCTGCACCCGGCGCCTCCCCGATGAAAAACCAGTCCGCCTGCTCGCTCCCCACGCCGACCACCGTCCTGTTTCTCCCCTTGTGGAGGGGACAGGCCGTGCAGGATTCGATGGCCGATTTCATTTCCTCCCAGCCCATCGCCACGGGCTCGCCCCGAGACTCGATTGCCTTCCCGGGCTTCAGCCGCCAGAGCGGATGGAGCCCCATTTCTTCCATGGCAGCATCCATCCGGTTCAAAGTTCCCTCCTCATCACGAGCGCATCCTCCCTGCCATTTTCTGCAGGATAATAGTTCGGCCTGACACAGATTTCCCCAAAACCCGCGCTCCTGTAGAGATTGAGCGCCGCGCTGTTCGAGAGTCTGACTTCGAGATGGAAGCAGTTCGCCCCTTCCCGCCTTGCCGCCTCCACGAAATAGTCCAGCAATTTTCTGCCCATGCCCATGCCCTGCCAGTTCTTCGCCACGCTCAGATTGAGCAGGCTGGCTTCCCCTGCCGCCAGCAGCATCACGCCGTAGCCTGCCAGGAATCCTCCTCTTTCCATGACGGCGCAATGGTAGCCCGATTCGATGGAGTCAACGAAATTGCCGCGCGTCCAGGGAAATTCGTAGATTTTCTTCTCGACTTCGATCACCCTGTCGAGATCTTCGAAGCTCATCTGGCGAAATGAAAGACTGTCCAGAGTCAACGCTCCGACTCCTTGAGCGCGACCTTGTTGCGGATGTAAAGCGGAGCCGCAAGCGCTGCATCGATGCCGTTTCCGGCCCCGAATTCGGCAATCGCGAGCTTCGCCATTTCCCGCGCATGGGGCCTCAGCGCAGCGTCCGCAACATCGATCTGCCCGGCATAGCGCTGAAAAAGCGCATCCCCATGGGCCGCGAAGCCGCTGCCGCAGCCCGCCCAGTTTGTGCCGGGCAATTGCGGGGCATCGAGCGGCGAATAGAGGCCGGGCTCCATGACAACCACCAGTTTCCCGTTCACGCGCTCGAATGCGGCATGGTAAATCTCGCCCATCCTCGCATCCAGGCAGGCCAGAATCCGCTCGCCAGGCATGGCCTCCGCAAGCGCATAGAGCGTTCCCACGCCGACAACCGGAATCCCCAACCCCAAAGCCAGCCCTTGCGCGACTCCGCAGGCTATCCTGAGTCCCGTAAAGGAACCCGGGCCAGAACCGAATGCGATGCCGTCCAGTTCGCTCTGCGAGATCCCCCCCTCATCGAGGATGTCCGCTATCATGGAAAGGATCAGCTCCGAATGGCCCTGTCCCGCCAGCACTTCGCGCTCATGGACAGCCCCCCCCACGGAAAGGGCGAGGGAGCAGTATTCATTGGATGTGTCGAAAGCGAGTATGTTCAAAGCCTGGCCCCAGTCAAGGCTGTATTATAATGGAATTGTGCGGTCAAAAATGCCTCGAAACCAGATTCCTAACCAGGGAGAAAATCATGACCACGACGTGGATCCTCGTCGCCAACGCAAGTTCAGCCAGCCTTTACATGAACAGGGGACCGAAACAGGGTCTGGAGAAGCTCAGGGAATACGAGCATGCCGCGAGTCGTGAGAAAGCCTCCGACCTTGTCTCGGACAGGCCCGGGCACTACAAGAGTGCAGGAAACGGTCACGGCGCCTATGTCCCGCCGACCGACCCCAAGCAGAACGAAGCGCAGCAATTCGCCATGAAACTGGCCAGGGATCTCGAACAGGGCAGGACCGGCAACGAATTCCAGAGGCTGATTCTGGTCGCCCCCCCCCAGTTCATGGGACTCATCAAGAGCAACGCCGGATCGGCACTGATCGGCATGGTTTCAGACCATTTCGAGAAGGACTACACCAAAATCGACGCCAAGACGTTGACCGGACATCTCGAATCCTGCATCTATCTTTAGGGAAGCCCTGAACAAGTCGCACATGAGCCGTGTTGCTGGGAAAACGAGATGATCGCGCGAAGCGCGACGCAGGTCGTAGCCGGGTCTACGATGCCAAGGAGCGCGACAAAGCGAGCGCTCGATTTTGAGATGCCTCGAAACTTCGCTTCGCTTCGTTTTCACGCAACCCTTTCGGGGCGGCGCTTTGCGGGCGATCCTCCTTGTCCCTCGACTTGCGAAGGGAATGACCATTCGCTGCGCCTCTCTTCGTGAGGCTCATCCCGCAAAGCGACCGCCGCGGCCACGCGGGACTTGTTCAGGGCTTCCTTAGAGCGCCCAACGGCCGATAATGGAATAGCCCGATGGCGTGGAGCCGACCAGGCAGAATTCGGTTGCTTGCCAGGAGAATGGCTCGAAATCGGGAAGTGACTTTGGCTCTCCCGCCCTCCTCACCAGGGTGACATGGGGAAAATGGTTTCTTTCATCATATTCGAACCCGGCAGATTTCAAAGCCGCCTGCAATGAGGCCACCAGGTCGGTCAGTTCCGGGTTTTCCGCCATGCCTGCCCAGGCGATACGGTTGTGCTTCCAGTAGCCTGCGCGATCCATTTTGATTTCGAAAGCATTTGCCGACAGTTTGGAGGCAATTTCGAGAAGCGGATCGACCTTTTCGACTTCCCCGAGAAATACCAGAGTGAGATGGATGGACTCTCCCCGCGTCTTTTTTCCGCCGCATTCCCTGTGCAGGAGCTTCGCGACTTCCTCCAGATGCGTCCTCACGGATACGTCAGGCCAAAGGGCGAAAAAAACGCGCATCAAAGGTTTTCGATGAGGACCACGGCTTCGGCGGCGATGCCCTCCCCCCTCCCTGCGAACCCGAGGTGCTCGGTGGTCTTGGCCTTGACGTTGACGTCTTCCCGACTCAATTCGAGGTCGGATGCGATCCGCTCGACCATGAGCGGAACATGGGGCGCCATTTTCGGCGCCTGGGCCACGATCGTCGAATCGATGTTCACGATCCTGTAGCCCGATTCAACGAGGAGACTGCCGACTTTTCTCAGGATTACCCTGCTGTCGATGTTCTCGAAATTCTTGTCGGTGTCGGGAAAATGCCTGCCGATGTCGCCCAGTGCCGCTGCGCCGATCAGCGCGTCGCAAATCGCATGCAGCAGCACGTCCGCATCGGAGTGGCCCATGAGCCCCTTCCCGAAGGGAATCTCCACGCCGCCGATGATCAGCTTGCGCCCCGGAACGAGCGCATGCACGTCGAACCCCTGTCCTATTCTCATTTTTTGTTCCTGTCTGCCAAAATCATTGCCGCCATTGCCATGTCCGCAGGATAAGTCACCTTGAAGTTTCGCGGGTCGCCCGGCACCAGCTTTGGGGAAAGGCCCAGCGCTTCGATTGCCCCGGCCTCGTCCGTCTGCGAGGCGGGCGCGCGCCCCAATGCCTCCAGAAGCAGCCCATGGCGGAACATCTGGGGAGTCTGCGCCTGCCAAAGACCTTCCCTGTGCACCGTGACTTTTACCCGCCCATTCCCGTCATCCTTTTTCAGGGTGTCGGCAACAGGCAGGGCAAGCAGCCCGCCCGTTTCGTCGCACCCCACCTCATCCACCAGCCTTTTCAGGGATTCGGGATCGATGCAGGGTCTTGCCGCATCGTGCACCATCACCCAGTCGCCATCTTCGGCACCCATCTCCTTCAAGCCATTCATCACGCTCATGGCGCGCGTCTCGCCTCCGCAATAAAGAGGGATCAGCCTGTTTCCGAAGTCAGACCAGTCATATTTCTCCCAGTGGCTGTCGTTCTGCGCCAGAACCACGTAAACAATTGAAATTCCTTGAAAATCGCAGAGCGCCTTGAGCGCATGATACAGCATGGGCTTGTCCGAGAGCATCGCATACTGCTTGGGGAGTGCGGCATTCATGCGGGAGCCCGATCCTGCAGCCGGGACGAGCGCGAAATATCTTGTCATGCGTTGTTCGCCCGGAGCATCGCCTCGAATTCGGAAGATGGAAGCGGCCTGGAGAAGAGATAGCCCTGTCCATAATCGCAGCCGGCTTCCTGAAGGAGGCGCTTCTGATCCATCGTCTCCACGCCTTCTGCGATCACCTTGAGTCCCAGCTTGTGCGCCATCACGATGATCGCCTCGGAAAGCGCCATATCGCTCGGATCGGTCGCCAAGTCACGAATGAAGGACTGGTCGATTTTCAGGTAATCGATGTCGAATTTCTTGAGGTAGGAAAGGGACGAATAACCCGTTCCGAAATCGTCTATCGCGACCTGTATGCCTGCATCCCTGAAATGGATCAGCTTGTCGGTGATTCCGGAATCCGCATTGAGCAGCATGCTTTCCGTGATCTCGATGACCACGTTTTGCCCGGAAAGATCGAGCGCCTGAAGATGATCCAGCCAGGGAGCTATGCCGCCCGCTTCGCTCTGGAACTGGACCGGAGACCCGTTTACGCTGACCTGAAAATCGCTGCATATGTCCACCCAGCGATTCGCCCAGCGAGCAGCTTCCCTGAACACCCAATCGCCGATATCGACAATCAATCCCGTTTCTTCGGCAAGCGTGATGAATTCCAATGGGCTGACCATTCCCCTCTGGGGATGCTGCCAGCGCAACAGGGCTTCCGCCTTGCGGATGCGCCCCGACGAAAAATCCACGATGGGCTGGAAATAGAGCACGAACTGGCCTGCAGCCAGCGCGCCGCGCAGGTCGTTGAGGAGTCTCAGCCTCGACTGCGCCTGCTCCTGCATGGCATTGGTGAAATAGCTCAGGCGATTGCGCCCGGCATTCTTCGCCACGTACATCGCCTGATCGGCATTTCTCAAAAGCTGCTCCACCTCGAGCGCGTCGTTCGGATAGAAGGTGATCCCTACACTGGCGGAAACATAGACCATTTCGTCGCCCAGCACGAAAGGATCGGCGAGCTTCGCAATGATGTTCTGCGCGATCTTCTGCACATGGTTAGTATCCGGAAGCTCTGAAAGGATGACCGTGAATTCGTCCCCCCCCAGGCGCGCAACGGTGTCCGATTCACGTACGCAGGAAACAATGCGCCTTGCCGCTTCGACCAGCAGAATGTCGCCGGTCTGATGACCCAATGTGTCATTGACTTCCTTGAAGCGATCGAGGTCGATGAACAGCAACGCGAGCATCAAATTCCCACGATGCGCCTTCTTGACCTCCCGTTCCAGCCTGTCGTGGAACATTCGCCTGTTGGGAAGCCCGGTGAGCAGATCGAAGTTCGCCTGCCGCCATATCAGTTCGTCGGTGCGCACCTTGTCGGTGATATCCGAAAACAGCGCGACATAACGGTGAGTGGTGCCGCCATCATTTAGGATGGTATTGATGGTCAGCCACTCGGGATAGATTTCGCCGTTCTTGCGCCTATTCCATATCTCGCCCTGCCATATGCCGGTAGATTCGATCTCGCGCCACAGGATTTTGTAGAAATCGGCATCGTGCCGCCCGGAACTCAGCATGCCGGGGTTTCGTCCGATCGCCTCGTCCAGGCCGTAGCCCGTGATCTGGGTGAATGCCGGGTTGATGGCGAGGATGCGGTTCTCCTCGTCGGTGACCATCATCGCCTCGCTGGTATTGCGGTAGACCATCGACGCGAGCTCCAGCTCCTCCTCGATGCGCTTGCGCTCGATGGCAATGCCGATCAGATTGGCCGTGCTTTCGATCAGGGCGAGATCCGCTTCACTCGGCGCCCCGGGGCTGCGGCGATAGATGGCGAAGGTGCCAAGCACCTTGCCGGAAGAGCCGAATATCGGCTCCGACCAGCAGGAAGCCAGTTCCGCCCGGGCAGCCAGCGACTTGTAGTTTTTCCAGTAAGGATGGCTCTGGATATCCTCGACGATAACACGCTTGCCAAGATGGGCAGCCGTGCCGCATGAGCCCACGCCCGGACCGATTTCCACACCGCTGATGGCTGCATTATAAAATTCCGGGAGACTGGGAGCTGCTCCCGTAAGAAGATGCCTGCCCTTTTCGTCCAGCAGCAAAATGGAGCAAAGCATGGCCGGGTTCTCGGCTTCCACACCATGCACCACGAGTTCCATGATTTCGCGAAGCGGCGCTCCTCTGGCGAGCAATTCCAGAGCGCGATTGCGCAATTTTTCCCTGTTCTCGGCAAGTCTGCGAGGGGTGATGTTCTCGGCAATCGCCACGGTATAGTCGAGATCCCCACCTGCCTTGCGCACTGCACGGATCGCGATGTGGACGTAAACGATCTCCCCGCCCTTGCGAATGAATCGCTTGTCCATTGCGTATTCATCGATCTCGCCGGAGAGAACCCGATCGAACAGCGCCTCATTCTTCGCAAGATCATCTTCGTGCGTAAGCTGCGCCCAACTCATGGAGGCCAGCTCTTCGCGGGAATAGCCCAGCATGTCGCAAAGCGCATCGTTGACCTCGATCCAGCCCTTGTCGGGACTCGTCGCAGCCATCCCCATCATGGCACGCTCGAAATAGGCGCGAAAATGGCGCTCGCTGTAGGAAAGCGCTTCCTGTGCCTGTCTGATCTGCGTTTGCCGGTCGAAACTGTCCAGAGCGAAGGAGATGTCCCGCGTCATCTCATCCAGCAGTTCGACCGTTTCGGCATCGAAAGCATTCGGACTGGCATGGTAGACCCCCATGAAGGCAAACGGCTTGCCACCCCGCGAGATCGGAAAACTTCCGCTGGAATGCCAGCCGTAGCGCGCCGCCCTTGCCTGCCATGGCCTGGTCAGTTCGCTTTCCGAGTAGTCGTTGACGATCACGATCCGGCCTTCGCGAAAGGAAATCGCGCTCGGGCCCTGCCCTTCCGGCACGTCATCGCTCAAGGCAATCACGATATCTTTCAGATAATCCGATCCTTCCCCATAACTCACCACGGGTTCGATCAGGCCACTTGCCAGGTTGGGGCGACCGATCCAGGCCAGCTTCAGCCCGCCAAAATCCACCGCCATTTTGCAAACCGTGGGGAAAAGCGAAGACTCTTCGTCCATGCGCACGATGGCCTGGTTAACTTCGCTGAGCGCCTTGTAAAGATTGGTCAGGCGCTCGATGCGTGCCTCGGCGGCCTTTCTTTCGGTGATATCGATCATGCTGGCCCGGATCAGCTCGCGATCGACCGAAGGCAGCCTGACCAAGCGAATTTCGCAGGGAACGAGGCGCCCGTCGCGGCTCCTGATGATCCTCTCGAACGCCACTTCCTCCCCAGCCAGCGCCTGTTCCTTGTGGGCAATAATGCTTTCTTCGAGCGGCAAGCCATCGGGCTGCTCAGAGGGATAGAAATCGGCGGGGGAATGCTTCAGCAATTCTTCCCTGTCGCACCCGTAAAGGCGTTCCGCATTGGGGTTGGCATCGACAAAGCGGTTAATCTCGACATCCAGTACGGTAATCGCCTCCGGTGCCCTCTCGACCAGCACCCGGTAGCGCGCCTCCGACGCATTGCGCTCGGAGATGTCGTACAGCACGACGAGGTGGACGCCTGCGAACCCTTTCCCAAGAGAAGCCGGGCTCACCAGAAAGGTCCGAACCATGCCATCCTTGCAGGAAATTTTGACTTCCATCGGGGCAAAAGGCTGGTCAGAGCTTTTGGCTTCCGCCAGGTTTTTTTGCCAGCTATCGGCCACCCATTGCCGATATTCCGGGTTCGGATAGGCGAGAATCCACCAGCTTGCCAAATCGGGAATATCGGCAAGGGTGTAGCCGAGTGTCCGAACGAAAGCGCTGTTAAGATAGGCGATCTTCCCCTCGTCATCGTTCAGGGCAAGCGGAACGGGAACAGCTTCGATGGTGGCCCGGAAGAGCGACGCGCTATCCAACGATTCTTGCGCCTCTTCCCGGATGTCTCTGGAGTCGGTCATTTGGGTTTTTGCAGGGTTGTCAGCCTTGTGCCCAGAATTTTCGTATCATACTTCAGTTCCAGAGAAGGTGTAAATTTTGCGGCACGGAGGATTGAATCTATTCTAAAAATCCTTGTCCAACCTTCCATATTGGAGAATACCATGCAGAAAATACGGCCCGCAGCCTGTGCTGGGTCTTTTTATCCCGAATACAGGCACGAGCTGGAAGCTTCCCTCGATACCTTTCTGGAAAATGCGACTGGAGAAGCCGCCTCCCTGCCGAAAGCCATGATCGTTCCTCATGCAGGATACGTTTATTCCGGGGAAGTGGCAGCTCGCGCCTATGCGCGTTTAACAGGCAGCGGATACCGCCGCGTGATTCTTCTGGGACCGGCGCACCGCCTCTGGTTCGAAGGAATCGCCCTTCCCGTCGCTTCCATTTTCGAAACGCCCCTGGGATCGATCCCCCTCGACCCTGTTTGCCAGGAACTCGCCGGTCTTCCGGGCATCATCGAGAGCGAGGAAGCGCACCGGATGGAGCATGCCATCGAAGTCCAGCTTCCCTTCCTGCAGCGCGTTCTCGGAAAATTTTCCATCGTTCCCCTTCTGGTGGGAAACGTGAGCCCCGCAGCGGTTTCCGAAATCATCGACAGGTTCATCGGCGAACCCGGGGCCCTGGTGCTGGTCAGCTCCGATCTTTCGCACTTTCATACCTACGACGAGGCCAGGGCACTGGATGCAGCCACTGCTGAGTCGATCATGACCCTCGATCCGGTACTGGATCACGAGCAGGCCTGTGGCGCAACGCCGGTCAATGCGCTCCTGCTCTCGGCAAGGCGTCACGGCCTGCACCCCCAGCTCATCGATATCAGAAATTCCGGCGACACCTTTGGAAGCCGCGAAAGAGTAGTGGGCTACGCCTCGTTCTCCTTCGGAGCTGTCCCGTGAGCGATACACTCCTGAAAATTGCAAGAGCCTCGATCTCGAACCGACTGGGGCTCGCTTTCCCGGAACCCGATTGCCCGCCCGAACTGAGCGAATTGGGCGCGACATTCGTCACGCTCACCCTGGATGGCAATTTGCGCGGCTGCATCGGCACACTGGAAGCTCACCGTCCTCTCTTTCTCGACACCAGGCAAAATGCCATTGCAGCAGCCTTCTCAGACCCGAGGTTTCCTCCCCTCAACATGGCGGAGTATGCGCATATCAAAATCGAGGTTTCGCTGCTCTCGCAAGCAGCACCCCTCGCCTTTTCCAGCGAACAGGATGCGCTGCTACAGCTCGCGCCCGGCATCGACGGCATCATTTTCGAGTGCGGCCAGAAAAGAAGCACTTTCCTGCCCCAGGTGTGGGAAAGCCTTCCGGAGCCTTCCTCGTTCCTCGCGCAACTCAAGCTGAAAGCGGGGTTTTCCGGCAGTTTCTGGTCTGACGAGATCAGGCTGTCACGTTACACCGTATCCAAATGGAAAGAGCAATGACGATCTATCCGGGACGGTACTGGCACGCAATCGAGGACGGGCGCATCCAGTGCGACCTGTGTCCGCGCGACTGCAAGCTGCGCGAAGGGCAGCGCGGTGCCTGCTTCGTCAGGCAAAGGCTGGACGATAAAATCGTTCTCACCACCTACGGACGCTCCTCGGGGTTCTGCATCGATCCCATCGAGAAGAAGCCGCTCCATCATTTTCTTCCCGGGTCCAGCGTGCTCTCTTTCGGAACCGCCGGATGCAACCTCGCCTGCAAATTCTGCCAGAACTGGGACATCAGCAAGGCAGCCGACATGGACCGCCTGATGGACCGGGCCTCCCCCGAAGAAATTGCGCAGGTAGCCAGAAACAGCGGATGCGAGAGCGTTGCATTCACCTACAACGACCCGGTCGTTTTCGCCGAATATGCGATGGACGTGGCCGATGCCTGCCACCAGCTCGGGATCAAGACGGTCGCAGTCACTGCAGGCTACATGCACGATGCACCCAGGCGGGATTTCTACGCCAAAATGGATGCCGCCAATGTCGATCTCAAGGCTTTCACCGATGAATTCTATTTCAAGCTGACCGGCGCGAATCTGCAGCCGGTACTCGATACCCTGGTCTACCTGAGACACGAAACCGATGTCTGGTTCGAAATCACGACGCTATTGATTCCCGGAATGAACGATTCCGACGGGGAAATTCTGGCCATGTCGAACTGGATTCTGGAAAATCTGGGCGACGAGGTTCCGCTCCACTTCACGGCATTCCATCCCGACTACAAGCTCAAAGACATCGCTTCCACGCCGCAGGATACGCCGATCCGCGCAAGAATGATCGCTCAAACCGCCGGCCTCAAATTCGTCTACACTGGAAACGTCCACGACACGGATGGGGCAACGACTGCCTGCCCTTCATGCAGGGCGCCGCTCATCGTGCGCGACTGGCATGAGCTTCTCGATTACAGGATTTCCGATGGACTTTGCCCGGATTGCGGAGCCAAAATTCCGGGCAAATTCGGGAAAACCCGGGGCGAATTCGGCAGCAGGCGAATCCCGATCAGGATAGGAGCATGAAATGGAAGTGGTCATTGCCACGAAAGAGGCCAATCTCGAAGGCACGTTGACTCTGCCCGAAAATGCGCGAGGGGTCGTTCTGTTCTCCCATGGCAGCGGCAGCAGCCGCTTCAGTCCGCGCAACAACTACGTTGCCAGAATTCTCAACGATGCCGGGTTCGCCACCCTGCTTCTCGATCTTCTGACGCGGCAGGAAGATCTCGATTACGAAATGCGCTTCGATATCGAACTCCTGACCGCAAGGCTTCTGGAAGCGACCTCCTGGCTGCAATCGGAAAACAAGACGAAGCAGATGAAGATCGGCTATTTCGGCGCAAGCACCGGCGCTGCATCTGCGCTGAAAGCTGCCGCGAAACTCGGAAGGAGCATATCATCCGTGGTCAGCCGAGGGGGACGCCCCGACCTCGCCAGCCCGGAGGAGTTGGCTCTGGTCGCAGCCCCGACGCTCCTCATCGTCGGAGGCAGCGACGACATCGTCGTCGAACTCAATCGGGAGGCCTTTCTGAATCTCGCCTGCGAAAAGGAAATGAAGATCATCCCGGGAGCATCGCACCTCTTCGAGGAACCCGGGAAGCTCGAACAGGTGGCAACGGCGGCGAAAGACTGGTTCAGACGTTATCTTGCCTGACTTCTCCGGCCCGCATCGCGCGTTCGTACTCCTCCCAGGAAACCTCCCCGATATCGTAGTGAGGATCTTCTGTCCTGGCTTTCGATACGGCATGAGCGGGACCTGCGTGGGAAGCATCGGCCAGCTTGTCCACCATGGGAAAACGCCAGAAAACCTCCACCAGATGCCGTCCGGTAATGCGCCTGATCTGCTCCTTCAGGGTTTGCTCGATGATATAGGAGCTTCTGAACCTGACCTGGGGATCCACCTCGACCAGCGCGACCAGCCCCTTGTCTTCCACGATAACGCAGTCCACTTTCGCATCGACATCGCTCTCCCTGAAGTAGGCTGAAGTGACCTCCGCCACCCGCTTCAAATCTCCCGACCCCTCAGGTTTCTTTCTGAGCAGCTTCGCCCCCGCCATATAGACGATGCCTGCAATTGCGGCGGTTATGCCGAGAAACATGATGATGATATTGATATCCATGGCCGATACGCAAGGCTGCGAAATATTTTATAATAAACCAATTTATGCGTGGATTGACGCTCGAATGCAAAAATCCACAACCAGACATGCCATCAGCCGTTAAAGCCAAATATGCCGTCCCGTGCGGGTCGAGCGACTCGCTCCTGCTTTCGAGAATCGCCACGAAATCCGAGCCACTCGTCATCGTCACGGAAAAAGCGCTGGACGCCCAGCGCCTTCTCGACGAAATTCGCTATTTTCGCCCGGAACTAGAAACAGGCCTTTTCCCCGACTGGGAAACCCTGCCCTACGACAACTTCTCGCCGCATCAGGACCTGATCTCGGAGCGCCTTTCCACCCTGTACAGGATCATGAAGCGGAGCCTGGATGTCGTCATCGTACCGACAAGCACAGCGCTTTACCAGCTTCCGCCCGTCGAATTCCTTGCAGCCTACACTTTCTTCCTCGAGCAGAAGACGAGCATCGATCCGAACCAGTTGAGGCACCAGCTCAACATCGCGGGTTACTCGAACGTGAGCCAGGTCGTGAGCCCGGGCGAATACAGTTTCAGGGGCGGCCTGATCGATCTCTTTCCCATGGGCAGCCCCCTTCCCTACCGGATCGATCTTTTCGACAACGAAATCGACAACATCAGGACATTCGACGTCGACACCCAGCGCAGCATCTATCCGGTGAAGGAAATCAAGCTGCTTCCTGCGCGCGAATTCCCCATGGACGAAGAGGGAAGGAGCCGGTTTCGCCGCAACTTCAGGGAGAAATTCGAGGGCGACCCCTCGAAAATCCGCCTCTACAAGGATATCAGCAACGGTCTCGCGCCTGCCGGAATAGAATATTACCTTCCCCTCTTTTTCGAAAAATCGGCGACGCTTTTCGATTATCTTCCCGAAAATGCGACCCTTTGCCTGCACCGGGATGTGAGGGGAGCAATCGAGGAATTCTGGCGGGAAACGAAATCGCGCCATGCGCTTCTCCGCGGCAACAAGTCGAACCCCGTCCTTCCCCCCGAAGACATTTTCCTGACCTTCGACGCCTTTTTCTCCGCGATTTCCCCCCATTCCAGGATCGAGATCCAGGCGGAAGCAGGCGACATCGGCATTGCCAGCGCCAAGCTTCCGGAAGTCCGGGTGGAGCGGCGGGCCGAAAACCCGCTTTTCAAGTTCGAAGCATTTCTGGACGCATTCGACGGCAGGGTTCTGGTGCTCGCCGAGAGTCTGGGAAGACGCGAAATCATGGCGGACTATTTCAGGGAATACGGCCTGAAACCGGCATCCTGCGAAAGCTTTTCCGAATTTCTCGAAGGCGGCGCACGCTTCATGCTGGGTCATGCCCCGGTTCTGAACGGCTTTCTGCTGACAGATGAAAAAATCGCGGTAATCACGGAGACCGAACTTTATGCCTCCCATTCCCGTAGCAGGATCGAAAGATCCGGAAAATCCCTTTCCGACAATGTGCTGCGCGACCTTTCCGAAATCAGCCCGAACGACCCTGTCGTCCACGAGCAGCACGGCGTGGGGCGCTACCTCGGCCTCGTCACGCTCGACCTCGGGGAAGGAGAAACCGAGTTTCTGATGCTGGGCTATGCGGATGACGACAAACTCTATGTCCCGGTCTCCCAGCTCCACCTCATCAGCCGTTACAGCGGCGCATCCATCGAAAACGCTCCGCTTTTCAAGCTCGGCAGCGGCCAATGGGAAAAGGCGAAAAGACGCGCGCTGGAACAGGTCAGGGACACCGCAGCAGAACTCCTCAACCTCTACGCCCAGCGCGCCATCCGCAAGGGACATCGTTTCGAGTTCAACCAGCACGACCTGGAAGCTTTCGCCGAGGGCTTCGGTTTCGACGAAACCCCCGACCAGGCGGAAGCCATCCGCGCGGTCATCGACGACATGCGCTCCGGCAAGCCCATGGACCGCCTCATCTGCGGAGACGTCGGCTTCGGCAAGACTGAAGTTGCGCTGCGCGCCGCCTTCGTCGCCGTATCGGGCGGGAAGCAGGTTGCACTGCTCGTCCCGACGACGCTGCTCGCCGAACAGCATTACCAGAACTTTTCGGCAAGATTCGCGCAGTGGCCGATCAAGGTCGCCGAGCTTTCGCGCTTCCGCTCGGGCAAGGAGCAGTCGGACGCGCTGAAAGGATTGAAAGACGGCAGGATCGACATCATCATCGGCACTCACAAGCTGCTGCAGAAGGAGGTTTCCTTCAAGAATCTCGGGCTCATCATCATAGACGAGGAACACCGCTTCGGCGTGCGCCAGAAGGAGCAGATCAAATCCCTGCGCGCTGAAACGGACGTGCTGACCCTCACCGCGACCCCCATACCGAGAACCCTCGCCATGTCTCTGGAAGGCCTGAGAGATTTTTCGATGATCACGACCGCCCCCGCCCGCAGGCTTGCGATCAAAACCTTTGTGTGCAGCTACAGCGAAGGCATCCTTAGGGAAGCCTGCTCGCGGGAATTGAAGCGCGGCGGGCAGATCTATTTCCTGCACAACCAGATCGAAACCATCGAGGCAATGCACGAGAAGCTCAGGAAGCTTCTGCCTGAAGCGCGCATCCAGGTCGCGCACGGACAAATGCCGGAGCGGGATCTGGAGCGGGTCATGCGCGATTTCTATCACCAGCGCTTCAACATCCTGCTGTGCACCACCATCATCGAAACGGGAATCGACGTGCCCACGGCGAACACGATACTGATCAACCGGGCGGACCGCTTCGGCCTTGCGCAGCTACACCAGTTGCGTGGCAGAATAGGGCGGTCCCATCACCAGGCCTATGCCTATCTCCTCACTCCCGAGGAAGAAGCACTGTCTGCGCAGGCGAAAAAAAGGCTGGATGCAATCAAGCAAATGGGCGCGCTCGGCGCAGGATTTTTCCTCGCCATGCACGACCTGGAAATACGCGGGGCGGGAGAGCTCCTGGGGGAATCGCAAAGCGGAGAAATGCAGAAAATCGGATTTTCCCTCTACAATGCGATGCTCGATGCCGCAGTCAAATCCCTGCAGCAGGGCATCGAACCGGACATGGCCAATCCTTTGGGGGTTGTGACCGAAATCAACCTGCATACCCCTGCCCTGCTTCCCCAGGATTACTGCGAAGGCATCCATGAGCGCCTCGTCCTCTACAAGCGCCTCGCAGGCTGCGAAAGCCTGGATGAAATAGACGAGCTCCATCGGGAACTGGTGGACCGCTTCGGCCTGCTGCCCCCCCCTGCCAGAACGCTGGTCGATTCACACCGGCTGAGAATTCAGGGAAAATCCCTGGGCATTGCCAAGATCGACGCGAGCGAGGCATCGATCATCCTCCAGTTCGTGCCCAAGCCCCCCATCGACCCGGGGCGAATCATCAGCCTCGTCCAGGAAAACCGCAACATCAAGCTGAGCGGACCGGACAGGCTTAAAATCGAGGGCAGCTTCCAGGATATGGAAAGCAGGATCAACATGATCAAACAGTTATTCAACTCTTTAAAGGGAAAACAATGACCTTGTCGGCAATTCTTTTCGATGTGGACGGTACGCTGGCAGACACCGAACGCGATGGACACAGGATCGCATTCAACCGCACCTTCGACAAATTCGACCTCGACTGGCACTGGGATGTCGAGCTTTACGGCAAGCTCCTCGCCGTAACTGGCGGCAAGGAGCGCATCAGGCATTATGTCGACAGTTACAAAAGCGACTACCTGAAACCTTCGGATTTCGACGATCTCGTGGCTGAGCTTCACCGCGAGAAAACCAGAATTTATAACGAGATCCTGGAATCCGGAAAAATCCCGATGCGTCCCGGCGTCAAGCGCCTGCTGCAGGATGCCATGGAACGCGGCCTGAAGCTTGCCATCGTCACCACCACTACCCCGGAAAACGTGACCACGCTGCTCAAATGCAGCCTGGATCCCGATTCAGCGCAATGGTTCGACGTCATCGCGGCAGGAGACATCGTTCCCGCGAAAAAGCCTGCACCCGACATCTATTTCTGGGCGATGGAGCGGCTTGCATTGCAGCCCCGGGACTGCATCGCGCTGGAAGACTCCGAAAACGGGATTCGCGCGAGCCTCTCGGCAGGGGTGAAAACCGTGATCACGGTCACGGATTACACGAAGGATCAGGATTTCTCGGGCGCAGTCGCTGTCCTTTCCGACCTCGGCGAACCCGAATCGCCTTTCAGCATCCTCAAGGGACAGGATTACGGCAAGACTTTCGCCGATGTCGATCTTTTCGAAAGATGGCACGCATGAATCTGATCATACAGGGCAATGAAATCAGCCAGGATGATCTCGAACCCATCGTGAAACTCGCCGGATCGAGCGGCATCGAGCGCATCGGCGAAGGTGCCTGCCGGCTGAAAAATGCGGCATTTTCAGAGGCCATTCCCCCGCTTTGCGAAAGCGCGCGCCTCGACTGGGCATTCGTTCCGGAGTCCGGGAAGCTCTCCGATTTCGGCCTCGTCGTGATGGACATGGATTCGACCCTGATCACCATAGAATGCATCGACGAAATCGCAGACATGCTCGGGATCAAACCCCAGGTCGCGGCCATCACGGAAGCCGCCATGCGCGGCGAAATCGATTTCTCGGAAAGCCTGAGGCGCCGCGTCGCCCTGCTTTCCGGACTCGAAGAATCGGCCCTGGGCAGGGTTTATAGCGAGCGACTGAAATTGAGTCCCGGCGCGGAGAAGATGCTGGAGAAGCTGAAAGCGACCGGCATCAAAACGCTGCTGGTCTCGGGTGGCTTCACCTTCTTCACGGACAGGCTGAAAACGCGCCTCGGGCTCGATTTCACCGCATCCAACACGCTGGAAATTATCGGCGGAAAGCTCACCGGACGCGTTCTCGGGGACATCGTGGATGCCCAGGGGAAGGCCGACTGGCTGAACAAAATCAGGAAGGAACTGAATCTTTCTAAAGAGCGGGTAATTGCAATCGGAGACGGGGCGAACGATCTCAAAATGCTGGGGGAAGCCGGAATCGGCATCGCCTATCATGCAAAACCCGTGGTCAGGGAAAAAGCCACCTACGCCTTCAATCACGTCGGGCTGGACGGGCTGCTCAATCTGTTCGCCGATTAATGGCGCGTTCGCGGTATAATCGAATCCCTACCAGGAACAAACTGCACCATGAAAAACATCTTTCTCACATCATTGCTGGCTGCGGCGCTGGCGCTTTCCGGCTGCGACCAGATCAGCAACACGGATGCCTCCGCCCCGAAAGTGCAGGCGCAGAAATTGGCCCGCGATGCATTCACCAAACTCGTCATGGGAAAACCCGACACTGTTGTCCTGGATAAATTCGGGCAGCCCTACCTCAACAACAACTATGCCGGACAGTTCGGCATTCTGTGGACCTACAAGGACATCACCTTCGACCCGGCATCCGGCAGGCCTGACCAGTTCACAACGGTGGTTTTCGAAAACGGGGTCGTCGCCAAGGTCGTATTCAAGTAAGCAGGTATTGTAGAAAATTCGAAGCCTGGACGACACCCGTCGCGAGAGGCCTCGCTTTTTTCGGCATGGCAAGAAGCCTGTCCAGCGCATCGGCGATTTCGCCTTTTTCAAGCATTTCCCGGTCCACTTCCAGGCATCTCGCGTGGCTTTTCAGCCAATCGGTCAGGAAAGGCTCTTCAGGCCAGTCTTTTCTTGAAACATACAAAACCGCAACGCCGGATACAGCGGCTTCGACGAAACTGCCGTATCCCGGCTTCACGACCATGACATCGCTTGACGCGATCAAATCGCTGAAAGGCATGTCGAGCGATTCGAAAGAAGTCATGTCGGATCGAGCAATATCCCCCGGAACCAGCCAGTGCATATTCTCGAATCGCGGCCAGTTCCCGAAAGGAATCGAATAGGGCATCCCCCCCATGGAAACCAGCCCGATTCTCTCTCCCCCCTTCAAGCCGAGGCGGTTCCTGATCTCTTCCGCCCGGTTCCTGCCTGTCTTCGCAATCGGACCGACAGGCCTGGCAATGCCTTCCAGATCCGTCATCGGCATGCAGGGTTCGAGCCTGAGAAAGGCTGCAGCGCTCGAATAGGCATCCAGGATCTCGCGATGAACGGCCTCGCTGCCCGGAAACCCGAAGCAATAATGCCGGTAAAGATCGGCCCAGTTGAGCGAGCAAAGGGCGACAGCGGAAATGCCCGCCAGGGAAGCCGCCTTCAGGGGAAGATAGGACACGTTGGATAGCACGAGATCGAAAGAGGCAGCTTTGAGCCATGCAGCTTCAATATCCACCCTGCTTTCCCATTCCCCATGGAATGCCGCGTAGCTTGCGGCCGTGGCAGCGGCATCGATATCTATCGCATTTTTCATCCTGATCCCGAAATCGGACGATTCCGGGACCAGTTCGAAGGGGTGATCGATGCGGCTTTGCAGCAGTTTTGCCGGCACTTTGGAGCGGACCGTCAACTCGAGGCCGGCAAAGCTTCCGAGAAGCGCATTGATGACAGGGGCTGCCTGGGAAACATGGCCGAAGCCGTGGGACGAAATGTCGACCAAAATACGCTTTTTCATTGCACTTTCCGGATCAGGGACTGCGAATTATAGCGCACCCTCAGCTGCGCCCTAATTCCCCTAAACTTTTTTCTTCCCCGGCCGTTATACTGTTTACAATCCGTCAAGGGAGGCGATCATGGTCAGGACAATGTGCATGGATTCGCTGGAATGGCAGCAGGAACCCTGCAGCGAGATGGAGTTGCTCCATCGGAGTCCCCAACCCACAAATCGGCAGGAACACATTCCGCCGGATTTGGCCGATGCCGATGTAGATGCATTTCTTCGCAGAATGTATGCGTTGCAGCAATGTTGATGCAAGGTTAGAATTGGACTTGACGAGCATCGCAGATCCGTAACGAACTCAAACAAAGGCGAGCGGCATGTCCGAACTCTTAAAAAATATCGATGCGCGCACCAAACTGGCGGGCACGAACAAGCTTGAAATCCTGCTTTTTTCGCTGGGGACGGACATCAAAAGCGGAAGGACCGAGTGTTTCGGCATCAACGTATTCAAGGTGCGCGAAGTCATGCGAACACCCGAAGTGACGCGCGCCCCCGACATGCCTTCCGCTGTGGAAGGCATGGTGAGCCTGCGCGGCGTACTGGTTCCGGTCGTCGATATCGCAAAATATGCCGGGATAGAAACAGGAAAGAAACCCGAAATCCTGATCGTGACGGAATACAACGGGCATACTCAGGGATTTTTGGTCGAATCGGTGGACATCATCCTGCGCCTTGACTGGTCGGCCATGAAGGTTCCTCCCGAAATGCTGACAGCGAAAATGGGCGGACTTGTCACGGCAGTGACGGAACTGGACGATGGTCGCCTCGTCATGCTGCTCGACGTGGAAAAGATTCTTTCCGAAACCAGCCGATTCGACGACAGCCACCTGTTCGTCGGAATCCAGCCGCTGGAAGCCAAACGCACGATCTTTTTCGCAGACGACTCCTCGGTCGCGAGAAAGCAGATCGAAAACACCCTCAATGTGATGAACATCGACTACATGAGCGCGGTGAACGGAAAGCAGGCCTGGGACGAACTCCAGATCCTTGCGGCCCGGGCGGAAGCGACCCACACGCCACTGAAGAATATCATCCAACTGGTCCTGACCGACGTGGAAATGCCGGAGATGGACGGCTATCTCCTGACCAAAAAGATCAAGAGCGACCCGAGATTCGCCGGAATTCCGGTCATCATGCACTCCTCCCTTTCCGGAACGTCCAACCAGCAGCTCGGACAGTCGGTGGGCGTGGACGAATACGTATCGAAATTCGAGCCGCACAAGCTCGCAGCGACGCTGACACGCCGGCTCGCATAGGAGAAGAAACAGATGGAATTGAGCGCAGACAACAGCAATGCCCTTCTGGCGAGCATAGATGCCCGCACCACACTGGCCGGATCGAACAAGATGGAGATCCTGCTGTTTTCTCTCGGCACCAACGAGATATTCGGCATCAACGTCTTCAAGATCCGGGAAGTGACCAGAACCCCGCCCATCACCAAAACGCCCAACATGCACGCCGGGGTCGTCGGGATCATTTCGTTGCGCGGCAACATCATTCCCGTCCTTAATCTGGCGAGCTTTCTCAATATCGACAAGCGCGGAATCGTCGGGGAAACCATGATGGTGACCGAATACAGCCGCCAAACCCAGGGTTTTCTGGTGGAAAGCGTCGACCGAATCATTCGCGTCGATTGGGAGAAGATGAGATCCCCCGAGGTCATGCTGACCGGAAACGAAGGCCTGATCACATCCGTCACCGAACTCGATGACGGCAGGCTGGTTTCCATCCTGGATGTCGAACAGATCCTGGTTCAGGCTTTCGGTGAAATCGATATTCCCGGAATCGCCCCGGTCCAGGCCGAAGGAGAAACGACGGTATTCTTCGCCGACGACTCCATGGTCGCGCGAAAGGAAATCATGCAGGTGCTCGACGGACTCGGCGTCAAGTACTTCCAGGCGAACAACGGCAGGGAAGCCTGGGACAAACTTCAGGGGATGGCTGCCCAGGAAACTGATGGGCCGCTGCACAACAAGCTCAAACTGATTCTGGTCGATGCCGAAATGCCCGAGATGGACGGATACGTCCTGACCCGGAACATCAAATCGGACAACCGTTTCTCCGGAATTCCCGTGGTCATGCACTCTTCCCTCTCCTCCGAGGCCAACAGAGCCATGGGCAAAACCGTCGGGGTTGACGACTATGTTTCGAAATTCAACCCGGGCATCCTCGCCGAAACCATGCGGCAATATCTGGAAAGATAATTGACCAAATAGACCCTATTCGGAATAATCCCTGAGTTGCGCAGCTTTCGCTGCATTTGGACGGGTTGATTTATGGAGAAGTTATGGCGAATGCCGATTTGAAAATTCTGGTGGTTGACGATTTCTCGACGATGCGCAGGATCATCCGCAACCTGCTCAAGGAGTTGGGCTTTCCCAATGTCACCGAAGCGGAAGACGGGGTCGATGCGCTGAAGAAACTGCAGGGCGGAAATTTCGAGTTCGTCGTATCCGACTGGAACATGCCCAACATGAGCGGAATAGACCTGCTAAGAGCAATCAGAAAGGACCCTACCCTCAAGCATCTTCCCGTGCTCATGGTGACAGCCGAAGCCAAGAAGGAAAACATCATCGAGGCCGCCCAGGCGGGGGCGAGCGGCTACGTCGTCAAGCCTTTCACTGCTGCCGTGCTGGACGAGAAGCTCAACAAGATATTCAAGACTATGGGGATTTGACTGTGGATGATTCCGAAGACCTGGAAGCGTTATTCGACTCCATCGTTCAGGCCGGCAACGAGGAAAAGCCTGCCGAGACCAAAATTAAGCCGTCCGCAGCAGCCGTGGCGGCGAAGTCTGCCGAGGACGCCCCTCCCGTATTTTCCCAAATCGGCCAGCTGACACGCAGCCTTTACGATGCGCTGCGAGAACTGGGCTACGACAAGTCGATCGAGAAGGTCGTCAATTCCGTACCCGATGCGAACGACCGATTGGCCTATATCGCCAACCTGACCCAGCAGGCGGCAGAGCGCGTGCTGAGTGCGACAGAAGTCGCAAGACCGATCCAGGATAAAATTGGGGACCGCGCCCACCTGCTCTCCGGGCAGTGGCAGAAAGTGTTCGACAACAAGCTGTCGGTCGAGGAATTCAAGGAACTCGCGATGCAGACGCGGGATTACCTGAATGACGTGCCCCAACAGGTGAAAGCAACCAATGACCAGCTCACGGAAATCATGATGGCGCAGGATTTCCAGGATCTGACCGGGCAGGTCATCAAGAAGGTGGTCGATATCGTTAGATCGGTGGAATCCCAGCTCGTCAGCCTGCTGATCGAAAATTCGCCCCAGGGTGAAGTGGCCGTTCCCGAAGGATTGATGAATGGCCCGGTGATCAGGGCGGATGGCAGAGTGGATGTCGTGACCAATCAGGCCCAGGTGGACGAACTTCTGGAAAGCCTGGGCTTTTGAACATGGGGGGGACGAAATGAACGACTTTGCTGGCAACGAGGAAATGCTGCAGGATTTCCTCCAGGAGGCTGGGGATCTGCTGTCGGATGTCGACAACAAGCTGGTCGATCTCGAGAAGGACCCGGGCGACAAGAAGCTGCTCAACGACATCTTCAGAAATTTCCACACCATCAAAGGCGGCGCGGGATTTCTCAATGCCACCGAGATGGTAAAGCTCTGCCACCTCACCGAAAACCTGTTCGACAAGCTCAGAAACGAAGAGCTGACCATGAACCCCGTGATCATGGATGCGATTTTCGCAGCGACAGGCGTGGTGCGCGACATGTTCGGCTCCCTTGCGCATTTCACCCAACCCGCTCCCGCCGATGCCTCCCTGATCGCCACCCTGACTGCGGTGGTCAACGGCGAGGCCGCGGTTCCCGCCGCAGCGCCCGTTCCTCAGCCGGCTTCATCCGGCGGGCCGGATTGGGCGGCGCTCCACCAGAGCATCAGCGGCGCTCCCGCACTCGAAGCGCCGGCCCCCGCCAAGGCTGCCAGCGCCGAGGCCCCGCCAAAGCGTGAACCGGTGCATGAACCAGCCAAGACCCCCCCCCGCCGCGACGGCGAAAAGCCTCCCGTGGAGAAGGAAACCACGATCAGGATCGATACGGCAAGACTCGATCAGGTACTCAATCTTTCCGGGGAAATCGGGCTGACGAAAAACCGCCTGAACTGCCTGAGAAACAACGTCCTTCAGGGAAAAACCGATCAGCATACCCTGCGCGATCTGGATGAAGCGGTTAACGAGCTCGATCTTCTGGTCGGGGTGTTGCAGAACGCAGTCATGAAAACACGCATGCAGCCCGTCGGGCGGCTTTTCCAGAAATACCCGCGCATGGCGCGCGACCTCGCCCGTCAACTCGGCAAGGATCTGGAACTCGAAATTACAGGTGAAGAGACGGAACTCGACAAAACCATGATCGAGGAGCTTTCCGACCCGCTTGTGCATCTGATCAGAAATGCGGTGGATCACGGCATCGAAACGCCCGAGGAGCGAATCGCTGCAGGAAAGCCGGAAAAAAGCATCGTCCGCCTCTCCGCGATACAGGCAGGGGACCACATCGTGATCGAAATTTCCGACGACGGTCGCGGCATGAACGCTGCAGTGTTGAGGCGCAAAGCCCTCGAAAAGAAGATCGTCGACGAAGAAACGCTCAACAACATGGACGAGCAACAGAGCCTGGGGATCATCTTCATGCCGGGCTTCTCGACCAAGGACCAGATTTCCAATGTTTCCGGCAGGGGCGTCGGCATGGATGTCGTCAAAACCAACATCCAGAAGCTCAACGGCAGGATAGAAA
>Ga0315298_1001596_pt1 | contig 40833 bp, 36 predicted proteins | sample WHS_1_MG_FD_203077 | JGI IMG/M metagenome (GOLD analysis project Ga0315298, IMG submission 203077) | Extremophilic microbial mat communities from Washburn Hot Springs, YNP, Wyoming, USA - WHS_1_MG | ecosystem: Environmental > Aquatic > Thermal springs > Hot (42-90C) | place: USA: Wyoming... | reverse complement strand
CGGGGTCGGTGGCGCTGTGTACCTGGACGTTATTGACTGTAACCAGGATTTTGGTGACGCCGGTTGGTGGCGCATCTGTTGCTCTCACCTCTGCGGTACCGGTAGTTGTTGGTAATGGTGTTGGTTTGGGGGCTGGTGTTGGTGTTGGAGATGGTGCTGATGCCGGAGCTGGCGCTGGTGCCGGTGTGCCGCAGGCGGGTAGAAACAGGCCGGCTGCGAAGATAAGCATAAGCAATAGTAATGATGCCCTGCCCGGTGTTCTCATTTCGACCTCCTCTGCTTCCTTCAATAATTTGGATTGACCCCATTAGCTGTGATAGCCGTGCTGATACTGTTCGGCAATCTGCCAAAGTTGTTTCAGCAGGTCGGGGCGTACGTCCCGAATGTTGCGCCACTGGCCACGGGCGGCGTAGACATCTTCGGGCGTTATTTCGTACTCGATTGCCTCCTCTATGGCTTCTCTGCCGGCCGAGGCCATCTTCTTGACGCCCTCGGAACCTACGATGACGCAGGTGCCGCCGCGGTACCAGGTTCCGGCCTGGTCTCCCACTATATTAACGTAGGCATCAGCCATCTGGGTCTCTATACCTCGGCCAAGGTCCAGGTAGCTGATTTCTGGTTGATTTGGCCGCCACGGGCCGGCGGAGGGCCGCACCTTAAGCCAGCAGCCGGCGATAGCCTGCGCGTAGGCGATCTCCGGGTGGCGGTTATCGAGGCATATCAGGACGCCGATACGCCCGAACTCGGTATCGAAAATGCCAATGCGTTCGCCGGCTTTAAAAAATGCCGCCTCGTCGTGGAGTTTGCCCGAAGTTCTGGCCAGCAGATGGACGAGGTAGAGCTTACGTGCGGAGCCGATGACGCCGTTTGGCCCCACCAGCGCCGCAGCATTGTAAACGTCGCCCCGGGAGCGCTCGGCCATACCGACTATAACCAGACAGTGCTTACCTTTCAGCCTGGCAGAAATCTGTTCGGTCGCCGGGCCGGGAATGGTTTCCGCCTGGTCTTCATAGTTGACTTTGCCGGTGGTATCGTAACCGTTCAGCGCGCATTCACCGAAGGCAATGAGGTTGGCACCGGCGGCCAACCCGCGGTCGGTCCATTCCAGGACCTTCTTGAGGTTGGCCGCCTTGTTATTCAGTTCCGGGTGCATCTGTACCAGAAAGAGTTTCACACAAGCCCCCGAAAAAGTCCTCTTAACCCTAACTAGTCATTGCCGTTCAGGTCGTTGAACAGCTTGAACGGCGGTAAATCCTTCTCTTTCTTGTACTCTTCCCACAGCTTGACCCACTCGGGATTATCGGCGACGACCGAAAGTCCCTTGCTGTCGGCGAGTCTGATTGCCTCCTGATAGGCCTCGCAATACCGTGTGACGAGCTCAAGGTTCTGTTTTTGGCGCCGCTCGTGAGCCGGTGTCCACAGCTTGAGCTCCTTCAGGTATTTTATCAACCCTTCGTGGCAGGGTACAAACGTGTGCTTCAGTCCCTCGAGAAGCACGTCCCGGGTGCGGAAGCGGTTCTCAGGGTGGCTGGAAGCGAAGCGGGCGTAGTTTTCATCAAACCACTTGGCCAGATGATAGACCAGTTCCGCCGAAGTCCTTTCGGCGGTAAGCTCGAGGTTGATGCCTTCGGTGCACCAGACTCCGACGGCTGACTTGACACCGCCCTCGGGGCAGATGCCGAAGTTGACCAGCGGGTCTACCTGCTTGAAGCGCCTGGCGCCTTCAGGGTCTTTCTCAGCATTAAGTTCAATCCACTTCAGGCCATGGGTGTTTTTCTCTGCTTCAGCCATAGTCGGTGAGGTCGGGAAGCTGAATCCGAGGTCGGCTCGCCCTTCGATGACGGCTTTGTAGTTCTCAACCGAATTGTTGCAGTCAACCCAGACAATGTCCTTCTTATCCACCTGTGCCCAGGCGAGCAGCGCTTCGACGATGCGGGTGCTGGCAACATAGGTCATGTTGACGATGCGGGTGCCCGGCTTGATGTCGTGCGGCGTTCTAATTTTAGAGTCACCTCGCGTGAAGAAGCCGGCGTTGCCTTTGGAGTGAGACCAGACCACTCTGACCTGAAAGGGACCGCCGTCGCGGACAGCGTAGCGACGATCAGCCATCAGCATCTGGCTGGTCTCGCTGGGCGCGCCTGCCGATAGGTCGAAGAGCCCGAGGTGGCCAAGCCAGCGGAAGCGGTTGACGGTATCGAATTCCGGTGCCACGTGGATGCGCATCTGGGCATCCTCTTCAAGGTACTTCGCCCAGCCCCTGGTACAGTCGACGCCGACACCGGCCCAGCTTACCACGGAAAGCTTGCTCGGCCAGACCCAGCCTTTGCTGCCCATCTTGTGTCCCGGCAGGTCATCTTCGAGGTTGCGGAACATCTTAATGCGGGGGATACCGGCATCCTTCTTGTAGTTCTCCCAGAGCTCAATCCACTCCGGGTTCTTGGGGTCAACCTTGATGTTCTTGCGGTCGGCCATCTCAATAGCCGCCTGGTTGGCCGCGACATAGCGGGAGATGAGATCAACGTTCATCCGATGGCGGCGTTCGTGTGCCGGTGTCCACAACTTTAGCTCTTTGAGGTAGGCGATCAGCCCGTCGTGACACGGGATAAACGTATGCTGTAGTTCCTGCATAAGGGAATCACGGGTCATGTACTCGTTCCAGGGATGGAGTTTGCGGTATTTCTCATAATTCTCGTCGAACCATTTGGCCAGGTTGTAGACGAACTCGGCATCGGTCTGCTCGCGGGTGCAGTAAAGGCTGATGCCGACCGTGCCCCAGTGCCCTATGGCCGAAGGCGGGCCGTTAAACATCGGGCCGAAGCTAACGAGCGGGTCGACCGTCTGAAATCTGGCCAGGCCCTCCGGGTCCTTTTCCGGGTTGCAGTCAATCCATCTGATGCCGTAAGGGTTCTTTTCGGCGGCGAAGATGGATGGCGACGAAGGTACGGCGAAGGCAACATCGGCCTTGCCCTCGACAACCAGTTGGGCTTTGTGCTCCGAGCTGGTGGCCGGCACCCAGACTACGTCCTTTTCCGGGTCGAGTTTGGCCCAGAGCAGGAAACCTTCCAGAATGCGCTGGCTGGCCAGGTAGCCTCTCATGTCTACAACGCGAACGCCGGGCTTCAGGTCGTATATGTCTTTGATGGGCGAATCGCCCCGGACGAAGTAGCCCGAGTTCGATTTTGACTGGGCCCACACCGCCCGTATCTGGAAGGGACCGGTGTCACGGGCGGCGTAGCGGCGGTCGCCTTCGATCATCTGGCTGGTCTCGGTGGTGCCGCCGGCGGTAAGATGGAAGAGGCCGAACCGGGTCCATTTGAAGCGCTGGACGGTGTCGGGAGTATGAGCGACACGGCATTTCATGCCGGTATCAGCCTGGAGCACCTTGGTCCAGCTGCCCAGTATTTGCTGGCCGAGACCGGTCCAGCCAACAGCAGCGAACTCTTCTGGCCATTTGTAGGAGGACTTTGCCCTGGTTGCGTTTGCTTTTGCTGGTGTCATGTTCAAGGTTCCTTTCTAAAGGTAATATTGACTTTCGCCGCGAGGCGTTTCTTGGCCGCGCGTCGCGTACCTGCCTATGTTGCTGTTCTTACCACCGCCGCTCGTTTCATAAGTTCAGTAATCGCGATTACCACGGCCGCCATTCCGAAACCGATGAGCGTCGTTCTTAGCTCCGGCAGGGCGATTAGAAAACCACCGGTGCCGATTACCGCTCTTTGCCACCACGAGAGCCGTCCGATCCGCACCATGTAGCCCTCAATCGCTGAAGCCAGGACCAGGATGCCAAGTAAAGCGATAAAAAGATGGTAGATGATGTCGCCCGGCGTTCCCTGCATGACCAGTGCCGGCTGCAGGACAAAGAAGAAAGGCATGAAGAAAAGTACGATAGCCTGCCGGAAAGCAATCCAGGCCGTTTTCATCGGGTTTGCGCCGCCGATGCTGGCGGCGATGAAGGCGCCGACGGCGACCGGTGGAGTGACATCGCCCAGTACCGAGTAGCATATGAGGAAAAGATGACAGGCGACCAGGGGCACGCCTCCGATAGCCGCGACCGCCGGGGCCATGGTTACTGAGAGGAAGATGAATGCTGACGTGTCCAGGCCGACCATACCCATCATGATGTTGAAGACAGCGGCGATAGCCAGGATAAGGTAAAGGTTGTTGGCCCCGAGTCCGACAACCCAGGCGGTGATGGCGGCGGCGACGCCGGTCTTGAACAGGCCGACCAGTATCAGGCTCATGGATAGAAAGATGCCAACACCGAAATTTATCAAGCTGGCGGTCTGAAAGAGCGCCTTCTCAATCTTCGCCCAGCTCATGCGGGTCCTCCTGCTGGTGAAGGTGAGCAGAAACATCAGGAAGGCGGCGTAGATCGGCGTTATGGCGCCCCACCTGAAGTAGATGAGGCCAACGATAAGGAACAGTATGGCCACTATATATATCCATCCGTCGCGCAGCACCGGTAGAACCGGCGGCACCTCTTCCTTTGGGAGTCCCCTCATTCCAATTTTTGCGGCGTGGGCATCTATCTGCATCAATAGGCAGGTGAAGTACAGTACCGCGGGTATCACGGCGGCAATCATGATGGTGGTGTACTCATAGCCGCCGATGATGGCGGCGAGAAATGCCAGGCCGCCCATGATTGGCGGCATGATGGGACCTCCACAGGAACTGCAGGCTTCGACTGCGGCGGCACGTTCCGGAGAGAAGCCCATCCTTTTCATGGCGGGGATGGTATAAGTACCGGTACCGACAATATTGGCGATGATGGAACCGCTGAGTGTGCCAAATAAAGCGCTGGAAAGCACCGATACCTTGGCCGGGCCGCCGCGGAAGCGGCCAAGTATGGACGTTGCGAGCTTGAGAAAGAAATCGGCGGCGCCGAGACCGCTGATGACACCGGCAAACAGGTAGAAGCCGAGAATGAGACTGCCGAACATGGCCGCAGGCAGTCCCAGCATGCCGTTGGCCCCATAGGCGAAATCGCCAACGAGTTCCGAGAAGGTGATGGGGTAGCCGGCCAGAACGCCCGGGAGCTTGTCAGCGAACATGGGATAGACTATGGAAATCCCAAGGAGAGTTAGATAGCCCCATCCGCCGATTCTGCGGCCGGCTTCAAGGCCGAGCCCCAGCACGATAACCGCGGCGGCAAACGCGATGAAGTTCGGCGGCGGCTCCCACATTCTTAATGATATTGGCTCGGAATTGATGAGAAAGAAGACCACACAGGCCAGGAGCACCGAAGCCATTACGTAGTCGTACCATGGCGGTGCCCGCCTTTTCTGTATCTGGGTTGCTGGTAGCCCCATAAAGACGTTGAATACCATGACGGTGTAGAGAAGGTAATAGTAGAAAGTGCCGCTCAGCACATAGCCGAAAATAGGTATGCCCTTGAAGTGGATGATGAACAGGGCCATGGCAATCATCAATGATGAACCAGAGCTTGATGGGCTTTGGCATGAGGTGGTAGCGGCTGATGCCGCCGGTTGGCTCTATAGTCTTTGTAACGGTGCTCTCAGGCACTCTTACGGGGCCTCCCATTAATCAAGTGAATACATCTCTACGGGCGTTGGACCACCGCAAATAACAGGTCAGGCCGCGTTGAGTAAGTTAACCGCCGCCAGCTATCGCAGGATTTTCTTTGCCCTTGCGGCCCTCCATCGTTTTCCTGACCAGGACGAGTACGATGCCGATAACTGACAGAATTACTCCGGCAAAAGTTGTGATAAGCTCGGGAAAGGCGATGAGAAAGCCTCCGGATATGAAGAATGCGCGCTCCCACGGTCTAATAGAGCCTAAACCGGTGAAGTAGCCTTCCGTACCGCAGACCATGATGAATATCCCGATCATGGCCATAATTAGATGGTAGAAGATGCTCCAAGGTGTACCAATCATGGCTAGTGCCGGCTGGAAAACAAAGAAGAAAGGCACCAGCAGTAGCGGGACGAGCATGCGGGAAGCTGTGTAGGAAGTTTTCATCGGATTAGCACCGGCGATGCTGGCGGCAACATAGGCGTCAATGGCGACCGGTGGTGTTACGGTGCCGTATCCTGCCTGGTAGATTATGAAAAGGAGGATAACATAAATGGGGATACCCAGTACTTTGGCGATAGCCGGGGCGGCGGTGACCGATAAGAAGAGAAAAGCGGCGCGCTGGAGACCGACCATGCCCATTACAATAGAGAAGCCGGTAGCAATAAAAAGGACGAAGTAGGCATTGCCGGCACCCAGCGAGACAATCCAGCTGGTAATGGCGGCGGCGACGCCGGTCTTGAACAGACCGACCAGGATAAAGCCCATGGAGAAGGTGACGCCGACGGCGAAGTTTATCAGCCCGGCCATATGGGCAAGGGCCTCCTCCATTTTTTTCCACGTCGGGCGCATCTTCTTGTTGGTGAAGGCGAGAAGTACCGCCAGAATGGTAGCGTAAACGGGTACGATGGCCCCCCACCGCATATAGATCAAGCCGAAGGCGAGAAAGGCGATGACAACGATATAAATCCAGCCTTCTTTGAGGGTAGGAATCAGCGGAGGACATTCGGAGCGGGGCAGTCCCTTCAGTCCGGTCTTGGCGGCGTAGGCGTCAATTTGTACTTGCATTGCAAAGACATACAGGAATGCGGGTATGACCGCGGCAATGATAAACTGAGCGTACTCTACGCCAGCGATGACGCAGGCCAGAAATACCATGCCGCCCATTATCGGCGGCATGGTATCGCCGATGTTAGAGGAGCAGGCCTCGATGGCGGCGGCGTACTCAGGTGGGTAGCCAGTTTTCTTCATCGCCGGAATGGTAAAAGAGCCGGTGCCGACAATATTGGCGATGGTACTGCCGCTCATGGTGCCGAACAAGGCACTGGCCAGGGATGAGACCTTGGCAGGTCCTCCGCGGAAGTGTCCGACCAATGAAGTGGCCAGCTTGACAAAGAAGTCGCCACCGCCCATGCCCATAACTACGCCGGCGAACAGGTAGAAGCCGAGGACAAGTTCGCCGATCATCATCGCCGGGATGCCGAGAAGGCCGTTCGCTCCGAAAGCGAAATCTGAAAAAATATCGTTGAATGACTGCTTGACTCCCCAGAAAACGCCGGGCATGTAGTCGGCGACCAGCGGATAAACGATCGAGACCAGCAATAGAGTGAGATACCCCCATCCGCCGATGCGCCGTCCGGCTTCAAGAGAAATGAGGCCCACTATGACCGCCAGCACCAGTTGGGGCCAGCCGGGCGCCGGTGTCCACATCCTCATGGCAATGATGCCGGAGTTAAAGGTGAAATAGATGAGAATGGTCACCAAGATAGTTGCAAGCACGTAATCGTACCAGGGAGGTGGTTTGTGCCTGGCATAATGGTGGACAGCCAGCCCCATGAAAACGTTGAAACCGAGACAGGAGAACAGAATGTAGTAGTAAGGAATACCGCTGAGCACGTAGCCGAAGATAGGCATGCCCATGTAATGGAAACAGAATAGCACGATGGCAATCACCGTTGTCGATAAGAAGATGGCCTTGACGGGTTTGGGCATCAGGTCGTAGCGGGAAAGGGCGCCTTTCCTTTGCTTGGGGGCCTCAGACATTCAGCTTTCTCCCTAATCTTACTCCGGTGGCCGTCGTGCTTGTGAACGGGGGGCGTCTAATCGTCGACACCCCCCCACGCGATAAAATACTGTGAGTTAGTAGTTATCAACGTAGTCCACCGTCAAACTCTGATGAAGGCCAATTTTGGGCAGGTGCTTCTCTTTCTGATAGTCCTGCCAGAAGTTCATCCAGGCCTCATTGGTCGGGTCGATTTTGATTCCCTTAGAATCGGCCAGCTTGATCGCCTCAGGGTAGGCATTACACCAGGCCGTGACCGCGGCGATGTTGGTGGCCTGTCTCTTGTCATGGGCTGGCGTCCAGAGGTTCTTTTCCTTCAGGTACTTGATCAGGCCGTCGTGTACCGGGATCATCGACCTTTCCAGGGCGTTCATAAGCGCATCGATACTCATATGCTCATTGGTGTCGAAAGCATCCTTGTACCGCTCGTAGTTCGTGTCCAGCCATTTGGCAAAATTGTAGACGAGCTCCGGGTCGCTCTTGTCGAGGGTGACTTCAAGCGTAGCGCCTGAGGTGCCCCATACGCCGCGGGCTTCGGGAACGCCGCTCAGAATTGGCCCGAAGGCATAAGCCGGGTCATTGGCGCGGAACCTGGCCGCACCCTCTGGGTCCTTGTCCGAGTTCAGATCGAGGAATCGAATTCCACCTGGTGCAGCTGCCGCTTCGTATATCGCCGGTGAGGTCGGGAAGCCGAACATGATGTCGGCCCGGCCTTCGGCTACCGCCCTGGCGCATCCGTCATAGCTACCGGCATTGACCCAGACTATCTGGTCATGGGGCAATTGAATCCAGTCCGCTATCGCCATGGGCACTTTAAGTACCGTCGGCTGCATCGACCACACTGCCCAGCGTATGCCCGGCTTGATGTCATAGATTGTCTTAATCGGGGAGTCGCCGCGGACAAAAATGCCGGAATTAGAAATGGCGTGTATCCAGACAACCCGCATCTGCCACGGTCCGCCGTCCCGTACCGCATGACCCTCGGTGGCCTCAATAACGTTGCCCAGTTCACGCTTGCCGCCTTTGACTAAGAATGCCTTACCGTACTGTACGCTCATGAACCGCTGAATACTGTTCTCTTCAGGAACAACCCGTATGGACATCCCGGTGTCCTTTTCCATCATCGTGGTCCAGCTCACATACTTGGCCAGGCCGGAACCACCGCCCGATGTTATGATAAGGGTGCGCGGCCACTGCCAGCCGCTGGCTGTAGTCAGGGTTCCCCCGCCACCACAGCCGCTGAAGAGCAGGACAAGCACCAACACGGAAACGAATGCTACCAGTGCCAGATTTGCCTGTCTTCCTTTCATCTGACCTCCTCCTGAGTCTGTCCTTAACATTTTAAACGTGCCGGGCGGCTTGCAGGTAAGAGCGGGGCCGCCAGATATATCGATGCCCCGGTGCGAAACGCTCCAGCGTGGCAGGTCAATTTTAATGGGCACAAATTCAGGAGATTGGCTGGAGAAACTTCATCTCGCTATAGTACCCATTATAGTAGCGGCAGGCGCAATGGTAATCCACCATTTCATTCATTTTGGGACGGAGATGACACCAATTGTCTAGTCCTTTTGGTGGATCAACGGAGCAAACTGCGTGGATTCGCAGGCGTCGGCCGGTTCTGTGGTAACATGACGGCTGACTGCGCAGGTCAATAATGCGGCGGAATGCTACTCTGTGGAAAGCCAACGTTGTTGCTTTTGTCAGCAGTCTCTGCGTCATGGCCATCGAGCTGATAGCGGCGAGGAAATAGCATTCAGACGAGTGTTATATGCCGGGTTCTGGCTTTTTATGTGCTGAGCATTGAGGGGCCGTCGATAGCCAGTGCACGGCTGAATATGGATTTGAATTGGGGAAACTGCGCCAATTCGATGTGTCGAACGCTGGATGCCAGCCGCTGGATCGATTCATGTCTGTCCGCAACCAACATCGCCATCCGGGCTCCGACGACCGCAGCGTTGCCCACCTGAGTTATCAGAGTCTCCGGTATCCCCGGCAGCAGGCCTATGCCGACCGCGCTTGTACTCTTGATATATGTTCCGAAACCTCCGGCAATGATTACCTGGTCAATCTGTTCGGGGCTCAAACCGCAGGTGGCCATCAGGACTTCAATTCCGGTCCTGATTGCGGCTTTGCCCAGCTGAACCTTTCCGATATCTTCTTGGGTTATCGCTATTTCTTCCCCGGTACCGCTGTCCCGGCGGCTGACAAGGATAAACTCCAGGCCGTGCCGCCCGAGCCGTACCCTGTTGCCTGGCCTCAGGCGCCCGCGGCCGTCGATTATGCCTTGTTGGCGCATATGGTAAAGGGCGTCGATAATGCCGGAACCGCATATGCCCAGCGGCCTGATATTACCGATGACACCAACTTCAAGGCCGTGACTTCCGATAACAACACTTTCGATGGCGCCATCAGTGGCGAACATGCCGTGTCGCAACGCGGCGCCCTCAAAAGCAGGGCCGGAAGCGCACGAGACACACCGAATCGTACCTTTTACGGCTAACGAGACTTCAGTGTTAGTGCCGATATCCAGCAGAAGGATGTTGCCTGCCGCATTGTTCATTCCCGTTGCCAGTAACGCGGCGGTGTGGTCACCGCCGACAAAGCCACCAATAAGGGGCATCAGGTAGACATCGGCCTCCGCTGCTGCAGTTAGGCCTAAATCGGCGGCGGGCATGGTTATGGCGCGTGTCGTATAAGGGAGGTAGGGTGCGCGCCCCAACTGGGCCACCGGCAACCCCAGCAGAAGATGGTGCATAACGGTATTGCTCGCGATGCAGATAGTAGTTATCTCATGGCTGCGAGCGAGGCCGGCAATAAGCCTGTTTAAGGCCTCGGTGATACAGCGCTTCAGGTTCTTCGCGCCGCCGTGCTCAGCCAGCGTCAGGCGTGTCATCACGTCATCGCCGTACTGGCGCTGCGGGTTCGGCAACCAATCTTTTGCCAGTACCAGACCATTACCGAGGTCGACCAGTTGCGCCGTGACGGTACTGGTCCCAAGGTCAATGGCGATGCCGTACCCCTTCTTGCGGGGGACATCACGATACACGGGGGTTAACAGCGGGTGACTTCGGGGTTCCTTGAAGAGGCTGTAACCGATTGCTGAGCGTGACCGGGCCGGTATGTTGATTTTGATGTCGCTGAGAGGGTAGGTGCGGCAGGCCAGGCGGAATCCGTGCTTCAGGTTCTTAGCGCCGAGGCGCTCCTTTTCATCCTCATCGGGTGGGGTGACGCTGCCAGATAAAACTCTGATGCGGCACTTGCCGCAGCTCCCACGGCCGCCGCAGGGCGAGACTAGGACAGGCAGGCCCGCCTGAAGGGCAGCTGTTAGTATCGTTTCCCGGGACTGGGCGAGAAAGACTACTCCGGCTGGTTCCAGGCGGACTTCGAAAGTCATGCCGAATCATAGCATCCTGGATAACGGGTGGTCGGGTATCTTTGGCCGGTGACCCGTGAAGCGGCCCCCGTATCCGCTCAGTGCGTTAGCAGTGGCGACGGCCGGGAAGAGCCATGGTGCCAGCGCTAGCGACCCGTAGAAGATAAAATCGGCTCCGCTGGCTACCAGGACAGTCATAATTGCGGCCGCCACCGAGCGATAGGCGTACTCATCCCAACCGGCACCTCTGTTCCGGCGCCATGTATAGAGCGCATTTGCCGGAGCGCAACCGGCGGGATACCCCAGCTTCTCCTTGATTTCACGCACGGCAATCGCTGCCGGGGCAATGCTGGCGATATCCAGCACCCCGGTATCGATGATGAAATTCTCAATACCAGCACGTGCCGCCACCGGCAGAAGCCTCTCGGTGAGATAGTCAATTCTGGAAGATGGCCGTATGTTCCTGGCAGTGAAGGACAGTAAGACCGCGTTCTTGATTCCGCACTCACGCAGGATGTCAATCTCCGCTTCGGTGTAGTCGTCCGCAATGGTATTGTAAATCAGCCTTGGGACGATCTCGCTGCCGGCGAAGTGGCGCAGGGCCTCCATCCGGGCGGCCTGTGACGGCGAGTCCAGGAGCAACGGGGCACTGGTACGCGCCGCTACGAATTCAAGGTGAGTTATCAGGGACTTCGAGGTCTCCCCGATGACATCGATGCAGTACGGCAAATTCGTCGCCGAGGCGGATTCTGCCTGGCGCTCCAGCAGTGTCACCGCCATATCCCGGTCAAATTCTCCGCTGGCAGCGTCGCGCACGATGCTGTGACCGGCGAAGAATATACTGCCTACCATTACGGTGGGGTACTCACCGGGTTGCCCGCCGAAATGGACGTCGCCGACATTGATGACGCGCTGTTCTCTACTGAAGCTGAACATCAGTTTGTCTGACGACGCCTGCGCCATTCCTGAAATGATTCCCTCTGCGGGGGCGTGAATTCCACCTGGCTCAAATCCTTGGGGACTGGCTTGCGGCCGTACGTGTGTATTGCGGCCACGGCGGCGTGTACGTGATCCGAGGGTGTGTCCGCCGGGATGTTGGCTATCGTTATCTGTAGCTGGTAATCGCGTCCGAAGGCATCCACAAAGCGTTTTACCGAATCTACGATACGGGAGACCGGCCCGTCACGCATTAATCTGGCGTTCAGTGCGGCAGCAATAGCGAGAGCTTTGCCCTGTTCGCGATAGGATGCCAGGAAATCCACGACCGGTTCCAGCGGCAGTTCATGCCATGGGCCCATGCCGAGGAATATTGCGGGCATTCCGGAAATGGCCATCTGCGCCCGGAAACACTCGTACAGGACATCGGCATTGAATTTCTCCTTGCGTTCTTCGCAATAGTCAGCACCCCCAGAAGTAGCCATTATGCCGAATTCTGCAGCCTTCTCCCTCAAACGTTTCCCGTACGGTATGACCCACTCTTGCAGAAGTCCAATAGAGATATTTGGTACCATTGCCCAAGCATCGACAGCCGCCACGGCAGTTATGCCGGCGTATTCCTGCTGAACTCTGATATAGGGCAGCTGTATTTCCTCTAATATGAATGTCATTAGGTCACGAACAAAAGCGGGATCATTCCGCATGGCACGTATCAGCCTGGGGTAGCTGCACATCCCCACTGCCATACTAAAGGTGCCGCAGATGAATCCCATCTTGCGCCCCTTAGGATATTCGCCGCTGAGCCTGATGCATTCCAGCGCGTAGGGTAGGCGCCCGTCACGGCGGAAGTCCGGCGGCCGGAGCTTCAGGAGGTCGGCTGGCTCCTTGACCAGCGGGTCGCGGAAATCAATGGTCGGCATGGTGTGTTCCCCGTAGATAAGTTTACCGCCCATTGCCTCGATCTCGTAATTGTAGACATCAGTGGCCGCTAGAAACAAATCCATTTGATAGTAGTCCGTCACCTCGGCAAATGCGGCCACTACCGGTGCCGCCTCCCAAAAGAACACACGAGCCGGAATGCCAGTGAGTCTCATCACGTGGTCATGCATCTGTGCTGAGACGGGTATGGTCGCTTGCGTCGTCATTTCATCTTCACCAGCCACCTTGACTTGGTCACGGCATCTAGGGCATCCTTTCCCCAGGCGTCGGCACCGATCTGGTCGGCGAAGTCCTGGCTGGTAGGCACACCGCCGACCATCACCGCCAGCTTGTTCTTAAGGTCTCCAGACTTGACCACATGCACGATCGCGGCGACCTCGTCCATGGTAGTGGTCATATAACAGCCCAGCCCGAGGATGTCCGGCCGAAGTTCCCTCGCCTTTTCGATAAAAGTCTCCCTCGGCACGTCCTCGCCCAGGTCTATGACCTCGAACCCGGCGCCACGCAGCATCGCCACCACAATCATCTTGCCCAGGTCATGCATGTCTCCGGCTACGGTGCCAATCAGGTAGCGACCGGTATAGCTCTGTTCTCCCTTAGAGAGCAGCGGTTCCAGCAACGTCAGCGCCTTGCGGAACGCCTCAGCGCTCATCACCATATCCGGCAGGAAATACTCATTTCTTTGCCAGAGCTCCCCAGCGTCCCGGATGCCACCCATCACGGCATGTTGCAGAATCTCGTTAACCGGCAGGTTTGCTTCGACTGCCTGCCGGGCAAGTTTCTCGGCGGCGATGTCATCCCCTTCAGTGACCGCTCGTCGAAGGGAGGCAAGTATGTCCATGATCCCTCCTGCGCACCGAATTGATATTGCCGGTTCTTGATAGTAGTAATTATACATGATTTGGTGTGACATTCCAGAGAAATTCGGCAATCTCCTAGCTCTCAAAGCATAATTCTTGACCCGGGGTATCTGTGTAGTGTGTCCATACCAAGCATAGTATGGGAGTAACTGGTGCAACAGCCGGTTGTTGTCATGGGTTACACATGGCTACGCGGCTGCGGGCCTCAGGTAAGTGGCTGTGGCAAGGTTTTGCCGGATTATCGAATCGTCTGGTCCCGGTCACAGTTGCAATGAGGACATCCAATGGAATGGTGCGTTGGCTACTTTATCGCGGAGGACGTTGACGGTGCCAAGACTAGCTGTATGAACGGTGTACGAAGCGGTTTGGTAGCGCATAGGGGATTCGAACCCCTGATCTCGTCCTTGAGAGGGACGCGTCCTAGGCCGCTAGACGAATGCGCCACGAAGAAAATGGCTGGGGATCCAGGATTCGAACCTGGCCAAGCAGATCCAGAGTCTGCTGTCCTACCGCTAGACGAATCCCCAGCGTGTGCGAAAGGATAGCATAGAGCTTGGACAACCGTCAACGATTGATAGCTGTCCGGCGCTTTACAGTTAGGTATGGAAATGGTAGCATGACTACCTTTGTCCGTGTTCATGTACGGGTAGAGCAGGGGAACGTCTGATGAAACCCGCTACGGCTATGGCCCGGCTCGGAAACTTGGGGACATTTTCCGCCCTCAAGGTCAAGGGTTTCCGCAGCTTCTGGTTGGGCTTGCTGGCCATCTACTTCGGTGTGCAGTTGCAGTCACTGGCCGCAGCCTGGTTAGCTTATGAATTGACGCACTCGCCGTTCAAACTGGGACTGGTGGCGACGGCGTGGGCAGGGCCGGTGGTGCTCTTTTCGATTTTTGGCGGTGTTGCTGCCGACCGTATGTCGAAAAGGGCTGTGCTTATCTGGAGCCGACTATGGATAAGTTTGATCACCTTCGCCGTAGCAACTCTCATTGCTACGGGACTGATTGAGTACTGGCACCTGGTGGCTGCGGGTGTGCTCCTCGGATTCGGATATGCTTTCAGTATATCGGCCAACATGGCGATTATCCCGGAGCTGGTGCCGTCAGATTTGATGCTTAACGCCATCGCGCTGAACAACGGCGGGTTTAACCTCAGCCGCGTCGCCGGGCCGGCGCTGGCGGGAGTTATGATAGGAACGGTGGGGACCGCCGGTGTCTACTATGCGGCGGCAGTGTGCTACTTCATCGCCATCGGCGTGTTGTGGACTCTGCCGAAGACCGGGTACAAAACTGCCGGACGAGGCCCGCTGTGGGAGTTCATGGCCGAAGGACTCAGATACGTCTGGGAAAACCGGCCGGTCATGATTCTCATCGTCCTGGAGTTTGTGCTTCTGTTTATTGCCATGCCTTTTCAGAACTTTATGCCGGCTTTTGCCGAGCGGCTGGGAGTCGAGGCGATGGGCTACGGTTTCCTGGTGGCGATGCTCGGGATTGGCGCTATGGCAGGTTCCCTTGGTGTGGCATCACTGGGCAACTTCAGGAAGAAGGGACTGCTCCTTCTCCTGGCGGGCATGGGCTACGGTGCGACCCTAGCGGTCTTCGCCAGTCTGCAATCGTTCGGCGCGGCACTCGGCTTCCTGGTGCTGGTAGGTGTTTCCAGCGCCTCGTACTTGGCGACGAGCAGCACCCTCATCCAGATGAACGTCACTGACGCCATCAGGGGCAGGGTCATGAGCGTCTATATAACGATTAGCGGTTTCCAGCCGCTTGGTATACTGCCGATCGGCGCGCTCTCCGAGGTCATAGGAGTATCCACCGCCGTGGCCATCAGCGGCGGTATCGTTTTTGTCGTCATGCTGGCCGGTGTATTAACCCTGGGTAGCGTCCGACGGCTTCAATAGGCGGGCTACTACTCGGCGGCCCTCTCAAGTTCGAAGCGGAAGTTCTCGATAACCGTGTTGGCCAGCAGCTTGCGGCACATTTCAGTTACCTGCTCCCGTGCCCGGGCCTCATCGTTCTCCTGGAGGCGTACCTCGATGTATTTACCGGCACGGACGCTGGTCACGGTCTGGAAGCCGAGGTTGTGTAGAGCGCCTCTGATGGTGAGGCCCTGAGGGTCGTTCACGGTCGGCTTGAGGGTAATATAGCACTTGGCAAGAAACATTTTAGGTCACCAGTTCCTTTCCGGTCAGCCGGCGGAAGGCCTCACGGTATCTCTGCGTGGTGGCCTTGACTACGTCCGGTGGCAAGGTGGGGGCGGGGGGCTCCTTGTTCCAGCCGGAGGCGACGAGCCAGTCGCGCACCGGTTGCTTGTCGAAGCTGGGCGGTGATGTTCCGACCTTGTACTGGGCAACGTCCCAGAAACGGCTGGAATCGGGCGTCAGAAGTTCGTCAATCAGGCTGAGTTTGCCGTCGATAAGGCCGAACTCGAACTTGGTATCGGCGATAATAATGCCGCGTTGCCTGGCGTAGTTGAGGGCGAATTCATAGACAGAGATAGCTGCTTTTTTGAGGTCGGCGGCAAGCTTTTTGCCGACCAGTTTATCCATCTGCTCCGGCGTAAGTGGTTCGTCGTGTCCGGTATCGGCCTTGGTGGTCGGTGTGAATAGCGGCTGGGCCAATTGCTGGCTCTCTTTGAGGTCTGGCGGCATGGCCATGCCTGACACGGTCCCGCTGGATTTGTACTCGGCCCAGGCCGAGCCGGAAATGTAGCCGCGGACGACACATTCAACGGGGATGCGCTCCGCCTTTCTAACGACCATGGCGCGGCCGGTCAGGTAGTCCGGACAGGCAACTCCGGGGGAAACCAGCCCTGCCAGCATCGAAGGGCTGGTGATGACTTTGACCACGTGATTGGGTACGATATGCGCCGTCTTTTCGAACCAGAAAGCGGAAAGCTGGTTAAGCACGGCGCCTTTATCGGGGATGCCGTTAGGCAGGACGAAATCGAAGGCTGAAATCCGGTCAGTGGCGATAATCAGCAGTCTGTCGCCGAGGTCGTAGGTATCGCGCACCTTGCCGCGGCCGAATAGAGGAAGGCTTAGGTTTGTTTCGAGAATAACGCTCATTTCCGGCCTTTCTCCCCGCCCAGGCCAAGCCTGGTGAAAATTTCGTCAATGTGCTTGAGGTAGAAGTTATAGTCGAAAAGGGCTTCAAGCTCCTTCGGTTCAAGGCGGGCGGTGACATCGCGGTCAGCCTTGAGTAGACCGAGGAATGGCACCCGCTCCTTCCACGCTTTCATGGCGTTGCGCTGGACAAGCTCATAAGCCTGTTCTCGTTTGAGTCCCTTCTCGACAAGCGCCAGAAGCACCCTCTGCGAAAAGACCAGGCCCTGGGTGATTTCCAGATTACGCCGCATGTTGTCAGGATAGACATTAAGGCCTTTGATGATGCCGGTGAAGATAGAGAGGGCGTAATCAAGAACGAGGCAGGCATCGGGCAGGATGACGCGCTCGGTGGAAGAATGGCTGATGTCTCGTTCGTGCCATAAAGCAACGTTCTCCATAGAAGTCACCGCATAGCCGCGGAGGAGCCGAGCCAGACCGCAGGTGCGCTCGCATAGCTCCGGGTTGCGCTTGTGCGGCATAGCCGAGGACCCGGTCTGCCCGGGGTCGAACGGTTCTTCAGCTTCGAGCACCTCGGTCTTCTGGAGGGCGCGGATTTCGGTGGCGAACTTTTCGAGTGAAGCGCCGATGATGGCCAGGGTGGTGACGAACTGGGCGTGACGGTCACGCTGGATGATCTGGTTGGAGACGGGCGCCGGCGCCAGACCCAGGCGGGCGCAGGCTTTTTTCTCGACTTCAGGCGGCACCGTGGCATAGGTGCCGACGGCGCCGGACATTTTGCCGACGCTGATAACTTTCGTCGCCTCGGCCAGACGTGCCGCATTGCGCTTCATTTCCTCGACCCAGATGGCCAGCTTGAGACCGAAGGTGATAGGCTCGGCATGGACGCCGTGGGTTCGGCCCATCATGATGGTCTTCTTATGCGTGATGGCTTTCTCTTTGAGGGCGGTCAGCAGGTCTTCAATGTCGGCGGCTAGGATAACTGAGGCCTCTTTCAGCTGGAGGCTGGTGGCGGTGTCCATGATATCCGATGAGGTCAGACCGAGGTGGATCCACCGGGACTCTTCGCCGAGGCTTTCGCCCACCGAGCGGAGGAAAGCCGTGACATCGTGGTGGGTGATTTTGAAATATTCGGCATAGAGCTCCGGTGAGAACTTCGCCTTACGGAGCTTGACCATATCGGCCTCAGGTATGACGCCGAGCTCGGTCCAGGCTTCGCAGACGGCGAGTTCGATACGCAGCCATTGCTGGAATTTGTTGTCTTCCGACCAGACCTGCTTCATGGCCGGCCGGCTGTAGCGCTCAATCACCTTAACTTGCCTCCAGTTCCCTCCGGTATTTCTCGTAAGCTTCGGCTACGGATGGGTACTTGATGGACAGTATCCGGGCGGCGAGCAGGGCGGCATTCCTGGAGTTGTTGATGCCCACCGAGCCAACAGGGACACCCGACGGCATCTGAACTATGGAGTACAGAGCATCAACCCCTTTGAGCTCGCTGGTGGCGAGGGGTACGCCGATTACAGGCAGGTCAGTCCAGCTGGCGACGACACCGGGGAGGTGTGCCGCACCACCGGCACCGGCGATAATGACCTCGATGCCCTTGCGTCGGGCGCCTGAGGCGTACTCTTTAACTTTGCCCGGGGTGCGGTGTGCCGACATGATTGACATTTCATACTCAATACCTAATTGCTCCAGCATCTTCAGCGCTGGCTGCATGAGCGGTTCGTCAGTCTTACTTCCCATAACTATGCTAACTAGCGGCATCTATTTCACCTCCCTTAAGGCAATATCCTTGCGGTAGTGGCAACCCTCGAATTGAATGCGGTCGATATTCGAGTATACCTTATCTCTGGCCTCGGCCATACTGTGTCCGGTGGCAGCCACAGTGAGAACGCGGCCGCCGTCGGTGAGTACCTCGTCAGGACTGTTCCCGACCTTTGTTCCGGCATGGAAGACCAGTACGTCTCTGTCAATCGTATCCAGGCCGTGGATGGGCAGACCGGTGCAATAATGGCCGGGATAGCCGCCGGAGGCCATGACGACACCAACACAGGCGTCGGACGTCCAGTCGAGCTTCACTCTGTTCAGCTTACCTTCTATCACTGCGATGAAAGCGTCAACGATGTCGCTCTTCATTCGCGGCAGAATGGCCTGCGTCTCGGGGTCGCCGAAGCGGGCATTGAACTCAAGGACTCGTATGCCTTTCGGGGTCATCATCAGACCGGCATAGAGCACACCCCTGTAGGGAATGCCTTCTCTGGCCAGAGCCCTAACTGCAGGTTTGAGCACCTTTTCGGTGGCCTCTCTTGCCTCGGCAGTGCCGAAAAAACCGGGCGGGCTGTAACTGCCCATGCCGCCGGTGTTGGGCCCCTGGTCGCTGTCAAAAACGCGCTTGTAGTCGCAGGCGGGGACGAGTGGAAGTACCGTCTCGCCATCGCTGAAGGCGAGTAAGCTGACTTCGGGGCCAGTGAGGCACTCTTCGATGATGACCCTCTTGCCAGCATCGCCGTAGACCCTGTTTACCATGGCTTCATAGAGCGCCTTTTGAGCCTCGTCTCTGGTCCGGGCTACGGTCACTCCTTTGCCGGCGGCAAGTCCGTCAGCCTTGATAACTACCGGGAGGGGTTGCGCCTCAAGGTACCTTGAAGCCTCGGTGTAGGAGTCGAAGCTGGTCCCGGCGGCGCAGGGGATGCCGTATTTCGTCATCACATTCCTGGAGAAGACCTTGCTGGACTCCATCTGTGCGGCGGCTTTGCTCGGCCCAAAGATGGGCAGGCCGTGGCTGGTGAAGAGGTCGACAATTCCGGCGGCCAGGGGCGCTTCTGGCCCGACCACGGTCAGGTCGACCTTGTTCTCTCTGGCAAATGTCAACAATGATGGTATGTCGCCGGCCTTGATGGGTACGTTGGTACCAAGTCGTGCCGTGCCGGCGTTGCCGGGAGCGATAAACACCTGCCCGGCCGATGGGCTCTGTGCTATTTTCCAAGCAAGGGCGTGTTCGCGGGCCCCACCGCCGATGACGAGTACTTTCAACTGGAGTGCTCCGTTACTCCCACTCGATGGTAGAAGGTGGTTTGCTGGTGATGTCGTAGACGACGCGGTTGACGCCGGGGACTTCGTTGACGATGCGGTTGGAGATGCGGCCGAGGAGTTCGTAAGGCAGGTGCGCCCAGTCGGCGGTCATGGCGTCCTCGCTGGTGACGGCACGGACGCCGACAAGGTACCCGTAGGTGCGGAAGTCACCCATGACGCCGACACTCCTGACGTCGGTAAGAACGGCGAAGCTTTGCCAGAGCTGGCGGTAGAGCTTGGCCTTTTTGATTTCGTTCATGACAATCCAGTCGGCAGCGCGCAGGATTTCCAGCTTGTCTTTTGTGACCTCGCCGATGATGCGGATGGCAAGACCGGGACCGGGGAAAGGCTGGCGCCATACCATTTCTTCAGGCAGACCGAGGGCGAGACCGACCTCACGTACTTCGTCCTTGAAAAGGTAGCGGAGAGGCTCAATCAGAGTGAGCTTCATCTGGGCGGGAAGACCGCCAACATTATGGTGTGTCTTGATTTTGGCAGCGGCCTTGTTTTCGGTGGTGGCGCTTTCGATGACATCCGGGTAAAGAGTACCCTGCGCAAGGAAATCGACCCTGCCCAGCTTGAGGGCTTCTTCTTCAAAAACGCGGATGAATTCATTGCCGACCTGACGGCGCTTGACCTCGGGGTCGGTGATGCCTTTTAGCTGGCGGAGGAAGCGCTCGGTAGCATCGGTGTAGACGATATTCATTTTGAGGTTGTTCCGGAAGGTATTCAGGACACGCTCCGCTTCGCCACGGCGAAGCAGGCCATTGTTGACGAAGATGCAGGTAAGCTGGTCGCCGACTGCCTGATGGATGATGGTGGCGGTTACGGAAGAGTCAACGCCGCCTGACAGGGCGCATATAACCTTGCCGTCCTTAACCTGCTCGCGGATGCGGGTGATGCTTTCCTGGACAAAGTTAGCCGGCGTCCAGTTGCCTCTGCAACCGCAGACTTTATAGAGGAAGTTCTGAATTATGTTCTTACCCAGCGGCGTATGGACAACTTCGGGGTGGAACTGAATGCCGAAGATGCGGTTATCTTTACCCATTGCAGCGATCGGCGAGTTGTCGGTGTGACCGAGCGATTGGAAGCCCGGCGGCATCCGGGTAACAAGGTCGCCGTGACTCATCCAGACGAGCATCGATGACGGCAAGCCGGCGAACAGCGGCGAATCGGTGTTCAGGTGGAGCGTAGCCTGGCCGTACTCGTGCTTGGCCCCCGGGGATACCTGCCCGCCAAGTTGCTGGGCAAGAAGCTGGTTGCCATAGCAGATGCCGAGGATGGGTAGGCCGCTTTCGTAGATTTTGAGCGGGGCCAGAGGGGCACCCTCAGCATAGACGCTGGCCGGACCACCGGAGAGGATAAAGCCGCGCGGCTTGAGGGCCATGACCTGTTGCCAGGGTGTTTCCGGTGGGAGCAGTTCGCAGTAGACATGGCACTCACGGACACGCCGTGCAATTAGCATGGCGTATTGCGAACCGAAGTTGTAGACGATGACGGTCTCTTTTTCGGTTGGGTGGATTGGTTGAGTTACCGGCCGTTCGCCGCGGCGCTCCTTGGCTATCTCAAGGTACGCCGAGACTTCGATGTCATCACTGGTGGCAATACGGCGGCTATCCGGCTGGTTGGTCATGGAAACGCTCCTGTGAAGGCATATTACAATGTATCACGCGGGGTGTCTTTTGCCAAGGGGATTCAGGATAGAAGCCGCCGATCCGTACCAGGTCTTTTCGGCCTCCCAGATTTGTCTGACGGCATAGCCGCGGTTAAGCAGGCCGAGGTGGCGAAACTCAATCTTGGAAGGCGTGACTTTGATAATGGTTCGCTCCATTGTCACCTTGTCTGTGGGGCAGCCGAGCGCTTCGTAGCAGTGTTCCCAGTCGTAGGCGTCGAGGGCATGGAGATACTCCGTGTCACTACTGGTGATCAACTCGGCCCAGCCGGTCATCTGAATGCCTTTGACGTCTTTCCACATAGTTCAGGCAATAACTTGAGTTGGCGCTGTGACACGCTATCAGGCTGTGTTATACTTGCCCGTACGATGGGAGGTCAGCTGGAAAAGGCCATCGCGATTCTGCGCCGGGGCGGTGTTATCGTCTTTCCGACGGATACCGTTTACGGACTTGGCGCTGACCCGCGTAATGAAAAAGCCGTGCGCCGTATCTACCAGATAAAAGGCCGAGCCGCAGGCATGGCTTTGCCGCTACTGGCCTCTGGTGTCCGGCAGGTTTCGGCAGTGGCGGTCATGACTGACCTGGGACGGCGGCTGGCAAAAAGCTTCTGGCCAGGCGCGCTGACGCTTGTACTGCCTCGAGCGTCGGGTTTTCCCGGATATGTTAGCGCTGGCCGGGATACGGTGGCGGTGCGTGTGCCCCGGCATCGGGTACCGGCGGCTCTGGCTAGAGGGCTGGGGGTGCCGGTGATAGGCACCAGCGCCAACCTCAGCGGACAGCCGAGTGCCAGGACCGTCGATGAGGCTGTCGGGCAACTGGCGGGACTGGTTGATGGGATAATCGATCTTGGTCCATGCTGTGGCGGCATCGAGTCCACCGTGGTGGATGCGACCGGTGACAGGCCGGTCGTTCTGAGGTGTGGGGCGGTATCCGAGGAGGCGATTGATTCGGTTCTAAAAGAAAGAGGCGGGAGGCAAAAGACATGCGCGTAGCGCTTGGATGCGACCACAGGGGACTGGTGCTGAAACAGGCGGTGATGAGGCTTCTTGGCGAGATGGGGCATGAATTCAAAGATTATGGGTGTTTTGACACAGTTTCAGTGGACTATCCGGACATAGCTGTTCAGGTGGGCCGCGCCGTGGTATCCGGCCTGGCTGATTATGGGGTGTTGGTATGCAGTAGCGGGATCGGGATGAGTATTGCCGCTAACAAGGTAAAGGGAGTGCGGGCGGCCCTGTGCGGTGATATGCTGAGCGCCCGGCGCGCCCGTCTGCATAACGATGCCAACGTGTTGTGCCTTGGTCAGGACATAATCGGGGAGGGGTTGGCCATGGAGGTAGTGAAGACTTTCCTCTCCACCAGTTTTGAGGGGGGACGACACGCTCGGCGTCTGAGTAAGGTGCAGGAAATCGAGGGCAGTTTCCTTGACACGGCATAGGTGCTATGTTACATTTGAGCTTCAGCTTTGCATAGCTACGGGCGCGAACGTGTTTCATAGGGCTGATTAAGTGAGAAGCGACGTTATTAAGAAAGGCTTGGAAAGGGCGCCGCACCGCAGTCTTCTGCACGCGCTGGGCTGTGCCCGGCAGGACTTCTCACGACCGTTTATCGGTATTGTCAGCAGTTACAGTGAGATTGTCCCCGGGCACATACATCTGGACACTGTGTCCAATGCCGTGAAAGAAGGCGTCAGGGAAGCTGGCGGTGTTCCTTTTGTTGTGAACACCATCGCGATATGCGACGGTATTGCCATGGGCCATGCCGGAATGAAGTTCAGCCTGCCAAGCCGGGAGCTCATCGCCGATTCAGTTGAGGTAGTAGTCTCGGCGCACGCCTTCGACGGTCTGGTCTTTATCCCGAACTGCGACAAGGTGATACCGGGTATGCTAATGGCGGCGGCGCGGCTGAATATTCCTGCTATCTTTGTCAGCGGTGGTCCCATGCTGGCCGGACGTCTCGGGGACGGCTCGGTGGTTGACCTAAATTCGGTGTTTGTGGCCGTCGGTAAGGTCAACAAGGGCGAAATGGATGCTGCGGAGTTGGGTGAGCTGGAGGAGGTGGCTTGTCCTGGCTGTGGCAGTTGCTCCGGCATGTTTACGGCCAATACCATGAACTGCCTCTCAGAGGCGCTGGGTATGGCATTGCCGGGTAATGGGACGATACCGGCAACCACGTCAAGACGCCTGAAGCTGGCGCACGATGCCGGCAAGAGAATACTGGACCTGGTGAAGGGCAACATCCGCCCCAGAGATATCATCACACCTGAGGCAATACACAATGCTTTCGTAGTTGATATGGCGCTGGGAGGGAGTACCAACTCGGTCCTGCATCTCATTGCCATCGGAAACGAGGCCGGCTTTGCGTTTCCGCTATCCGAAATAAACAAGATAAGTGCTCAGACGCCGTATCTGAGCAAGATAGCGCCGGCGGGTGAGTATCATGTTGAAGACCTCGACCTGGCTGGTGGTATCCCGGCAGTCATGGCTGAGGTGCGGGACCTTTTGAATACCGGTGTCAGGGCGGTTACCGGAACTCTGGCAGATACAATTGGTGATGCGAAAGTGCGTAACCGGCGTGTCATACTTCCCAGGTCGGCACCGCATTCGAAGACCGGCGGCCTGGCCATTTTATTCGGGAACCTGGCGTCGGAAGGCGCTGTGGTTAAGGCCGGAGCGGTTGACCAGCGCATGCTTAAACATCGGGGGCCGGCGCGGGTTTTCGACAGTGAAGAAGCGGCCACATCGGCCATAATGAAGGGGAAAATCAAGCCTGGAGATGTGGTGGTCATACGATATGAAGGGCCGAGAGGTGGTCCCGGTATGAGGGAGATGTTGACACCGACCTCTCTTCTGACCGGTATGGGTCTTGACAGTACGGTTGCTCTCGTAACCGACGGCCGTTTTTCCGGCGCGAGTAAGGGCGCAGCTATCGGCCACGTGTCTCCCGAAGCCGCGGCGAGAGGGCCAATTGCGGCTCTGCGCGACGGCGATATTGTGGATATTGATATACCGGAGCGCAGGCTGGAAGTGGAGTTGACCGGTCCGGAGATTAAGAAGCGGCTGGCGGCGGTTCCACCGTTCAAACCGAAAGTGAAGGTGGGGTATCTGAAGCGATATGCGGAGAAGGTGACCTCTGCCAGCACCGGGGCCGTTTTCGCGAAGTAAGGTTCGAATACATGAAGAAGACTGGCGCGGAGATACTGTGCGAAAGTTTAATAAAGGAAGGCGTGGAAGTTATCTTCGGCTTCCCTGGCGGGGTGGTCTTGCCGTTTTACGATACTCTCCCGAAGTATCCGCAGTTGCGGCATATTCTGGTGCGTCATGAGCAGGGGGCGGCCCACGCCGCGGATGGCTATGCCAGAGTTGCCGGCAAGCCGGGAGTGTGCTTGGCGACTTCGGGCCCGGGTGCAACCAATCTGGTGACCGGTATTGCCAACGCGTGCCTGGACTCTTCTCCGGTCATTGCTATCACGGGTCAGGTGGCCAGGGCATTTATCGGCAAGGATGCCTTTCAGGAAGTTGACATTACAGGAATAACCCTGCCGATTACGAAGCATAACTATTCGGTCAGGAAGGCGTCGGATATCGCTCGTGTAGTCAAAGAATCGTTCTTCATAGCCAGAACCGGCCGGCCAGGCCCGGTATTAATAGATATTCCGCGAGATGTTTTCACCGAGAGTGCTGAGGCTCATTACCCGGACAAGGTTAATCTGCCCAGCTATAAGCCGGTGCTCTACGGGCATCCGACCCAGATTAAGCGTGCGGCGGAGTTGATAAACGGGGCCAAGAAGCCGTTAATCGTGGCCGGGCGCGGCGTAATTATTTCGGAGGCATATCAGGAGGTCAGGGAACTGGCGGAGAAAGCCCAGATACCGGTGGTAACGACCCTGCTTGGTATTGGTTGCTTCCCGGAAACACACGTCTTGTCTTATGGAATGATCGGGATGCATGGCATGGCATATGCCAATACCGCGGTTGATCAGGCAGATGTGTTGATTGCCATCGGTATGAGATTTGACGACCGGGCTACCGGCAGGGTGAGCTCGTTCGCGCCGCGGGCCAGTATCATTCATATTGATATTGACCCGGCCGAGATTGGCAAAAATGTGCGTGTCGATGTCCCGATTGTTGGCGACGCCAAGAACGTTCTGCAGGCGCTCAACAAGCAGATATCTTCGAGTGATCATGTGGACTGGCTTAGGGAGCTCGACGAATATCGGAAATGTCATCCGTCGATGGACATCCGTGAGACCGATAAGCTTTTGCCGCAGTATGTGATCAGGCAAATATTTGAGGCAACACAGGGCGAAGCCAGAATAGTGACTGGCGTTGGCCAGCATCAGATGTGGTCAGCCCAGCACTTCTACTACATTAAGCCGAACAGCTTGATATCGTCGGGCGGCCTGGGGACGATGGGTTTTGAGCTGCCGGCGTCTATGGGCGTCAAAGTAGCGTGTCCTAATGAAACGGTCTGGTGTATTGCCGGCGATGGTGGCTTCCAGATGACGCTTCATGAACTTGCTACCATCGCCTGTGAAAAAATAGCTGTAAAGATCGCCATAATCAATAACGGGTTCCTGGGCATGGTCAGGCAATGGCAGGAGTTATTCTACGGCAAGCGTTATGTGGCGACACCTCTCTACGGGCCCGACTTTGTCAAGCTGGCCGATGCCTATGGGATCGCGGGCATGAGGGTGACCGATAAGAAACAGGTATCTGCGGCGATACATAAGGCCATGGCGCATGATGGGCCGTTTGTCATTGATTTCAGGGTAGAGCCTGAAGAAAACGTTTTCCCTATGGTCCCCCCGGGTGCGTCCATCGTGGAATGTATTGAGATGCCCAAGCCGGAAGCGGTCGATACCCGCAGATAGAGCACGGGACGCCAGGAGGATTTTACAAATGAACGGTCCGTATCATACGCTGGTGGCACTGGTCGAAGACCGGCCCGGGGTGCTCAACCGCGTTTCGAGCGTGCTGCGACGCCGTGATTTCAATATCGAGAGTATCGCCGTGGGACGGACCGACCAGCCAGAACTTTCACGCATGACAATCGTGGTTAACGCGGAGTCAGCCAACGTCGAACAGGTAAGGAAGCAACTGTCCAAGCTGATAGACGTTGTGAAAATCTTTGACATCACCGAGGAGAGTAAGGTTGAGCGCGAGCTGGCTTTGATAAAAGTCAAGACCACGCCTGCCACACGGGGCGAAATCATCCATATCGTCAATATTTTCCGCGCCAATATCGTTGACGTGGCACCCGATTCGATGATTGTCGAGGTGACCGGTGATGAAGATAAGATTTCGTCCCTTCTGGCACTTCTCCAGGGTTTCGGAATCAAGGAGATGGCCAGGACCGGGCGGATAGCAATTACCCGTGGCGGAACAGGGCCACTTATCATCGACGAGGAGCCGAAGGTAATCAGACAGGTAAGAAAGCCGCCGGTGCCGGAGAGTCCGGCGAACTGGTAGCACTCGGTCGGGACTACGTACGGCAGGCCGTCTTCCTGTAGCAACATAAGCACACAACCATCGCCCGCGGTATAGTTTGCTTATAAAAATATTTTGAGGGGGTTCAAATGGCCAAAGTCTACTATGACAATGATGCTGAGCTGAGCTTACTTAAAGGCAGGACGGTGGGCATTATCGGGTTCGGAAGTCAGGGGCATGCCCATGCCCAGAACCTGAGGGACAGTGGCTGTCAAGTGCTGGTCGCTGAAGCGCCGGGGACCGATGGCTGGAAGAACGCCCAGACAGCCGGATTTAAGGTGGCTACTGCGGCTGATACAGCGAGGGAGGCATCGATTATCGTGATGCTTGTCCCGGATAATCTCCAGCCGGTTATCTACCGTGAGGCGATTGAGAAGTCGCTGACTTCGGGGAAGATGTTAATGTTCGCCCACGGCTTCAACATCCACTTCGGGCAAATTGTGCCGCCACCCGTGGTGGACGTCACTATGATTGCCCCCAAAGCGCCGGGACGGATGGTTCGTGAGCTTTACACCCAGGGATCGGGAGTGCCGGCGCTGGTGGCGGTGGAGCAGGATGCTTCGGGTAAAGCGAAGGCGATAGCTCTGGCTTATGCCAAAGGTATCGGTACGACACGGGCCGGCGTCATTGAGACGACCTTCGCTGAGGAAACCGAGACTGACCTCTTTGGTGAACAGGCAGTACTTTGCGGAGGTATTTCGCACCTTATCAGGGCTGGCTTCGATACGCTGGTTAAGGCTGGCTATCAGCCGGAGATTGCCTACTTTGAGTGCCTGCACGAATGCAAGCTGATTGTTGATCTTATCTATCAGGGCGGCATTAGCTATATGCGAGACGTGGTCAGCGATACCGCCGAATACGGTGACTACAGCCGCGGCCCGAGAATCATTAACGATGAGGTCAAGGCCGAGATGGCCCGGATACTATCGGAAGTACAGAACGGGACCTTCGCCAGGGAGTGGATACTTGAGAACCAGGCAGGCCGGCCAAATTTCAACATTACCAAGCGTCGGGAAGCCCTCGCTGAGATTGAGACTGTCGGCAAGAAACTGAGGGAAATGATGCCGTGGCTGAAAAAAGCCTAGGGCTTCTTTAGCGCCGGGGCAGACCTATGGAAAGAGTCATCATCTTTGATACCACGCTCAGGGATGGAGAGCAGGCGGCGGGCGCCACGCTTAATATCCAGGAGAAGCTGGATATCGCCCGCCAGCTTGAGCGTCTTGGCGTGGACGTCATTGAAGCAGGCTTTCCCGCCAGTTCCCCCGGAGACTTCGAAGCAGTACGAGCTATCGCCAAAACGGTACGGAAGCCGGTAGTCTGCGCGCTTACCCATGCCAATGTCAAAGCGATCGAGCGCGCATGGGAGGCGGTTGCGGAAGCAAAACGTTCACGTATTCACGTGTTCCTTTCGTCTTCTGATATTCACATTAATTACCAGCTCCGCCGGAGCCGCGATGAGGTTCTTGAAATGACGCGGACGGCGGTCGCCCACGCAAAGCGCTATTGCAGTGACGTCGAGTTCTCGCCGATGGACGCTACCCGGACCGAGCCGCTGTTTCTGTATAAAGTGGTTGAGACGGCCATCAGCGCCGGGGCTACCACAGTAAACATACCGGACACGGTCGGATACGCCATTCCTGTGGAGTTTGGTAAGTTGATACGCGGCATTATCAAAAACGTACCGAACGCTCACCGGGCGACATTAAGCGTCCACTGTCATAACGACCTCGGCCTTGCAGTAGCTAACAGTCTGGAGGCGGTACGTCAGGGTGCGAGGCAGGTGGAGTGCACGGTTAACGGCATTGGCGAGCGGGCCGGTAACGCATCGCTGGAAGAAATCGTCATGGCGATAAAGACGCGGAATGACCTGCTCAGGTTCACTACCGGGGTGAACACCACCGAGATTTACCGTTCCAGCCGCCTTGTCAGCGACCTTACCGGTTTTGCTGTCCAGCCAAACAAGGCGATTGTCGGCGCCAATGCTTTCCGGCATCAGTCCGGTATACACCAGGACGGCGTCATTAAGAAGTCCATCACCTACGAGATAATGGACCCCCGCTCAGTCGGTATCCCGGCCAGCAGTCTGGTGCTGGGTAAGCTCAGCGGTCGGCATGCCTTCCGCGAACGGCTGGCAGAGCTGGGCTACACTCTGCCGGAAGCCGAGTTTAACCGGGCCTTCGAGGCCTTCAAACAATTGGCGGACAAGAAGAGGGAAGTCACCGACCGCGACATTGAATCTCTGGTGGCCGAAGAGCGGCGTACTTTTGCCGAGGTCTACCACCTTGACCATGTCGGGGTTACGTGCGGCAACGCCGCAATTCCGACGGCTACGGTCCGACTGATCGGGCCGGACGGCAGAGTGCTGGCTGACGCCGCGCTGGGTACTGGCCCGGTGGATGCTGTATACAAGGCTATTAATCGCATCGTTGGGGTTTCTAACAGACTGACAGAATTCAGCGTGAATTCCGTTACCGAAGGTATTGACGCGATTGGCGAGGTGCTGATACGGATTGAGAGCGACGGGGTGACATATACCGGCCGCGGCGCGGCTACGGACATCATTGTGGCGAGCGCCAAGGCCTACATGAACGCGCTCAATCGCCTGCTGGCGGCAAAAAAACTGACGGAGCAGACGTCGAGGGACAGGTCTGAACGCAAGACCGCGAGGGCCGGGAAGTGAACACCACCATTGAAGCAGTCTTGCGGTTGGTGCTGGCTGCGGCCCTCGGAGCGCTGGTAGGGTTCCAGCGGGAGCATGAGCATAAGCCGGCTGGTTTGCGTACGCACACGGTGGTGAGCGTCGGCGCCTGTCTTTTTTGCCTGGTATCGATTTATGGCTTCAGCGGGGCATCAGACCCATCGCGAGTTGCGGCACAGGTTGTTACCGGTATTGGTTTTATTGGCGCCGGTACAATCCTTTTCCTGAGTCGTCAGCACGTCATTGTCGGGTTGACGACGGCGGCGACGATATGGGCGGTGGCAGCGGTTGGGTTGGCGGTGGGAGCCGGCTTGTACGTGCTGGCTGCGGCCGGAGCGCTCATTGTCTTTGGCGCTCTGTATATTCCTCACCGGTTTTGAGTTCGTCGATAGCACGCAAGGAGGCGGCTTTTGAATCTGGGTGAGAAGATACTGGCGGTGCACAGCGGCAAGAGAAAAGTCTCCGCGGGCGATTTTGTTGACGTCCGCGTTGACATGGTGCTTGCCAATGATATTACGGCGCCGCTGGCAATACAGGAGTTTGCCAAGCTGGGAGTGAATAAGGTCTTTGACCCCGCCCGCGTGGTGCTGGTGCCGGATCACTTCTGCCCGAATAAGGATATCCTCGCGGCGGAGCAGGCCAAAATGATGCGGGAGTTCGCGCGGAGGCAGGGAGTTCGCTACTACGAAGTGGGCAGGATGGGGATTGAGCACGTTCTTTTACCGGAACAGGGACTGGTGCTGCCCGGTGAAGTTGTCGTGGGTGCGGATTCTCACACCTGTACTTATGGTGCGCTCGGAGCTTTTGCTACGGGCATGGGTTCAACCGATATCGCGGTAGCAATGGCTACTGGAGAAATCTGGATGAAGGTGCCGCCGGCCATCAAGTTTGTCTATCACGGCAGGCTCAAGAAATGGGTTGGTGGCAAGGACCTGATACTATTCACCATCGGCCAGATCGGTGTTGAGGGCGCAAACTATTCGTCCATGGAATTCGCCGGCGAAGCGGTGGACATGCTCGGAATGGATGGCCGCTTTACCATGGCCAACATGGCTATCGAGGCCGGCGGGAAAACCGGCCTTTTCGCGGTAGATGCCAGGACGCTAGAGTACGTTAAGCCACGGGCGCAGCGACCGTACAGGGTATACAAAAGTGATAAGAATGCGGCATATGCGCGGATACTGGAGTGGGATGTTTCGAAACTGGAGCCGCAGGTGGCTTTGCCGCACCTGCCGTCAAACGTGCGGCCGGTCAGCGAGGTGAAAAATGTCGAGGTTGACCAGGTGGTGATTGGGAGCTGTACCAACGGGCGGCTTGATGACCTGCGGGTGGCGGCGGCGTTGCTGAAAGGTAAACAGGTGAGTCCCAGGGTGCGATGTATCGTGATACCCGGGTCACAGCAGGTTTACATGCAGGCGATGAAAGAGGGTCTCCTGGAGACGTTCGTTCAGGCTGGCGCGGTGGTGAGCACGCCGACCTGCGGCCCGTGTCTAGGCGGGCACATGGGCATTCTGGCGGCGGGGGAGCGGTGCTGTTCGACGACTAACCGCAATTTCGTCGGCCGTATGGGGAGTACCAAGTCGGAGGTGTTTCTGGCTGGACCAGCGGTGGCCGCGGCAACCGCGGTGGTTGGCCGGATTGCCAGCCCGGTGGAGGTAGCCAGATGAAGTTGAAAGGGACTGTTCATAAGTATGGGAACCACATCAATACCGATGTCATCATCCCGGCGCGTTACCTCAGTCTGAGTGAGGGCTCCGACCTGGCGCGTCATTGCATGGAGGATATCGACGCCGAGTTTGTCAAGCGGGTGAAACCAGGCGACATCATAGTAGCGGCGGTCAACTTTGGGTGCGGGTCCTCCCGGGAGCATGCGCCGCTGGCAATTAAGGCGTCAGGCATATCGTGTGTCATTGCCGAAAGTTTCGCGCGGATCTTTTTCCGTAACGGCATCAATATCGGACTGCCTTTGCTGGAGTCGGCGGAGGCAGTAAAGGGGACCAAAAGCGGCGATGTGCTTGAAGTGGAACTGGAGACCGGTGAAATCAAGAACCTGACGACCGGCGAGACCTATCACGCCGCTCCATATCCACCGTTTCTTCTTGACATAATTTCTGCGGGTGGTCTGATAGAGTACACTAAGCGTAGACTGGAGAAAAAGAAATGAAGTTCGAACTGGCAGTTCTGCCCGGTGACGGGGTTGGGCCTGAAGTTGTTGCCGAAGCAGTCAAGGTCTTGAACGCTGTTGGCGATAAGTATGGACATGCTTTTAAGTATCGGTACGACCTCATCGGTGGGGCAGCCATTGACAGGCATGGTGTAGCCCTGACGGACGACTGTCTGGCTATGTGCAAGGCCAGCGATGCCGTGCTTCATGGTGCAGTCGGAGGGCCCAAGTGGGATGATCCAAAGGCGAAGGTGCGTCCCGAGGATGGACTGCTTGGGCTGAGGAAGGGCCTAGGGACTTTTGCCAATCTGCGACCGGTGAAGCTGTACCCGATGCTGGTTGATGCTGTGGCGCTGAAGCCCGAAGTGGTGCGGGGTGTCGACCTGATGGTGGTGCGTGAGCTTACTGGTGGGCTGTACTTTGGCAGGCCCAAACGGCAGTGGCTGAGCAAGAGCGGCCGTCACGCCGTTGACACCATGAAGTATTCAGAAAAAGAGATCAGGCGGATTGTAAAAGTAGGTTTTGAACTGGCTCGGAGACGCCGCAAGAAGTTGGCCTCGGTTGACAAGGCGAACGTGCTGGAAACTTCACGCCTCTGGCGACAAATTGCCATGGAGGTGGCAGTCGACTACCCGGATGTCCAGCTGGAGCATGTTCTGGTTGACTCCTGTTCGATGCGGCTTATTCAGCGGCCGGCTGATTTTGATGTCATTGTCACCGAGAACACTTTTGGCGATATCCTTACCGATGAAGCTTCAATGCTGGCCGGCTCGATGGGCATGCTGCCTTCGGCCAGTCTGGCGGGCATTCCTACGGAAGGCGGGCGTGCCTTTGGCCTTTACGAGCCGATACACGGTAGCGCGCCGAAGCGCGCCGGGCAGAATCTGGCGAACCCTATCGCCACGATACTCAGTGTGGCTATGATGCTCAGGTATTCGCTGGCGCTGAGCGCTGAGGCTGATGCTGTGGAGGCGGCAATACTCAAGGTGCTTGAAGAGGGATACCGTACTTACGATATTATGGAGGCGGGCAAGGTTAAGGTCAGCACCAGCCGGATGGGCGACCTGATAGCCCAGAGGGTGCTAGGGAAGAAATAGTACGGAAGATACTCCGATGAAGTCAGTACAGCTATACGATACTACGCTGCGTGACGGTGCTCAACGCGAGGGTATCTCGTTTTCGGTTGAGGACAAGCTTAAAATCGCCAGTAAGCTGGACGAATTGGGTATCCACTTTATTGAGGGAGGGTGGCCGGGTTCTAACCCCAAGGACAGCAAGTTCTTTGCACGGGCGCGTCGGATTAAGTTCAAGCAGGCAACTCTTGTCGCCTTCGGTAGCACCAAGCGCCACGATGTTAAGGCGAAGGACGACCCGAATTTGAAGGCGCTGGTGGACTCAGGGGTGAGGGTGGTTACCATTGTTGGGAAAAGCTCGCGGATGCAGGTCATCGATGTCCTGGAAGTCGGCCTTGAGACCAATCTGGAGATGATATACGAGTCGGTGGCATATCTGGTAGGCAGGGGACTGAGGGTATTCTTTGACGCCGAACACTTTTTCGATGGCTACAGGATGGACCCGGATTATTCACTTAAGACACTTAAGGCGGCGGATGATGCCGGTGCCGAGTGTCTGGTTTTATGTGATACTAATGGAGGAAGCCTGCCGTCTCAGATTGGAGAGGCGGTTCGTGCCGCATGCCGGGTTTCGCGCGCTTCGATTGGCATCCATGCTCACAACGATAGCGAGCTTGCTGTGGCCAATTCTCTGGCGGCGGTTGAGGCCGGGGCCAGCCAGGTTCAGGGTACCATCAACGGATATGGAGAAAGGTGCGGCAACGCCAATCTGTGCTCCATTATCCCGAACCTCAAGCTCAAGATGGGCATTAACTGTATATCCAATGCGAATCTGTCAAGACTGGCGGAGGTCGCCCATTTTGTGGCTGGCGTTGCCAACCTGACGCTTGACCGTCATCTTCCGTACGTCGGTGATAGCGCCTTCACACACAAAGGTGGACTTCATGTCTCAGGTCTGATGAAATGTGATACCAGTTATCATCACGTTGACCCCTCGCTGGTAGGCAATACTCACCGCGTGGTTGTCTCGGAGCTTTCCGGCAAAGGCAACATCATCTATAAGGCAAAGGAGCTGGGTATCAACCTCCCGCCGAGAGGTGAGGAAACACGGCGTGTGCTCGACCAGATCAAACTTCTGGAGAGCCGGGGTTTTCAGTATGAAGATGCCGACGCCTCTTTTGAGCTTCTTTTGCGGCGGGCGCAACCCGGCTACAAGCCGCCGTTTGAACTGGTGGACTTCATGGTGGTGGTGGAGAGGCACCGCCGCCTGCCGACCTCAAATACCCATGAAGAGACACTGGCTGAGGCGACGGTCAAGGTGCGGGTTGGCGAGAAGGTTATCCACACTGCGGCGGAGGGTAATGGCCCGGTCAATGCTCTCGATGCGGCCCTGCGCAAGGCACTGGTCCAGTTCTATCCGAGCCTGGCTGCTATCAAGCTGGTTGACTACAAAGTGCGCATCCTTGAGGAGGCGTCCGGCACCGGCTCACAGGTGCGGGTGTTGATTGAGTCTACCGATGGTGAAGATACCTGGCGCACCGTTGGCGGGTCGAGCAACATTATCGAGGCCAGCTGGCTGGCCCTGGCTGACAGTCTGGAGTACTGGCTGATCAGGCACAGCAGCAGTTAGCTTGGACTATTCTCTGGCCGGATTGCCCACGGGCATGATATAGAGCGGCCTTATCGTCTCGTCCAGCCCGAGCAGATTCCTCACAGCCTCGTCGTCGAAGGCTCCGATCATCACTGTGCCGAGACCCAGCGCAGTCGCCTGCAAATGGACATTCTGGCCAATGTGCCCGGCCTCGATGTTAACGTAGCGCTGGGCGCGTGCGCCGTAGCGGAAGGCGGTTCGGGAGAAGATGGCGCAGGCGACCAGCACAGCCGGTGCGCTGGCCACGGATTGCTGGCCGAGCGCGGCTTCGGACAGGGAAGAACGGATATCGCCCGGCTTTTCCGTGGTCAGTGAATGACTGTCCGGGGCGTAATGGTAGACTCCCGCATTGATGCCGGTTACGGTTTGCTCTCCGGTTGCTACTACGATTTCAAGTGGGTAGGTAGCGCCAGCGCTCGGTACGGTGCGGAATCTTCCATGGGTGATGCCCTGGGCTGCCCAGAGGAGTTGGCCCAGCTGTTCAAGGGTCAGCGCTGACTTTTCGTACCGTCTTACCGACTTGCGGCGGGAGATGGCTTCCTCAACCGAGACTATCCCTCTGGTGCTTGGCGGCGGTAGTCGGACTACGGGGGCCGACGTATTGCGGTTCTGTTTCATCCCTTTACCACCCCCAGCGGCTCTGCCATGAGCACTTTGCGTGATATTCCGGCTTGATGTGTTATCTCAACTACTTTGCTGACGTCTTTGTAGGCCTCCGAGGCTTCCTCGGCCAGTGAATGCGGACTGGCGGCTTTGACGATGATGCCGCGGGAGGCAAGTTCTCGGGTGATGTTAACGCCCTTGAGACTGCGCATAGCCGCGCCGCGGCTCTGGACACGTCCGGCCCCGTGACAGGTGGAGCCGAATGTCTCCTGCAGTGCCCGGTCGGTGCCAACGGCCACGTACGAACGTCGTCCCATGTCGCCCGGGATGAGCACCGGCTGGCCGATAGATGCGTATTTCTTCGGGACATCCTTGTGCCCGGCGGGGAAGGCCCTGGTAGCGCCCTTGCGGTGGACGCAGACGGTGACTGGCTTGCCATCTACCATGTGCTGTTCTATCTTGGCGATGTTGTGGGCGACGTCATAGATTTGAGCCATGCCTAACTGGTCGGGCGTTCGGCCAAAGACCCTGGAGAAAGCCTCTCGTGACCAGTGGGCGATGCACTGACGGTTGGCCCACGCGTAGTTGGCGGCGCAGGCCATGGCGGCGAGGTAGTCTCTGGCTTCTGGAGAGTCAAGCGGCGCGCATGCCAGTTCGCGGTCAGGCAGGACGATACCGTAGCGACGTACTGCACCTTCCATAACACGCAGGTAGTCGTCGCATACCTGGTAGCCCAGTCCTCTGGAGCCGGTGTGTATCAGCAGGAGCACCTGCCCGATACCTTCTATACCCATGGTTCTGGCAGCGGCCTCGTCATATATCTCCCGGACCACCTGGACTTCAAGGAAATGGTTGCCGGAACCAAGAGTCCCAGATTGGGGAATACCGCGTTTTTTGGCGCGGTCGCTTACCTTGTCAGGGTTGGCGCTTTTCATAGCACCGCCTTCTTCAGTAACCTCGAGGTCATCGGAAAGGCCGTAACCGTGGCTCACGGCCCATTGGGCGCCTTTCTCGAGGACATCACGCAAATCCCGGTCACTCAGGCGTATCTTGCCTTCAGACCCTAAACCGGACGGTACGTGATTAAAGAGTGCATTTACCAGGGCGCTGATGCGTGGCTTGACCTCGGCTTCCGTTAGGTTGGTGCGGAGGAGCCTGACACCGCAGTTGATGTCGTAGCCGACGCCTCCGGGTGAGACGACCCCATCTTTCATGCTGGTGGCGGCTACGCCGCCGATGGGGAAACCGTAACCCCAGTGGATGTCCGGCATGGCCATGGAACGGCCGATGATTCCAGGCAGAAAAGCGACATTGGCCACCTGTTCCGGTGCCTGTTCCTCCCGTATCAAGGCCAACATGGCCTGGTCAGCATAGATCAGTCCGGGTACCCGCATCCCGGCCTTGTAGCTCCGGGGGATTTCCCAGCGGTAGTCGTCTATGCGGTTGAGCGGTCCGTCCCATCCGGTCATCAATATATCCCTTCAGATATCGAAAATGATACGAGCCTGGTATCCCTGAGTGTCCCTGTTAATTTGAAGCATATGGTATGTGGCTGCCTTGACGTCACGGTGGACGTCGTGTCTGGAGGGGTCGAGTCTTTCGCCGGAGCATTCGGCATCAAGATATTTGGAAGTGAGCCGCGCTATTTTGAAGCGGCTGAAAAGCAGGTGTTCGGTGTCCCAGAGGTAAATAAGCTCGTTGAGCCACCGGATGAGCAGACTTTCGCGGTCGGGCGCACTTACTGAGACAGTTCGAGTCTCAGTTGTCCTCACCTGTTCCGGGTCAGAGATGAGACTGAAAAGGGCGACTGCGGCAGTGGAAAAGAGTTCCTTCAGAGTCCTGCCGTAGACTTCGATTCCGATGTCAGCAGTGTGGTCGATAATCTTGAATGGTCTGGTCAAGTCCGTGGCCTCCGCCGCGTCTCCCACAGGTTAGCGGTCTGTGGAACGTGTAAGTATTGCAATTATACCCAAAGCTACCGCACCTTGACAAAGCGCTCGTTTCGACTTTACACTGATTGCCTAAGGAAGTACCTGCGGCAGGAGTGAAACGACCATGTCTAACATTGTGGGCAAGATGGCCCAGGAAATGTTTGATGGCTCGGCTCTCAGGAAGGCCTTCCGTACCGCCTTAGCGCGGGTGGAGAGCCACGTTGATGAACTCAACCGCCTTAATGTTTTCCCCGTGCCCGACGGAGACACTGGTGTCAATATGATGCTGACTCTGCGTGCTGCTAACCGCGCTATTGCCGATCTGGCTTCGAACTCGGCGGCGGTAGTGGCGGCCACAGCGGCCCGCGGCGCTCTGCTCGGGGCGAGCGGAAACTCCGGAGTGATTCTGTCCCAGATACTCCGCGGCATCGCCCGTGGTCTGGAGATGAAGGACCGGTTTTCCCCATCTCATTTTGCTCAGGCGCTTCACGCCGCGGCAGAGCACGCCTATCGGGCGGTGACCAATCCGGCCGAGGGTACGATATTGACGGTGAGCAAGGACGTGGCACGGACTGCTTTGACTATGGCCGAGCGTGGTGCCGGGTTCAGTGAGATGATGAGCGCCGTAGTGACGCAGGCGGACCGTACGGTAAAGAAGACGCCTGAAATGCTTCCTCAATTGAAGGAAGCTGGTGTTGAAGATGCCGGCGCCAGAGGACTTCTTTATGTTCTTCAGGGGATGAAAGATGCTATTTCGAGCCGGGTAGGGAGGGTGCGGGTGGGGCGCTCGGCGAAGCGGGCGGCGCTCGCTGCGGCGAAGGCCAGACATGTGGAAAGGCGCTACGGTTTTGATGTCCAGTTCCTGCTGCGCGGCAACCATCTGCCTGTAGCCGAGATAAGACACCGTATTGAGACTATGGGCGAGTCGGTACTGGTTGTGGGTGATGAGGAAATCGTCAGGGTGCATATTCATACCTTAGAACCCGAGGCTGTGCTTAACTATGCTCGTGGTGTTGGCGATGTGAGCGACGTAGAAGTCCAGGATATGGACGAGCAGGTGGCCGGGCTCGGCAAATGCGGTTCGGCAAAGCACGGTACTCACTCCCGGTAGATGCGGATTACCAGGACGGCGAGCAAGGACTGAGAATCTGTGTTAGGTTCATCACCGCTGGCATTCTAAGGCTTCAAATCTGAACGGCTCCGGTAGATGCTTTTCTGCCCGGCCACCAGGAGGAAAACCTGGACTTCGAGTTCACCACGGAGCAAGAAAACTTTCGCAGGGAACTTCGTGAGTTCTGCGAACGCGAACTCCCTGCCGGGTGGATGTGGCGCGTAGGTACCTCGCGCTATGAGGAGGAGGTGGCAACACCCGGGGAGGAAGCCTTCTACCGGTCTTTCCAGCGTAAGCTGGGTGCGAAGGGCCTTCTCTCAACCTGGTGGCCAGTTGAATATGGTGGCCGGGGACATTCCAAGATAGAATCAGCCATCCTCAGGGAGGAGCTGGCTTACTATGGTGCGCCGGGACTCTTCGGGCCGACCTATGAGCTTTTTGTGCCGATGATGCTGGCTTTTGGCACCGAGGAGCAAAAGCGTCGCTTTTTGCCGCCGCTGGCCAGAGGCGAATGGATATTCTGTCAGGGCTTCAGCGAGCCCGATGCCGGCTCTGACCTGGCTTCATTAAAATCGCGTGCGGTGGAGAAAGAAGACGGCTATGTGCTTGATGGGCATAAAGTCTGGGTCAGCGCGGCGAGAATTTGTGACTGGGGTTTCTTCCTGTTTCGTACGGACGAGAAAGCGACACGGCACCGCGGTCTCAGCATGTTCCTGGTTGAACTATCAGCGCCGGGCATCACCCGTAAGACGGTGAATGACTACGCCGGTCTGCCAGCATGGCAGGAAATATTCTTCGATGGGGTGCGTGTGCCCAAGGAGAACCTCCTTGGCGGCAAGAATAACGGCTGGCAGGTAGCCATGTATGCCCTCAATCATGAACGGTCGGGGCTGGTCTGGTTGGGTACCTGCCGCCGTGCGCTCGATCGGCTGGTGACTTACGTAAAAGAGCGTAAAACGCTGGCTGAGGATTCATCTATCCGTGAGAAACTGGCGGCGTTGGCGGTTGAAGTCGAAACGGCGCGGCTGGCTTGTTACTACGTGGCCTCGATGCAGGACCGGGGTGTGATTCCGGTTCATGAGGCAAGTATGGCCAAAATATTGACGTGTCACTCAAGCATCCATCTGGCTGAGGCCGGTCTGGAGATAATGGGTGAATACGGTTTGCTCGACACGGGCTCGCCGCGGGCGCCGTTTGACGGTGGTGTCGCACGCACGTATTTGAGCTACCCGATGTGGGTGCTCGGTGGAGGGTCGCTTGAAATCCAGAAAGAGGTAATCGCGCGTCTGGGGCTGGGGTTGCCGAAACTGTCAGACTAAAATCCGGGGTTTCAGGTGGACTATTCGTTCAGTGAGAAGCAGGAAATGATAAGGGCATCAGCCCGGGAGTTTCTGGCTCGTGAGTGCCCGTTGAAAATTGTGCGTCAGGTTGAGACCGGACGGGACAGCCTTCCGGCGGCGCTGTGGAAAAAGCTTGCAAACCTTGGCTGGCCGGGTCTGCTGATACCGGAGGAATACGGTGGTAGCGGTGGTACTGTGCTTGACATGGTGGTAGTCCTTGAGGAGGCGGGGCGTGTTCTCTTGCCGGGGCCGCTCATCCAGACCGTTGTGGGGGCCGTGGCAATTCTGTGGAGTGGCTCTGAAGATCTCAAAAGGAGGCTTCTGCCGAAGATTGCCGGCGGCGAGTCTATAGTCACTCTGGCTGTTATGGAGACGGAGGCCGGCGGAGGGGCGTACTTTCGGGTGGTACGTGATGGCAATGGTCTTCGCGTTACCGGTAGCAAGATTTTTGTCCCTGACGCCGCGGCGGCACAGTACATCGTCTGCACATTTAAGACCGGTGATGGGCCGGATGACGTCAATTTATTGTTGGTTGAGACAGGGGCGCCAGGCTTGACGCTGAGGCCTTTGAAGGCCATCTCAGGTGCCAGACTATATGAAGTCGCTTTCAATGATGTGCGCGTGCCTGCTGAAAGCATGTTGGGGAAACTTGAAGATAGCTGGGGTTCTGGAGTCGGTAGAGTGCTCCGGTATGCAGTGGTGGCGGAGTGTGCCTGGATGGTGGGGGCGGCAGGCCGCGTATTTGAGATGGCGGTGGAGTACGTCAAGACCAGGTCGCAGTATGGACGTCCGATTGCCGCCTTTCAAAGTGTCCAGCACCAGTGCGCCGACATGGCCGTTGATTTGCGGGCGGCTGAGTACGTTACCCATTATGCCGGGTGGAAACTCGGCAAGTATCCTGACTCTTCGTGGGAGGTTTCTGTTGCCAGGGCCTGGGTCAATGATGCCTGCCTGCGCGTTGCCTCACGCGCCTGCTACCTCCACGGAGCGCTCGGTTACAGCGAGGAGCATGATGCCCAGCTCTACCTCCGGCGCATTGCCGGGGTGGCGTCGGCTTTCGGTGGTACCAGGCATCATCTGGAGATGGTAGCGCGGGGATTGCTCGGTTAAACCTCATTGACTTTTGCGGTACATGGGCCTAGACTAATTTCCGCATGTGCCCGTTCAGCCTTAGCATTGGGGGCACGGCATAACGTGAAGACAAACGGGGGTAAGCATGGACCAGAAAGACCTTAGAAAGATTCAGTCAGGCCCGCAGAAACCTCC
>Ga0315298_1001595_pt1 | contig 40881 bp, 38 predicted proteins | sample WHS_1_MG_FD_203077 | JGI IMG/M metagenome (GOLD analysis project Ga0315298, IMG submission 203077) | Extremophilic microbial mat communities from Washburn Hot Springs, YNP, Wyoming, USA - WHS_1_MG | ecosystem: Environmental > Aquatic > Thermal springs > Hot (42-90C) | place: USA: Wyoming... | reverse complement strand
GCCTGAACCTGCGTGCGCCCGGCCGACTGAACGATATCCACCAGAGATTGCTGTACCGCCCTGCCCATCGCTTCGGCCCCGCAAACATACACGGCGGCACCTTCTTCAAGCCATGCGAATACGTCACAGGCACGCTCCCGTAAGCGGTCCTGGACGTATATCTTGCGTTCCTGGTCGCGGGAGAAGGCAACGTCGAGCCGGGTGAGGTGCCCATCCTTGAGCCAGCGCAGCCACTCCCGCTGGTATAGAAAATCGGTGCTGAAGTGGCGGTCCCCGAAGAAAAGCCAGTTATTCCCGGCAGCACCCATCGCCTCCCGTTCCTGCAGGAAGGAACGGAAGGGGGCCACCCCGGTTCCGGCCCCGATCATGATCATCGCCTGTCCGGAATCTTCGGGTAGCCGGAATTCGGCGTTAGGCTCGATAAATATGGGTACAGGCCGACCGATGGCGACACGATCCGCCAGAAATGTCGAGGCAACCCCCAGACGCTCCCGCCCGTGGCTGCTGTAGCGGATGGCGGCGACCGTCAGGTGGACCTCGCCCGGAACGGCCAGAAGGCTGGAGGCGATGGAATACCGCCGCGGCGGCAAGGGCCGCAGGCAGTCAGCAAAGGATTGCGCACTAAGCCCCTTGACGGGGTATTGCCCGACGACGTCGATGACTTCCCGGCCGTCTGTCCAGGTGTCGAGGCCGTTGACATCCCGCCCGGCAATCGCGCTTTGCAAAGCCTTCGCATCGCTTAGGCGCGCGTAACGCTCCAGAAAGGGCCATGTGATTCTGGTGATTTCATAATGTGCGGCGAGGGCCTCCACCAGCGGCATTTCATCCTGCCTGGTCCGTACGAGAGCCTTGTGGTCCAGTTCGAGCCGGTCGAGTAGCTCCTCTACGAGTTGGGGCGGATTGCTCGGCGTGACGGAAGCGATATCGCCTGGTGCATAGTGCAGGCCAGATCCGTCGAGGTCCAGTTCGAGATGCCAGACTTCCCTGTCCGACCCGCGGCCGGAGAGATTCACCTTGTCCAGCAGAACGGCGGGGAAAGTGGCATGGCTCGAGTATCCCTGTTTCGGAACGGGGGTCGGAAGCGGTGCTGCCGAAGAGGACTTGCCAGTGGTGATGGTCTCCAGGACCTGCTCCATCCAGCATATGGCATCCTCTTCATAATCGACGTCACAATCGACCCGGGGGAGAAGGCGCTCGGCGCCGGCGGAAGCGAGGGCAACATCGAACGCTTTCCCCGCCTGACAAAACCTGGGATAGCTGGCATCGCCCAATGCCAATACGGCAAAGCGGCTGTCGTGCAGCTCCGGAACCGGTCCATCGGTCAGGGAAGCCAAAAGCGTGCGGGCACTGTCAGGCGGCTCACCATCTCCGTGCGTACTGACAATAATCACGATGATGCGATCCCTCCGCAATTTTGCGCGACCATACACCAGCATGTCTTGAACATTGGTTTGTACCCCCACAGCCTGGGCCTTGGTCGCCAAAACCTCCGCCAGCCGCTTGGCGTTACCAGTCTCTGTGCCAAACAATATGGTGATCTTCTCTCCGGTGTTTCCCCGTATTTTTTGGGCAGGGGCGCTTTTTCCAAAGCCTGTCAGATAACCACTGGCCCACAGCAGCTGTTCGCGGTTCAAGCCCTCTGCAAAGCGTTGCAAGTCTTCTTGCTTTCGGGAATCCAGCAGAAAATCCGATTGATTAATCAATTTCATCGCAGCACCATGTTATTGTTTGCCAATGCTTATCCATACCTCTGCCCTGAGAAAATCAAGAGGAATAGACCATTAGGGCTCTTGGCGTAGCACCTGACGTGATGTTGTGCATACGGGACCGATCAACCATGTGCGCAATCAAGGCAATTTCATGGGCCACGCAGTATTGCCTCCTTGTCAAACCCCATTCCCGCAATTCATCGAGATCTAACCCCACTTCATCGCAGGGAACTTCGAGTTCCTTGCAGGTTTTGCTATCGTTAAGAAAACCTGCCATTTCGCAAATTTGGTTGTTACCCAGTGCTGCCAGCGCCATAGCCAAGGAAAACGGACCCAGTCCTGTCAGTTGCTCACCAATAGCGATAGTGGCGGCGTCTAAGCTACTTTTCCCGATAAGAACCGTAGCTCGTTTGAGGGCATCTTGACGATTGATGTTCATCTTCGGTACTCCTTTTCACAGTATTTCTTTATGAATTAGCGCGTTGGTCACCCGCCATAGCCCGTCACAGACATCAAACGCCTAGACATATCCGAATATCGCTGTTTTCGTATATTTCGGCCCTCGGCGTGGGTCAGTTCGCATAGGCTCTTTAGGCCTCACAGTGATCTGGTCCTGCCGCCTACTGCCGCCGGTGCAGATAGTTAGCCTCATGCGAGCTTAGGCGGCTTGTCCCTTCCTCACCCTGGCAGAAACTCGTCAGGGACAAAGTCTAGTCGCGGATGTACAAAAGCTGAAAGACCGATATGTTATATCTATATGCCTATTAGTTAGAATAATTTGGCGCCCATGAACCTGCCTGATTAGTACCGGTCTTCACACCCTCATCACACGCGCCGCAGAACGGCAAGACCGTACCATGATGGATTTTGTTGTGGCGGTTGTCCGGGATGCCGCACAACCGGCCATTGAGCAGGCTGAGGTCATTCGTCTCTCGCTGGTGGACCAGGAATGCTTGCACAGATAAGATCTGTGTAACGATGGCCGGCTGCACGTCACTGCTCCCGCGCCGCCTGCGATCGCCGCGATCCGATTGAAGGGTAAGGTCAGATCAAGAAAGGCGCCTTGTTTTTTAGTGTTTATAACTGAGGTGTGATATGCGTGTGCGCCATGTGATTATTGCGGCATTGATAGTTACCACTATGGGTTTATCCGGATGTGCTGTGCGGCCGCCAGAAAAAACCTTGGTAATTGGAACGACTTACACGGCGGCATTATCTATGGCCATGCTTAAATTCAAGGTCTTATCCTACAAAGGGAATGGTTGGTATACCGTTCAACTAATCGGTAGTAATATGGCACCCTTTAGCACCACTAAACCAGCGATGATCAATTCACATGCACTTTCTATTCTGCAAAAAATTAGCGGTGATTAATTCATTCGCAGTAGCCCGTCATCCGGCCGCCGCGCCATCCATATAGGCCATTCCGGCGTCCGGCCAACTACCCTCCGAACAGTCAACGCAAATAACGCACGGCAACCCTGCCATCGGCCACCGAACCATAGACCAGATCACCGTCATTTTTCTGGCCAATCTTTCCTATACAGTCTTTCTTCCTGCTCCTGGTGCCGCAGATAGTTTTCATAGGATGGGATCATCTTCAGCTCCAGGCCGATGAATGGGCGCGGCTCAGCCAACACTTTCGCCCGGTAATCGGAAAGTTCTGGATGCCGTTCCAGAAACGAAGCCATTTCCCCTAATTTATTTGGCGGAATGGGCTTATATTGATCATAATGATCCTTGGAGAATGCCACACGGGGGGCTTCCAGTGTCATCCATATGATGAGAGATACCGCTATGGACAGAACATGCGGGTGAAATGATCCCCATATCAAGTAAATGGTCGATGCCGATATCGCAGCCGCCAGAACAGAATAGATTAGAAGAGTCAACGTGATTATTTTCTTTTTTCTTTCAATCTCCGCCATGGTCAGCGGTTTCTCGTAGAAGTTCATAGCATTCCTCCAATCTTGCGAGTTAATTATTTCCGCGCAACTATAAATTGGCATGCGTTGGGCGCGGAAAAAACGCGTTGGCGCCCGTTATATGGGGCTTCCTCTAAACAGAGTGCCTTTCAAGCCGTCAAGTGTTATAGCACTTGGCCATGCACTTCGGAGAAGAGTTGTATATATTTCAATCATCTGGCAATTAAAGCCAAAGGTTGCAGCTTCCCTCCACGAATTTTGCCATCAACATTTCTCGCCTCAAATTTATGTTGCCATTTACCTCTAACTGTTCACCCACTCGGGGGTTGTGGTGAGATTAAAGCTTCCGCTGATAATGGCTCTGGCCGGATCCATTGCAGCCCAATAACGGTGCCCACACAGACGTAGCACAGCATTGGGCAATAACTGGGAGTCATCGGGTTCTTCAGAATTGAATTAGGCAAGTACATCATTTACAGCCTCGCTTATCGAAGATCTTTCATTCGAATCTGGAGGCCAGCTGGGCAACAGGTGCTGGCAAGCGCGGGCAAAGGCGCCCAAGCGCCGACCCGTATAGAACCAATGGCAACAGCGCCGTGTCTCTTCCACACTGCTCAGGCGTCGGCCGTCGAATTCTCGGCCAGGGTAGACCAGATATTCACCAGGGAAAGTGAGTAAGCGTGAAGTGATACTCTGGTAAAGTTGTGCGATGTTGCCAACCTGCGGGGCGCAGCTGCCTATGCCACCGGCGAGAAGTGTTTCACCCGTGAAGAGACGATCTCGCCACTGGTAGGTCACCGCGCAGGGGCTTTGCCCGGGCGTATGGATAACTTTTAAGGTTTCCTCGCCGAAATACAGGGTGTCACCTTCTCTGGCCCGCAAGTCGGCGTGGACACTGGGTGCCAACTCATGCAGAACTACGCGCCCATCGGTGGCGGCTTTTAAGGCTAAGGCCGTGTGGTCGTGATCCAGATGGATACAAGTTACTAAAATATACTGAAGCGAAAATCCTCGCCTCGCTATTAACTCAAGCAGGGATTCAACGACAGATAGCACTGGATCGACCACAACCGTCATGCGTGTCACTGGGTCGGCAAGGAGATAGCTGAGCCTTTGGGTCTTTTGGTCATAAAATTGACGGAATATCATGAGTACCTTGAATTCCTCCCTGAGAGTAGCCGCACCGACACTGTCGCCGAAGTGCCATAGGCCGCTCTGTGCAGGACCAACAGAAAATTTGATGGAAGTATAAACTGAAACAGAGTGCGCAACCAAGGAGCGAAGGCGACGGGGTACCGCGGTGACGGCCTTACGGGGTTGGGGGAGCGGTGCAAAGTCTGGTCGCGGAAAAATCAGGTTTACTCGCTGCACCCCTTATCCTTCACGGATAAATGCTGGGTACCACTTTTTCGAGCTTGGTGCCCTCTGTAACCCGGCCCGGAAGTTGGGAGAATTGAGCGTAGGGTATCCCCCAATTTTTGGGATAGATGCTGCCGGTTTGTCACAGTGACTCGACATTGTGGTGTATGTAGGAGAACCATGGCCAGGCGTGGATTGCGCGTTAGGAAAACCAACGCAGGAAGGCTGCCGCGGTGAGAGCAGCGAGGCCCAAGCCGAAATCGAAGACCAAGATCCTGCGCTGCACAGCCCCCGACCATCCATGTTCAAAACGCAGGTAGGTCATCCCGAGGATGATACCCACGACCGCGCAAGCCATCTTGAACAACAGGGCCGTCAGGGCAATCCCATGGATGTCTGGTAAACGGCCATCATAAAAATAGCTGGTGGCTCCAAAGAGGGCACCAGTTACTCCCTGGTTTATCCATCCCAAAGTGATTACCCACACCAGCGTTCTCTGCACACCAGGAGAACGGCGCGCCAGCAAGAGCGCCGCAGCACCTCCGCCTACAATGGCCACCGCCCCCAAGTTGTGCAACGCCTGAATGCAGGCGTAGAGCAGAAGCTGGGTGCTGAAGAAAAAGCCCGACATTTTACTTAACCGTAACCACGATGCATCGGTTGACCCCGATGAGGACATGGGCCGCTGTGGCCTCTTTGATGCAAATGGCGTGTGTGCCAGATGGCAACGTGCCTATGGCAAAGTTGCCTTGCAATTCATGGCTTAAACCAACCATGTGGTTGTCGACATAGACATGGATATGGTTGCCGTTGGGGGCTAGAGTGACGGCATAGGACAGGACTATGGGCGTACCGGCGCTGAGTTGTGCGTCATTGGCGGGGGCAAGAATCTTGATATATTTCGCTCCGGAGGTCGTGGTGCCACTTCCTTCGGCTGCTTTGCCCGAATTGTTCATAGCAAGCTGCAGGGGATGGTCCGCCACCGCCCAGGCCGGCGCTGTGCTTAGCGCCACGACGGCAAAGACCCATAGGATGCGGGAAATGTTAGGATTCATAAGGCACCCCCAGTGCATGACAGTTCAATGGCAGGGTGGGAATCGGACTGACCATCCTTCCCAGCCCCGAGTTTGAGTATAGACAGTTTGTGGAAACAATGGTGTTTGTGAAGCGAAGTTGTTCTGGAATTGTGCTCCGCTTTTTAAGTTTTATGGCTGCAGGAATCGGAATCACCTGAGGGAAGGCGGAAATGATTCATTTGCGATCAGAGCCCTAACAGATTCTTGCACTGCCCCGGACGACTATGAACCGCCGATCCGCTCACTCCGCGCATTTTAGCCCCCAGCAGGGAGAGGACCCGTCTTCGGGCATGCCCAGTTGCGCGCACTGCAGAACAAATTTGTGGTCCTTGGCGGACGCCTCTGTGCTAAGGTATGCAGCAGATGAAACGGGACCGCGGCGAGATTATCTCCACGGTCTTCTTTATCGCGGCGTCTGTGTTATCTGTTTGTGATTATGAAACTGGCCAGGGCGTACTTGAGGGCGGACCAGGGGCGACTGCACTGGCCTCAGATTATTTCTGGTGCCACCCTCCGATGATTTCAACCCTTCAAGGCCCCTCCCCGAGGGGCTCGATGCCCTGCGCGATCGGCTGTGTTGCTCCTAATACACAGCAGGACAGGAATGTAGAGGGCTACAGATCCTCCGCATCACCGAACAAGAGCGCGCCATCACTGTGCGTAACCAGACCATCGCCCTCTTATCTTAAATGTGGTAATAATGCAATCAAACTACGCCGTGATATCAATCCCGTACTTATTCTCACCCCGCCATTTTCCGTCTGGTATATTATGGCAGGGGTTCCAGTTATATCCAATGATCTCATGATAGCGAGGTTGTTACGAAGTTTTTTTCTTGTCGCGCCACTAGCTATTGATTTGGGTAGCGTGGCAGTATTTGCGCTACGCAATGCATTGCCCACGACTTTTTCAAAATGCTGCAATGCGGACAGCGGATGCGGAGCCTGCAACCAGGCTGCGGCTTCGCCGAGACTGCTAGGAGTCAACAAGGCCACAGGTATATATCTCACAGTTAATTTCCCAGAGTTGATCAGCTGTACCTCGTTTTCGTATAGTACATGGCAATATGGGCAATTGGGATCCTGAACATCATAAATAATAGGACCATGTGTTCCATCCTGAATATATGTAGCACGATGCAGTAGGGTTTGTGTCCATAATATATTTGATTTAACATTATTATGTTGCGCATCGTTGGCCATAGAGATGCCTATGCTCAGCAGACACAGTGCACAGAACATCACAAATGAGGTCATGCTAGTTCCTTAATATATCCGTTATCCTGCGGCCAACCAGATCGATGCCATTAGAATAAAAAAGATTTACAGAGAGGCAATCCGTGTCGGTCAGCACTGTACTTTTCATGCTGCTCATTTATTGACTTTTAGAGGATACATTAGTCTTCGCTATCAACAAAAAGGTGGGTTTCTGGGTCATGTAAAACATCTTCCATCCATCGCCAAAAGTGCCAACTTACGAGACACATTGTCGGCAATGATAGCGCCATCATTGCTATCCCAGAAAAGCGTTGATCTGATAGCGGAGTTATCCCCCAAAGCATATGGGACGACTTCATAGGATTCATGTTTGTGAAGCTCCAGAACCACATCCCCCCCATTCCCATCATGGTCAACTCGGTTACAAATACATAGCCTGCTTTTTGCAAATGATTTCGAAAATTTGGTAATGACGGAAAAATTTTAAGAGACTGCATCCATAGCACAATCCCCACAGCAAGATACATTCCTGGTAACAGCGTGAATATAACGCTGTATTTTAACCCAAGATACATCTGGCTTGACATACTCCACAAAACCAACAATAACAGTAAAGTCATGCCGGTCACTGCCGGACTGTGCGCGAACCTAAAAATCCCATATAAATAGCCATTATTATTGTTAGTAACGGGCATATTAAATGGCAGTCCCAACACCAAAAGTGGTGCTGCCAGCTCGAATTCGCCCATTAACTTTATGGTGTAAATGGTCATAGATCTATGAACCAAAAAGTTCATTGGCGAATTCCATAGAATAATTGCCAGAAACAGCCCGGCAACAAATGACCACACCTTCCATTGCGGCCACTCAATATGCGGTCGTCCTTTAGCAAAGTGGCTGTCATACTTATAAAGGTATTGCCCCATAACTGCCATTGCAGCCAATAATATAATAGGATTTATGTACAAAAACCATGAGGTAGCATAGCCATGCTTTCCCCCCGCCATAAAAAATCCAACAGCATACATTGACAACACTGCCAATATTGCCGTCGTGGCGATTGCTTGATGTGCCATAAGGCCTTTAATCCATACAAGCATATTCACAGGCGATTCCTTCATGTTGATCCCTCCACTCGCGCGTGGAATGAAGCGTCGGTTCTCGACGCCCAAATTATACATCCGCTCCGTGCTTGAGAAGAATCAGCACGTTCCCATAAGTTAATACGCAACACAATCAGCCTTCTCCTTGCCGACTGTGCCCATTTGCACATAACTGTCGCTCCCCGTATACCGTAACCCTACGCCAAAAGCAGGTTATACCCCGTCGTGCCGGGGCGGAAACTGAACCGCGGCAACCCGCGCCGCCACCAAGACTGCCAGCAGGGCGGCGATGGCCAAGAGTACCGGCGAATCCATGCGGTGAGCGTAAAGACCGATAAATATTTCGCGCAAAACGAAAACGATACCCACTTCGGCCAGCACTCGCAAGCGGAGACGATGAAACTCCAAATAATCTGTAAAGGTACGGAAGAGCTCAATGAGGACAAAAGTGGAGAGCACATCAATGACAAGGCTTTGTCCGAGACTCTCAACGAGGCCGTGGACATGCGCGATGCCCTGGACGGCAGCGGCATCGCGCAGAGTGCTCACTGCAACCACAAAATCATAGACCAGACCAGCCAATGCACCCAGCAGGGTGAGCAGCATAACAAAGATCAAGGCGATAACAATGAGATCTAGCAGCTTGCCATAAAAACGCAGGGTTCTACCTCGAGCCCCGGACACCAATTCTCTCGGCACCATCCCATTCCCCTTTTGCTGTTCTGGCATAAATCAGTCCGAAGTCCTTGTGGGCTGACGCAAGTAGGGCCGCGCGCATTGCGGCAACAAAGATTCAGGTGTGAATTTTTTATTTGTCAGCAAGGCTATTGTCTTTTTCAAATAAACGATAATAACTAATTGATATTATTAAGTAATGTTTCAGATGGTCATCTATTTTTATAAAATAGATAGCATTCACGATCCCCAGGTGTCTGCCACCGACTCTTTAGACCTGAAAAATCCGCCTTTCCGGAAATATATAGCTAAATAATTCCTACTCTCCAACCATCGTTTCGCGCATGCAATAGATCTCCTCTACACTACACCAATTATATCATGGATTTTTGCGGCCAACAGAATTACCGATCACTGGTATTAAATCGACATGTGTGCCCATAATTTTCGGGATATATCTCAGAGATTTTTATCCACCTTTCTTTGTCAGCCATCTGTATCTTAACGATTGGCCTTCTTATATTCACAACCATACCACATTGGGACTGATCGCCAATTTTGATGTGTTCACGGAAATTTACTATCTCAGCAGACCGCTTGTCATCTAATTTTGGTGCTTCGTTTTTTGGCGTGCTGGCTACCTGGCGTTGACGATCAGGTACTTCACTGGAACGCGTTATAATTATCGACGACTGTTTTTTTGGCATGGCAGAAATTTTTTTGAGGTCTTGCTGAGATGCTATCCCTTCATAATAACTCGCTTGTCCTTTATCCTCAGACATTGCACACCCAGAGAGCATTTGCACAACAATAAGTGCTATAGTTAACTCCGCAATCTTTACCATTTTATTTCCCTTGTAGTGTGGTTATTATATTATTTACCATAACTTTTTCAACAGCTTACTACCATGACCAACTAAAGTTGGCAAGGATAGCACCCTCACCTTAGCGGCTTCCGCCTGCCTTGACTCGCAAATAGCAGGCACTTCCATTATGCACCGAAACGAAGCAGCCGATCTTTGTGGCTGATGCCTAACCGACCAAAACGGCCTTTCACCATCTCGTCCATCAGCAACCACTTCTACCCACCCGGTAGAAATTTATGCCGAAATTTACATCGGCAATAACCCCAAGAGCCGGGCTCTGATGGGCACCGTAGCGTTTTTGAATCTTCTTCCGCCCCCCGGCCCGCACTTCTGCTCGCGAGAGATACGAGCATGAGCGGTGGTGCGTCGCTAGCTTGGCCCTGCATGGAACACATATCCCCGCCTGAGTTTGGACAGGTCACACCGGACAACACTTCTCAGCAATGTAGTCAGTAAACCTCTGACTATCCCCCGCCGCATCGTCATAATCGCCCCAGCGCTGAGACGCTTCACCTATCGCCACCAATGTGGTCACACCGCGTATAGTGTATATTGTTGATTTTACCTTGTCATTTTCCCAGATGACAAGCCTGATACGGAGACTCTGACTGGTGGCATAAAAAAGCCGGGGTAGGGTTCACCCGGCAAGTAAGGAGGAGGTACTGCACGACAACGTTGAAGCAAGCAGGCAGGCCTCATCCTGGATCATGCGAATGGACCGAAACAACTTTGTGGCAAGGTAAATCTATCCTGCTTGGTTCTGAGCCACTCAAGCCATTCCAGAAGCCAAACACAATTTAAGAAAATCCAACATGTAGGCGCATGATGCCGACCAGAGCATCCGGATATGTTGCACTGGGATGAACCACATACTGCAGATCCGTTTGCAGATATACTCGATGGATAAGCCGCGCGGAATAATAGCCCTCAAAATCTGTTTCGGCATTATATGGCGCATCTCGCAACCAGGCCCGGGCCATACCTATGCCCACACTGTCGCCTGGTCGCGCCATCCAGAAATGCCGTAAGCGCAATCCTGCGCCCATATACCAAGGCAGGACATTCACCGGATTGGGTGCCGCCTCAAACTCTAAAAAACTCCCCCAATCCATGCCATCCTGTGTCCAGCGGTACTCACCAGTGGTGTAAACACCACTGGTGTCATTCCCTAGCGTCGCCTGGTATTGCGGCAGCTGACGGTTACGCCAACCGCCCACTTTCACGGTATATTTCCCGTCACCCAAGGAGCCGTTCCTATTTGCTTCCAGCCAGATCATATTCCCCCGATGTGCAGGATCCATGAAGGGGTGAATGGCATCTCCCTCGAAAACGCCTGCCATTCCCGTCCAGCCGTCAGCGCTATAGCTCCCCATCACCCCAAGGCTAGAAAATGGGTAAGAAGAAGCTCCCGGCACGTTGACCCCCATCGCCGACCCGAACCCATAAGAAACATTCAGGAAGTCACCGGCCACGCCAGTAGAATCGAAATAATCATTGGCACTGATGAGCCCTGCCCGCAAGGTGGCATTATCTATAGTTTGGCGGTAGTACAGCTTATAGAGTGCTCCCCTGTTGAGCCCGGTGAAGGCATTAACTCCCTGGGTATCACCCACGTAGTTCTCCGGATTGCCATTCTGGATGGCCAGAAACTCTGTGACAAATCGCCCGCCATTCCACCAGCCTGCGCGCCCGGTATTGAAGGCGAAACCGGCTTTACCGGTAGCATTACCCACTGCTCCCGAGGCGATTCCCCCAGAAAAATTATCAATGCCCTCCAGACTGAGGTGTAGATTCCAGGAAAAGGCCTTGCTCAAACTATCGGCATCCGCCGTCGATGCCGACAGGCAGGTTGAAGCAAGCATCCCCAGACAGCCCAGACAGCCCAGACAGCCCAGACAGCCCAGACAGACTAAACGACGCGCACGATGCCGTTTATATGGATTATTCATGTGCTCGTTCCCCTTCAATGACCAATGGCTATCAGGGTCCCGCCACTCGTGCCCACATAGACACTATCATCTTTAGGTACGGGGCCGGTGACCACATTCTTGCTTTGATAGGTCCATACCATCCGCCCACTCTGCGCATTGAAGGCCATAATTTTGTGATCGTTTACTTTAAGTACTGCATCGCCTTGCCAAAGTACTGGTTGTGACTTAGGAATGCCATGCAACGCACTGCGCCAGAGCACTTTGCCAGTTTTTGCGGCGAGGCCCAGCAGATTCCCATCCCGTGAGGCGACAACCAGGGTGTGCTTGGCTATGAGCGGAGCATAGGCGGTGTAGTCGGCCATCCTGGTGTACCATAGTTGCTTCCCAGCTTTGGCTGAGAGGGCGTAGATACCGCGGTCCCCCGCTCCGGACGCAATAAATACACGGTCATGCCAGGTGCGTGCGGCTGTATTAATGGGGCCGCTGGTCGTGAAACTCCACAGTGTAGCGCCCGTCGTTGTCGAATAAGCATGCACGGTGCCACCACTGTTGCCGATGATTACCTCATGCTTCCAAACTGCAGGTTGCGCCACAAAGCCATAACCAGTTTTTTGCTGCCAGCGGATTTTTCCTGTTTTATCAGAGAGTCCATAGACGCTATGATCGGCAGAACCAAAAATGACGGTGTGATCTATCACCACAGGTGCCGTCAATTTGGCACCATCTCCTGCAAATACCCATAACCGGCGGTTCGGAATATTCCCAACCGGGTAAAAAGCATACAGACTATGACCATCTGTCTGTGCGAAAAGCAAATGATGCTCGTAGTGTGTAAGATGACTGCACATGCACTCCGGCGGCTCATGTCGGGTGTAGTCCCATATCAACTTGCCCGTTTTAGCCTCAATCGCCCGCAGATAATGGGTGCTGCCCACGTCAGAAGCAACCCAAACCTGCCCATGACCCACGGTTATGGGCATTAGAAGTGCCCCCCCGGTTGTGAATCGCCAGAGTATTTTCCCGTTCTTCGCCGCGAAGACATTGGGGCCTTTGGATTGAGCTGAATCGAAATAAACTACGCCATCGGCTACCCGGGGTAGGTTATAGATCGGCTCATGAACATCCACCGACCACTGTACCGGTACACCAGCTATGGCTGTCGATGTCATAAATGACGAAAAAATAATCGTCGCTAAAGCAACATTATACCTAAACCGCATGACAATACCTCCTTAGGAACTGGTGGCGCATCAGTAAAATCTATCTAGATAGCACGTAAGTCAGGTGAATCTTACACGCTGCGCGGCCGATGTTAACTGTGGCAAATTGTCGCACCACCCCGCGTAGTACGGTTCACGGCAACGAACTTCCTGCCTTTGCGTTACTATGGAAAGACTATCCAGTAGTAACAGGTAGGCTTTAATGTTTCTCTTCGAGAAGCGCGCGATCATTTATCGGGGGTAGAATTAACTATGACCTACATTTTTTACAGAACGGGATTGCCATTGAAGAGCGGGCAGGAACACCAGAGATCTCGCCCGACAGGCTCACCAAGGAGGCCATACTCATCGTGGAATGCTACCGCAAATAGTTTCCGCCATTGCCTATAAGTCACTTGCCAACTATGATGGGCCTCTTGGTCAAGACAGTTGAGAGTAAGCCTAAGCTAGTCCAGTCGCTTCCACTGCAGCGGAATGGCGCTACCGCAAATTTATCCATAACCGACGATTATCTTTCGGTCTTTGGATAGTTGTCCACACTGCATGTCCCACCACCCTGTTGCTTTTTCCCGCTACACCGGTCGTACACTACCAGACGCCTCAGCCACGTGCTCATAAACGGACAGAGTAACAGCCAGGGTCGAGTGCCCGAGCCAGGTCTTCACCACCGCGGCCGGAACACCCGCGCGGAACTGGCGCGTCGCGAACGTATGGCGCAGCACATGCGGACCCTTGCTCCGCTTTACCAGGTCCAAATCCGCAAAAATCGTGGACACGATGTAATACACACCACCTCGTGAAAAAGCCCCCCCCATCGCATCACAAAACACCAGCGTCGGCGGTATCGCGCACCGCTTTTGCGCCCGCAAAAATGCCTCCCGCGCCTCAAGAAAGAGCAGCAGCTCCTGCTGAATAACGGGCCCAAGCGGCACCTCCCGCTCCCGATTCCCCTTACCAATCACACGAAGTGCCGGAGCGTCCGAATCCAGATACAGATCCGACACCCGCAACTGGATAGCTTCATGCTCACGAAGTCCGGTGAAGTAAAGCAACCGGGCGATCTGCCGGGCGCGTAGCGTTTGGAAGGGCAGGGGGGGATCGATTCCCAACACCTGGGTGATTTCCAAAAATCGTCGTTCCTCCTCCTCGAACAGGATCACCGGCAAACGCTTCGGCGCCCGCGAAGAGGATCTCCTGACTCGCTTGTCGCCGAGCGCGCCACGCGATGGATTCTCGTCCATCAAACCGGATTCAATAAGGCCATCGAAAAACCGGGTCAGGGCCGCCAAAGCGGTATTGATGGTGCTGACGCTCCAATGCCGGTTTTTTTTCATTTTCTCACAATAGGTACGAACGACGCTTTTGGTCACATCAAGCAAGGTGAGTGAATGTTCAGCGAGCCAAGCTCGAAAACCAGAGACATGCCACAAGTAGATATTGGCCGAGCCCTCAGAAAGATCGCCGAGCGCCTGTAGAACATCGCCGTCGTCCATGTTTTCAAGGTTCACAGGCCTTCTCCGTCATTCCAGATAAACGGCGGGCGCCGAGCACCGCCATAGACACAAAATCACCGGCCTTCTGGGGGTAAGGAGCACAAAAAGCCCGCTACTCCGTCATCCGTAGACACTAGACTAGATAAAATATAACATTTTATCTAGTAGGAGCAGTAGCTGGCCATGACCAATCAGCCCACCCCAGTCGAGAAACAATGACCGGCGCGCAAATTATTTTATGCAGTAGGGGTTTTTACAAAATCCAGGCATCACCCGTGATAATATAATGGCACACTGACCAGAATTCACAGGAGAAAACACAATGCACGAAACCAGCGAAAACCATGGCGATACCACAGGCGAAGGGTTGCCGCCAGAACGCCATAGGGAGACAAAACCTGTAACAACACCGGTATCACCGCTAAAAAGCAGAAAGGTCACATCTGTGATTAGTGGCGAGGATTATATGGATTATGTGATTCTCTGTGAGCGTCTGGATTTTGGCAGCAATGCGAGGAGGCTCTCTGCACGAGATATAGATGATCGCGTGATACATCTTGCGTTGCACCTGCTCAAACGCAAGGTTGACCAGATACGTCAAGATACCGGACGCAGCTTCATTTCGGCAAAAACTATTGAGACCATATAATACTCAAAAAACATATAAAATTGAAAAGAATGCGCTCTATCGTTCTCATCTCCTGCGACCAAATCGTTGCCGACTGCGCATCCCGGCGATGGTGGGCAGTGATTCCGCTGCTCGTGAGTGCCCCCGAAAAGTGTACATTCTGGTCACCACCGTTTTATGCTCAAGTGGCTTCTTGTACCGCCGTTCGGATCCGGGGCGCCTGCACTTCCTAAGAGCCGATATGGGAGCCGTAGAGCTATCGGCCGCACAGTGGGCGATACTGGTAGAGGGGTGACCGTTGCCGGCTCTTGACAAATGCACGCCGATACTGCTGTAACTGACATGGCCCAATAAGCGGCTCCACGAACTCTTGCCGTGGAACTGGGAAATTTATATTAGCCTGATTGGCGCAACCCGCAAGGGTGGGGCGGTTAAACGGTTACAATTATGCCGCAATAAACCCGATAGAGTGAGGATTGCCATGGACTCACGGAGGCAGCATTACACATATTCAGAATCAAAAATATTATCGGAACATGCAGGCATTAGCAGGCCACATACAGCACTCGTGAGTGACCAACACAGCATTTGCGTCTTGAGAAACTGGTGCTATGGATGAACTGCTGCCAGTGCCAGAAAGGTGACACCTGCGTACCATTCAGACAAATCCAACACGAACGGCCAAGACATTTCCCGACACAGACCATATACGGCTCCACTCCATGACTGTCTCCACTCGCCATCACCTGATGAAGCGAGCTCGCCGGGAGCATCACAGGACAAGCGCGGTCTTTCATGACGCACCAACAAACGCAGGATGGCCACCGCTTGCCAGGCACTATAATCTGGGGCAGTATCCTAAAAACGGCGTCATAATAACGGCTTCGGCAGGGAGTGCGGCAAATAGCGCGTGAAAACTGCATCGCGCGCTATAGGCTAGTTCTTTTCCAGCTCAGATGTACACATTATAGAATTATCTTTTTAATAAATACGTGGCACCATTAATTGACTATAATACGCCGACTTCAAGTCGTTACCATGAAGTCTACGCATTGCACAAAGGATTATAATTATGCTGTTATCATCGTTAAAATATTCCACATTTGTTCGCATTTCCGTCATGGTTGGAATCGTCTTTTTTTCCTCCGCTTGCGCCAAGAAAGAAGACCATACCGCGGTGCGGACAGCATCCTCAGACATCAGCTGCATAGGATCTACTGCTTTTTGCGAGCATAAGGCCATTAAAGTATATCCAACCACCTGATAACAATAGGAACAGCCATCCATACCTACGGGGCGCCCGCGCGCGTTCCCAATGGAGATGGGGATACCATTTTCTATATCGCGAGCAGTGGTCAGAAGTTGCAAATCGTATCTTGACAAGAAACATAGAGGCGGGAAAATGGCAAACAATCCACTAGTTTTAACATTTCGATTTTTTTTAATGGTTATTACTGTAGTACTTCTTGCCGCTTGCGCAAAAAAAATGCCACCCACATCCGCACCACTAAACGACATGACGACAACTGCTACGGCACAGAGAACCACCGCTCCGAATAAAATGACCGCGAGTAAATTTTGGAACCTTATGGAGAAACGTCTGACGTTTATTCAGGAAGGTCACCATGGACCCATAATATACGATTTTACCGATACAAATTGTCCATATTGCCACCTGATATATGCCACCGAGGCACACCTTATTCGCGAAGGAAAATTAACGGTTCGTTATGTTCCTATTGCAATAATAAAACCCAGCAGCATGCCGGAGGCTGCAGCCATATTGCAGGCAACTAATCCCATATCAGCATTGCAATATGACGAACAGAAAATCGGCAATAGCATGGCAACCGGGGCACATGCTGCCTTACCTCATGCGACAGATGCAATCGGAGAGGCGTCTCCGAAAACGATTGAGACAATTAAAGAAATAGAAGTAAATGACCATTTTTTACGAGAAATAAACGTCAACGAGCTTCCGGACATCATCTATCTGCCAAAAAAAGGTAAGCTGGGCCTGATAACCGGTTATATAAGCCATAAACAATTTTTAGTCCTGCTGCCGCAACTGAAATAACCGTACCAGTTTATCGTTGCATTTTTTTGATCTTATACAATGACTGTTGCCGCGCGTGGCCACTTATAAGACATAGTAAGCATTACCATTCCGAATAAACTGGGGTTACCGCAGTTCCTAGCACACTGGCAGATGGTGTTTTCACGTAGGCCGCAAAAAAATATTAGCTGGCTATTATTAACAATAAATACAGATTGATAAAACAAATGTAAAGCACGGTATAAAACCTATAGCTATCCATTTGTATTTCACAAATAGGTAACGTAGGCATCGGGCGTGGATCGTTCTATAATATACCGGCTGCTTACTATACTATCTATCTCAGGAATAAGTTCGTCATTATTCAAACCGCACCATTCGATGGCCCTCTCACAAATATTAATTTTTACGCCGAATGATTTTGCAGACCTCATAGATTCATATACCAAGCACAAATGATTTACATCGAGACCATTTTCCGCGGCGTTTATTGTGGCAATAACTCCAGACTCACCAGTCAGTATGATTTCAACATGATAATCATCTGAGGCAGTTTTAGCCCCATCGAAAACATCTGCAATGGCGGCCACGTTTTCAATATCTAATGTAGTAACAACTATGATCAGTTGCTTCATTTAAGCGCCTTTTAATATCTACAACGTTATTCTGTATAGCAGAATAATTATTCTAAGCTAATTTACGTAACCACGCAGATATGAAACGATAATTGGCCTAGCCGGACCAACTAACATAGCACCAGAAAGCCAACTTGTCATAACCAATGGTAATTGAGAGAATCGACACCCGTAACCAAGATGTGGAGGTGCCGCCACACATGAAAAGGGCTGCTCAGGCCTGAAAAATAGATCACATACATAAATCGCGACACTGCACGCCTGCCAACCCCATCTCGTGCAGGGCCAATCATTCCAAACAGATGAGCCAGCGGCATTCTTGTGCATCACTCTATCGCTGCAAACCCCAATTTTAGAACAAAACGACCGCCAAACTACTGACAAGCCATTCCCTGAGAAAATTATGCTACCGGCAACAAAACATCGGCAGCGTCCGACCAATAAAGGGTGCAGCATTTTGAAAACACATGCCACACCTTCGCGGAAATGCTTCCGCCCACATATTCGTCCCAGTAAGAGGTTCAGAACATTAATTGCATATTCCTTTGATCACAGCTTCCCATAAGAATGTAATCCAGAAAGAAAGAGGTTAACACCAAGGAAACAGAAGGTAACTACCCATAGACTCATAAATGACCACCACGCCATCTGCTTGCCACGCCACCCTTTGCTTGTGCGGGCATGAAGATATCCGGCGTAATTCAGCCAAACTATCAGCGCCCACGTCTCCTTAGGATCCCACGACCAAAACCCGCCCCAAGCCTTGGCTGCCCAAACGGCACCGAGAATGGTGGCAATCGTGAATAATAGAAAGCCGAGGGCAATTGCCTTGGACATCATATTATCCATCACCTCACCGCTCGGAAGTGCCCGCGCGAGGATCCCACCGCCCCCGCTTCTACGCGAGCGGTCGCCGAGAATATAGGCGAGGCCAATCAGACTGGCGATAGTAAAGTTAGCGTACGCCACAAACATCATTGGTACGTGCAATTTCATCCAGAAGCTTTGTAGTGCAGGAATTATCGGTGCTATGCGGTCCATATGCTGGACAAAGGTAAGCCAGACGAGAAACGCTGCGGCCGCAGCGACCAGCGGCATAACAAAAGCGCCCAATGCCTTGGATTTGAAACGGGACTCATAGTAGAGATAGAAGAGGGAAGTGGCCGCACAAAACACCACCAGTACCTCCCAAAGATTGGTCACGGGAACGTGTCCCCAATCGGGATGCCCGATATAGGTTTCGCGCCAACGGACACCAAGGCCGATGAAGCCCATGAGAACACCGGCCCATGTCAGCCCAGTTGCCAGGCGCCCAAATTTTTCCGATAGCGTAAACAGGTAGATAACGTAGGCGCTGGTGGCGGCCAAAAGAAAACCGATCATCCACATGACACCGGCGTAACCCTGTAAGACGTAGCGCAAGATAATATCGTTAGCGGGTGTTTGACCGATACTATATAGCCAGACACCCAACAGAGCAGCACTTAGCACTGTCAGGAAAGCCACTTGAAAGGCGCGCCAATGGATACCAACGGCAACTAGCGTGACATACCACGTAGCAAGGACCACATATTGCCAGAACCAAAACTGACTGTTAAAAACGTCCACCAAAACACCAACAGTAACCGTGAGTCCGGCGAACCACAACAAGTCGAGTTTACTAAGGCGGTTAATCCAGCGCCCCTCTGCCTCAATCTTTGTGAGCGTAAGTAATTCATCTGCTTGTGAACTAGCCATCAACATTCTCCTTCTTGTCGTCCTGATTCCCCAGGACACTCCTGAGACGCGTCACCACCTCTTCAAACTCTTTGGTGAACTCATACGGGTTGCGGCTGCTGGTACCGCCGACTATCACTTCTGTACCATCCGTCAATGCGTGCAACACCACCGAAAGACGGCGCTGCGGCAGATAGAATAGTATAAATATACCAAGAACCAGCACGGCGCAGCCCCAATAAATAACTACTGTCGCCGGCCATTTCGTTACCTCCAGTCCAGCCGCCCAGCGATGATCAAATCCGGTAAGGGTGACAATAAATGGAACGGGATACGCCTTCAGTTGTAATATCGCGCTGATAGCCGATTGGAAATATGCAGCCTCGGCATCCACAGTCATGGACGGTGCGTACTTAGCGACCACCTTTTTAAAGGTATTTAGAACGTAACTCTTGGTGTTCTCACTACTGTCTGCAGTTGCCTGTTGCTGTAACGCAGATAAATATTTCATGAATAATCCAATATTTCCATTTGGCCCAGTCGGAATGAAAAGATATTCGTATGGAATACCAAATGCCGTTCTTACCCCCTGTACAAAATAAGATTGTCCATCCCTCGTGATAGGCTGCATGTAGGTTTTGAATTCGGCTCCGGACCCTGATTTATTTTGTGCTATGTACGTAAAACTCGGACCTAGGTTGATATGTTGATCTGTTGCCGATGGTCGTGATTCGATGGCTGATGCTGGCACAACATTATCCAATGAGAAGCCTTTTAATTTTAGTTTATATGTCGTGCCTGACAAGTATATCGACTGCCCAACACGGGCCTGTTGATAAACGGCATCCGCACCAGGATTATTAAGCATGTAACGTTTCATTTTTAGAAGAGAACCGCCATCTACAAAACTGGCTTGAAATATCTGGACGCCCTTATAAGTAAGTGGATGGTTAACGCGTACATTCGCCTCTTTCAGCACTTTTCCTTCATTATTGTAAAGAACGATATTAGAAATAAAGTCTTTTGGCATGCCCGTGGAGTAGTAGGAGACGTGAAATCGCCTCAGCATAATTCGAAATGGAAGGGGCTGGACCAGATAACCATTTCCCACCAGCTCGTAAGTTACTTGCGTTGACTGTCCCTCTGGAACGGTAACCGTTCCACGATATGCAGGATTATTATAGGGCAGCCATGCATCTTTAGAAACTTCTGATAGGGGAATATGAAAGTTGTTTTCTGGCCGAATTGAGCCTACCAACATAGCCAGTTTCACGGGAATATCGGCGTTATAAAGAGCTGCCGCACAAAACACAATAATCGCCGCATGTGTTAATATATATCCAAGCCGATTATAGCGACCCTTGCGGGCAATAACTGCCATACTAGCATCGCCACGGTCATGCAGTTTCGGTCGATAGCCCCGCCCACGCATAACGGCCGCCACCATATGTGTTGCGGAATCCATAGACAGTGGCGAAATAATTTTAATATTATTCGCCATACCCCGCGGATCGTATGCCGATGCCACTATCGCATCCGGCTCGCGCATTTCTCGCAACATACGTGGTGTATTACGAATCAAACACGTAGTGGTAGACAGGACGAGAAACCCTACAATAGCTAGATACCAATTAGTTCGGTAAACATTATATAAGCCGATATCGCGAAAGACATCAAACCAGAATGGGCCAAATTTTAAGGCGTAGTCCTGGTATGGTTGTTGCTGGTTTAGAACTGTGCCTATAACAGAGGCAATAGCCAATAACACCAGCAGACTAACGGCCAACCGCATGGAGCCAAGAAAATTTACCGCTAAGCGGGCTCTCGAATGGCTTACGGCACCGACGGAGCTCTGCTTAGTCAAAATTATTCCCTCTGATGAAATCGTCTGAAGGACGAGCTATAAAAACACTTGCGAGTCGCTTACAAATAGCACAATGGAACAGATGGTTGTTTATAATCCATAGTGCTTTGTCACGCAGATGAAGTGGATCATCCATCATGGACAACTGTTGGAAGCATATTTACGGGATTCAGATCACGCACTATCGCCATACCCTTAACATTGACTTTATAATTAGCTTGATACCATATGCGTCTATGGCAATCAAGTCCTCCGTCAAGCGAAATCGCTGGACAGCGAGGGGGAGAGCGCCGCTTCTTGTAAAGGGTGACACGGCGGCGCCAAAGGTACCGGCACCTCGCGCCTAGCGATTTAGATCATCGGTACAACATTATTTAATAAAATGCTTATTATAAATTTTATGCCTCCATCATGTCCATAGCAAGGGGATGGGGTCAAAGACTCTGGAGCAAGCCGAATACATTCGCATGGTGCAAAGCTAGGAACCCCCACTCCCCAGGGGGGAGAGGGGGGGCGGTCTCGGAAGAAGACCATATTCTAACGGCCCTGCGAATACCGCATTACTTATTTCCCCCTTTGACTCTCATGCCGGCACCACCGCCCTTCTTTAAGTCCATCCAATATGCCGTCTTAAGAAGGTAAGCGAGGATTGTGAATAGCAACAAAATACCGATGACATACGGACCAATAGCCATTCTCTTGAAATATGATGGATCCGAGGCATACCGAAGAAATGCGACAACATCGGCGACATTCTTATGATATTCCGCAGGAGATAGCTTACCAGGATAAATCACATGCCCTTTTGGTCCAACGGTACCCCCCCATGGGGCCAATACATTAGGCATGGCAACCATTGGGAAAACATAATTATTCCAACCTGATGGCCGAGCAGGATCCCAGTAAAACGACAGCAGGTATGTATAAATGAACTTTGACCCCAAATACCTGTCCATATGGCTCAGATTTGGAGGTGGCTTTCCTAACCACTTGGCTGCCATGTCAGGAGGCATCGGAGATACTATTGTTCCCTTAAATGCGGCACCATCCGGAAGCATTATATCCTTCTCTACTTCCGTTTTCGGCATACCGAGATCTGCTGTAAGATATTCATAACGCAGTGAGCTGACAGAATGGCAGGCCATGCAATGGTCTGCAAAGTATCTGGCACCGGCTATGACGGTGGTTCTATTAAATGTGTAATGTGGTGTCATCCAATGCACCGTATCAGCCGCACCAAAAGCTAGCCCAGGCACCAACATAGACACTAACAAGAAACATAAATATCTATACATACTCATCCTGTCACCCTCTCCGGTACGGGCCGCGTCGGCTCTATCTTGCTAATGATAGGCAGCAATATATAGAACCCAAGGTATAAGGCTGTTGCTGCTCGTTCTATCAGGAAGTATTTAGGTAGCGGCGGTTGTTCACCCACCCATGCTAAGGTAATGAAAGAAATGCCAGCAACGATCAGCATTATCTTGTATACAGGACGATACCTACTAGACCGAACAGGGTTACGATCAAGCCACGGCAAAAGGAACGGCAGCAATACTGATGTAATCATTATCGCAATTCCGTAATACTTATTAGGTACTGCTCGGAGCATCGCATAATAAGGCGAGAGATACCATGGGGGTGTCACGTCTGGCAGGCTAACCATTGGATTTGCCGCAAGGAACGTCGTACGTTCCATAAATATGCCATGCATTGTTGGAGCATAGAATATAACCGAGACAAATATAGTCAACCAAACACCAACGCCAAACAAGTCTTTCACTGTATAATATGGATGAAATGGTATACCGTCTAATGGTTTCCCATCTGGCCCCTTATGTTTCTTTATTTCGACGCCATCAGGATTATTTGATCCCACCCTATGCAAGGCCACAATATGCATCGCAATAGCTGCAAGAATAATAAGAAAAAACAGAACGACATGCAACGCCAGAAAGCGCTGCAATGTCGCAGTCCCAATGCCTGGACCACCTCGGGCCAGCGTGGTAAGGGGCGGGCCAATTACCGGCACTGCATGTATGATTGAGGTAATAACCTCTCCAGCCCAGTAAGATAGGTTTCCGAATGGCAGCACATATCCGACAAATGCCTCCGCCATCATTAACAAATAAATAATGTACCCGATAATCCATACCAACTCTCTCGGGGCACGATGCGAGCCATACAAAAGCCCACGAAACATGTGGGCATAAAGCAATATAAATATAAGAGATACGCCATCAACGTGCATATAACGTATCAGCCAACCCCATTTGGTGTCATACATAATACCTTGCACAGAAGCGAAGGCACCCTGAGATGTGGGATCGTAATGGGCCATCAAAAAGAAACCGCTGATCAGTTGAATTACGATCATCAACAGAAGCAAGGATCCTGCATAATATAGAATATTAAAGTTTTTCGGCGCAAAATATTCCGTTAGGTGCTCCTTTACAGTCTCATCTAACGGAAGTCTCTTGTTAACCCATACCAAAAATCTACTCATCGAAGCCACCCCTCAATTATCAGTCTGTCAACACAAGTGAGCTTTCGGATACATATGGGTTATCGTAGCGCTCATCTTTTCTGTGGAGAGTTCGTACTCCGGCACGGCCATATTATGCGGGGCTGGGGAACCTTGTATTACCCGGCAGGATAGATCATACATCGAACCATGGCAGGGACAGTGAAATCCACCAAGCCACCATGGCGCAACGCTGCCTTTCTTCGGTCTATAATGCGGTATACAGCATAAATGATTACAGATACGTATCCCGACATACCACTCAGGGACCCTGGAACGATACATGTTTGTGCAGTATGGCGGCTGCTGTGGCACTTTACATAGCGGATCTTTCAAAATCCCCTTGTCCATCGTCTCTTTTAGTGAAGCCAACATCTCAGGGGTCCGGTTTATTACTATTACCGGTTTTTTTTGCCACGGAACCGTCACCTGCATACCAGGCTCAATGGGGGTGAGATCTACAGTCGTTGACGACGCCGCCTCTGCCGCTGCTGTTGGTTCCAACGAATCAACTAGTGGCACGGCAACCATTCCGGCAACCACCGCTCCGACAGCAGATGTCGCCGCCGTTAAAAATCGGCGACGAGTAATGTTTTTATGACCGTGTTCTGCATCTGTAACCGTTGTCATCTCTATAACCTCGCTAATGCCTCGATATCAACATCGTAATTAGTAGAGTACGCCTATTCTGCTGCGACCTGCGTCGTCCACACACATATAGATCTACTTATTGTTCCGAAACAACGATCCTACGATCATCGTGCTCCGCATCTAACCATTCTCTGGCATCCATTATTTGGCCACGTATCCCCTTGCTATCTGGCCCCATTAAATAATCATAAACAGGCATTATTGCCTTTGGCGGGGGAACTGACATTACCGATGCTCCGGGGTGTGTTCTTACCCGCATCCCCGTGCGGCAGGGTCCAGGATTTATCACATTCACGCGGATGTTAGTCTTCTGCAATTCAATGGCAAGCGTAAGGCCCAGATGCTCTACTGCGGCCTTACTAACGGCGTAGGCGCCCCAATACCCTTTTGCTTGGCGAGCACAGTCATCGGTAATAAAAACGATCGAGCCATCTTCAGATTCTAACAACAGCGGCAAACAAGCTTGTGTCAGCAGGTATGGAGCAGTCGCATTCACTCTCATAGTGCTTTCCCACAACTCCTCGTCGTAATACTGTATTGGCGTTAATATATCGAGTTCTGCCGCATTATGTAGCACACCATCTAGTCTACCTAAATTTTCTTTTACGCGTTGCGCAAAATCCTGGTAATCGGGTCCCTTGGCTGTCAGTAAATCCATCGGATGTATGACAGGTTCTTTATATCCAGAATCAACAATCTCATCATACACGGCTTCCAGTTTGCGTTTTGTTCGGCCTAATAAAACGACCTCTGCACCCAAGCCGGCAAATTCTACGGCCGCGCAACGCCCAATCCCTTCACCAGCGCCGGTGACAACAATCACTCGACCACTTAGTAAGTTCTCGGCAGGCACATAATTACTCATCGGCGCCTCCCGGCAAACTGCGCACATAGGTAGCCAACTCAGCAATCTGTGCGCCTGTCAACCGAGATGCGACATAGCGCATTATAGCGTGTGGGTCATTGGTTCTGAGTCCCTTTTTGAAGTAATTTAACTGTAATTCTACATAGGCTTGTCTCTGCCCCGCCAAGCGAGGAAAGAACGGAGGGTCACCTAGGCCAGTTGGCCCATGGCATGCCATACATGCAGGCACATCGACCTTAGAAATTCCGCCTTCAAATATTTTCTTTCCTTCCGCCGCCAATTTGGCATTTACCAATTTTGTTTTGGGCGGGGTCTGCGTAGAGAAGTAGTTTGCAACCTGTTGCACCTGTGCTGGAGTTAATGATGCGGCCATCCCCCACATGATAGCCTTTGCCATCGGATCCGCACGCGTATGGCTTCTAAAGTTATTAAGCTGTTTGACTAGATAAGGAGCCCACTGGCCAGCCAAGTCCGGGAACATTGACCCGCTGGGGGATATTCCGGTCATTCCATGACATGCCATACAGGTACTACTTACGGGCAGCGGAATACCGCCGGTTGCATTGGCGTCCGTCGTTTCTTGTGCACTTACCGCTGAATGTGTTGCTGCGGTAACGGCCCCTACAGGAGAAGCGGCATCTGCGATAACCTTGCTGCCCTGTGCGTTTGTCGCCCCATAGGCGATTGCGCCAAAAAACATCGTGCTCATGCTGATGAGCACGATAGATACCACGGCCATTATTGCGCCGGGTCTTTTTGTGTAGCTGAGTCGGACCATCTATCTCCACCCCCGCGTTAGCATATACTTATTGTCTTATGTCTATGTAACTCCCATATTTATCGTATATGACTATAGAAATGGATTATGGTCAACCCCTGTGTTCATTATGGGCGATGTTGATCGAAATATACGCAATATAGCGCCATTCAAGGGAGGTAAGGATACTCCCTGGGTCGATGCTGCTTGCAGGCGCCGCGCCGCCTAATTAAGCGATTTTCTACTTAATAAAAAAGATATAATAATAGATCATTATATTAATACTCCTAGGCCAGGCCGTTATGTGCGATAACATATAACAGCCGAGTTGGCCTATGGGCAGTGCCCCGTAGAACTTCCAGTTTCTAGAATAGCTTATGGATCACAGGTCATCGCAGATACCGGAACTCGTGACCCAGTCAACGGCGCGACCGAAAAACGAACAAAAGATCACCTACCAAAGGGTCCGTTAGGCTGGGGGCAACAATGGCACGATCAGCGCCCTCTTTCAACCAATTTGCGCAGGAATTTATGGCGAGAAAGGGATAGCGCTGCCGCGTATCGGTACTTGTGAGCACAGAATTACTTTGGGATCCGCCAAGCCCTGGCATGACCAGTCTTCCAATGCCCGTATCTGCTGGCAGCCATTGGAAATGGTTTTAGACTCCTGGCTGCATCTACATGTTCTACCCACCTGATGGATAGGTTATGCTTTTCAGGCGCAAACGTTATTCTGGTTGACGGCATATTCTATATCATACCGTTTGATATCATATCATTTCTAATGGTATGGATAATAGTGTAACCCTTCCCGCTGCTGATTTTGATGCCGACAGGATAGTCTGAATCCGTTGATGCGCGGTTTATGGCGGGGCGACTGGAAACCTGCTTATTCGAACCACAGATATATTAGATGTTCCTCATGTATCACTATTGCCTATTGATCTTTTCGTATATATGGTCACTTTATCGTCACTATCCAGAGAGTATCGATATTCTGGAATACTATCTGCGTCTATTATTCTTCCTAAATCCACTTTAAAATTACGCAATACTGATCGACTACCACTTTTACGGTGAAGGGCACCGAGGCTAATGACCCATACACTCTGCTTGCCAACATGCTTGCGGGCGATTTCATACAATCGACGCTCTAGGGGTTTTCGCAACCGAAAATAATCTGGATGGATAGTTAAGACTTCTTGCGCCGTGAGTCCATTCCATAGCCAGTCGGATAGCGTGACCTCGACAGCAACCATGCGGCCATCAGCGTCGGATTTCTCGATCACTCGCCAGCGATCGATAATACCAAATCCTTCCGCGTGCCGACTTGCTTGCCCCCCAGTCTTTATATTTGTGGTTATACTGGTGCCCCGCAATCGGTTTAGTGCATCTTTCAAGCGTTCATAATCATCTCCGCGCACGCCTCGACCCGTGACCTTGAGCAAATCCCTGGCCGTAAACCGAATCGTTTTAGATACTTCTAATCCAGCATTTATAGCTGCAGTAATTTGACTCATACAGTAAATTAAAATATCTTTATCATGCTGAGTTGCCCGACCGTATTCAGCATTGCAAGAAACTTCCACCCATTTTTTACTGTCCTCACTCTTCCATAGCCACGTCGACGTGTCTTTTTTTGTTGAAAGACTATATAACGGAGCCTCCATAGAGGTTGGATCATCTTTGAATGCATAGTCGATAATATCAAGGGCAAAAAAGTCTGGCTGATGGCGATCACAGGAAACAATCTTTTCTGATTGTGCAGTTTTATTTTCGTTCTCCATGCTTGGAGATACCTCTTGAGTGCCCGCATGATGTTCAATAAAGGCTGTACGGGCACGTTCTAAAGCCTCCCGCAAACCCGGGTCTTTTATCTGGGCGGCCTCGGCCAAAAAACTGCCAATATATTGGTTTTTCGTGATCATATAGAGTGATCCGTGTTGCCTTTTTTCCTCTTGATATCCAATAATATATCGTCAACAGCATGATCAATGGCCGGTAAGATATTTTTTATTAAAAAAGTTTGCATAGAGTTTGGGGTATGTTCTGCAATAAAACGCAGCTTAGCCATTTCCACTTCTGTTAGCCGGATATTATAGAGCTCGGTTCTTTTGTCTTCACGTAGGCCAACCCAGGGTAGCTCCTCTTTTGGAACGGAAACAATATCGGCTTTAGATATAAATTCCTCTACGGTATTTGCTATCGTCTTTTTTGGTGCCCGTGTAAACCCTACGCTCATAACATCACCTCTTTTATTAGTTCACTGACTTCCGCCTGTGCTTTTTTGTCTGCTGGTTGATATTCAAGCACGCTACAGCCTTGCGCAACGGATCGTCGGTATACAATACGATCACGGATAACAACATTTGAGAGGGTTAAATTTTCAAAACCTTCTAACATTTGTCGTGCGGCATGTGTATCTTGTATTTGTAAATTGGTGGGCGCTCGAGATAATATTAACGTCGCACGCAGGTTGCTGTTAAATGCGCCAGCAGTATTCACTAACTCACTCATGCGCTCAATAGTCCACAAGTCAAACTGTGACGCTTGAACAGGAATAATGACGTGTTCAATTGCCACTAGGGCAGCCCTCAGCTCCACAGAGTCACGCCCACCTGCATCTATGATGATATCCTGGTACCTGACACTTAAATCTTTTATTTCATTCTGAAGTGATCTGCCAAATTTCTGCACACACGGAACACGCGTTAGATTTTTATGGTCTTCGCGCATAGCAGACCAACCGGAAGCACTGCCCTGCGGGTCAGTGTCTACCAGAAGCACATCACGGTCCTGCAGTCGGAAGCCCGCCGCTAAATTGACTGCTAAGGTGGTTTTCCCAGTACCGCCCTTCTCACCGCCAACAAGAAGTATCATATCATACTATGCCGTAGTAGAAACGCAGTACAGGATGATACCACGCAGTATCATATCATATCAATAGGCGTCATCCGTAATGACATGATGCTTAGTGTTGGTATTATCTACCTGATATAAAAGACTATTTTTCGATTTACCCATATCAATGAACACCCTGTATGGTTATTTTTTACCTTGAGATAGAGATGTTAAATAGCTAACGAGATTTATCATTTTGTTACTATTATAAGGCAGTTGCTTTCCTAGAAGTGCATTTTTTATACACGAATTAATTTGCATATCTAGAGTAATCACCTGTCCAGCCCGTTTATTGTAGTGGGGAAATGTGGCTGCCGCACCGATGAGGCTGGGTATCGGTTTTCCATTTGGCAACATGCCTTCGCTGCGCCCGCCCGCGCGATGGCAGGTCATGCAGGAGTTGCCGCGACTCCCCAAGGAAGTCGATGCGAAGATTGTCGCACCATTTTTGATGGCGTTTTGCATTGCATCCTCGGATGTCGTCGCCGAGACGCAGGTTGACCAGAACAGGATTGTCGCGGTAAATACCGTTATTACAAGACGTGTTATATTTAGCATGGTTGTATTTCTCCTCTCAGTTAATCGACGGTTCAATTGAGCATTACTAATATCCATCTTGCCTAGGATAGGACAAGCCCGCCTATGGTCGGTCGCAGCGGGCTGTCAGCACCATAAGCACCCCATAGTTGTTGCTACAGGACGGAATCCCAGTAGACCCCGACAGTATAGATCATGTTAACTATGGACGGAACTGCTACTCTAGGCATTTGGAGGCCCCAAGAGTCGCAATTCAACAATGTTGCAGGTCTATTAGAGGGGTTCGCATTAAATAAACTCTACGTAGCCAAAGGCTATAAGCCTAGCAGATACCATCGTCAACCACTCCGCCCTAAAGGACGGAGGCTTGCATCCAAGCTCCGCCTCAGTGCCGCGTATCTCGAAAGACGAGCGGCTTTGGCTTCATCGCCTGATGCTTCAGGGGCGGCTGACAATCGCCTCGCCCTCGCCCAGTCTTGCGCCGGACAAGGAGCGTATGGCTGCAATGCGCACACACGAACAGCAAGCCTTTATTGGGTCGATTCTCCCGTCCGGTGTGCCCAGAAATTGGGCACCCCTGGCCTGGGGTAATCCGCGTCCACCCAGATCAGCACACCATCTGCCAGCCGGGTTTTGTATGCTGTTTTGGTCTGAATATCCGCGAAACTCCAACTGCTGAGTCTGCGCGTTCTTGGATGCAGGATCCTGCCAGAGCTTGGCAGCGCCCAGAGTAATTCCGTGGCCCGGCGTATGCGCCAGCCACTTCAGATGTCAGTTTAGGCCCTCATATCTGCTCCCAAGGACCACAGACCCTGCGATGGTTCAAGATCACGGTCATGGCGGTGAATTTTGGGGCCTTGTCCAAGCCTTTGTAGTGCCGTTTCGTCCAGCCTTTCGTCTTAATGGGCAGTATTGCATTTAGTGTATTCCCAGAGCGTTTTATAAGCTACGGCCGCCTGCCTGGGTGCATTGCAGGCCGTTTGGGATGGCAGTCCGATTCCCGTTGGAAAAAGCTACGGTGGATGCATGGTTCAGGGAACTACGGTAAGCGAACGCCGTGCGCTGAACGATTTCCGCTGAGGCAATATGAACGCGGCGATTTTTGCGATAGCCGTCAATGACGTATGACATAATATCATACCATTGCGAATGAAACAATTTGATATCATGTCATCTAAAGATTAGCATGACGTACGGCTAATTGCGCTCTACAGTCTAGCGAACGACATCATTACCGAAGCGGTAGTTCCTGCGTAGTAGAGCGGGCCGTTGTTCGGTACGGGGCATCTAATACTCCGTACAGACCAGGTTTGTGCGTGGTCCTGTTAAATTTAAGTTAAAAAGTTAAAACGCGCGCGCGCGGGTTACGTTTTCTGAGATGTCCGTTGTTATTGGCTTGTGGGGTAACTTCTGCATCTGAAACCGCGTGCGCATCTGCATCTGAAACCGCGTGTGTCTGCATCTGAAACCGCGTGTGTCTGCATCTGAAACCGCGTGTGTCTGCATCTGAAACCGCGTGTGTCTGCATCTGAAACCGCGTGTGTCTGCATCTGAAACCGCGTGTTGCTCTGTTCACGTCGCGTCTACTGGGGATGCAATAACGCTGACATAGAATATCCCTGCAAAGATGCCGTGGATCGCTATGAACGGGCACATGGAATAACCCCGATTTTTTCGCGATCAGACTTTGTGTCCCGTTGAGGATTAAAAGGTGCCGGTTTTTGAAAGTGGAATCTACAGGGTTATGGACCTGGGTGCTTCTGGCAAGAATTGCGGCACAACGTTATATTTTTAGAAATACTTGGGTGGGAACCATTATTAAATAGCCAGTTAGGTGGAGCTCAAAGGATTTGTAACATAATTGTTTTCTTATATAGTTTATTGCCATTATTGCTCTTTTGAAGCAGGTGATTGCAGAAATAGTATATATCACCTTGATAGTATTGATATAATCATTATTTCTCGTGCGCTGGGAGTGGGCCACAGCGATGGATCGCGCGTATATTTTACTGCGAACGGAAAAAGATGTTGCAAAGTGCTGTGGTTTGTAATAAATAGACACAAAGGTGTTGTTAGTATTACACCCAGAAACGTAAGACTGTGCCCAACGAAGAATGTTTCATATATTTCTTCTATGGCTGCGCGCGAGCTATAGGTTTTTTTTATTAACCTGTAATGTGGTACAGGTGCTGTTTGTGTGTGTTATGAATCCGGCAGGAAAGACCGGGTATATGAGCGTATATTGTTTATCTAATATGCCTAAAAGCGCATACCGCTATGGAGGGAGGTTATGGTTTCAAAGTCCGTTGGATTTAAAAAGAAGAGGTTAATCGTAGCATTGGCAGCAGTTGGTGGAATGGTTTTATCTTCAAGCGCTTGGGCGCTGCCTTCATTTGCGCGACAGACCGGATGGTCATGCGCAGCTTGTCACACATCATTCCCGCAATTGACTCCAATGGGCAGAATGTTTAAATTGCTCGGGTTCACTACAACAAATCTTCAACATCAACAGAAGCTTGAAGCAAAATTTGGTAAAAGTGTAGGGCTGCTTTTGTCCCGTGTTTCACAGTTCTCTATCTTTTTGCAGGCTTCAGCTACCAATGTCGGGGGTGGGCAAGCAGTGTTTGGTGGTGGTAACACAAGTGCTTCCCCAAATAATAATGTCCAGTTTCCACAACAAGTTAGTATGTTCTATGCGGGTGAAATAACACCGCATATCGGCTCCTTTCTACACTTGACATACTCTGGTGGGGGTAGCGGCACCGGTGGTGGTGGATTCAGTTTTGATGATTCCAGCATCGTTTGGACTCATCCGTGGAAGTTTGGCACTAATAACCTTTTGGTCACGGGTGTAGATGTAAACAATACGCCCACCGCTATGGACCTGTGGAATACCGCTCCAGATTGGCAGGCGCCATTTTTCACCTCGGACTACTCCTCCTGGGGCCATGTGCCGCAGCCCTTCATCGTAAACTCAGCCGGCGCGGCGTATCCTCTAGCTGGTCTTGGCGCCTATGCTGCCGATATATTTGGGCCAAATAAGGCAAACTGGCTGTACGCAGATGCTGACGTGTACACGAATGCACAAGGGATCCAAGCCAATCCTGTCGGTGGTTTTGCGAATTTTAATGGTGGACCGAACGGCAGACTGTCCGGGGCGGCACCATATGTCCGTCTTGCCTACCAACACGACTGGGGCAACTGGAATTGGGAAGTCGGCGCTTATGGTATGTGGTCTAGCGTGTATGACAACGCATTAACCAAAAACGGTCCGGTTGATCAACTCGATGATTATGATCTGGACACCCAGCTCCAGTGGCTTAACATCAACGATAATAATAACTTGACGGTTCGTGCGGCATGGGTAAATGAGCAGCAGCGTTTTGCTGCAGGAAGCAGCTCTTCGAGCTTGTCCTCGGGTAATTTGAATTTATTCAACCTGAATGCGACCTACTGGTATCATGATCGCTACGCACTCCAGGGTGGATATCGGAACGTGTGGGGTTCAGCCAATCCTGTTCTTTATGATCAGCCTAATGGTGGCTTTACATACTCAGCCAATGGTTCTCCAGATACAAGCAATGAATGGATAGAAGCCTCCTATCTGCCGTGGTGGAATACCCGCTTCTCCCTGCGATACGTCGTATACAACAAATTCAGGGGAGTCGGTGCGCCGTCGTCATCTACATCCGGATACGGGGCATCTGCGTATAACACCCTTGAGCTGCTGGCCTGGATAGCGTACTAGGAGCCGATGCCATGACGACATACTTGAGCAAAGACCGGTTTTGTAATGAAGAGAACAACGATATGACCCAGCAACATAGAAAGACGTACAAGTCAGGAACCCTCCTCCCTCTGTTCGGCGCGCTCCTGCTTGTGGCTGGGCAGGCGAGCGCTGCAGTCAGCAGCGTCGGCGGGCCGGCCCCCTACCGTGTCTCCAGTGATTGCATGGTGTGCCATGGGATGACTGGTCATAACACGCTCTACCCGATCGTACCCCGCCTGGCCGGACAGCATAAGGGTTATTTGGAATTACAGTTGAAGCAGTTTAAAGACCGATCGCGTGCTGACCAAAATGGTGAGATTTACATGTGGCCAGTGGCACAATCACTGGACAGCGCGGAGATAACCGCAATGGCTGATTACTTTGCTGCTCAGAAACCACCGATGCAAAGCAGCGGGATCAAGCATGCCGGCATGAAAGCAGGAAAGGCCATATTTAACCAGGGGATTACCAACGAACAAATTCCGGCCTGTATGGAATGCCACGGCGCAGATGGCCAGGGAGCGGGTGCCTTCCCTCGTTTGGCCGGTCAGCGGTACGGTTATATTGTTCAGCAGTTGACCTACTTCCATAACGGTACACGGGTAAACAGTCTGATGAACCAGATTGCGAAAAATATTACCGTGGCACAGATGAAAGATGTCGCTGCTTATCTTTCATCGTTGTAACGATAAAAACAAATTTTCTTAACTCGGCAGGCGCAGGATTTATAGAATCCTGGCCCGCTAAGTATATGCACAGTTTGGATTGTGCGTTTCTCAACGGAGGTATAGAGGTATGGCGGCAAAAAAAGGTGCGACTACGGTGCTTGTATCCGCCGTGATATGCGCGGCGGTAATTATAGGCGCCCTGCAGTGGGAAAAAGCGGTAGCACTGCCAAATCCAGATGGACAAGTGATAAATGGGGTGCATCATTATACCATTGATGAGTTCAACTATTATTACAAACCAGATCATATGGTATGGCATGTCGGAGAAAAGGTGGCATTAACGATTGATAATAGATCACAATCGGCACCACCGATTGCGCATCAATTCTCAATAGGTAGAACATTGGTGTCCCGGGATAACGGTTTTCCGAAATCGCAGGCTTTGGCCGTAGGATGGAAAGATAACTTCTTTGACGGTGTGCCCATTACGAGCGGGGGGCAGACGGCGCCAATACCCGCATTTTCCGTTAGCCTCAACGGGGGTCAAAAATACACCTTTAGTTTTGTCGTGCCCAATAAGCCCGGCAAATGGGAATATGCTTGTTTCCTGCAAACGGGCCAGCACTTTATGAACGGAATGCACGGTAATATTGACATACTACCTGCTCAGGGAAGCTAATATAGGGAGGGCATATGAACGCAACAAAAGAAAACTTGTGGAAAGCTTTCCGCGGCCTGGTGGTGGTATGGGTTATTGGCCTGGCGATTGGCGAGACGCTTATGGCCTGGGGTATTAGTAACTGGCCACTCGTAGGTAGTATCCAGGCTCATATTAGTGCAGATGCTACTACATACCTTTTGTGGCAAGCCGTAGCAATATATGTGCTGGTCGGCGGCGCCATCGTATATAGTGCGGTTCGTTTCCGCGCGTCGTCCATGTCAGACACGGAGGCCCCGGCTCATCAAAAACGGACTTGGGCACCTTTCGTGGTGACGTGGCTGGTTTTGGCTATAGGTATTAACCTGGCCAATACGATTTATCCAGGAATGGTGGGCCTGGAGCAAATGTGGGCTATACAGTTGGATACGAAGAACCCGCTGGTGATCGATGTTACCGCGCAACAATGGAAGTGGACGTTTTCTTACCCTAAGCAGGGTGTGACGGATGTCTCACAACTGGTTGTTCCCGAGGGCCGCACCATAGACTTCGTCCTGCGGACAAAAGACGTCATGCACGATTTCTGGGTGCCCGCCTGGGGCGTTAAAAAAGACGTCATTCCGAACGAAGTGCGGCATCTGTTTATTACACCAACAGTTCTGGGATCAACCGCTACGAACCCCATGATACGCGTACAATGTTCCTTGATTTGTGGTAACGGACATCCTTTGATGCGGGCGCCGGTTAAGGTGGTAACAGCAGCAGACTTCAAGACATGGGTAGCGAGCAACAGCTTCTAGACCAGATGAAGACTTGCCATCTAGCATGTTGAATTTAGAATGAGGAGTAAATAATGGCAACGAATGAAATACAAGCGCAACCGCTGGACGATATGGGGGGTGACAAGAGCGCGTTCGCGATCAGTATGCTGGTACCACTGTTGCGCGCGACGTTTTGGGGCCTGACCGGATATTTTGCCGCAGCATGGATTACGGCGATATTGGCTGGCACCGTTCTGGTAGACCCGTTACCTGCGACAGTGGGTTATGTAGTCGGCATGGTCGGCTGGTTGATGGGTAGCGGTTTATGGGAGGGTTGGATACGGCGCGCCTTTGGCGGGAAGGAAGCCCCATCCTACACGGGTATCGAACGGTATTTCCGTTTCGGTCCTGATTCGAAGTCTACGGCCGTGCGCTACGTGGTTTTCAACATTGTGGCATTTTTCATTGCCGGTATGGCCGCCATGGCTATCCGCGTGGAGCTGTTGACACCGGATTCTACGAGTTGGTGGATGTCGGAAATCCATTATAATCAAACATTCGGCATTCACGGCTTGCTAATGTTATTGTCCGTTGTGGCTTCTGCCATTGTCGGCGGTGTTGGCTACTACCTTCTCCCGTTGATGCTCGGGGTGAGAAACGTCGTATTTCCAAAACTTCTCGGCCTGAGCTGGTGGCTTTTGCCGCCGGCGTTCTTGGCCGTGGCTATGAGTCCCACCATCGGTGGATTTCAGACCGGTTGGTGGGGATACCCGCCGCTGGCGCAAAATAGCGGCTCCGGTATCGTGTTCTATGTGCTGGGTGCAGCCTCCCTGCTTACGGCGTCGGTGTTGGGCGCCATCAATATCGTCGGTACCATGGTATATATGCGTGCCAAGGGAATGAGTCTGGGCCGCGTCCCGATTTTTATCTGGGGCTTGTTTGCGGCAGGGACTATTCTTGTCGTAGAGGCACCGGCAACCTTTACGGGCGCACTCATGGATTTATCCGATATGATCCTCGGGTCGCATTTCTATACGGGTCCAACCGGGCATCCGTTAGCCTACATGGATCAGTTCTGGTTTCTGTTCCATCCAGAGGTTTATGTTTTCATTCTGCCTGCCTTTGCCATTTGGCTGGAGATTCTTCCGGCTGCGGCGAGGCGTCCGCTGTTTGCCCGAGGTTGGGCCATTGCCGGGTTGGTCGGCGTTTCCATGTTGGGTGCAATGCTGGGCGTTCATCACTACTTCACTGCAGTGAGTGACGCGCGGATGCCGATATTCATGACCATCACTGAAACCGTATCGATTCCCACTGGTTTTATTTATTTGGCTGCCATTGGGACGATATGGGGCGGCCGCTTAAGAATTAACGCGGCTGTGCTGCTCGTACTTATGGCGATGATGAACTTCCTCATTGGTGGTCTGACAGGCATATTTAATGCCGACGTTCCTGCTGACCTTCAGCTTCATAATACTTACTGGGTCATTGCGCACTTCCATTATACCATGCTCGGTGGAGTGATCTTTACCTGGCTGGCCGCGCTATACTGGTGGTTTCCCAAGGTTACGGGTCGGAAGATCAATGAATTTTGGGGAAAGTTTCACGCGTGGTGGTTCTTCGTGTTCTTTAACTGTGCATTCTTTCCCATGTTCATTGCGGGCTTGGAGGGAATGAACAGGCGCATTGCCATATATCTTCCATATTTGCATGGCATTAACTTGTTTATCTCCATTTCGGCTTTCCTTCTGGGCGCTGGGTTTCTTATTCCGCTGGCCAACCTTTTCTACAGTTGGCGCTATGGGCCAAAGGCCGAAGCCAACCCATGGGGCAGCAATGGTCTGGAATGGCAAATCAAGTCGCCGACGCCGTATGTGCCATTCCCCGCAGGGACTGAGCCAGAGGTTGTGGGTCCAAATGACAACTATGCGGCGGGAGCGAAGGAACCTTTTGTTTGGGTGTCTACGCCAGGCAAATAAATTAGGAGGAATTAAATTATGGCAGATAACAGTTATGCAAAGTTAATGGATCCGGCATCGGAGCGCGCGAAAAGGGGCTCATTCTTTTTCCTGGTGCTCTTCGCGGCAATCATTTTTGCAATGTGGGACCTCGCACGCTTCCTCTGGGGGGGCACTGCGGTGCCCAGCACGCTGAATATGGGCGTGGGTGTTGTTCTGACGGCTTTGATGCTCGTTAGTCTGGTGCCGGTGATGGCTGCACGCAAAAAACTGGATCGGGGTGATGACGCGGGCATCGTAAGCAGTCTGGCCGCCCTGCTGGTAATCTCGGTGGTGATGATGGGCGGGATAGTCTATAGCTGGGGCAGCTTAAGCATCGGCAGCGGTTATGGCGGGATTTATGATATTACCACCGGTTGGTTCGTCTTGCATTTTGTGGCGGCGATATTGGCGATACTGGCGAGCATCATGAAAATATCCCGTACGCCTGAGCGTGCCAAAAGCGAACGCTGGGTATCGTATAACGTGCTAACCTACTGGGGGGGAGTGGTTATCCTCTGGGTTGCATTTTTTATCGTCTTCTATATTGCGTAAAGTTATTTAGAAGATCATCTACTAGACTGAGGGTAAGATAATGGATATGTCACATTTATCGTTCGTTATTCCGTCCGGAGCCGATAATCCGGCGTTCTTCTGGTTGACGGGATTCATCGGATTCCCTGTGGTGTTTTTGAGCACGTACTTTTGGTGGGTATTAAAGGAAGCGGCCAATGAAGATCGGCTCCGTATTCTAAAGAAGGCTGAAAACATCCAATCTGGTGATGCATGATGTGCTAAGAATGTCGTGCAGGGATCATATAAGTTACCACCTTTGTTATGCTGGATGATGACCGTTTTGTATCGCGGTTAGGATGCCACATTACGCATCCTCAGTAGCTACAAATCTGGCGGCGCGAGATATTTTGGTTATCCGCAGGGTTGTCTGTGTAGCACTGGTGGCGTGGTCTCTCGCATGTTGCGAAAGAGAGGATAAATCATGAGAAAAGAAGCATTGTTAACAGGCAACAATGATCGCGACAATGAGTCATGGGATGGAAACATCGTGTTGATCATAGGATTATTGTGGGCTATTATTGCTTTGGGTGGCTATTATATCACTCTAAGAATGATGTTTTGAGGTGTTGTCTCAGTTGGTTGGTCATGGTGATAAAGGCGGTGCAGTAGCACGAAAATGGCTAGGCATTCTGGTGTTTTTTACCACGACGCGTAGTTCAACTAAGGTTAAACGTAAGGAGAAAATATAAGTCATGTATATGCAAAATAAAATGCAAAAGAGCTGGTATGTAAGCATTGGTACCGCTGCTATTCTGGCAGCCACGATGGGTACGGCGATGGCCGGTACTTTGGACACCACATGGAAAGAGGCTACGCTTCCCCAGGTAAAAGCCTTGTTGGAGAAAGACACCGGGAAAGTCAGTGGCGACACAGTCACCTACAGCGGCAAGACTGTACATGTGGTCGCGGCGGCCGTTCTTCCGGGTTTCCCATTTCCGAGCTTTGAAGTCCATGACAAAAAGAATCCGACGTTGGAGATTCCCGCAGGGGCAACGGTGGATGTGACCTTCATTAACACCAACAAGGGATTTGGTCACAGCTTTGACATTACCCAAAAGGCACCACCTTATGCGGTTATGCCAGTCATTGATCCTATCGTCGCAGGAACTGGATTTAGCCCAGTGCCCACGGATGGTAAGTTCGGATATACAGATTTTACTTGGCATCCGGCAGCCGGCACTTACTACTATGTATGTCAGATACCTGGTCATGCGGCGACGGGCATGTTTGGTAAAATCGTTGTTAAGTAAGTCATATCTGGTTATTGCCAAAGAAAAAGTGGTTTAGTAGCGCAGATTATTATGGCTAGGGCGGGATGACCATCCATGCTCTGGCCATTGTGTTTTTATTCTAAAATAGAAATAAGCGACTGGCGCCGTGCTGTATATAAAGTCTTGTTGTTATCAACTGGATGTCGTTATTAATAGGAAATTGTGGTGATTGCTTAGATTTGAAATCCGCAAACCTTGAAGAGCTTTTGGCTTCGGAAAAACATCGTTGTAACCGGGTTAAACTGCTGCATGTAAATAGTCATTTAAATATTTGGTTGCCTGAGATTCCTTCACTTAGGGTGGTGCAATATGCAGAGCAATATCAAGCATGGGGTAACGGATGGAGCCACGTATCAAGGCTTAAACGGCATCCCCCACGCGATAGAAGGGGAGATGACGCCGGTAGTGCGGGTGATCGGCTGGTTGATCACGGGGATGCTGCTGGCGGCGGTGTTGGCGGGTTTGTGGCGCGGCTTCACCAGTCAGCAAGGCCTGCTGACGGATGTGGTCAACGGCCTCAAGGCCAGCGAGGTGGGCTTTGCCATTGTCCTGATCCTCTTGGGCAGCATCGTCGAAGGCTTCGGCTATGGCCTGTCCTTAGGCACCCGCTGGCCCTACACCCGCAACATCGCGGTGTTGATGGTCCGTGGTGACCCCGAAGCCGCGCACCGTATGGTAGCCACCTTAGTGGGTCTGGTCGCTCTGGCGCTGGTGATTCTATCCCCCAGCGTCAGCACCATCAGCGGCCTGTCCCTGATCGTAGTCACCGCCCTGTTCGGCATGGGCACCCTGTACGTTCTCGCCGGCCGGGCCCCGGCCTTTGTCCACGGCACCCACGGTCTGCTGGCCTACGGCGTCTTCCTCATCTATCTGACGGACCTCGTCTATCCGGGGCTCAACTTCTGGACCTACCTCGGCGCCATAGGCGCTTTACATGCTTTACTGCTCGCCGTCTTTCTCGGTGGCATGACCACCGGTCAGCGCGGCTTCGGCACAGCCATCGGCCCCTTCGTCAAACCGCAGAAAGCCTCCCAGTGGAGCATTGCCGCGCACATCAGTGCCGCCCTGTTGCTGGTCGCCACCCTTGGCTGGATGATGCCCGCTTACCCCGTCGCCTTTTATCTGGCGGTAACCCAGGTCGCGGTCGGGTTTTTGCTTTTCCATGCGGTGAATCTCAAGCCCAAGGACCCTGGAGTCATGGTCGCCTTTCACCAGTCCATGGTCCTGCTCATGTGTCTCGCCATTGTCCTGCAATGGCGTTAAGTGAGGTCTTTAGCACTATGTTAAAAGAAGGATTAAACACCAACAACCTCGGCGATCTGTCCGGGCGACGGTTGCGGCCGTCTCTTCTCCGCGACCTCTGGGTCCTGGCCAAAGCCCGGGTGGTTTCGCTGCTGGTCTTCACCGCCGCGGTGGGCGAGATTCTCGCCCCCAACGCCCTGCTGCACTGGGAATCGGCCATCGCCGGTCTGGCCG
>Ga0315298_1001594_pt1 | contig 40892 bp, 35 predicted proteins | sample WHS_1_MG_FD_203077 | JGI IMG/M metagenome (GOLD analysis project Ga0315298, IMG submission 203077) | Extremophilic microbial mat communities from Washburn Hot Springs, YNP, Wyoming, USA - WHS_1_MG | ecosystem: Environmental > Aquatic > Thermal springs > Hot (42-90C) | place: USA: Wyoming... | reverse complement strand
CAATAGAAGAGGCTCTCTCGCAGATACAGCTTCGCGAAAAAAGCAATGCTGAGAGAGCCATGAGATACTATAAGGTTGATATCCGGGACTATTCAGTTGCAGACCTTATGGTAAAGACATATCCTCTCGATGTTAACTCTGTAAAACACGTCATTGCAAGCTTTGTAGACGCATATCTCCATGTCAGAAAACCTTTTAAAGACGTTAAAGCATAGACTGAACTCTAGGTGACTGCAGTGGAGTTTTGTCCGAAGTGCGGAGGAATAATGGTTCCAACAGTACTAAATGGGAAAAAAGTGCTCAAATGTACACATTGTGGATATATAGCTGAGGGAAACAATCCAAACACTTATAAGCTCTCCCAGAAGATCGAGAGAAATCCAAAAGACACAGTTACACTTGTAGACGTTGATGTATCAACTCTACCAGTTGTAGAATTCAAGTGTGAAAACTGTGGGAACGATAAGGCATACGTCTATGAACTTCAGACCCGTGCTGGAGACGAGCCCGCGACAAGGTTCTATATTTGTACACGTTGCCGCAAGGTATACAGGGAATACGCCTAGCATTTTTAGACACCAATCCGTTTTGTATACTTCACAGTATATTACGCAATATCCTTTTAATTTCGAAGTTAATAATTATCCTGGATGAAATATGAAATTCGTGTTCCCTGATGCAAGAGAATGGAAGTATATTATCGAGAGCATAGCCACAATCGTAGATGAGGCCAACTTTGTGGCCTCTCCAGACGGCTTGAAGCTTAGAGCCCTAGACCCTGGCAGGGTAGCGATGGTCGACCTTTATATCCCCGCAAACTTGTTTGAAGAATATAATGTAGAGCAGGACACAAAAATCGGCGTGGTGCTTGACGACATAAACGATGTCCTCAAGCGTGCAAAGTCAGATGATAAGATTTCCTTTGAAGTTTCTGGTGGACGCCTTATCATTACACTTGCTGGTAGAGCTGAAAGAAGGTTCAGGTTCCCCCTTTTAGATATTTCTGGGCAGGAGCTTCCCAGCCCAAAGCTTAACTTCACCGTTGCGGCTAAAATGCTGAGTGACACATTTAGGGATGCCCTAAAAGACGCTGAACTTGTATCTGAAACTGTAAAAATGAGGGCTGAGAATGAGAACCTCTGGCTCATCGCAAAGAGCGATAAAGGCGAAGTCGAGAGCAGGTTCTCAATCGAGACCGGAAGCCTCGTAGAGATAGACGTTAAGGAGACTGCAGAGGCAAACTACGGAATAGATTTCCTAAACAAAATCGTTTCAAAGGCATACAGAGTAAGCGACATACTTGGTCTACGCTTCGCAACAAACATGCCTCTCGAATTGACCTTTGACATAGCCGGTGGAGGCACCCTGAAATACCTGCTTGCACCCAGAATGGAATAATAAAAGGAATTTTATGGAGACTAGAACACTCAAGGTTGTTTTAGACTACGAGGACTACAAAAAGTATCCTTTTCTACGCGAAGCTATCAACGACATAAGGCTTTTCGGATTAACCTTGGAAGATATCGGGAACACCCCTCTTGGATCCGAGCTCCTGAGAAATGCTCGCGAAAAGATACTTACAGTCATAGAGAAGGGTCAGTACCCTATACATGGAGACGACTATCGAACAGAAGTCGCGTCATTTTTGACTACCCTGATACTACTCTCTGAAATCGGCGATGATGCCCTAAATGAAAAATTCGCGATCGCTTTCTCTAAACGTATAGGCGCCGAGCTAAGCAAAGAGCCCATAGAAAAAGTCCTCCACATAGCGATCAACACGTTGGGCTGGAACATTTCCCTAGACAGCAATGGGGACAGCCTTGTATACTACAAACACTATCTCCAAGGAGTACCCGAGTATACCGAAGAATGGAAACTAGTCAATAGACTTTTGAGTAAAGGCTTCGTCAGAGTCCCACGAGAAAAATTTACTAGGCTAGTAGAAACTGGCATTAAGAAATATGTCTTGAACCTCATCGAGAAGACACGCATAGAGGAAAGCAAGATACCCGAAAGTCTTTACAAAACCGTCGAAGACATCGCCGCTACCTGGACGAATCTAAGGAGAGAATTAGTTGCCCATGCTCGGAGCGCGTATAGTGGCAAAAAAGAGGACTTATTCCCTCCCTGTATACGCTCATTATTAAGTGAACTTTCTAGTGGTAAAAACCTACCGCATAGCGCTAGATTTGCATTAGCAAGCTTTTTGCTCAGCATAGGCTTCAGTGTGGATGAAGTCCTAGAAGTCTTTAAAGTTACACCAGATTTCAGGGAAGATATAGCTAGGTATCAGATTGAACACATTGCTGGGCTCAGAGGATCAAGGACAAAGTATCTCCCCTACAAGTGTGAAAATATGCGTTCATACGGACTTTGCAGATGGAAATGTGAAAACATAAGACATCCTTTACAGTTCTTCTTTAGAGCTGCTCGGGGTAGACCTCCTCGTGTCGCAGAAATACAGTAGCGAAGAGTATCGAATCCGGATAGCGAGAAGACTCTTTGCCTCGTATTATTCGAGAAACAGTATAGATCCACCTACTAGTCTTCCACAGCGAGAGTTCGCATTTTCTAAGTTTGACTCCTCAACTATGATTAGACATATATCGTTTAATAACAAAGAAGACCTAAATGAGTATATCAAGGCTAACGTCCCTCAGCACATCTATTATTCCTCAGCATATTATCAGAGGCCATCTGCTGAAAATATGGACGAGAAAGGATGGCTAGGAGCCGACCTAATTTTTGACATTGACGTAGACCACATACCAACAAAATGCAAAGAGCTACATGATTACTGGAAATGTCTCAACTGTGGGGCAAGCGGGTGGGGCTATACGGAAAAGTGCCCTTCATGTGGCAGTGATAAACTAGAATGGGAAAAATGGGTATGCGACATTTGTATAAATTATGCACGCGAGGAAATTATCAAGCTCATAGATATACTTGAGAACGACTTTGGATACAGCAGGTCAGATATGTTTGTAACGTTTTCGGGACACAGAGGCTTTCACCTCCACTTAGAGAACGAAGACGTACGGGATCTAGATCAAGATGCACGCAGGGAGATATCTGACTATGTTAGAGGCGTAGGGCTAGAGACTAAACTGTTTTTGACAAGGGACGGGAAAAACTACCGCTACAGGTATAATGTGGTAGCGCCGGGCTGGGCTGGAAGAATAGCGAAATACCTTTTGTTGAACAATGAGACAAATGGAGGCGTAGACCTTGAACAATTAAGCAAGCCTTTTGAATGGTGGCATCAGAACATAAAAGCCGCCATTAACGAGTTAGCAGTAAAAATAGACGAGAAGGTCACTATTGATATAAAGAGGCTTATAAGATTGCCTGGAAGCCTACATGGGAAAACCGGTCTAAAGGTATTCACTATAAGCCCCAACGAAGTAGAAAACCTCGATTCCGAGACTATTCTTAAAAGAGCCATTGTTTTCTCAGAGGAAAGAGTCAAGGTGAGGTTGTCACCTCTCCCCAGAAAAATTCTATATTACTATTTTAACAGTGGTGAAAACGGGATCATAGAGGTTCCAATGTACTTAGCAGTTTACATGATGCTCAACGGCAATGCCGAACCAGTTAGCAAAATTGGTTAGTACACCTTCAGATCCTAGTTTTATCTGCATAAGATATCTCTATCCCCAACTCCCTAGAAACCGCGTCGGCCAGCTCTTTCCGGAAACCACAGAATGGAATGACTAGGCTGGCGTTACTTTCTTTTATGTATCTAAATATCTGGTCATAGTCGGCATGACTACTTAGGGGGAATGCGAGCTTTCCCTTTACCCATCCTGTACATATGCATTTGGGGATTTTCCCTCCGGTTCTTGAATTAAGGCCAGCAATAATGGGTAGGGGCATGTCTGGGGGCTGTCCATTCCAGTATGCATACATGCCCAACCATTCGCCATGCATCTCATATACCGAGTTGTGCCTAGCTACGACTTCTTCCACCAGGGGCAAGACATCTACCGAAGCGTTCATTAATGCAACTAGTTCCTGTGCAGTCCCAATTCTTCTCCCCTTAAAAATTATTGGCGACCCCTCCTCGAAAAACCTCTTTGCTACAGCTACTATCTCTCTGTATAGGTCACTACGTTTGGGAAAAACATATCTAGGAGAACCATACGTAGCATCGACTATCAGAACATCGCCCTTTAGTATCTGGGCAGGCTTGAGAATTAGTCTTTTCTCGAGGTTAAAATCTCCCGTAAAAACGAAATCTTTCCCGTCGAAATTGAAGGAAAACTGAAGACTACCTATTATGTGCCCAGCATTGTACGCGCTGAACTCGATTCCTGCAACTTCTATCGTCTCGCCGTGTTCTACGTATACTATGTTTCTGAGCTTCTTATTTGGGTCTATTATCTCATGTGTCGCCCTACTCATTATCTTTGGAACATCTGGGTAGGCCTTCAAAACCTTTAAAGAGAAATGATCACTATGGCCATGAGAGACTATTATAACGCTTGGAGCCCTCTTTGGCATGCGAGTAGGATCTAGCAAAATTACTTTCCCATCTTTCTGTAGTGCCACACCGTGGTCCACAGTAATTTCAAGCATAAAGCTTATCCTCGGTGAAGCAGAGTGCTTTGAAAAGAAATACAAGAAGCCCTATTTAATTTTGACCCAGTCTCCTACAAGTTCTATAACTCCTTTCCCTGCAAGCTTCCTGAAGGCCAGACTATAATAGTGTTCCCCAACGTCTATCCCATAGATGTCCCTAAACCTCTGAAGTATCTCTCCTCTAGGAACTTCATTTTTGCCCTCTTTCTTGAGCTCAGAAATTATTTTCTCAAAAAAGTTTGTAGTGTCCTCTAGCCTTGTCCAGGGATACTGGTACCATACCCACTCCTTTACTTCTTCTACATAGTAGTCTGGCTTTATCTTGGCCACCGGAGATATCCACTGCATGGTAGCAATCTTTAGCATACTGGGTCTCCACTTTGAAAGTATATAGTCCCTCGCGACAATGACAGAGTCACCCGTATCAACAATATCGTCTACAAGGAGAACCTTTTTTCCTTGAAGGTTTACCTCGTATGGATATTTTACGTGGGCAACCGCGGTTATTTCTGCGGCCTTCCCCCAATGGAGTATCTGTATACTCAGCAAGTCATGTACGTCGAGGAAGTCGCATAGAAGCCTTGCAGGTACATAGCCACCCCGCGCAATTGCTATGACCAGATCCGGGATGTAGCCAGAAGCCTCGATTTTTTCGGCGAGTAGACGGCTCCACTGGACAACTTCTTCCCACTGGACTAATTTTGTGTTAACCTTATTCACATATGTAATTGCTGTGAAAACAAAAAAATTTTTCGTTGTCCCATTTTATCTTTAACAACTATAACTTTAAAAAAGTAGGCATCCCCTAGAGAAGGGGTGTCTAAGGTGGAATGCATTAAGGCCAACGCTGTCCTCCTAGGCAACAGGGTCGTTGTGCTTGATGTTAAAGAGGGGCACGACCTATACTTTAGGGGCGGATTCTATGGTAGATTCTTTACTGTGCCCAAGCCCAAGCTTCCCGACGTCGAAAAGGAACTTGAAATATCACTTTTTGATGCAATGTACCTCTTAGAGCAGGGGTGCCTAAACCTAACAAACGAGAGGGGAGAACCAATAAGGCCTTCAGAGTTTTTTTCGATAGCTTCAAAGCTTTATGACAACTTTTACGACGCATATACCGTATACAAGGATCTAAGAAACAGGGGCTATGTCGTAAAATCAGGAATGAAGTTTGGATCAACCTTCGCCGTATATCAGTTTGGACCGGGAATAGACCACTCAATATTTCTAGTAGAAGTTCTGAAGTACGGAGATAAACTTGACCCAATACAAATAATCAGGGCAGGACGTCTATCACACTCCGTAAGGAAAAGATTCATATTAGCCTACAGAGACCCAGCAACCAATAGAATACAGTATTTCTCGTTCAAATGGCTCATGTAGAGCCGGCCTTAACAGACGTATAGCTTGCTTTGATTTCTGGAAAAAAGGTTAAATTACTTGACGAAAATATTTCATACGTTATGAAAAAGATAAGAATCGGAATAATTGGTGGAAGCGGACTTTACTCTCCGGACTTTCTCAAGAATACACGAGAAGAAAAAATCTATACTCCATTCGGTGCCCCCTCCTCAAACATTATTATTGGAGAAATTGCAGGAGTAGAAGTAGCATTTCTGCCTAGACATGGAAAGAAACACGAATACCCACCACACAAAGTAAACTACAGGGCAAACATATGGGCATTAAAGGAACTTGGCGTCGAGAGACTAATATCTGTCTCAGCCGTTGGAAGCTTACGTGAAGACTACAAGCCCGGAGACTTTGTCTGCACAGACCAGTTCATAGACATGACCAAGAAAAGAGAATACACTTTTTATGACGGCCCTGTCGTTGCACATGTATCCATGGCCGACCCCTTCTGTCCCGAGTTGCGAGAAATATGCCTCAATACAGCCAAGGAGCTCGGCATAACGACACATGAAAAAGGAACATATGTATGCATAGAGGGACCTAGATTTTCTACTAGAGCCGAGTCAAAACTTTGGAGACAGTTCGGCGCTGACATCGTTGGCATGACGCTTGTCCCAGAGGTAAATCTGGCACGAGAGGCTAGAATGTGCTTCCTAAACATTGCAATGGTCACAGACTATGATGTATGGGCAGAGAAGCCTGTCACAGCCCACGAGGTTGCAAGGGTTATGGCTGAGAACACAGAAAAAGTAAAGAAGCTCTTAACAAGCCTTATCCCAAGGATACCTGTAGAGAGAAAATGTCAATGCGCTAGATACCTTGACGAGGCTCTGATCTAACCTTATCCCAAATTCTGGTTTTTTGGTCTCTGCCACAAAGTTATTTAGCGAATCAAATATCTAACAGGTGACCAAGAATGGAGTATAAAGTTAAGGATATTTCCCTTGCGCCAAAGGGCAAGCTAATGGTCGAATGGGCTGAACAACACATGCCAGTCCTTAGACACATCAGACAGAAATATTCAGAGGAAAAACCCCTAAAAGGCATAAAAATCGCGGCATGCATGCATGTCACTAAAGAAACAGCAGTCCTCATGCTGACACTTCGTGACGCAGGTGCAGAAGTCGCGCTCTCAGCCTCAAACCCGCTCTCGACACAGGACCCCGTGGCCGCTTACTTAGCAACGGAGGGAATCAGCATATTTGCATGGAGGGGAATGAAAGAGGACGAATACTTCGAGGCTATTGCTAGGGCTGCATCCATAGGCCCAAATATCACGATGGACGACGGTGGAGACCTCACAGTCATGATTCATAAGCTGGCACACGGTATAACAGAGGGCATAGACTACAGGATCGGTAAGGAATTCCTTTCTAGCGATATAGCTAAAGGGATATATGGTGGCACAGAGGAGACGACGACTGGCGTTATACGGCTAAAGGCTCTTGAAAAAGACGGCAAACTGCTTTACCCGGTAATAGCCGTCAACGACTCGAAAACGAAATACATGTTCGATAATAGATATGGGACAGGCCAGTCCTCACTTGACGGAATTCTCAGAGCAACAAACGTTCTTTTCGCGGGCAAGAACGTAGTCGTTGCAGGCTACGGCTGGGTGGGCAGAGGAATAGCTTGGCGCGCGAAAGGGCTTGGTGCAAGAGTATTAGTTGTAGAGCCAGACCCCATAAAAGCCCTCGAGGCCTATTATGACGGCTTCTATGTTTCAGATATGTCAACGGCGGCGGAATGGGGAGACGTATTCATAACAGCAACAGGCAACAGGGACGTTATTCGGACAGAACACTTTTTGAAAATGAAAAGTGGAGCTATACTTGCAAATGCAGGACACTTCAATGTTGAAATCTCTGTGGCTGATCTAGAAAAAATCGCCGTCTCGAAGAGAAAAATAAACGAGAATGTAGAAGAATATTTATTACCAAATAATAAGAAGCTTTACCTCATAGCCGAGGGGAGACTTGTCAATCTAGCCGCCGCCGAGGGGCACCCAAGCGAGGTTATGGATCTCTCGTTTGGCAACCAGGCTCTTGCTGTAAAGACTCTCCTCAAAAAACACGTGTCGCTAAGGCCCAAAGTTTACAGACTTCCAGGCTCTATCGACAGGAAAATAGCTTATATTAAGCTCAAAGCTCTAGGGGTAAAAATCGAGAAACTGACACCCGAACAGAAAAAATACCTTGAGTCTTGGTCCGGCTGATGTCCCCGGAAACAGGAAAAAAAGTTTATATCGAGACTTTTGGATGTTGGCTGAACAAAGGAGAATCCAACATCATAGCTACTCTTCTTACCAAAAGGGGCTATGAAATCGTACAAGACATTGAAAAAGCAGACATAATAATTGTAAATACTTGTGCGGTCAGGGGCGATACTGAGAACAAGATATTTAGGAGGCTACATGAAATAAGTAAGACCACACAGGCCAAACACACAAAGCTCATTGTGTCCGGGTGCCTTGTCAACGTACGTCCAAGAAGCATCCTGGAAATTGTTCCTCAAGCCTCCCTCGTGGAACCAGACGCCACAGAGAAAATCCCAGAAATCATAGAATCAGAGAGCCCAATATACATTCTAAGACAATACCAAAATTTAAGAACAGTCCTTCCAGAATTCAAGGGTGGATCATTCCACATCGTCCCCATCCAGAGTGGATGCCTAGGCAACTGTGCCTTCTGTATAGAGTGGGTAACCAGGGGCAGAGGAGTGAAGAGCTACGAGCCTCAAAGCATCGTCGAGAATATTAGAGAAGCTGTTAGAAAGGGGGCACGAGAAATTCTTCTTACTGGTCAAGACGTGGCCGCCTATGGCTACGACCTTAAAATCACGCTTTATGACCTTTTAAAAGAAATACTTGACGAAGTTGACGGAACTTATCGAATAAGGCTCGGCATGATGGAGCCGATGCTTTTAAGCAGATTTATAAGAGACCTCTTGCCGCTTTTCAGAGATGAACGACTCTATAGGTACTTCCATATACCTGTACAGTCCGGAGACGACAAGGTCTTGAGACTCATGCGTCGGAAATACACGGTTCAAGACTACAAAGAAATCGTTTCACACATTAGGCAACAACCCTGGAAATCTAGCATTGTTACAGATTTGATAGTGGGCTTCCCAGGCGAAGACGAGGAATCGTTCAGAAGAACCCTGGCTTTCCTTGAAGAAGTAAGATTCGACAAGGTACACGTGGCCAGGTATACCTTAAGACCCTTTACTGAGGGCTACCTCCTGCATGGAATCCCAGAACCAGAAAAGAAAAAGCGAAGCAGGCTAGCTACAGACGTGATACTGAGAATAGCCTACGAGATTAATAAGACATACATAGGCGAGGTAAAGGAAGCACTTGTGGAAAATATATCTTTTAAGGGAGACCTTACAGCGCGTACCATTGAATATAAGCCCGTAATCATCAAGAATCAATCAGCCAAGATAGGTGATTTTGTAAAGGTGAAAATTGTCGACGCATCACCACTTCATTTAGTAGGAGAAATCATTGACTAGACTGCTTTTTGGGATCTTAACTCCTCTATTTTCTCTGTGGCTTTCTTTATGTCTTCATCTGTGAGTTTCCTAAAGATAGGCTTTGGCTCAGGAATTGTTTGTCCAACTGGAACTGGCTCCTTTATTTCTTCCCATCTATGAGCCGAGATATCGTCACTGTATCCGAGCTGGTTCCAGATTTTCTGTGAACTTGAAGGTATGTATGGGTAGAGCATAATGGCTAAGGCTTTTATCAGGTGGAGCGCCACATATATTGCAGTGGCAGCCTCCTTGCTTTCGAGCTCCCAGGGCTTACGGCTATTAAGATACGAGTTACCGCTACTCGAGAGCTGAAGGATCTTGCCGAGCGCCTCTCTCATCCTAAAGTTCATCATAGATTCAGCTATTTCTCCGCTGTAGTGTACAATCATATTTTCTAGGCTTTTATCTTCCTCTGTATATTCTCCGGGCTCTGGCACTTTGCCTGAGAACTTTTTGTATGCGATAACCAGTACTCTATGGATAAAGTTCCCAATATTGTCGTTTAGATCGTTATTGATTATCCTGATGAAATCTTCCCATGAAAAGTTCATATCGCGAAGCTCAGGTCTGAGACTGAGAAGCACGAACCGCCAATAGTCCACTGGGAATACTTCCAATGCCTCATCGATCCATATCCCTATCCTCTTGCTCTTTGAGAACTTTAGACCCTTAAACAAGAGATATTCAGTCGACGAGACTGTCCACGGCAACACGTAGCCCTGTTTGCTGGCCAAAAGTAGTGCAGGAAAAATTATAGTATGAAATGGAATATTGTCTTTACCAATGAAGTAGACACTCCTTGTATCCTTATCAAGCCAGAACTCTTTCCATTTCTCTGGTTCCCCCTTGTTTTCAAAGTATTCTATTGTAGCTGATATATAGCCCAACACGGCTTCCATCCATACGTAGATTGTTTTTCCCTCCGCGCCTGGGAAAGGGGCAGGGATACCCCACTTATTGTCTCTTGTCAATGCTCTAGGCTTCAAGCCGTCTCTCAAAATCTGCAGGCTCATATTACGCGCGTTAGGAGGCAAGTTATCGTTCTCCTCGATGTATTTTTCTAGCTCCTGTGATAAACGCGGCAAGTCAAAGAACCAGTGCTCCGTAGTCCTAAGCTCAGGAGTAGAGCCACATATGGCGCACCGTGGATTGATAAGCAAAGTGGGTTCCAAGAGACGACCACAATTTTCGCACTGATCTCCATATGCCTTATCATAGCCACAGTAGGGACAAGTGCCAACTATGTATCTGTCCGGCAAGAAGATTTTGTCTTTTGGGCAATAATACATTTGTACCTTGTCTGAAAATACGTATCCGTTTTCGTAGACTTTCTTGTAGAAGTCCTGCACAAACTTTACGTGGACGGGACTCTCCGTTTTCGAATAGTTGTCAAAACTGATGTTCCATTTTTCAAAAAGCTCCTTTATGATTTTGTGGTTTCTCTCAGCAAGGTCTTTAGGGTTTTCTCCCCTTTTTATAGCCTCCACTTCTATGGGTGTGCCGTGCATGTCGCTACCGCTCACGAAGACAACCTCGTCTCCAATCAACCTTAAGAAACGCGCGGCCACATCGGCTGAGAGTATAGAGCCTATCAAGTTTCCAAGGTGGGGAACACCATAGACATAGGGCCAGGCTGCACAGATGAGCCATCTGTGTTTGGAAGAGTTAACCTTCTGCATAGTTCTCACACGGATGTGAAAAAACTAGGAATATAACGTTTACCCTTTATTACCCTTATTCATAAAAATGTCCAGAGAAAAATCTCAAGCAAGATACTTTGAGGTCAAACGGGAAAGCCTTCTTGATATCTCGAGGAGTCTTTCTTCTAAGTCGTCAACCATCTTGTTATAATCGTTCAACGTTATCCTGCCAGTTCTAAATCCTCTCTCTATTTTCTCGATGTCCCTCAAGGTGCTTGCAATCACGTTGGAGATCTCGTCGAGCTCCTTGACAAGGCCTGTCCAGTCGCCCTCGAGATTGCTAAGTATCTCTTTTGTACGCCTCTCGTACTCCCTATCCCTCTGCTCGAAGGCCCTGAGGGTAGATGTAATCTTCGTTATGCCTGCTTTTCTCTCACGTAGACCCCTTAACTGGTCCAATAAGCTTGAGATACTTTCCTCTCTCCTTGTCAGTATCTCTGCTAGCTCTCCGAGTCGTTCATCTTGTTTCAGGGTTCTGGTAAGCGCCTCTGTCCTTACTGTTGACACACGCTGCCTGTTAACATAGTATACCGCTCCAATCACTGCTAAGACAGCTAGCGCTATTAGTAGGTAGACTCCTACGGGGATCGACTGAGCAACCTTAGAGAAAGACGGATTCACTATTACTGTTGGATAAGTGTCATACAAGAAAAGCGGTCCCTTTGCTACAAACTTGTAGCAGTGCATGTCGTTCTGAACCGTTGTTGAAACTACTTCTGGAACCGTCTGGATAATCCCTGGTAAGCAAAGCTCAATGGTATAGTTTTTAACTATAAAACCGAGACCCATATATGCTGGCACCGCATTTGTAGCATTAAAAGAGTAAACAAGCGAGAAAGTAACCCTCTGGTTCCTTTTCTGGAGAGAAGACAACATACTGTACAAAATCAGTTTCGACTGGTTTGTGGTATAAATTTTGATGTATGGGCTTGGAACCTTGCCAAAGCTCCAGTAGATACCCACTAAACTCGCGTTTCTAGGCAGATTGAAGCTTAGTTGCTCGACCCATGCATCAGCTAGTGAAACAACTGTCAAAGTGTCATTGAACACGATTTTGTCGCCAGTCAGGGTTATCTTTCTTGTTAGCTCGTCCACCCTATAGAGAGGATAGCCATATGAAGAAACATTTGCACTAACAACGTCCAAGCTCCCAGGGATATACGACTGGTTATACTTAACCGTGGCTCCGGTAGCATTTCCCAAGACAGACTTCAAATTGATCGGCTGCGGAAGAGTAATCTGACCAGTAACATTCGTGATTATTCCGGTGGGCGAGAGAGGTACAGGAAAAACCACTTTCACAGCGTCTGTGCCGGGCTCGAGAGAATCAAAAACAAAGGTAAAATTGATACTGGTAGAGGGGGCGGGAAGCTCAAAGGTCAAAAGTCCATTGCTAGCTCTACCAATAACTGTGAATTTTCCATTGGTTGCCGTTGCCAGTACAAGTTTCTTCTCGAAAGAAGAAATATTGAACGTTACCCTAGTCGTAGCCTCAGGAAGTTTAAGGCTGTTAAACACTAGGATGTAACCATACTCGATTCTCCCTGAGACACGGGCAGAGGCAGGATAAGAAACTGCTCCTTCAGCCTTCGAAAGAGGCACAAATTGTGCAGTAGCCAGAATAAGCAGGAGTAAACCCAGAGTAGCTATGCATATCGCTACTTTATAGCTCAAAGACTTCACCAGAACTAAGGCAATAAAAACCAGTATTTAAGCCTCTCTCTAGCAAAAATAAAGAAAACAAAAATCAAGAAAGCTCTCTATGGTCCCACAAAGTCCTCTATTGTTGGAAGCTTCTTTGGCAGGCCCTTCCTTTCCCTGATTGCAAGAGCTACCTGCTCAAGCTGGGAAGACGGCACAGGTGCCCACTTGTAAAACTCGTATGCAAAGAAAGCTCTTCCCTGAGTAGCCTCCCTAAGTTCGTCTGCAATGTTAAAGCTCTCCGACACTGGCAACTCTGCGAGAACCCTCATAACCATCCCCTTCTCCTCCATGGATATTATCTTGCCTCTGTGCCTATTTAGCACCGTAAGCACACCGCTGACTTGTTGAGAAGGTACCTTTACGTCCACCTTTAATATTGGTTCAAGCAGTGTAGGTTTGCCAGAAAGTAGAGTAGCCATAATACTGTTCTTAGTAGCTGGCATTATCTGTGCTGGGCCGCGGTGCGCCGGATCTTCATGCAAAACCGCGTCTACCAAAACCACTTTCACGCCTCTCACAGGCTCCTGTGCTAATGGCCCTGCCTCCATAGTCCATCTAAAGCCTTGGATAATGGTGTCTTTTACTTCTCTCAAGTACTGCAGACCACTGGTCTTGTTCACGATTATGTTAAAGTTCTCGTCGATGTCCCATATGTTCCTAGCCTCGTCTGTGTCCCAGCCTGCATACTCTCTAAGGATTTGGGCTCTTTCACGCCAGTCCTGGTCTGCAAAGATCTTGCCCTCCTGCATCAGCTTTATTGTTTCCTCGTTTAGTGGCTCTGCATAGAAGTATAGCTTATTGTGCTTGTTAGGAGACTTACCCTCGAAGACCTGACCCTTCTCGCGTATTGTTTCACGGTACCTCACGATTGGTGGGGAGGTAACTATATCTATTCCTGTCCTCTGCTTGAGATCCCACAGCGTGATTTCTAGGTGGAGTGTTCCAACGCCGCTCAGCAGGTATTCGCCTGTCTCCTGGTTGATATATACCTTCAGAGTTGGATCTTCTATGGCAAGCTTCCTCAATGCGTCGACCAGCTTCGGTAGATCGCCGCTTTTCTTTGGCTCTATAGCTACCGTAACTACGGGCTCGGCAACGTAGGCCAAGTGCTCGAAAGGCATCATGACGTCTTTGTATTTCGAGTCTACGACTGTTTCGCCTGCCCTTGCCTTGTCGAGTCCAAGCATGGCAACAATGTTTCCCGCCGACACCTCTTCGATCTTTTCCCTGTAGGGACCCATGTAGATACCGACCTGTAGAACTCTCGCAGTGTCCTTGGCGTTTAAAAGGTATACTTCTTCGCCTTCCCGCACAGTCCCACTAAAGACCCTTCCAGTAGCGACATGTCCCGCATGCGGATCAATGTTTATCTTGCTCACAGCAACAACGGTAGGACCGTCTGGATCACACTCAAGCATCGCCTTGCCAATCTCACTGTTAAGGTCTCCCTTCCAGAGCTTCGGCACCCTGTATTTCTGGGCTTCCCTGGGATTAGGTATGTGCTCGACAACCATGTCCAAGAGTGCAATATAAAGCGGGAAGTCCTGAGCCAGCTTGTCTTTCTCATCGTGCAGGTAAGCGTCGACTATGTAGTCGAATTTTACGCCTTTCTTCATAGCTATTGGAACTGTTAGACCCCACTTGTGCAGGGCGCTTCCAAACGCCACCTGTCCCTTCGCAAAGTCTACCTTCCACTTATCCCTGAACTCTTTGTCTGCATAAAGGTCTATAAGTGCATTGAATTCTTTAACTATCTCAATGAACCTTTGCTGTATCTCTCTGGGCTCGAGCTTTAACTCCTTTATCAGTCTGTCTACCTTATTAATGTACAAAAGGGGCCTAACGTATTCTGCAAGTGCCTGTCTCACCACCGTCTCCGTCTGGGTCATTACTCCCTCTACTGCGTCGACTACTACTATTCCTCCGTCCATCATTCTTAGACTTCTCGTTACATGCGAGGTGAAATCTATGTGTCCCGGGGTGTCCACGAGGTTTATCACGTATGGTTTACCCTCCCACTCGTGGTAAAGCGACACATTTGCCGCTTTCACGGTCATCTGTCTCAATTGCTCGATCTCGACGTAGTCTAGGGCTAAGGCTTGGCCGGCGACCTTGGGGCTTAGAATTCCAGCACCCATTAACAGTGAATCAGAGGTAGTTGTCTTGCCATGGTCGACGTGTGCAAGAGTGCCGATATTTCTAACTTGTTCGACGTTTTTCATTATTTTTGCGATATCGCTCACTTGTTTGTATCTCACCATACACTTCTCCCATCTATCTAGTTCAATGAACGAAACAAAATGCCAATTTATAATGATTTCGGGCTACGGGAGGATGCGTAATATTTAATTTGACAATAGCTAAATTTGGGTGGGGATGTAGCGTGGACATTTATCTGCTTGGCCACCTAACAATCGATATTGTGGTTGAGGGAGAAAAGGTAAGGAGAAGCCTGGGCGGAACAGTTACCTTCGGCTCTCTAGCGGCGCTCAAGCATGGCGTTAGACCCCACATAGTGTCGAAGGTTGGGACGGATTTTCCCGACGAGTACATGATGTTTCTGGGCAAGCATAATATTGATCTCAGTGGGGTAGGTATCTCGAGGTATCTGCCGACAACCAAGTTTAAGCTTGTTTACCGCAGTAGCGGCGATAGAGACCTCTATCTCTTGGCTAGGTGCGAAGATATTCTTTCTGGAGACGTGCCGCTGGGAAAGATAAAGGGCAACATTGCAGTTATTGGGCCGCTGGTTGGCGAGATTCCTCCGAGCGTTGTCCAGGAGGTTTCAGAGGTTGCCTCACTGGTAGTAACTGATCTCCAGGGATACGTGCGGAAACAGCTAGGAGACAAAAGGATAGTTTTGTCTTCTTCTCCAGAGGCTAGACTCGTGGTTTCCCTTTCGGACATTGTTCATGCAGAGGTGGCAGAGGCGAGGGCAATATACGGGAACCTCGAGCCACTGGAGCTTGCAAAGAAGCTCGTGGAGGATGGCGCCGGGATTTCCCTCGTAACTCTGGGGGCTGATGGCGCTTACGTAGCCACGAGGCAGAGGGCTTTCTTTGTGCCCAGCATACCTACACGGGTTGTTGACACTACTGGTGCCGGGGACGTGTTTACTACCGTGTTCGCGGTCGAGTATCAGCGTAGCGGCGATATAAGGGAGGCCTCTGCATATGCCACTGCAGCCGTATCTTTCCTCATAGAGAAGCCTGGGGTTGATGGATTGAAGGACCGCTGGGAGGTTAGAAAGCGGGCGGAAAAACTCATTGAGAACATAAAGGAACTTGCATGAAAGTCATTATTTATATATTTTTTCTATATTGCTTTTATTGTGGAAACAAGCAGATTGCTGGACGAATTGAACATTAAGATTAGGGACGCCCGGGAAGTACTGAAAAACATTGTTCATCATACCCCTCTACAACACTCTAGAACCTTGTCTGACCTGACTAAGGGGGAGATCTATCTAAAGCTTGAGAACCTCCAGAAGACGGGGGCCTTCAAGGTTAGGGGCGCGTACTACAAGATGCAGAAGCTTGCACGTTCAGGTGTAAAAAGCGTGGTCGCGGCTAGTTCCGGTAATCATGCCCAGGGGGTCGCTTTCTCCGCAACGAGCCTAAACATGAAGGCGACGATTGTTATGCCTAGGCACACGCCCTTCTACAAGGTGAATGCCACGAAAAGCTATGGCGCAGAGGTTGTGTTACATGGTGATACTTATGATGATGCCTACCAGAAGGCGTTGGAGATAGCCCAGCAGACCAACGCGGAGTTTGTACACCCGTTTAACGACCTCGACATAATTGCTGGACAGGGGACAATAGGTGTAGAGATTTTTGAAGACCTTAGCGATGTTGAGGCCGTGTTGGTACCTGTTGGTGGTGGCGGACTGCTCTCTGGAATAGCTACTGCCCTGAAAAAACTTAAGCCTGACGCGAAGGTGATCGGTGTCCAGCCCAAGGGAGCACCTGCAACTTATCTGTCTTTCAAAGAGAAAAGAATCGTGGAGACGCATGAGGTTAGCAGCATTGCTGATGGAGTCATTGTTAAGAAGCCGGGTGACCTAACGTTGAAAATAATGGAGGAAGTCGTGGACGACATGGTTCTTGTAGACGACCGGGAGATAGCTAGGGCAATGTTTCTCCTCCTGGAAAGAGTAAAAACAGTAGCGGAGCCTGCTGGAGCGCTGGGAGTGGCTGCGGTCATCTCTGGCGCAGTTGATGTGAGTGGAAAGAAAACTGTTCCCGTGGTTAGTGGTGGCAATGTTGACCCTACGTTGCTTATCAGGGTCCTTGGACAGGTTCTTTATGTGGAGGGACGGCAAGTGAGAATCCAAGGCATATTGCCTGACAGGCCCGGCCAACTAAAGAAGGTTATCGATGCAGTTGCTGAGCTCGGCCTAAATATTGTCGAAATACAGCACGAGAGATTAAATCCACTTTTGACGCCTGGAATGGCACTTGTCACTCTGGGGCTTGAGGTGCCAAGCAAAGAATATGCTGATATATTAGTTCTGAAACTCAAACAGATGGGGCTAGACTTTAGGGTGGTATAGGATGCCGGAAGCCGTGTTCACCGAGAAGGCGCCTAAACCAATAGGTCCCTATTCCCAGGCAATCAAGTCTAATGGCTTCATTTTTGTATCTGGTCAAATCCCCCTTGATCCGTCTACGGGTGAGATTGTAGGAGACGACATAAAAACACAGACCCGGAGGGTTCTTGAAAATATAAAGGCGGTTCTGGAGGCTGCAGGTTCGTCTCTTGAGAAAGTTGTATATTCAGTCGTCTTTCTAAAGGATTTGTCCCACTTCCAAGCGTTCAACGAGGTGTACTCAGAATACTTCACAAAGAACAAGCCGGCGCGTGTAACGATCCAGGCTGCAAATATCCCTAGAGGAGCACTGATCGAAATCTCAGTCATAGCTGAAGCCTAGCAACCCGCGAAAATCTTATAGGTTTCTGGGTTGTTTAGTTTTTTACTGGCGGGGGTGCCCGAGCTAGGACAAAGGGGGCGGACTCAGGATCAGTTAAAAGATGGGATCTCCGCTGGCGTAGGCCTGCCCGGGTTCGAATCCCGGCCCCCGCACCACTTTCTATCCAATGGTATACGTGTCAGAAAAAATTTAAAAACATGGTTAGTGAATAAGGGAAAAGGTAGGTGAGTCTCGTTGAGGGTGCTCTATACTTCCGCTACTGTCCCAGTACCTGAAGGCGTCAAGGTGAATATTTCAGGAAAAAAGGTCACAGTTGAGGGACCATTAGGAAAGGTAGAGAAAGACTTTTCCCATGCCAAGAGAATCACCATAAGGCTTGAGGGCAACAACGTCGTAGTAGAGACGCATGGCGCCACGAAAAAAGATTATGCACTAGTAAACACTATAGCATCCCACATCAACAACATGATTATTGGCGTCACAAGGGGTTACCGCTATAAGCTGAAGGTTGTCTACGCCCACTTCCCGATGAACTTCAAAATCGAAAACGACAAGATAAGGATTGAGAACTTCCTTGGAGAACGTGGTCCACGATATGCAAGAATAATGCCCGGCGCAAAAGTAAAGATCGAAAAGGAAGATATAATAGTTGAGGGCATAGACAAGGACGCAGTCGCACAGACAGCGGCAAACATCCACTTGGCCACTCATCTGCGTGGTGAGAGAGCTCTAAGCCCGCACGGGCGTGAAGGTACTGGCCCCGGTATACTTGACGGAATCTACCTCTACGCAGTCGAACATTTAAAGTAATCTACATGTCTCTAGTTGAGGTCCACGTCGGCCTAGACGATGCAGATTCACCCCTTGGGTTTTGTACAACGTTTCTTGGACTGCTACTCGTTAACGAGCTGAAAAAAATTGGCGCCGTTTTTCTTGACCTGCCGTACCTTGTCAGGCTTGATCCTAATATCCCTGCCAAAACCCGTGGAAATGGGGCTGTTTCTTTGCATTTCAGGCTGGAACAGGACAAGATTACTCATGCCGAGAATATTATAAGGAATACAGTAGAAAGGTTTGCAGAGAAGCATGGAAAAACTGACCCAGCAGTAGTTATTTCGACTGGAAACGTTCCCGAAGAACTAAAGGAAATATTCCAGCGGGCACTTTCAGAATATGTGCCCGTCAGTCATGTTCACAGCATGGTTAGAAAACTCTCCGCAGAAGAAAAGATTAGGCTGGTCTATGCATACAGAGATAGACCGAGGGGACTTGTAGGGGCTGTCTCCGCGGTAGCCGCTTATCCTCTGGCTCAGTACACCTACGAGTTGCTTGTTTACAGAGACCCCAGAGACAAAACAGCCGAAAGAAATATTGATACAAACATGTTTCTTGATATTGACAAGACGTATCGTCCATATATTTTTTCTACTTTTGATTACAACTCGGGTAGACTGCTGGCAACTCCTCATGGTCCAGACCCTGTCCTTTTTGGCTTGAGAAGCCTAGATCCCGATACCTTGCTCAAAGCACTTGGTACTATTAGTGGCAGTGTAAGCTTTCGCGGATACATGGTCTTTAAGACAAACCAAGCGACAAACATGCATTTAAAGGTAAAAAAGAAAATTGCTTCTCTCAGGCCCTATGATTCAGTAGTCGTTTATGGGCGAGTCGATTCCAAACCCAGGATAATTCCGGGTGGACACGTATTTGCCGAGGTATGTGACGATACGGGGTGCATCACTGTAGCTTTCTACAAGGAAACCGGCAGTCTCAATAGAGTTTCGAGACTCTTGAGGAAAGGAGACAAGATCGAGGTTGGAGGCGGGGTAATCCCCAGAGAAAAAAATACGCTCAATGCAGAGATTCTAAGGGTTGTTGAGCCTGCTCCATTGATGCTAGAGGAGAACCCTAGATGTCCGAAGTGTGGAGCCAGGATGACATCTGCTGGCCGAAACAAGGGATACAAGTGTCCAAAATGTGGATTTAGATCCACGACTCTTGGGAAAAACATAAAGAAGCTTCCAAGAATACTGGAGCCCGGCCTATACATACAGTCGCCCATTGCCTTCAGGCACTTGACAAAACCCAGGGAAATATACGGCTTACAGCCTGTGACAATAACAAGTGACTGGCTTATCTCGGAAAAATGGTTTTATCTTGAGCAGCAGTAGGACAAGTAGCATCAGCAAGCCTTGCGTCTTCATAGCAGAGGCTCGGTCGACTCTCTTTTCCTCATCAACTTCTCCCTATAAAACCCCCTATTTATTGTTTCATTTGCTTCTAGGCCGACACCTATAAATTGGGCTAAACATAGCTATAACTGTGCAATCTGTACTCGAAGCCTTAGGAGAACTGGGCAAAGCCGTCGACCCAATAATGACAGAGTTTCTACTGAAAGACGCTAGCCCAGAGTTCCAAGAGGCAGTTCTATACCAAATAAAAATGGGCGGCAAACGCATACGTCCAGCCCTCACGGTTGCAAGTTGCCTAGCGGCAGGAGGCAATATTCAGGACTCACTACACGCTGCTGCAGCCGTAGAGCTTGCTCACAATTATTCCCTTATTCTCGACGACATAATCGACCACAGCGAGCTGAGGAGAGGTCTACCCACTGTATGGAAGAAATATGGAATCAGCACCGCTATACTCGTAGCTGTGCACTACCGCGAGACCATCTCACAAGTTTTAAATCATACTCGTGATCCAAAACTTTTCAACGAGATTCTGGCCGAAACAATTAAGCTACTTACTGACGGGGAGAGACTAGACATTCTATTCGAGCAAGCAGGCAGAAGCGACGAGCCCTACATACTGGAGAATCGCTATAGAAAGGTCACACTGGAAGATTATCTAAAAATGATCGAGAGGAAAACAGCCAAGCTTATTGAGACATCCTGTGTCTTCGGGGCACTATCTGCGCACGCCGACAAAAACATAGTTGATGCATTGAAACAGTACGGCTATAATCTAGGCATGGCTTTCCAGATAGGTGACGACATTATCGACATTTTTGGTGTAGAAGAGAAGACTGGGAAAAAAGTCGGCGGAGACATCAAGGAACATAAACTAGGAAACATTGTTGTTCTGTTGGCTGTAGAGGAGCTTGAATCAAGCGAGAAGGAGCAAGTACTCTCGGTTCTACGCAAGGATGATGTCTCATGGGAGGAAGTCTCACATGTAATTAAGCTCATCTCCAAAACAAGTGCTAGGCAAAAAGCCGAGAAACTGAAAAAGGAGTATGTAGACAAAGCAGTAAATGCACTAGAGGTCCTGCCAAGGGGCAAATACAGAGACATATTACTTGAGCTTGCATCATTTATCGAGAAAAGAGACTTCTAAAGACAGACTTTAATTATAAACATCACATTTTTCTATGTGGGTAAAATGCTTGCAGTCGTCAAGCTAGGGGGTTCAGCTATTACAAATAAGGCTAAACCCTACACCGTTCGCCGCGAAAACATAGTTAAGGCATCGAAGACGATAAGCAAACTATATAGTGAGGGCTGGGAGTTCGTCCTAATACATGGGGGAGGCTCATTTGGACATCCAACAGCCGCAAAGTACAGGCTCCAAGAGGGTGGACTAGAACCAGAAAAGCTGAGAGGCTATGCGGAGACCAGGTACTGGATGACAAAACTAAACACATACGTAGTTAAGACCCTACTGGTATACGGTGTCCCAGCTGTCTCAATCCAGACATCTGCAGTTGCATATAACGCTAATGGTAAGATGGCTCGTTTCGACTACGAAATAATTCGAGAAATGCTGTCAAGGAGGCTTGTACCTGTTCTTTATGGTGACGCTGTCTTGGACACTATCAGAGGTTTTTCAATACTTTCTGGCGACACTATCGCCTCAAGAGTAGCCATCCACCTAGGAGCAGAGGTCCTCGTATATGTCATGGGTTCTGGCGGAGTTTATTCTAGACCCCCTGAGAGCCCCGATGCGACCCTTCTTAGAGAAATCTCGCGAAAGTCGTTTTTGACTGTGGGAGAAGCATCAGGCATAGATGTGACTGGCGGGCTACGTGAAAAACTAGAGGAAGCTTTCGCGGCAGCCGAAAAAGGCATAAAGGTAAATATTGGTGGAATAAGCTTCCTCGAAGAAATGATTCTCGGAGTGGAAGCACCATACACAAGAGTATTACCCTAGAAACAATTTTATTTATCTCCGGGCTTGACAAATATGGATTATTTATGGAAAAACCTAGCAATGGCTTCAGGGTGTTCGTCAAGGAAATTTATCTCTCTACCAAAGAGAGAATAGAGCTAGTAGACATCACTAACAAAGTGGAAGAAGCTGTCCAAGAAAGCAGAATTAGAAACGGAATATGTCTTGTCTACGCTCCACATGCAACCGCAGCGATAATATTGAATGAACATGAAAAAGGGTTACTGAGCGACATTGTCAAAAAGATTCTGGAAATCGCGCCGCCTGGGGCAAACTACCTACATAACAGAATAGACAACAATGCACATGCACATGTAGCATCAAGCATTATTGGCTCCTCGGCAACATTGCCCGTGGTAAATGGAGAACTGGTGCGTGGAACCTGGCAGAACATCTTCCTTGTAGAGCTCGATGGCCCACGTGCCTCTAGAAGAATAATTGTAGAGGTTTTAGGAGAATAAAGCCGGGAAAACATTATTGTTCTTTGTTTTTGGGCTGTGAAAGCGTGACTTTCACGTCTACAGCAAGTGCACCCTTGCCTTTTTCGTAGACAAAGAAGGGGTTGATGTCTATGTCTTCTATTTCCTCGATGTCTAGAGCGAGCTTCGAGAGCCTCAATAACACGTCTACAACTTTTTCGTAGTCTGCTGGGGGCTCGCCCCTATATCCCTTGAGAACCTTGTATATTTTTGTCTCCTCTAGCATCTCGTAGGCATCATCGATAGATAGAGGGGCAACCCTGAAACTTACATCCTTGTATAGCTCGACGAGGATACCTCCGGAGCCAACCATAACAAGGGGACCGAATATTGGATCCCTATGTATTCCTATAGCCACCTCTTTTCCTTTTTCGGCCATTTTCCTGACGATGATTCCATTAATACGTGCGTTTGGAACCTTCTTTGTGACATTGTCCATTATTTTGTTGAAGGCCTCGGCGACCTCCACATCAGAGTTCAGCCCTATAATTATGCCTCCAACGTCGCTTTTATGGAGTATGTCTGGCGACTCGACCTCTAGGACAACTGGGTAGCCAAGCTCCTTGGCAATTTTTACTGCCTCCTCCGGGGTTCGGGCAATCTTCTTTAGCAAGACAGGTATACCATAGTGGCTTACAAGTATAGATGCTTCCGATGGTGTTAACGCGGTTCTCCCTTCTTTGAGTGCATTCTTGACTATCTGCCTAGCCAGCTCAACATTGACAGATAGAGACACCTCTGTCCTCCTCTCTAGCTTTTCTAGCGCCTGGATGTACCTATACATTGCTCCTAGGCTTGAGGCAACTTTTTCTGGAGACTCATAGCATGGCACACCGTTCTCTGTAAGCTTGCTACATGCAACGCTTACCTCGTCTCCGCCGATAAACGATGCTAGGACAGTTTTCTTGGAGCCTGTCTCCTTTATTGCTTTCAGCAGTGCGTCAGCAATCTCGCCTGGATTAGTAATCGCCGTGTGACAATATAGTACAATGACTGTATGCACTCTGTCGTCGAGGAGGAGATCCTTTAGTGCCCCATAATACTGCTCCGCGTCAGCCATTCCAGTCAAATCAATCGGGTTCAGAACGCTACCAAACGGTGGCATATGTCTCCTTAGCTTTTCGGCGAGATCCTGTGGAATACTCATGAGCTTAATGTTGTTGTCTTCAAGAGCGTCAGTAGCCATGATGCCTGCACCGCCGCCATTAGTGAGGACAACAACGTTCTCACCGCTTGGAAGCGGGGCCTTAGCAAAAGCAGTTGCCCAGTCAAACAATTCAATGAAACTTTTGGCCAGCAACACGCCGGACTGTTTAAATGCAGCCTCATATGCGGCGAAGCTTCCTGCAAGAGAACCAGTATGCGACTTTATAGCCGCTATTGTTCTGGTACCTCTTCCGGCTTTCAGGATTATTATTGGTTTTCTCCTTGCCACCCGCCTTGCAACTTCTAGAAACCTTGCACCATTGTTTATTCCCTCTAGGTAAGCTGTTATAACCTTTGTATGCGGGTCTTCGCCGAAGAACTCTATTAGGTCGTTTTCATCTACATCGGCCTTGTTCCCGAGACTAACAAGGTCCGACAAGCCTATACCTTTAAGCTTTGTCCAGCCAACAAGCGCTATTCCCAAAGCTCCGCTCTGGGTGATAAAAGCTATTTCTCCAGCCTTGGGTAATCCCTGACAGAAGCTAGCATTTACACCTTTAACAGTGTCACATACGCCGACAATGTTTGGGCCGAGCAGGCGTAAACCATACTTCCTAGCAGTTTCCACAAGCTTTAACTCTAGGTCAACGTTACCAATCTCCTTGAAACCGCTAGAAATCACTGCTACTGCTTTAACCCCCTTCATTCCGGCTTCCTCTAGTACCTTTGGTACAGCCGGGGCAGGAACCACTATCACTGCCAAGTCAATAGATGCCGGGACATCAAGTATCGATTTATAGCATTTCAGCCCAAGAATTTCGTCGGCAGATGGATTTACTGGAAAAATTTTTTCACGCGGAAAACCAGCATCAAGTAGATTTTTGACAACCTGATAGCCGATTTTATCTGGGCTCCGAGACGCCCCAATCACTGCGACGCTCTCCGGCCTCAACAATTTAATTATTTTTTCGTCAAACATCGAAATCACGTATAAGAACAATGTAATAGATTAATGTTTTTTGATTAACATGTTTCATTATTTCCACTTAACTCGCATGTATACAGCGACCACTATAATTTTACGTGGTGTCGGTAGCTATTGGACTTCGGCTGGGTTTGTCCCTATGGAACAGCATACATATTTTGTTTAAGCTTATTGTCTGTTCCATGTCTCTTCTACTCGTCTTTGCCGCAGTAAACTCCTTAACTCTCTGGGCAACGTAAGCGTCGGCTTCTCTGGAACTATGCCGCCCGGGTGCCTGTCGACGACAATTATCAGTACTACGCCGAGTACTATGTATGATAGATAGTTTGGATCAAATGGAAGTATTAGCCTCTGCTTAGTAAACTGTATCAACCTGTCAAAAGCTAGGTACACTGCTGGCCCTACAAGCGGGCCATACGGATTACCACTGCCACCAATTATAACCATTAACGTTATCAGGAATGTTTTCGATGTAGTGAAATCGTCGGGATTCACCGTCCCGACATAGTATGCATAGAGCACACCTGCTACACTCGCCATAGCAGACCCAATCATCATAGCCATCATTCTTAGTTTCACAATGTTTCTTCCAAGACTCTCGGTTGCCAGCTCATTGTCCCTCATGGCGCGGAGTGCCCTCCCAAAAGGAGAAGCAGAAAGCCTATAATATACAATCCAGATAATCGCCGCGACGACAACAGACAAGAATAACAATAATATTTCTCTAGATGGCGAGCCGGCCCACGCCAAAAAGTCTACCACGCCAGCCCCGAACGTTCCACCAACCAGCGGGTCATAGTTCCTAGCAACTATTCTTATCGTCTCGCTAAAAGCTATCAGTAGCATTCCAAGATAGTCCTCACGCAACCGCAGAGCCGGATAAGATGCAAGAACCCCGAGGACAGAGCCTACAAGCGCGGCTACTATGAGGGTCGCTATAAATATGCTAAGACCTAAGAACGGGTTCCTAGCTACGGATTGGCTAACCGACATGGCCCACCTTAAACTATTCAGCTTGAAGTCCCCCTCTAAAGCCATACCAAGAAAAACTGCTCCCAGCCTGACTGAGAGAGCCCCCACACTGAATGCCCCAACAGCAAAGAAGGCGGCTTTTGCAAAGTTTGGAAGCCCAGCTTCCCCATATTCTAGGTTTAGGGAAGAAGCCAGAATAACGTAGACCGAATACAAGACAGCTAAGTCCAAAACGAAAAACACAACATCCACCACAATCACCTTTTACTCCATAGACCGGCTAAACCCCTAGGATACAGCAAAAGTACAAGGGCCAAAGTTATAAACGAGATCGCGGGCCGATAAGCAGTGCTCAAGCCGATCTGGGAAAGATAATATACGCCAACAGTCTCACTGAAGGCAATGATATAGGCTCCTATAATGCTTCCCAGAAGGCTTTTGAGACCCCCAAGGGTCACCGCGGCGAATATCGAGAGAAGTATGGAGAAGCCTGTATCAGGGTTAACCGTTATCCTGAAGGGCAGAAAAACACCGGCAACACCCGCGAAAGATGCAGCAAGCATCCAGCTAAGAGCATATATCCTTTTAACGTTTATCCCCAGAGCCTCGGACAAGGAGGGGTTTTCAATAACTGCACGCATAGCTATACCAACTTTTGTCCTGTAAAGGAAGAGGTACAGTATAAGCAAAAACAGCCAGGCAACAGCCGAGGAAATCACGAGTAAACCTGGAAACGTAAAGCCCAACAAGTTAATATTTACATCCTTGAAGACTATCCCACGTGTATAGACCCCTAGGGAACGCTGAAGCACGTCCGCATATATCTGCACAGAATATCTGAGGATAAAGTCCAAAGCCATAGAAACAATCATCAAAGTAACTAGCGACGCTTTGCCACGCAACGGCTCAAACACGACTCTATACACAAGAAAACCAAGCAACAAACCACCGACAAAAGAGAATGGCAAAAATAAATAGGGATTGGCACCAAATAAAACACTCATCGTGTAAGCAACATATATACCAACAGTTGCAAAGTCGCCATGTGCAAAATTAGACACCCTTGTAGTAAGCAGGGTCAAGGATAGACCAATAGACAACAGTGACAAAAGGTTACCATACACCACTGCCTCAACCAACAAATCCATAGCCATGCCGACCACCTACAGCCCTAGATACAGGGATAATAGATCCCTATGGTTTAGAAGCTCATCTGCGGATCCAAAAAACTTTACACTTCCTGACACTAGTAACAAGGCCCTCTCGGCAAGCTCCAAAGCCCTCCTCGTATTCTGTTCAACCAAGAGAACAGTTAAACCATACTCCCTGTTTAGCTTGACAATTCTCCCAAAAACCTCCTCTGCTATCTTCGGTGCAAGGGCAGCGGTAGGCTCGTCAAACATAAGCATAATCGGGTTCTTCAGCAAAACCATTGCAAGTGCAACCATCTGTCTCTCACCGCCACTAAGAGTTAAAGCCTTCCTATCCATCAGTCTCTTCACATCCGGGAGAAACTCCTGAACTGACTCAAGCCTTTCATCAAGTTCACCATTGCTGTACTCGTAGCCTGCGAGCAAAAGATTCTCCCTAACTGTTAGCCCCTCAAAAACATTGCCTGTCTGGGGCAGGTATCCTAAGCCGTTCTTCACCCTTTCGTGTGGAGGAAAATTAGTGATCTCTTTTCCATTAAAAAATATGTATCCAGAGAAAGTTCTGGCAAGGCCGAAAAGTGCCTTCAACAATGTGCTCTTTCCACTGCCATTGGGACCAATAACCGAAAATATTTCTCCCTTCTCAACGCTAAAAGAAACTTCATGAATTATAGTCATGTTTCCATAGCCTGCACTAAGGCTCTCAACCCTCAACAACTCCACTATGAACACCGTCTACCTAGAACTTCCAATATAGGCTTCCAGCACTAGGGGATCCTTTAAAACGACGTCAGGCGTCCCCCTTGAAATCACGCTACCTCTGTGCATCGCATAGACATAGTCAGCATACGAAGACGCCAAGTCAAGCCTGTGTTCAACAATGAGAAACGTTACGCCAAGCTCGTCTCTTATTTCTCTGAGACGCTTCATAATCTCCCTCGCAAGTGCAGGGTTTACACCAGCAAGAGGCTCGTCTAGCAGAACTACCCGTGGCTCACTCATCAATATCCTCCCGAGCTCAAGTAGCTTCATCTGTCCCCCACTCAACGAAGATGCAGGAGCATCCCACAGGTGATCAAGCCTCAGTAGAGACAAAATTTCTAGTGCCCTCTGAACCTGCTCCCTGTCCTTCGTCACCCATCTGTTTGACAACACAAGGTCGAGGACATTTTCTTCCAGAAAATACTTGGACGGAATCAATACGTTCTCAAGAACACTTAGAGACCTAAATAATTGAGGGGTCTGAAAAGTTCTCACAATGCCTAGACGGAACCTCTCAGCTGGAGACATATAGGTAATGTCTTTGTCCTCATAGTAAATAGCACCAGTATCTGGCTTAAGGACACCACCAACAACATTAATAAGCGTAGTTTTCCCACTACCATTAGGACCAATAAGTAAAGTAATGGTCGAACGTCCAACCTCTAGAGATACATTATCCAAGGCTACTAGCCCGCCAAACCTCTTTGAGACACTGTTGACACGTAGGACGGTTCCTTCCATACATCTTCAGGAAAACACAGCCAAAGCTTCAAGGTTTAAAAGATTATGATTTGAAAGATAATTTGACAGCAAATCATTTACATTCAGCTATTTAAACATGTTTAACTATATTTATAAATTAAAGTGAGAGCTTCCTCAGATCCGATATTTTCAGACAAAAATAAAGCATTTAAAGGCGTAAAGCGTGTAAAATAAGAAAACACTGTGTTATTTGATAGATACGGCAGACCCCTAGACAACCTTAGAATCACAGTTACTACAGCATGTAACTACAATTGTGTATTCTGTCATAGGGAAGGAGAAGATACAAATAACACCCAGCTTACGCCCGACCAGATAACCGACGTAGCAACGGCAGCCTACAGCCTAGACATTAGGAAATTCAAAATAACGGGTGGTGAGCCCCTCCTACGGGAAGACCTCCCAGAAATAATTCATAGTCTCAAATCCATCGGCAAAGATGTAGAAGTGTCACTCACAACAAACGGTTACCTCCTCGAAGACAAACTCAACAGGCTTGTCGATAAGGGCCTTGACCGCGTAAATGTTAGTCTTCACGCTGTTTCGCCACAGACATATGTAGCCGTCACACAAGTAAAGGGCCAGGACAAGGTGCTACGTGGGCTAAGTCTAGCTAAGGAATACTCTCTGCCCGTAAAACTAAACTATGTACTGACAAAAGCAAACGTTGGCGAACTAGAGAAGGTGCTAGACTACGCGTCTAAAATGGGCTTCAATGTAAACCTAATTGAGCTTATACCGCAGGGGAAAGGAAAAGAAATTTTCGATAAACTTTACGTCCCCGCAGAAGAAGTCCTACCATTACTGGAATCCAAGTCTTCTAGAGTAGAAGTCAGACCCCTACATTCCAGACCTATCTTCAAGCTGGAGACAGGCATCCAAGTCGAAGTCATAGCGAACTACTGCAATCCATTCTTCTGCGCCGGTTGCACAAGAATACGTTTAACCCACGACGGAAAACTTAAAACATGCCTAAACAGAGATGACAACCTTGTAGACATTAGAAATACACTTATGGAACGAAGCCACGAAAAGCTATATAAACTCAGAGAAAGCATCATAAAGGCAAACTTTCTGCGGGAGCCATTTTTCAAAATGAACGGCTATGGGGCGACAACTTATGATGGAAAAATAACATGCCCACTTAGAAAAATAGCCCAGCTGTCCCTCAGTCATGAGGAGAAAAAGAAAAAATAATTTTTGGAATCTATTCTAGGTTTTCTGCAACAACTTCAGCCAGAGTCTTTAATGTCACGTTGACTCCATAGGCCTTAGTAGTAAAGCCTAGAGTATGGAAGCATCCGACACAAGCTGTGCTAACAACTGTGGCGCCGGACTCTTTTATCTCCTGCACCTTCTCCCTGCCAGCAATCAACATGTCGCGGTAGAGTTTGTCCAAGAAGCTTTTCTCAGTCGGCGTAATCTCCAGCTTCATGCCCATCAATTTCTCCATCATTTCCTGGGTTGGGGGCACGATACATGCGATAGAGTTACCTCCGCCACAGCATTTACTGAACAATCCGTGGCTCTTCAGCTTGACGAAGTTTGTTGAAACTTTTGACAATACTTCAGCAGGCTCCTCGATGAGACCGCCAAACCTACCCATTCTGCATGGGCTGTGCCAAGTGATACACTCGTTTGTCTGTTTAACTTTGAGCTTGCCCTGATTAACGGCGTCTACAAGAATCTCAACTAGATGCAGTACCTTGAAGCTTGGCTTCTCACCGACGACTCCTGGAAGCTCGAACCTAAAGAATGTATAGGGATACCCTCCGTCACTGAAGACAAGGTACTCTGGATTAATGTTCTTTATATAGTCGTATATCTTCTTCGCGATTATCATGGCAGACTCGTAGTCGCCTGCAAGCTTGCCGATGGGTGCTCTAATAGAGAGAGGCTTACTAGGCATCGTCCAGTCAATACCAAGTTTTGACAATATCTTCGCAGTTGAGACTACTGCGCCGGGTGTAATCATTGCTTCAGCAAGAGATGGTAGATAGAGGTATTTTGCTCCTTTCTTGTCTAGCTCTACGTTTGCAACGTTGCGAACCTGTGACATGACATTGTCCCAGACCTGTTTGAAGCCCGGATTCTCGAGGAACATGCCGCTGGTCTCAGCGTCTACCATTATCTTGAGCAGTGATGGAACTCTCCCTGTCTGAGCCAGGAAGCCCCTTAACTGAACAATCATTTCGCCGCTGTGGATGCCGAATGGACATGTAATGTAGCAGAGCCCACAGTTTGTGCAGTGATAGGCGAGGTCAACCCACTTGTCTAATTCTTCTTTGCTCTTGGGAAGCTTCCCGTCAAACAGCCAGGGGAACAGCTTGGGCAAGACATTTATCTCATGCCGCAAAACGTGTCTAAGTGGCTCTGCCTTGCTTACAGGCCCATATTCCTCCCCGACAGGCGTAAATGGACAGTTAACTTCGCATAGTGCACATCCTACACAGTTCTCAAGGAAGTGCAGTGAAACCGGGGTAAGATGGGATGCAGTTTTTTTCGCCGCTACTTTTACCGTTTCCTTTTTGAACTGTTCCCAGCTCATAGAGACCCCCTGTTAAACTTGATATCGTACCATTCGTGGAGCTTGCCATACCAGTAACCAAACACGAAGTGCCAGAACTTCGAAAACGGCAGGTAAGCTACAAGTGTCTCCGCTAGGAGTATATGTGTCCCGAGGACTAGCCTATACGTAGCAATGTCGGGGCTCGGCAAGTGGTGGGTAGCAAGGAATCCTGAAACGAGGATGGCTAGGAGTAGGAACAAGTCTATAAAGTCGCCTAGACGCAGGTGCGGCAACTTGTGCAAGGCTCGTACAATCTTGTCGCCAAACTTGTATGACACACCGATAATTGCCAGTATGGCTAACAGATCCCCGTTGAGGATAATTGTCAATGGACCCCAAATGGTGTTCACGAAAGTCCATGACATGCTACTGGCAGGAAGAACATTTGTAAAGAAGCTCTGAGAACCAGTAGTAATGCTTGTGGGTATGGCGAACGGCTTCAGGAGAGAGTAGAAAGGTAGCCAGTAGCTAAACATAGCAACGTGCTGGCCAAGCAGGAAAATCAGGGGAATCACGCCAACAATGTGGAGAGCAATAAGTCCACCTATAAAGTCCCCCTTCCTTTTCTGCGCTCCGATAATCAGTGGATCCAGAAAGGTCTTGACAAGCCCGACCAGCAAAGAAGCAAACGACTTCTGACGCCTTGGCGCACTGGGCTTGCGCTTCCAGAGGAAGACATACCTAGACAGCCTGTAGGCTACGCCGAACAAGAAGATCGCAACTACATAGGGAGGCAAGACGTAGATTGCTAGGTCAAGCAGATCCATTACGTCCCTTCACCTCACTATCATCTTCTTAATTATCTTGTTCTCGCCAACCTGCAGGTGGACAGCACATGCAATACAGGGGTCGAAGCTCCTAATAGCGCGGACAAAGTCCAGGCCTTCCCACTGATCTGGCGAGACCTCCTCGGTAACTATTGTGTTGGCGACGCTCTGCTCAAAGGGAGACATACCCCACTTGTCCTTCGGAGACACGTTGCCTGTAGTCGGCGCGTGGATCTGGTAGTTCACAATCTTTCCTCCTTCCTGAACTACCCAGTGCCTTACAGTGCCCCTGGGTGCCTCAGTGAAGCCGACACCAAAGGTTCTTCGAGATGGGGCGGTCCATGGCCTGGAAGTCTTCACCCTACCATTCCTGACTAGCTCTACAGCCTTCACTACGTTATCCCAAGCAGAAGCAACGTCGACCACAACATTGAACGCCCTTGCCAACACTCTCTGAAGCGTGGTCGAGTAGGGCGGCGCGCGCCATTCAAGATTCATCTCGTCGACAACTGACGCAGGCAGGTCGTCTGCACCACCGCTCCTAGGCAAGGTTACCTTGAGTACACCGTTTCCGCTTCCATAGTTGTTCGGCTGGTAGGCTGTCACAGTTAGCCTAGCTATTGGGCCAACCTCGAAGGGCGTTATTGTGCCGTCCTTCCACACAAACCTGACATGGGTAGCCCAGTTGTACTTGCCGTTCCAGTCGCGGGCAGTAGGCTTAGGTATGGTGGTCTTGTTCCACGGGTGATAGGCAACGTCGTACTTGCCCCATAGGAGCGGGTTGCCCTCTGGGTCCTTTTCTGTGTATATCGGCATGGCTCCTTTCCAGTCCTCGTAGAACGCTCTCTCAACATGCTCCATTATGCTCAGGTTTATCTCCTTGTAGCTCTTGGTTACAAGCTCGCCGTTCACGAAGGCTCCAGGCTTAATCTCACGCTTGCTTGCGGCCTGGTCAATATTCTTGTAGAAGTCTTCGGGAGACCCGTCCAGAGAAGAGTAGGCTTCTGGGTCGTCAAAGAGGCCGCCACTTACCATGTTGTGTTTCCTGTAGGTTAGACCCTGGTCTCTGTAGCCGTGTCTCTCCTCGTAGAACCATACAAGATCCTGCCATACAGCGTATAGGAACTTGGCCCAAGCAGTAAGCTTTGTAAGCCTATACGTATAGCCAACAAGCAGGTACTCTGCATTAGTCAAATCTGTCGTTATGCCTCCTGGGACAACTGTTGAGGGGTGGCTGTGGCGACCATAGATCAGGACGCCAGCTTCCCTCGCAATCCTCGAATACTTCATTGTTAGTTGCCATATCTTGCCAGAAACCGGATTGAGTGCTCTCATTATGTCTGATATCTTGGCGAAGCCGTGGATGTCCCTATGCGGCGCGTCCGTCTTCTGTGCGTCATCCCACACGCTGGGGGTAAGCTTCTTTACTATCAGCTCGCTGTAGTCGGGGCCGCCAAGCATATTCAAGATAAGTGGGTGGTCATACAGGGCATCGGTCATTGCGAAAGCCATGTTTCTCAGTACTACGCCTAGGGGCTCGGGTGCAACACCATAAGCCATGTCCACTGCGTGCATAGACGCGTTTGTGTGGCTTGCTCCACACACACCACAAATCCTAGACGTAATATGGATAGCGTCCTCTGGAGGCCTCCCCCTCAAGAACACCTCAAAACCCCTAAACATCGTCGCAAATACCCAGACGTCGCTAGGCCTCCTGGTAGCTGTGTCCACTAGAGCCCTGAGAGCAAGGTGTCCCTCAATCCTCGTAATTGGATCTATAAATATTTCCTTCTGACTCATCTACCCCTCACCCCTTAACCTCTTTAGTAGCTTCTTCCTTTTTCTTCTCAATATTCTTACTAGTCCAATAAGCCAGCCCAACACCAGCTAGCAAAGCCGCGACAGCAGCAGCACCCTCTAGACCGCTTGGAACCCTTGGCGCCTGCAGAGGCTTATAGAACGGCTCATACGAATCTGTAAACCCTGGCATGGTGCACCCGATACACACACCACCAGTCCTCGTTGGTCCACCTACGCCGTTAACCCAGCCAAGCTTGTTCCACGGACAGTTAGAAATCGGCCCCTTGCATCCAACTGCATATAGACACTTGTAGCTGTTCTCCCCTGGATAAGCCCTGAAGTCGCCAGCCGCATAAGAGCCTGCACGTGGACACTGCTCGTGCACAGTAGCCCCATATATAAACTTTGGACGCCAGTATATGTCCAGTTCAGGCAGGGGTAGGAGACCCTTAGCCCAAAGCACAAGTGCCGCCAGGGTCCTCAATTGGCCGTTCCCGTTAGCCGGACACCCGGGCACAGCAACAGCTGGCCTGCAGTCAGCCCTAATCTCTCCTGGCTTCAGGCTACACTGCCCACTAATAAACTTCCTGAAAGGCTCAGCTTCAGGCAACTGACTCACTAGACCCTTGATACCCCTAATAGGATCATCAAAGAAACCAACAGCGCCAGTCGGGCTATCAGACCACTTCGACTGTGGTAGACCCTGCACCCTCTCAATAACCTTGTTAGCCACCAGTCCACCATAGCTGGCACAGTTCCCGACGGCCACGACCGCGACGGCACGTGGCAACAAGCGCCTCATCCACTCAACACAGGAAATAGGCTTGCCATTCTCGTCCCCGATATAACAGTAATAGTCGCTCCCAGGAGGGCCGCCAGCCTTCTCGTCCTGCGGGAAGCTTCCTTCCAAAACCAACACAAATGGGTCAAGCTTGCCTTCGACCGCTGCACGCAGAATATCTAGGGCACCCTCGCCCCACTCAGGCATCACGGTCTCGTGGAAAGCAAGCTTCACATTCCCAGGTCCAACCAAGTGGAAAGATCCTCCAAGAACATCGATGAGGTCTGGCTCGGTAGCCTGAATAAGTGCAGTTGTATTGCCGGCGCAGTCCTGGGCCTCAAACCACACAATATTGATAGAGCCACTCTGGGCCTGGGCTACAGCGAGCCTAACAAGCTCGTCCCAGTTAAGCGAAGCCAGGAACGCTGTACTCCCTGCTAGCTTTACAAAGTCTCTTCTTGAAATATTTGGCAGGTTTGTCATAACAAGAAGTAAGTTGTAATAACTATTATTAAAAACTTATTTTTATAAAAATCTAAAAAAAGAAAAAAGCATGATAATTAATGCATAAAAATCTTATCTTCTTATACTTTTAACTATAAAACAAAGATAAGTATGATCTTTATCGGTGGATGGAAGTATATATCTTTATTTATATATGTTAATTAAAAATACTCTTGAACAACAACAATTAAAACAGGATGTAAAACATCAATATAGCATGGTCAATAAAGAGGAAACCTACATGCGCATAATCAAACTCGCCGCGAGAGCATACGCCTCCTGGAACAAGTTCATCGAATCACTTTTTCCTCAACCTCCAAACCCGCTTGAACAAAAAATATACACCTTAAACTCTCCGAAAGAGCCCGACCTAGCCACCATGATACAGGAACTCAAGAACACTGGTCACCAAGACCTAGTTGAAAAAATTCTAAGCAGGCCCCCCAAGGTCTTAGTGGGGTTCCTCTACGACCTAAGCGAGCCCGGAGAACTCATATACGACACATATGGATACACATTCCAAAAAGCCCAAGAATGCCCTAACATCACAGTCGAAGATTTCTCGACGGACGCACTCACGGTAAATGACATAATCGCCAGAGAAAAACCAGACAAGATAATCATCGTAACGGCCAAGAGGCGCCAGCGCCCACCCGGAATCTACACGGCGCAGACCACACTTCAAGCGACACAGGAAAACCCAGCCGAAATGCTACGAGCATCGTTGGAGGGCTCGCTAGACATAGACGCTTTGCTGGATGCACTACGTGTACTAGCACCCGGACGAACAATATCAATCATAGAATACGAGCCCCCGGAAGACGCCACGCAGGGTCTCAAGGAGCAACTCATACAAGTCATAAATAGAATCTTACAAGAAGAGTGCCAAAAATGAAGACTATAATAATAGGAATAGGAAACACTATGCTCGCAGACGACGCCATAGGACCACTAACGGCACAGGCACTTAAAAACTGTGGAGCACCAGCAATAAGCCTTGAACTAGATGCGTTCACAGCCGCCACCTACCTCGAAAACGTAGATCTCGCCATTTTCATAGACACGCTGGAGCCAGTTTATGGACGGCCAGGACAGATAATACAGCTACAGCTAGACCCAACACGCCTCTCACCAGAAGAAATGGCAAAAGCATTCTCGCGAGAACTATCCTCACATCACCCAACGCCAGCAGACGTTGTCCTGCTGGCCTATTCCTCAGGAATATTCAAAGGAAAAGCAATACTAATAGGAATTGTACCAGAAACGCTTGAATTTGCACATCCGCCATCAACTACAACAATTTCAAAGATTAAAGAAATATGCGGAAAAGTCGCAGAAACAGCAAACCTGCAGATCGACTGTAACTGTGTAGAAGCAAACTTCAAAGAAATACTGGAAACTTTAAAAATGTAAAACAAAAATATAGAAATTGTTATAGGTCCTCGTCTACCCTTCTAGCCCAGATGTTCTTTAGCCCCTTCCTAGTCCTCCTCATTGGCCAGCCAAGGTCCTCATCGTACCTCTCTATGCCGAGGTTCTTCTCTAGCAACACCCTGTGCTCGATCGAGGCAACAAGCTCACGTGTCTGAGCCACGACGTCTGGGTTCACACTGATGCTGTCAATGCCCTGCCTCACTAGGAACTCGGTAAACTCTGGATACACGCTGGGCGCTTGTCCACAAATGGACACAGTCCTGTAGCCATAGGGAGACTTGTGAGCCTTCTCGATCAGCATTGCAATAGCTGTCCTCACGGCTGGGTCTCTTTCGTCGAAATACCTTGGATCAATCTTCGGCAAGATAGCGCTGTCCCTGTCTGTGCCGAGAGTCAGCTGTGTCAAGTCGTTCGATCCAATGCTGAACCCATCGAAGTACCTTGAAAACTCTTCGGCCAGGAACACGATGCTAGGCACCTCTGCCATTGCCCAGACCTTGAAGTCGCGGCTACTCTCCAGGCCTTCTTCTGCCAACAGCTTAATGAACTTCTCGGCCTCCCATAGAGTCCTCACGAATGGAGCCATTACCCACACATTGCCGAGACCCATCTCGTCCCTAACCTTCTTTATAGCCCTGACCTCCAGCCTGAAGGCCTTCTCATACTGCGGGCTAATGTATCTGCTAACACCGCGCCAGCCGAGCATCGGGTTGTCCTCCTGTGGTTCATACTTTTCTCCGCCCTTCAGCTGCCGGTACTCATTGGTCTTAAAGTCGCTGAACCTAACAACGACAGGCCTCGGGTAAATCTCCCTAGCAACCATCGCTATACCTTCAGCCATCTTGTTTACTAGGACGTCTCCCCTGCCAGTCTCAAGCAGATAGAGTGGGTGCTCGCCCACGTAGCTGGCCATGATAAATTCTACACGCATTAGCCCTATGCCGTCAAAGGGTAGGTCCTTATAGTCCTTAATTTTCTCGGGGACACCTAGATTCATGTAGACCTTTGTGCCAGTGATAGGTTTGTACACAATTTCGATGGGTGCCGCGGCCGCCACGGCAGCCTTCTCCTCTTTCTTGCCGCCAAGAAGCTCCTCAACTCTCCCCTCATACACTATACCGGCACGAGCATCAACTGTATAATCTTTCCCGTCGACGAGAACCTTGGTAGCCTCACGTGTACCAACAATGACAGGAATACCTAGCTCCCTACCAACAATGGCGGCGTGAGCCGTCATTCCTCCCTCATCTGTCACAATTGCCGAGGCCATCTTCATGTATGGGACCCAGTCAGGATCCGTCATTGTCGTAACTAGGATGTCGCCTGGCTGCATCTTTGTCTTTGCGTCCTCGAGGGACAGGCAGATCTTTGCTTTTCCGTAGGCTACTCCTGGGCTTGCCGGGAGTCCTTTTAAGACTGCCTTGGCTTCTGCGAGGCTTTTAGCCGCGGTTTCTTGCGGCTTTGCCTCCTTGGTGCTCCAGACTGTTTCAGGTCTTGCTTGGACTATGAATATGCTTTCTGGGAACTTCATGTCCCTGTCAACGGCCCACTCTATGTCCATTGGCCTGCCATAGTGTTTCTCGATTTTGACTCCAAGCTCGGCTAGCCTGAGAACTTCTTCATCTGTTAGTGACGGGGCTTTGCGGCGGGCCTCCTCTATCTCTCTCTCGATTGTGCGACCAGTCTGGGGGTCTCTGACTAGCTCCTTAAATTTCTCTACTATTCTGCGCTCCACGATGGTCATAGTGTTTTTGTCTACTACCCATTCGTCCGGCGTTACTTTTCCACTGACTACGGCTTCTCCTAGTCCCCAGTGTCCCTCAATGACTATTTTGCTCCGATCCCCTGTGACTGGGTGAAGGGTGAACATTACGCCTGCCGTGCGAGAGTTAACCATTTTCTGAACCGCGACACTGATCAGCACCTTTTCGTGTTTGAAGCCTTTGCTTTCCCTGTAGAAAATAGCCCTTGGGGTGAAAAGGGAAGACCAGCATTTCCTAACCTTGTCTATTACGTCGTCTTCTCCCTTCACATTTAGATAGGTTTCTTGTTGCCCAGCGAAGCTTGCGTCTGGCAGGTCTTCTGCTGTAGCAGAGCTTCTGACTGCTACGAATTCTTCTTTTTTACCAACCCTCTGACTTAGCTGTCTATAGGCTTTTCTGATTTCCTCCTCAATGTCTTTGGGCATCTTTACGCTTTCGATTAGTTTTCTGATTTCGTTGCTTGCCTCAACATAGTCCTCGGGCTTTGCAGAGCCTGCCGGGACTTTTTCTCTAAGGATCTCGTATACTTTGTCTTTTATGCCTGTTTCCTCGATAAAGCGTTTGTAGGCATAGGCTGTTACTGCGAAGCCTGGGGGCACAGGTATACCTGCATTTATCAGTTCTCCGAGGTTTGCGTTTTTGCCTCCAACGATGGGTACGTCTTCTTTTCTAAGCTCTTCAAACCACAAAATTATTTTGGTTGATTTGTCGCTCATTTTGCTCGTGGATGTATTTTCGACATGATTTAAAAAGGTTGTGAGATAAATGTTATTATTTTCTTTTTCTTTGAGACATGTTTTTTCTTTGCCAGGCTAATTTTAATAACTTAGAGAGAAACCTATACCGAACTATTGAACTATGATTTTTCCTTGATGCTTTCTTTCGTAAAAGTAAAAACCATGTTTTTACCATTACTCATTTTCTTGGTGATGGATTAAATATTCTTGCAGAGAAACAAGAGAAGAAGCAATTTTGCGCAGAATCTTCTGGTAAATGTTGATTTTTCATATTAGAATTTTTGACAGAGATTTACATGGGAAATAATTCTCCCTATTCTGTCTACAGGATGTAGAATTTTTCTGCTCTATTCTTTTCTATTTTACCGGCTCTTCATCTTTGGGGTTGCTGTAGCGATGAGTTTTTATGTCATTTTTGAATCTTTTTGTTTGCGCCCTATGAGCGGATGTGCCCCGAAAGGGGCTTGTGCGAGGGCGCTTGTACTGAGCCAGATTGGACGCGTAATTCTTAAATTTTTCTTGCTCGTTGTGGTGGTGGTTTTCATGGAGAGTGGGTATAGTGTTACTCCCTGGGAAGCTCGTGGAAAGATAGACTACGAGAAGTTAATTGAAGAATTTGGAGTCGAGAAGCTGGGACCCGAGCTTGTTGAGCGTATTGGTAGGCTTGCTGGTGGCCTCCACTGGCTTCTGCGTAGGGGGTTCTTTTTTGCTCATAGGGATCTGGGGCTTGTATTGGACGACTATGAAGCCGGAAGGGGATTCTTCCTTTATACGGGACGTGCCCCGAGCAACTCGCCTATGCATATTGCCCACATTGTACCATTTGTAGCTACCAGGTGGCTCCAAGAGAAGTTCAATGTGAATGTTTATATAGAGATCCCAGACGAGGAAAAATTCCTTGCAAAGAAGGTCGAAAGCCTAGATGAAGTTGAGCCATACGTGAGACATGACATATTGAACATAGCGGCCCTAGGCTTCGACCCAGACAGAACATTCATCTTTAGGGATACGGAGTACATCTCGCGAATGTACAGGGCCGCCGTGAGGGTTGCAAGACTCATAAATTTTTCAACGGCTAAGGCTGTCTTCGGCTTCGACGGAGAAACGAGCATAGGGCTGATATTTTATCCTGCACTTCAGATCGTGCCCACCCTTTTCGAGAACAAGAGACCCCTGATACCGTGCGGGATAGACCAGGACCCCTACTTTAGGCTACAGAGGGATATTGCGCCGAGGCTAGGAAGGTATAAGACCGCTGAAATGCTGTCCAAACTAGTTTGGGGCCTTACTGGTCCAGAGACGAAGATGTCTGCCTCTCAGCCTGAAACTGCCATACTGCTGAATGACCCACCCGACGTTGTCAAGAAGAAGATAATGAATGCCTATACTGGCGGCAGAGCGACAATAGAGGAACAGAGGAGATTGGGAGGGGTCCCAGAAGTCTGCACAGTCTTCCACTGGTACAGCGTACTTTTTGAAGAGGACGACAAGAAGCTCGAGGAAAGATATTGGGCCTGCAAGACGGGCAAACTCATGTGCGGCGAGTGCAAGCTAGAGCTCGTCCAGAGGATAAACAGGTTCCTCGAGCAACACAGAGCAAATGTAAAGCGAGCAGAGGAAAAACTACACCTCTACATGTACGACGGGAAGCTTGCCCAAGAAATGTGGAACTGGGAATTCAGGTAAACGGCGGCGTCTCTTCACCTCCTTTTCTTCACTTTGTCGGCAGTCAACGCTCACGTCATCCGCCGCCAATAAAAAATCGCACAAACTAGTTAAAAACTTAAACAAATATATCTAATAGGAAATCTCTGTTAAGAACCTCCTTTAAACTTTTCGAAATATTTTGTTGACGGGGAGACCTCATAAATCTCTTTTAATATATGGTGGGACTATAACTCATTCTTCTAGTATTATCGCTGGCCTTGCGGGCAGGGATGTGGCGGCTTTGGGATTATTTTGTAGTTGTTCTTCTGTAGCTATGACAATCTCTGTGCCAAGTGTTTGTTGTATGAGGGGGAGTGCGTCTGTCAGTGCTTGTGCTTCTAGTTGCTGGTTTGTTGCAAGGTCGAGGAGTTCTGGGTTTTTGTGTATAATTGGTATTATTTTTCCTATTTTTGTTCTCTGTTCAGGGGTTAGTGTTTTTGTTGCTTGCTGTATGGCTTCTGATAGCTTTCCTGTTGTCCTGTATGCCTGGTTCACTTTATCTAGGAACTCGTATTTCCATGGAGCTGGGAG